>Ga0137365_10003613_pt1 | contig 12363 bp, 10 predicted proteins | sample SagtaG_9_FD_104799 | JGI IMG/M metagenome (GOLD analysis project Ga0137365, IMG submission 104799) | Vadose zone soil microbial communities from Sagehorn Ranch, Mendocino, California, USA - Sage1_L_40_16 metaG | ecosystem: Environmental > Terrestrial > Soil > Vadose zone | place: USA...
CGGCGGTACGACCTGGCCAAAATGAATATTGAAACCATGAGCAAACATCAATGTCTGTCCCGCACGCAGGTGCGCTTCAATGGAGGCCTTGTAGACTCGCTTTTGAGTCTCGTCCGGAATGAGAATCATGATCACGTCGGAGGTCTGGGTTGCCTGCTCGATTGTGGTTACAGCAAGTCCGTCTTCCTTTGCCCGGGCCCCCGACGGACTGCCGGCATATGTCGCCACGCAGACATTGACGCCGCTGTCCCGCATATTCAGCGCGTGGGCATGTCCCTGGCTGCCGTAGCCGATGATCGCGACTTTCTTCGATTGGATCAGGCTCGGATTTCCGTGTTTTTCATAATAGACGTTGGCCATGAAATCTCCTTGGATGTCATCTCCACGGAGATGACATCGATCTGCTTGTGAACTTGTGTAACAATTTGTTCCGCGAGGGCCGGACTGCAATGCGCGGTCATGGTGATGCGTGAAACCCCGGGTTCCGAATCGGGAACCACCATCAGACGCTCGATGTTATAGCCGCGCGAGCTGAATAGAGCTGTAATATTGAAGAGGACGCCGAAGCGATTCTCCACCACGATCTCAAAAGTAAATACGGGCAGTTCTTCCATAGAGAATACCTACCGACCGATCGGTAGGTAATTGTAGCATGGATGAGGTTCCACCGCTATGGTAATGTGAGCCTTCTATGACACGGCTCCTGGAAGGCAAAACCGGCCTTATTATGGGCATCGCCAACAAGCGCAGCATCGCTTGGGGAGTTGCCAATTCCGTCAATTCCGCGGGCGCTCGGCTCATTCTCACGCATCAAAATGAACGGCTTGGAGAAAATGTCCGGGAATTGGCGCCGCTTTTGAACAATCCGGTGGTACTTCCATGCGACGTAGCGAGCGACGAACAAATCCAGGCACTCATGGATCGCATACGCGAGGAAGCCGGCCATTTAGATTTTCTCGTCCATGCCCTCGCATACGCACCGCGTGAGGCGCTATCCGGAATGTACGCTGAAACCAAGCGGGCGGATTTCGCGGTTGCGCTCGACGTCAGCGCGTATTCGCTAGCTGCAATTTCTCGAGCCGCTTTGCCACTCATGCAGGACCGTCAGGCCAGCATCGTCACACTGACGTATTTCGGGAGCGAACGCGTCATACAAAATTACAACGTCATGGGTGTGGCTAAGGCAGCGCTGGAAGCATCGGTTCGCTACCTGGCCAACGATTTAGGCCCTCAAGGAATACGTGTCAATGCGATCTCCGCGGGACCCATCAAAACACTGGCATCTTCCGCCGTTAGCGGAATTTCCAACATGATCAAGCTGCACGCCGAACGCGCCCCTCTGCGCAAGCAGGTCGATATCGACGAGGTCGGCGATACCGCGTTGTTCCTCGTCAGCCCGCTTTCCCGTGGTATTTCCGGGGAAGTGATCTACGTGGATGGCGGATATCACATCTTAGGCGTCTGAGAGCCCTCTCCCGCTGGGAGAGGGCGGCGCGGCAGCCGCAGACTGGCGCGCCGGGCGAGGGTACAGGATTTGGAAAGACCCGACACCCTCATCCGGCCCTCCGCCGGCCTCTGCCAAAGGGAGAGGCTATCTCCTCCTGTGGATCTCGCCAGTGATCAATGACGGATATCTTCTGAACGCATCCGACAGTACAGTGAGGCGCGCACGTTTTTTTGGTGAAATATTCCCGCTCGATGTCGGCGAAAGTGTATTGTTCGAGCGGGATGCCAGGATAGCCGCGTTGTTGGGAGCAGTAATGGACGAGGCCGTCTTCGCAAATGTACAAATAGCGGGCACCGGCGCGGCACCGCCAATCGTTCGGTTTGCCGCGGGCGAGATTTTCCTGGAACCAATGTAGACGGCTGTAGCTGTGCTTGCCATAGGTCTTGATTTCGCGATAGACGCGTTCTTCGCGGCGGTTCAACGGTTTCACCGAGCCCTTGCCGTCGTGAATGATGCCGAGGGAACTGGCGAAACCGAGATCAACAGCGCGTCGCGTAATGACCTCGGCGTCTTCAGGATTGCGAATACCGCCGCCGATCACAGAATTGATGTTTACAGCGAAGTCAGCCAACTCGGCAAGATACTGGAGTTTCTTGTCCAGGACTTTCAGGCTTTTTTTGGAAACATCGTCCGGCTCAATGTTATCAATGCTGATTTGAAGGTGTTCGAGTCCGGCTTCATTCAACGCGACAATTTTCTTTGGCGTCAGTAAGTATCCGTTAGTGATCAGTCCGGCGATCATTCCGTGATACCGGATTCGTCGGATGATGGCTTCGATTTCCGGATGCATCAAGGGCTCGCCGCCACTGATCGTCACGATGGCGGTTTTCAAATACGCAAGCCTGTCGATGCGGCGCACCATTTCATCGGTCGGAACAGGTGGTGAAAAGTCGTCGTATTCGTTGCAATAGGCGCAAGCGAGATTACACCGGCGGATCGGAACGATGTGGGCCAGGAGAACATGCTTGGTGGACACCAATCCTCGAACAATCATCTGGATTTCGCGGCATCGCAACCGGAGCTTCTTTGACTGCTTCATGTTGTACCGTTAACGGACCAGCAGGATGAAATCGAGTAGGATACCACATTCGAATTGCGAATTTCGAATCACCACCTTATAGTGCCAACCGGATGTCCTTACCCAACTTGGCCGACATTCTCAGTAAGATCAGCGAGGGTGTTTGCGTTCTCGATAAAAGCCGTCACCTGACGTTCGCGAACGAGACAGCTTCACAGATTATGGAAACGGATGACCAGGCGTTTCACGATCGCATTGCTCAGGTCTTGAACAACCCGGCCCCGGTGCGTTTCGAGCATCAGCATGTATCGATGAAACGCTGGTTCGAACATCAAACATATCCCAACGCGGATGGTGGTCTTACGCTGTTGTCGCGCGATATCACCTCACGTCGCCGCCTCGAAGAGGCGTTACGCGCCAGTGAAGAACGCTTTCGAACGCTTGTCGAGTGCGGCAAAATTTTGGCTTCGTCTCTGGAATGTGAAAAAACATTCGTCGAAACGGCAGACTTCTTAGTTTCGAAACTGGCTGATTCATGTTTCATTTTTGTCAAGGAAGAAGACACGCTCCTCTGTATGGCCGCAGCACACCAGCCACTCATGGCGGCAACAAACGGACCGGCCGCGGCGGAAATAGAACGAATCCTGTCGGGTGGGGATCCCGAGAACATCGTTTACTCTGCGTCACGAGTCCTCGTACCCATTCCTACTCGAAACGACGTTGCGGGAGTAATTGTGGTGACGCCGGCAAAACCCGGTGGTTTCGATGCTGAAGACGTTCGATTTTTCCGTGTTCTCGGGCGCCGAGCCGGACTCGCACTGGAGAACGCGCGTATGTACCGTGAAATGCAGCGAGCGAACCGGCTGAAAGACGAATTCGTTGCCATCATTTCACACGAGCTTCGCACGCCGCTCACACCCATTCTGGGTGGCGTGTATATGCTTCGCAGCGAACCGCACGACGAAAGGATATTCGCGCGGGCCCTCGACCTAATCGAACGTAACGCGAAAACTCAAGTAAAAATCGTTGACGATCTTCTCGATCTATCTCGTGCGCTGAGCGGAAAGCTGCGTCTGAATATGGAAAACGTCGATCTCGCCGCGGTGATCGAGGCTGCGGTCGAAACCATCCACCCGGCCAGTGAAGCAAAAAGTATTCGTATCGATCTGCAATTGGAAACGATCGTTACCCCCGTCTCAGGCGATGCGGACCGCCTTCAGCAGGTCGTCTGGAATCTGCTAGCGAATTCCGTCAAATTTACTCCCAACGGGGGCCGCATTTTGGTCAAACTTTCGAAAGCCGGCAATCATGCCGAAATCGACGTGACGGATACCGGCGTCGGAATCGAAGCCGAATTTCTTCCATACGTCTTTGAACGATTTCGTCAGGCCGATACTTCACGAACGCGTTTGCGCGGCGGATTAGGCTTAGGACTTGCGATCGTCCGGCATCTTGTTGAGTCTCACGGCGGCACCGTCCACGCGTACAGCTCGGGTGAGGAGCAAGGATCCACCTTCGTTATAAAGCTGCCGCTGCGCCCGGCCGCGCAGGCCGCAAAACCATAGGAACCGCAATCACGGCAGAAATTCCAGAACGATTCGGATCTTTGCAGCATCTCGTTGAAACTTCCATTCACGAATCGCAGCAGTGGCGAGAGTGCCGAAGATATCGGGCATCGCCGAGATGAGCCACATTCCGCCGACACCCCCTTCGTTTGTTACTTGGACATCAACAATTACTGTAACCGGCTACGGCGACTTTGCGGCCATTGTATTCGGGTTCGAGTTCCCTCATCGCTGGTTCGTCGCCGATCAAAAGTATCTCGATAGGGAGTTCCGGAAGTTCGGTATAGCGAAATACCAGCGTGCCGACGAGCTTGTGGAAATGTTCGAGTTCTCTCAGGACACGCTTGGCGCGGTCTTCGCCCGCGGACGATTTCACGATATAGGTTTCGGAGCTGACCTGAACCGAGGAAAGGAATAGCGAAACGGCCAGCGCGCCGAGCATTGGGAAAAGTTTAGCACCCTGCCGGAATCTCAGTTTCCGATCTTCTTCCCCTCAGCGTCGTACACTTCTACCGGTCCGTACTTTTCCATGATCGGCTTAATCTTGCCGGCATCGCCGACAGCGACAATCTGAAGGTTCTCGGGGTTTATATACTTCCGCGCGACGCGCTGAACATCATCTGCTGTAACCACCATAATCTGGGCAGGATATGTGTCCCAGTAATCTCGCGGAAATCCGTAAATCTTTCGAACGATCGCGTAACCCAACAACTCTGCCGGTCTCTCAAGCGACAGCGCAAAAGATGCAACAAGGGCGCGCTTGGCTTCTTCCAGTTCCTCTGACGGAACTTTCTCGTCGCGAATCCGCTCGAATTCGCGGTAAAACTCGGTCATGGCTCCGGCGGTAACCTCTGTGCGAACATCGCCCCCGGCGCGCCACGCGCCGGGGTATTTTACGGCGGCAAAGCTGCTGTACACGCCGTATGTATAGCCTTTCTCTTCGCGCAGATTCAGGAACAGTCGGGCCGCGGGTCCGCCGCCCAGAATATGATTCGTGACGGTCAACGCGACGTAATCCGGATCGCGCCGATCGATAGCGATATTGCCGAGCATAACCGTCGTTTGAACGGAATTCGGGCGGTCCACCAATACGACTCGTTTCGATACGGCCGGCTTGGGGTTGGGCGGAAGTAATTCTTTCAAGTCCGTTTTTTTCCAACCAGCCAACCACTTCTCGAGCTTCGGTACGATTTCCGAAGCCTTGACGTCGCCGGTAATACCAAGGATTGCATTTTGGGGCGCATACCGCTCCTGATGCCATTTTGCCAACATGTCGGGCGTGATCGCGTCGATCGACTCGTTTGTCGCCGAAACAGTGGCAGCTGGATGGGAGCCGTATACGGTCTTGTTGAACGCTTCGCGAGACAAGAAGTTGGGATTTGCGCGCTGCTGCCTGAGTTGTGTTTTTACCCGCTGTTTCAGGCGGTTTAATTCGTCGCCGGGAAAGGTTGGATTCAGCAGAAGATCATTCGTCAAGGCGAACCACTGCTCGAAATTATCACTCAACCCCGACGCATTGATCACAGTTGCGGGATCGCCAAAGGGCGCCGACGCCGAAATCGATGCTCCAAGCTGGTCCATCTGCTCGGCAATTTGCAGGCTGCTTCTTGTTTTCGTCCCCTCCCTCAGCATCTGTGCGGTAATGCCGGCCAAACCGGGAAGGTTCGCCGCCTCGAATATCGGTCCGGCGCCACTCAGGTTGAACTGCAGCGAGATTAGCGGCAGCCGGTGATTCTCCATGATGAGAACGGTTAAACCGTTCGACAGCGTCGCTTCACTAGGTTTGGGCAGCGTAACCTTAAGGAGGTCCTTTGAAACGGGAGCGCGGCCCTTCCGCTCCACCTTGCTCGTGTCGGTTCCATGTTCCTCCTGCGCGTAGCTTGCGCCAATCCAGACCAGAGCGGTTACAAGAACAATTGCAATTCGCTTCGAGCGTTTCATTGAGCGCCTCCCACTCGTGGTTTCGGGACCGTGGTGAGAACTGTTCGATTGCTATCGATCAAATACGTCCGTGCAACCTTTTGGATCTGCTCCTTCGTCACGCTCATCAATTTGTCATTGCCGGTATTGATCACATTCGGATCGTTGTAAAAGAGCGCATTCTCTCCGAGAGCCTGTGCGCGGAATAACGTGCCTTCGAGTTGCTCTACTTTTCCGCGCTTTACTTCCATTCGGATTTTTTGGAGTTCTGCGTCCGTCACCGGCTGGTTCTTCACGCGCTCCAACTCCTCATAGACCAGCCGTTCAACCTCCTTCGGATCTTTGCCAGGAACGAGCAGAAGATCCACAATGAACAGCGATGGCCCTCTCCGCTCGAATGGTCCCGCTCCTTCCTGTACGGCGACTTGCTTTTCGCGAACGAGATTTTGATAGAACCTGGAAGATTGACCTGTCGACAGGATCTCGCCGAGAACGTACAACGCATACCAGTCCGGCGTGTTTCCCGGTGGAATTTTCCAGCCGATATCGAGCCGTGGAATCTGCGCCAAAGGATCTTCGATCGTCTTTCGACGCTCGGCGGTTTGCTTCGGCTCAGTCATATCCGGTGCCGGTGGTGGCGCCTGCGACGGAATATCGCCAAAATATTTTTCGATCTTGGACAGAGCGTCGCTGGGTTTGAAGTCTCCGACCAGCGTCAGGACCGCATTATTGGGTGCGTAGTATGTCTTGAAGAAGTCGGCGACGTCCTTAACGGACGCAGCATTCAGATCTTCCATGGAGCCGATCGTGGAGTGTTTATAACCAAAGCTATCGTAAGCGGTCTCGAACAACGTATCGAATGTCAGTCCATAGGGCTGGTTGTCGTACCGCTGGCGCCGTTCTTCCTTGACGGTCTCGCGCTGATTATCGAGATTTGCCTGGTTGATCACGAGCGACCGCATGCGATCGGATTCGAGAAACAACCCAAGATCAATCTGATTTGCCGGCAGCGTTTCGTGGTATTCCGTGCGATCACTATCGGTCGATCCGTTCATGCCGCCGCCGTTGTTCTCGATGAGCACAAAGTGTTCGCCCTTGCCCACATTTTCCGAGCCCTGAAACATCATGTGCTCAAAAAGATGGGCAAAGCCCGTTCTTCCGGGACGTTCGTCTCTCGAACCGGCGTTGTAAACGACCGAAATCGAACATGTGGGGGCGGAATGGTCTTCGGACAAGATAACACGCAGTCCATTCTTAAGCTTATGCTCCATAAACTTGACCGACTGAGCCATCCCTGCCTGAATCACCAGCAATAGTGAAAATACGGCCATGGAGAGAATGCGTTGATTTAACTTCATAGAGTTCAGGTTCTGTTCTTCATCCATTCGATGCATTCTTTGAGATTTTGATGCATCAGTTCTTCCGATTGGTGCCCGCGTCGGCCATGACCGGGCAGCACCCACTGGAACCTCAGATCCAGCAGACGTTTCATCGATTTTGTTTGCTCCGGCCAAGAGTACCATGCCACATCGCGGAAAGCGATTAATCCACGGCGCGAGTCGGACCAGGCCAGGTGATCACCCGTAAACAAATATTTATCACGGTACAGCAGCACGATATGGCCACGAGTATGCCCAGGCACAGGCACGACAAGCAGATCTTTATCCAAAGCAAAGAGGTCTTGCCCATCGATCAGTTCTTCCGCGTTAATTCCTCGCGAATCCGCACGGTGGACGAGGCGCCGGCACCCGAAGTGTTCGTGGAATTTCTCGTGGTCAGCAACATCGTCACGATGCGAGAAGACCATGAGGGAAACGCCACCCAATTCCTCCAGCCGCCCTACGAGCGTTCGGGCGAACCGGGGCGAGTCAATCAGGACGTTTCCCTCCGGACGCAAAATGATATAAGACGCTGCGCCGTAGGAATTGGGGGATGCGAAGCCGCAAAAGTAGACGTTCTCCTCGATCAATTCCGGATATGCCGACGCGGCTGTCTTAATGTCGATTTTGCTGCGTGTTCCAATCGATCCTGTCGGACAAGCGACCAGAGCCATAGCTGCTCGCTGCGCCTCGATGGGAGTCTCTGGTTGGCGATAAACGATGGAGTGATCGTCGTCTTCCGTAAACACCGCCGGCGCAATTTGCCGGCACAGATCGCAGTCGATGCAAGTGTCGTCGACAAAGAACGTTCCGGAAACATTCTCCGAATAGGCGCGCTTCGGATTCGCCATACTACCATTGTAGGGGAATTTCCCCGCCTCAGTTCACGCCGAACAGAACGCGATTCGAAGATCCTCCCGTCGGATTTGTCACAACGACAGGTACGAGACCGGGCTGAGTGACCAAATACGCAGGGACAGTGACGGTTATCGTTGTGGACGTGACCAACGCCGGAAAAAGTACCGCGCTGCCGAAACTGACGACGGCGCCAGGTTGAAAGTTCGATCCTATTATTGTGAGAGTGAAGTCTGGAGAACGAGCGGGTGCCACCGGCGGGAACAACCCAAGGGTGGGTGCGCTGTTAAACGCCGGATCATCGATCGTAGGAGACGACGATGGTGTGAAGGGAACAACATTGAACGCTGATGTCTTGGACACGCCTCCGCCTGGCTGCGGATTGCGGACGTCGACCATATATTGACCCGTGCAATTGATGGTAACGGTCATGACCGCTTCATGGGAACCGACCACTGTCGCTCCGACTGCCCCGACTCCGGTAACACCTCCTGTAGTCGCAGTGGGCGTTGACGTTATCGTCACCGTGGCCACCGCAAACTTAGTGGGGTCTGAACTACTAGTCACTTTGACACTGACTGTTGCAGGATCCGGGACTGCTGGCGGGGCGGTGTAAAGACCAGTGGAGGATATCGAGCCGACAGTGAAGTTGCCTCCCGCAACGTCGTTCACGGTCCAAGTAACGGCCTTGGTGGCTACACCATCCAGATAAGCGGTGAATTGCTGCGTACCGCCTATCAGAACTGTTGCAGATGTCGGAGCGATCGCAACCCCCTTGCTACATAGCGGTGGGGTCAATTCGAAAACGGATACTTTGCTGAAGTTGGACCCACGCAGGACAATCGGCGCATTATACGTCTCGCCTGGCCGGGTTGGATCAAACGTCAGCAAACTATCCGTTTCGACGGCAGCCAAGATCGGAGTCAAATTTGACAACAACAGCGGCAGCGCCGATGAGGGACCAACCGATGGGTCAGGGTTCACCACAGACACCGCGAACGCCCCACCAACCTGTAGCGACGACTGTGGAATCGAACCACTAAGCGAGTTCGAATTTTGAAATGTCGTTGGAATAGCCGTTCCGGCCACGAGTATTGTGGCGCCTTGCTTGAATCCAAATCCGCTTACGGTAATGGGCAGCGCCGGCGCGTTCGTTTCGAGACGCACATCGGCGCTGTTCGGTGATATCGAAAGCACGACTGGTACGGGATTCATGACGGGCAGGTCCAGCGCATTCGATGCGCCAACAGTCGGCGACGGATTCATCGCGGTGACTTTGACAAGCCCTCCGATTGCGAGATCTTCAGGCGGAATCGTTACCTGAATGGTGGTCGGCGTCAAAAGGATCGTCGGGCGAGGCACGCCATTGATGAGAACAGATACGCCCGGGAGAAAGTCTGTTCCGGTAACCGTTGTCGTGAAGCCGGCATTGCCGGCAATCAGCGGCATGGGCAGTACGCCGAAACTCGTCAACGTTGGGGCGGCACTCCCGCTACCCGCAGGTGCGGTGGGGCCGACAGGAGTTGTTGTTGGTGGTGGTGCGGTAGAGCTTGGCCCTGCGTAGTCGGGCTGCGAATGCATCGCGGCAAGGTTGCCCAGAACCGAATTGTCTACGGCCACATGGAGCGCTGTCGCAATGATCGGTACATCCGAACTCACGTAAACGAAACCAGCACTACGCGCGTCCGAGAAAAGGTTCGCCAGTATACGCATCCCCTGGGTCGAAGGATCAACGGTCAATGTTGCGGACGATATTATGGCGCCGGCGTCGGAAACGTACTGCAACATTAGATTAGCGATCGATGAGCTCGGGTTGAGAAAGACGAGTCCGATAAAGACCTGTGGATTAAAGTCACGAACACTGAAGACAAAGTTCGTGTCCGGCTGCGGACCCGCTGGTATGACCACGAAACCGCTCTGGTTGGCACTGGCAATGGCTTCGGCTGCTATAACCGGTGTCGTGCTTTGAAAAACAATAGAACCAAGAGTGGTTCCCACACCCAAATTAAAGACCCTTTGAACGCTGCGGCGCGCGGCACCATTGGCGGGCAGAGCCACCGTTGCCACTGGAGTGCCTGGCACGAGATTCCCATCGATATCACGCGCGGTCAGAGTCACAGTGCCGGCGTCGCTGCTGGTATTGACGAATTGAAGCTCCGTCAGATAATCGCTGCCGTGTACAAAAAACGGAATGGTACCACTCAAAACTGCAGTACTAACTGGCACTGCTGTGACCGCCGAAAAATCGCTGTGAGGCACCACAATTCCTTCGGCGGCATCAGAAAAATTGATCATCTCCGCCTGGACCAACACACGGTGGTCTGGGCCGAGGACTGATTTAGGAACGCGAATCAACAGATGCGATATATCTCGAAGCGGTCCCGTACTAGGCTGCGGAAAGAGAGTGGCGATGTCTAACTTAAGCGTGCCCAGCGCCGCTACCGTCGGAGCAGCATTACCCAGTACGGTTCCGTCTGGCGCAATCGGCAAAATGACAACACTCGTTGATCTGTCATCAGGATTGTAGATTGTCACTTTCATGCGGCCCGTCGTTCCCTGCGAGAAAGGAATAATCAGATCTGTCGAACTTGTTGCGGGAACTACGGATTCAAACCCACTGCCCGTGGATAGCGTTGCAATGACGGATAAGCGGCTTGAACTGACGACGATTACGGTCCCGTCGAAGGAACTCAGAGCAAGAGAGCCAGCGGTCAGTCGTAGTTGGGCCCCAGCAGGGATATTGATCCCGGCGTCGGCAACCTGGGCCTGTTCGGAGTTGCGAAACGTGACTTTTGCGCTGGCCAGCACGCTGCTCAAGTTACTCAAGATGAGTTCCGACCCGGAATTGCTGTTGAAATGCGGAATCACATATTGGAAACTTCCAGTGGTTTGTGTTGAAACGGGAATGGCGGTCGCCAGTATCGCGACGGTTGCCACCAAGCTGCAAAATAATCCGATGTAAATTCTCCGATCCATTAGCCGCCATCCTTCCTATCAGCCGCCCGAAATTTGACAAAAGCCTTGGCACATTAACCAAGGGACTTGGGGATGTCAATAACAGCTATCTGTAGTGGTGAGAGTCCTGAGTCCCCGCTAGGATTCGAAGCATGTGGATTCTGTGAGAGTCAACTTAGGGCAATGGTTCTGGGGCAACTTGAGTTTATTGAAACAGAGATTCTCGTAAGAAGCTCAAACTCAAGTCGGCAACGTTGAGATCCGGTTTTCCGAAGCAATCGCTTCGCGGGGTATTTTACGGTAATCGATTATTGCAGGTTCCCGATTCCGTTCACGCAGCTTTGCTCATGGCCGTCATGACCGTCGCAGGTCTGTGTCAAGTTTGTGCAGCCTTTGGTTCTTACCTCGCCCACGCCAGCACGTGATCGGGACGAATCTTGTAAGTCACTCGAACTTCGTTCGGCTGCTTGTAAGGGTACTTGTCCTGGTTGATGTATTTCTTTGCCAGCGCGTTGATGTGATCGTCGGTATTGTCCGTGATCTCTACAACCTGTCCACGCAGCGCGATGAAACGATAAGGATTCTCGGGATCTTGGATGCTGAGTGCGACCTGGCGGTTGCGGCGCATATTTTTATCTTTAATTCGGCCTTTTGCGCTATTAATCCGCACGTGAGTGCCATCGTAGTCGCACCATACCGGCGTGACTTGTGGGCTGCCATCCTTCATAACCGTCGCTAGATGTGCAAAAGCCTTCTTCTCGAAGAGATCACGAAATTCGTTAGGTATTTTCGTGGCCATGCATGTCTCCTGTTCAGAGTTAGACCTATAGGTTAATAACACGTTAATTAAGGGGTAATCAACCATGAGTACTGCGGAGGAGCGCTAGACTACACAGTCGGCTACTGGACGGTCTGCAAATCGCTTGAACCGCGCTTTGATGGCGTACATACGCTTGTCGGCACAGTGCATTGCCTGTTCAATGTTTTTCCCATCTACAGGCGTAGTTGCTAATCCGCAGCTCGCGCCAAACAGCATTCTCTTGTAAGGCTCATGGGCAGGATCCCACACGACCATCCGGCGGAAGTTTCGAATCTGCGTGCGCAAGGTGCGTCTGTCGGCCTCACTAAACACGACGAACTCGTCTCCGCCTAGCCGGCACGTCA
>Ga0137365_10003631_pt1 | contig 12348 bp, 11 predicted proteins | sample SagtaG_9_FD_104799 | JGI IMG/M metagenome (GOLD analysis project Ga0137365, IMG submission 104799) | Vadose zone soil microbial communities from Sagehorn Ranch, Mendocino, California, USA - Sage1_L_40_16 metaG | ecosystem: Environmental > Terrestrial > Soil > Vadose zone | place: USA...
CAGAATCTCGGTGGCAGTCTCAACGTAACATACACAAAGCAGGACGCCGACCGCGAGGACGACGTGGCGGGCCCCGCGAATGGCTACGTCGATGTCTTCGATACCAATGGCAACCTGCTCCAGCGCCTGGCGACTCGTGGCCGGCTCAACTCCCCGTGGGGGCTGGCGTTTGCGCCGCAGAGCTTTGGGGCGTTCGCAGGCGATCTGCTGGTCGGCAACTTCGGGGATGGCCGGATCAACGTGATCGATCCGGTCACCGGCGAATTCCTCGACCAGCTCCGGGATGAGCACAATGATCCGATCACGATTCCCGGGCTGTGGGGATTGATTGTCGGAAACGGCGGCAATGGCGGCGACCTGGACAAGGTGTACTTTACGGCGGGCCCCGACGACGAAACGCACGGTCTGTTTGGCTCCCTCGCACCGAGCAGCTAACCGAGGAGGGCGCCCAGCGAGCATCGACCGCACGAACAGCGTCCTCGGCCCGCAGGGATGGAAGAAACCAGTCACGCACGCAGTATCAAACCTATTGGCAGGAAATGCATCAAGGGAAAAGAGTGATTCTGGTTGCAGAGTACGATGGTCAATTCGCGGGGTACATAACCATCGTTTGGGAGTCAGACTATCCTCCCTTTCGTGAAGTGAGCATTCCTGAAATAATGGATTTCAATGTGCTAATCAAATACCAGCGCCGCGGGATTGGCACACGCCTTATAGATGAAGCCGAAAAGCAGATTGTAGTGCATTCTCCAATCGCCGGCATCGGCGTTGCTCTCACACCGGATTACGGCGCGGCACAAATCCTGTATGTCAAACGGGGCTATATCCCAGATGGACGCGGCGTTTTTCAGCACGGAAGATATTTGAAAGCTACAGATCAGGTCATTGTTGATAACTTGGTCTTATACTTGAGCAAGAATGTATTGCAGGAATAATAATTGATTAAGAAAAAATCTCACTGAGGTAACTTTGCACCTCAGTGAGAGAATAGTCTCGGTAGCTATAAACCGACAAAATTAACGCGGTTCAACTACCAGCCTGATGGCCGTTCTGATTTTGTCCTGAACGTCTATGTCTACAAACTCCGGCGTGCAGGCTACATTGATCCCATCTCCCCTCAAGTATCCTGTAGCTAACGCCAAGGCCTTTACGGCTTGATTGACCGCTCCCGCACCAATGGCTTGAATTTCCGCTCGTTTGTGCTCACGAATAACTCCGGCGATGGCACCAGCTACAGCAGAGGTACGGGAATTTGTGGAGACTTTGATCATGCTCATCTTGTAAACTCCTTGTGCGAAAGATCTGTGACCCTTGGTCACGGAGCGCAATTTACTAAATTCCCACGCAAAATTCAAGACTTGAAGATTAGAATTGTTTAATTATTAGTAGGACTTAATGGAATCGTAAGAAATCATTTGTAAGTATTTCAATTCATCTCCATCTAAACAGTAGAGCATACAATAAGAGATAGCCCACAGGAATGGTAAATAATTATCCATAGGAGGTCGAAATGACAACTTATACCAAACCGTCAGAAGCCGAGCTTAAGCAACGCCTGTCTCCCCTGCAATACGAAGTGACACAGCACGAAGGCACCGAACGCCCATTCTCCAATGAATATTGGAACAACAAACGGGCAGGTATTTATGTGGACGTTGTCTCAGGGGAACCATTATTTAGCTCGCTCGATAAGTATGACTCAGGCACGGGTTGGCCTAGCTTTACCAAGCCTTTGGAGCCGGATAATGTCAATACCCACACTGATTACAAACTCTTCATGGCTCGTAACGAAGTCCGCTCGAAGCACGGGGATTCTCATCTGGGTCATGTCTTCGATGACGGACCCGCGCCCACAGGTTTACGCTATTGTATGAATTCCGCAGCCTTACGATTTATCCCAGTCGAACGATTGGAGGAAGAAGGCTATGGACAATATCTAGCCTTGTTTAGGGATGAAAAATAACGTCCGTTTTGCCTTGACCTTCAAGCCTGTCTTTCTAAGCCGATAATTGATCCCGACAAAAAGAGTCTGTCAGCCGTGACAGACTCTTTTTTTTCATCTTAGATATAACTCGTTGAACTCGCGTAACCTTTTGGCTAGTTCATCGCTTATATCTTCCTCTTCCATCCGCCAGTCCCAGTTGCCACCCAAGCGAGACGGAAAGTTCATGCGTGCTTCCGTGCCAAGACTAAGTACATCTTGCATCGGCGTAATAGCATACACCGCAACCGACGCCCACACGCCGCGGATCAAATCCCAGGCAAAGTCATTGCCATCGCTATGCAAGTAACGAAGTGCAAATTTTCGCTCCTTCTCTGGTGCAGATTCAAACCAGCCAAGCGCGGTGTCATTATCATGAGTGCCAGTATAAGCGACACAATTCCTTATATAGTTATGCGGCAGGAACGGGTCAGCGGGACTAGTAAAACCGAACTGTAGTATCTTCATGCCAGGCAGGTTGAATCCATTGCGTAGCTCAACGACATCTGGCGTGATTACGCCCAAATCCTCAGCAATAATCGGCAGCGTACCATTTTCAGATTCACTGAACTCACGTGCGATCGTTGTAAAGAATTCCATGCCGGGGCCAGTAACCCATTGCCCTTTTTCAGCAGTGGGCGCGCCGTAAGGTATTTCGTAATAACCTGCAAAGCCACGGAAATGGTCAAGCCGCACCACGTCCACAAATTTTAGGACTGAATGAAATCGTTCCAACCACCATGCATAACGTGATTTCTTATGTGCGTCCCATTTATATAAAGGATTACCCCATAACTGTCCCGTCGCGGAAAAATAATCAGGCGGGACTCCGGCAACAACAGTTGGCAAACCGTCTTCATCCAAAAAAAACAGATCGGGGTGAGCCCAAGCATCCGCGCTGTCATAGGCGATAAAGATTGGAATATCTCCGATGATTTTGATATCCTGTTCATTGGCATACGCGCGCAATTTGTTCCATTGGCGGAAAAACAAGAACTGATAGAACGAATATCGCAGAATACTTTCTACATGATCCTTCCGCGCTTTCTCCATTGCCAATGACTCTCGATTGCGCAGGGACTTGTTCCATCCGCTCCATGCCCCGCCGCCATTGGCTTCCTTGAGAGACATGAACAGAGCATAATCGTCCAGCCATGAAGCATTCTCAACGCAGAATTGTTCAAACTCCTCATGAAAATTTTTGGATGCGGAGGATAAGCGGGAAAAAGCCTTTTTGAGAAGATCAAGCTTCCATGGGATGAGTAATCCAAAGTCCACGCGGGAATCGTTGAAGCTTGGCATGTCAGCAAAGTCATCGCGAGTCAATAATCCATCTTCAATCAGCGCGTCAAAACTGATGAGATATGGGCTGCCTGCAAACGCAGAAAAGCATTGATAAGGTGAATCGCCATAGCCAGTGGGTCCAAGTGGGAGGATTTGCCAGAGCTTGCATCCGGTGGAAGCGAGCCAATCCACAAAGCGATAGGCTTGTGGCCCAAGATCGCCAATGCCATATTGACCCGGTAGACTCGTAGGATGAAGGAGAATTCCGCCCGAACGATTAAACTTCATTCGCTGGTCTCCGCGTTTGAATATACTGACCCGCATGAACAATCGATTCATCGTAATCAGATTCAATAACATCCGTGCCAACTTGGGCATCAGGTTCAATCACATATCCAGCGGGGACAATGCAATTCTTCCCTACCAATGCCACCTTGATATTTGGGTCTGCAATTCCACTGCCTACGCGCGCGTTCTCATATACGTGAGAACGCTTATCGATAATGGCACGTTCAATGACTGTCCCGCTTTCAATGATGGAATCGGTAAGAATAACTGATTCGCGTACGACCGCGCCTGGACGAATCACGACACCCGGTGAAAGCACACTGCTTTCAATGCGCGCATCTGACCCGATATAACATCCATCACAAATCATACTGGCATAGACATGGGCAGTGGCAGGCAGACGCGCGGGCGCGCGTTCTTCCGTGCGTGTGTGCACAATCCAATCTCGGCTGTAGAGTTTGAGTTTAGGAGATGAGGACAACATATCCATATGAGCTTGCCAATAGGATTGAGCAGTGCCAACATCCATCCAGTAACCCGTATAAGGAAAAGCAAAGACCCGCGCGTCTGATTTAATCAGATTCGGAATAATGTTTTTTCCAAAGTCATGCAATGAGTCAGGATTCATGCGGTCTTCCCAAAGGGCTTGATCTAGCAAGTCGCGATTAAAAAGGTAGACGCCCATGTTCGCAAGATTGGAAGGAGGCTCAGAAGGCTTCTCGAGAAAAGAGGTGACACGATATTTCGTGTCAGTTCCAAGAATACCGAAACGTGGGGCTTCCTCAATAGGAACATGGATTGTCCCAATGGTTAAGTCTGCTTGCTGATCCAGATGGAAGGAGATCATTGGCTCGTAATCCATCGTGTAAATATGATCGCCGGAGAGGATCAGCACAAGGTCTGGTAAATCTCTTTTGATAAAGCTAAAATTCTGTTGCACAGCATCGGCGGTGCCAACAAACCAGTCTGATTCGTAACGCGCTTTGTATGGTGTCAGGATTTTGATTCCGCCCGTGAAGTCACGATTCAAATCCCAAGGCGCGCCGGAACCAATATGCTCGATCAGAGATTGAGGACGATATTGCGCCAACACCATGAGATCGAAAATACCAGAGTTCACGCAGTTCGATAACGGAAAATCAATGATGCGATATTTGCCAGCAAAGGGCACAGCTGGCTTCGCCCTCTTTGCTGTGAGCACACCCAGCCGAGAACCTTCGCCTCCAGCAAGAATCACTGCTCGTATTTTCATGGTTTACCTCAACCTTCGCGAAGTTTAATACCATTTGTGGAACGAAGAGGAGTGGTACTTTCAGCGATCAATTTTTTATACAGTTCAAGATACTTCTTGGCAGAATTCGACCAGGAGAAATCCTGCGCCATGCCCGCTTTTTGAAGATTCAGCCAACGGGAACGATATGGATATAAATTCAAAGCCCTGCGAAGCGTGTCATTGAAGGATTTCACTTTCGTATCCACAAAGACAAAACCAGTTTCGCTATCTGTGACTGTATCGTGCAATCCACCCACCGCGCGCACGAGCGGAATGCTTCCATAGCGCATGGCGATCATTTGCGATATTCCACATGGTTCATAACGGGATGGCATGAGGAAGATATCTGAGCCACCGTAAATTTGGCGCGCCAGCTTTGCATCATAGCGCGTCTCAACACAAACTCGATTGGGCATATCTTCCTGCAATTTCCGCGCTATTGATTCGAGGTTCGGGTCACCGGCCCCTAATAGCACCAACTGCCAGTCCTGTTTTGCCATCATCCTCAAACCTTTGAGGGCGATATCAATGCCTTTGGCTTGATCCATGCGCGAGACCATTCCAAGCAGAGGCACATCGGGATTAATGGGCAACCCAACTCGTTCTTGCAACGCGGCTTTGTTGCGCGGACGGACGGAAAGCGTCTCAGCATTGAAATTTGCCGCGAGCGTGGGATCCGTTTGGGGGTCGAACGAAACGGTATCAATTCCATTTAAAATGCCGCGCAGGCTATCGGTTCGATTTCTAAAAAAGTCCTGCAAGCCACTTCCAAATTCTTCATGCAAAATTTCGTCGGCATAGGTCGGCGAGACAGCCACCATCGCATCTGATGCCCACAATCCAAGTGGCATTGGCATTCCACGCGCCCACTCGGGTAAATCAGTATTTGCGAGCGGCAAACCGAATTCTTCAAGGATCTCTTTTACATTAGGACCCAAGAATGGAAGATTGTGAATGGTCACAAGTGAGGAAACGCGCCGAGTCTTTTCGCTCCAACGCTTTACCAGGTTGCCATACGCAGCGAGCGCGGTATGCCAATCATTCGCATGAACAATGTTCGGCTCCCAATTGATCTGACGCGGCAATTCAAGCGCAGCCAGCGAAAAGAATGTATACTTCTCGGCATCAAGTTTGTTATTAGATGAGTAGACGGAGCCGCTTGCGCGAATGGCATCGCCGTTGATGAAATAAACAGGCATACCATTGAGAATGCCCTCATACGCCTCTACCTGGACCTCCGTTTTGCCGCGCGGAATCGAATAAATCCCCACGGGCCTAAACGTATCCGACCGGACCACAGAGTGATGCGGTAGGACCAGTCGCACATCAAGTTTGATTTCATCATTGGAAAGCGCCCGTAACGCGCGTGGCAACGTGCCTGCTACATCTCCTAACCCCCCCACTTTTACAAAAGGTTCGGCTTCCGCCGCCAGGAAAAGTATATTGATGGTTTGAGGCATGTAGCAATTGTACAACGAAAATCAAGAGACCCATAGGTTAGTGTTCAATTTGGACTAATCAGGTATGATCAAAGTGTAACTTATTGATAGTGATGTACTACTTGACTTTTTGTTCTAATTCGTAAACAATTATGTCAAGACTCTATCCAAAGGAGAACCTATGAGAACAGTGATTCAATCGTCCCGTTCAGTGAAAGTTGTCTTCTTCGTTTTGCTGGCGCTTGCAATCATAGCCAGCGTATGGCTGCCATATACTGAGTTTTACCGTGAATGGAAGTTCGAGGGGAAATCTAAGAGCCGCAATGGGCTTGTACAAGCGGAAGTGATCAACTCCTCGCCTGAAAATAAAGTCACACTTGCACCACCTGCTCCAAGTGGATTTACTCCTCAGGTACGACTTGGTTTTCTAAGTGGGGATGAATGGGAGCCAGCCATCGCTGCTGATAGATTCGGTCATGTCTACATGATCTATCCGCAATATGGAGGTGTGCCTGGTTGCCCTAGCTGTTATAGCCCAACCATGATTTTTCAAATGAGCAGTGACCATGGTCAAAGTTGGACATCCCCAACCGTTATTTATCCAGCCGGTTCAACGAGTTACCAGGTAGATGCACAAGTGACTGTAGACCCTGCTGATGGTCGGACTGTATATGTTGCATGGCTTCAAAACAACAAGTCAGATATCCTCGTGGGAAAGTCTACTGACTTTGGAGCCACTTGGTCTTTTGTCACAGCTGATCATACCAACGCGGGAACTGATAAGCCTATTCTCGCAGTACGCGGGCAAGATGTGTATGTCTCTTATAATCATAGCCAGACCGCTTATGTGACCTATTCACGCGATGGCGGCGCGACCTTCACTGATGTGAAGATGAACCAAAATGCCAAACTAGGATGGTCATTGGGTGGTGGTGGCACAGTCACACTGGATGATAATGTATATTTCTCGTGGGATGGTTATGAACAAAACGGTGGCGCGAAAGGGAATGTCAATCTTTATATAAGCAAGTCTACCGATAAGGGTGCAACATGGACAACGAAGTTGCTTGATGTGTCCGCTTCTCCACCGGATTGTTCAGCATTCAGTTGCGGTTGGGCATTCCTCGGTGCAGCAATCACTCTGACTTCAGATACTTCTGGCAACCTGTACGCGCTTTGGAATGCCGGTTCTGCGCCAAAAGGTCCTGAGCGCATCTATTTCTCCAAGTCTACAGATGGCGGGAATACGTGGTCAGCTAAACAGGATGTCTCAACAGTCGCGCAAGGCATAGAACATTCATTCCCAGCAATTGCCGCGGCAGGCAATGGCGATATCCGCATCGCATGGATGGACACGCGGGTAGCAGCAACTGGCGCGATAGATCGCTGGAATGTTTACTTCCGTTCATCTTCCAATGGTGGCTCTACCTGGACATCTGAAATGGACGTCTCTACTTATGTGAGCGGGTACAGCTACATCTTTACGGACGGTTTCCGCTTCCCCTATGGGGATTACTTCGAGATGGATGTTGATGAACAAGGCACGAACCATCTCATCTTCGGTGAGGGACCTGATTACAACGGGCCGGGCTCAATTTGGTATGTGAAGGGCAAGTAAAAAATCAGACCCTAAAGGTTTTGAAAACCTTTAGGGTCTTTTCCTGGGTGCCTGATGGGTTTCGAACCCACAACATCTTCCTCCACAGGGAAGCGCTCTGCCGTTGAGCTACAGGCACCGTGCGATCCTGCCTAGCAGGACGGACGAAATTTTACCATAACTAACGCAAATTCAAAACCGCCAGCGTCTCATCACCTAGCATCTCGCCTGGTTCCACAAATCCCAGACTCGCGTATAAATTGCGGGCTCCTACATTTTCAGGCTCATAACTTATACCAATATTTTTGATTCGCTCATTTTCACGAAAGTTTTTCAAGACTAATTGCATAATCTCACGACCATACCCCTTGCCCTGAAAATTTTCATCCACCATCAAGCGCATGATGAAAGCCTGAAAACGGGAATGATTAAAGTTGAGACAATACATTACAAACCCAACTGGTTCTTGATCTGCATAAGCCCCAAACGGATAGAAATCCCAATGTCCCTCGTCTTCAAACCCGAATTGTGCCTCGGCAATGGACATTAAATTGGAGGCGACAAAATGGCTTTGGTCCTCACGAACCTTCAGTTTGATCAAGCCGCGCCAATTTCCAGCCGTGACAGGTCGAAGCTCGAGAGACATTATTTGCCCAATATTCTGCGAACTACATCTACAACCGCTTCGCGCTTGACTGTAACCTGCTCTCCGTTGACTAGATTTTTCACCGCCACCTGATTCTTTTCTATCTCATCCGGACCGAGCACAAGCGTGACCTTTGCACCAATACGATCAGCATACTTGAATTGCTTTGGCAGTTTTGCCGCCTCAGGATAGCAGACAACATTTAATCCCGCGCGGCGCAGTTCACTGGCAAGCTTGAAGGATTCAAGCAGACGCTCCTCATCGAATACCGTCACAAGTACAGGTGCGGGGTTGATATTTAAACCCTTGGGCAATAACCCATATTTTTCCAATATCAAGGAAATGACAACATCCCCCATCGCAAATCCCACACCTGGGATAGGATCACCGCCGACATCCTGTGTGAGATTGTCATAGCGCCCGCCGCCTAGGATCGAGCGCTTGATATCGCCCCCAACTTCCCACGCCTCAAAAACTGTCCCTGTGTAATAGAGCAAGCCACGCATGATCGATGCATCGAACTTCACATATTCACTCAACCCAAGCGCGTCGATCACAGCAAAGAAACGAGTCAGTTCAGCAGATTCCTTCCACAGATCCTTATCTGCGAGCATTCCCTTCAAATTTGTGATCTGCTCGTTGGAAAGACCAATTTCCTGTCCGTATGCCATCCATGCTTCAGGAATCATTTTCTCGCGGCGATCAATCCATGAAGAGGCAGCAGGGCGCCGATCTGCCGGAATATCGTAAGCGTCGAAACGGTCATCGATGAGGCGGCGATTATTGACCTTGATCAGGACCTGCTGCGGCGTAAGTCCGACACGCTGAAAGAACGTCGCAAGAACGGCCGCATTTTCCGCATCTGCTTCTGGCGAGCTGACTCCCAACATATCCACATTCCATTGAAAAAATTCGCGTGTCCGTCCTTTTTGGGGACGCTCATAACGCCAAAATGGTCCGAATGACCACCAACGAACAGGGAAATTCAATTCATTTTGTTTTTGGGCAATCATACGCGCCAGGCTCAGTGTAAGTTCGGGACGAAGCGTGATTTCAGAACCACCGCGATCCGTAAAGACATACGATTGCTCTTTGACCAACTCCTCCCCTGATTTTGCCGCGTAAAGTTCAAGCGATTCAAGAATCGGGGCTTCGTATTCCTGATAGCCAAATGACTCAGCCACCTCGCGCATTGTGTTATATAACCAAACGCGAATTGCCATTTGTTCCGGATAAAAATCTCGTGTACCTTTTACAGATTGAATAACCTTTTTCATCAATGCTCCTGGTCTCGACACCTGCACTTGCGTGCGGTGCAAGTGTATCTTCGTACTCGACCACCTTCAAAATTCAGCGGTTGAATTTTAGTTTCTTTTTGGTATAATTTTTAAAGTGATTTTATTTTTAGTAGCGACTTCCCTGGCACCGTGCGGCTTAAGCCGTACCAGGGCAGGTGTATTTGCTTTTGCCTGGACGACTAAAGTCGTCACTACATTATAAGGAGACTCAATGGAAATCAATTACCAGGAAACTTCAAAAGACTTGCTCACCCGTATTGACATCCACGAAAAATATGGCTCAGCCAACATTGACCAGTGGACAACCGATCTGCTCAAACCTCAGGCTGGCATGAACATTCTCGATATTGGTTGCGGCGCCGGTAAGCTTTGTTTCCTGTTCAACGATTATACTAAAGGTACAGCAAAAATCACGGGTGGCGATTTCTCAGAAGAACTTTTGGATAAGGCGCGCGCGAAGAATAAGCAGCTCAACACCAACATTGATTTTCAATATTTAGACTTTAACCAACCATTCAACTTTTCGGATAATACCTTTGACCTTTGCACGAGCGCCTTCGCCATCTATTACGCTTCAAATCTGGACTTTACCTTTGGCGAGGCTCACCGAGTGATTCGGAGTCCCGCGTCGGAGAAACCTGGTGGACGACTTTTCGTCTCGGGCCCGCTACCGGAGAACAAGAAGATGTTTTATGACATCATCAAAGAAGCGACGAATGCTACTATTCCACCCATGCCCGGTTCCTCCCGCTTCAAAGGCGACATCTTCAACACGATCGACAAAATCTTTGCGAAGGCCGAATTGCATACATTTGAAAATCATCTTACCTTCCCGGAGGTCGCGCCATTCATTGAATATGTGCGCGCCTCGTTGAGCGAAGACCGCAGACTGTGGACTTCTATGTTTAATGGGAAAGAAGAATACGAAGCATTGATCAAGTCGATTGAGGAAGTGGCTACGCGCTGGTTTGAACGCGATGGCAAACTTGTTATGACAAAAGTTGTTGGCGGAATTTTGGCAACAAAGTAGAGGATTAGAGACTAGATGCAAACTGCAATGACCTTTGTAACACGAAAACTGCAACAAGGTTGGTTACACTTATAAAGCGAAAAACTGCAAGAACCTGGGTTACACATTCTACTCTCAGAACCAGGAGGAGTAGAAATGAAACCAAAGGTTGCTCTGCGGAAGGAAGCCGTACGTTTGCATTTGCAAGGTATAGCCAAAACAGAAATTGCCAGGCGATTGAAGAAGTCGCGACGGTGGGTATACCGTTGGATCGCTCGCTATGATCAAAAACAAGGCGCCAAGAGTCTGGAAAATCGTTCCAGTGCGCCCAAGAACAGGTCGGAGAAGTATCCACAGAAAATCAAAGACATGGCGATCCAATCGCGAAGAGCCAGGAAAGCGGGACATCGCAAGTATCCGTATGCACTGGTGAGTGCAGAAGCGATTTATTATGAACTGCGCGATTTGGGCGTTGCGCCTCTTCCGCCACCGCGTACCATTCATTTCTGGTTGAAACAGGCAGGCGAGATTGAGACGCAACACAAGCCGCACAAGGGCTCAAACCCGACGTATCCTATTCTTCGGTGCAAAGCGGTCAATGACGTTCAGGAGTTGGATTTGAAAGGTCCGTTTTACTTGAAGGACAGTTCGCAGAAATATTACCTGATCGTCGTGCGTGACGTTTTCGGCAAAAAAGTGGCCTTGCGCGTGCTGAAAGAGAAGGAAATGGAGCGGATCATTGATTCTCTAGTAGAAACCTGGCAGAAAATCGGACTGCCCAACTTTCTGCAAATGGACAACGGCTTGGAGTTTCGCGGCAGTAACGCCTATCCGCGTTCGTTGAGCAGATTAGTGCGCGTGTGTTTAGATGTCAAAGTTCAACCTGTTTTCATTCCGCCCAGTGAGCCGTGGCGCAATGGCGTCATCGAAAACTTGAATGGTCTCATCCAACGCCTGTTCCTGAAAGCCAAGACATTCAAGAATGAAAAGCAGTTGTTCACCGAAGCGCAGAAATTGGAAACCTGCATCAACACCACTCATCGTCTGCCCGCGTTGGATGGAAAAACACCCAATGAGTTTGCAACGAAAGCAGCGCTTCGTTTTCTGCGTGCAGGCTACGACTGGCGAAAACGCAATCTTCAATTGGTAAAGGGCAAAGTGATTTTTATCCGTTTGGTGCGCAAAAGCGGCAGAATTACTCTGACGGCTGATGATAAATTCCTGGTCGGCAAGAAACACAAATGGCAGTACGTCCAGGCGATTGTCAATGTCCAGAAAAAGCAACTCGATTTGTATCGGATGGGTACGTTGATCAAGTCGGTCGCTTATCCATAATTTCGAAGTAAACTGTAACCCACGTTGTTGCAGCCCTTCGCATTAGAATTAGGTGTAACCAAGGTCATTGCAGTTCACAGGTAGTTCTATTTCTGTCCTACTATCTCATCCATCGCATAGCGTATACGGATTGAGAGTTGTCAGAGCCAGCGCAAAAACTATAAGCAGTTTGAACATGGCTTTCATGATTCGCTTCTA
>Ga0137365_10003642_pt1 | contig 12337 bp, 7 predicted proteins | sample SagtaG_9_FD_104799 | JGI IMG/M metagenome (GOLD analysis project Ga0137365, IMG submission 104799) | Vadose zone soil microbial communities from Sagehorn Ranch, Mendocino, California, USA - Sage1_L_40_16 metaG | ecosystem: Environmental > Terrestrial > Soil > Vadose zone | place: USA: California...
ATTTATAGGATAGAGAGATAACTCGGAAACCCAGGTACCCGCAAGGGGCAATCCTACATTGCTTTCCTGCAAAAGGGCTTTGCTCTCCTTCATATACCATTTCAGCCTTTCTATACTCACAACAACTTTTACTCGTTCATACTTGAAATGCATTATTACCTGCCTACCAGGCAGGGTCCCACGTACCTGCTGGATAAATCCCCACTCTACCTACGCGTCACTTGTGTCTGATGCAAGGAGGACTTTGTTTGCTTGTCTTTCGTTCATCAGGCTTTTCCTGAGTGACGGAGACGAAATCACGCCGAGAATAATCCAGCCAGCCGCCGCCAATGGAGGAAGTGTCCACGCGTTGATGGAGAAACTATTGACGCTCAACGCTACAATAGCAGCGATGCCCGCGGAGAGCAGGATCCGTCTTTCTGTATTAAGTAGGGCTCTATTACGCAAAGCCTGCCATAGGTTAAATGACAGGAGAGCAATAAACACAGCAAGAACTGGAAGACCTGCCTTAGCGCCAATTTCAATAAATGAATTGTGAGGATGGCTCAACTGAAGGTATTGTGCAGCTACGCGATATGGCTCGGCACGCTGTATATAAACATCGAAGCCAAGACCTACCCCAGTCAGTGGAAAAGCCTGGATCACGTTTAATCCCGTTTGCCATGCACCCACACGTAGCGAGAGTTCAAGAGGATTCGTTCCATGTTGAAGTTGGAGATTGATCTGTGAGGGAAAGAACACGGTTCCTAACAATGCCACCAAGCCAAGGAGAGAAGAAAGCAAGACAGAATTGCGAGAGCGTCCAAGCAATATAAGAAAGACAACCAAACCGCCAAGAACACCTACCCACGCTCCACCACTGTAGGTGAAAAGCAAAGCAGGTAAGATGATAAGCACTTCAGCCAGGTGTAGTATTTTTCCCTGCACAGACGAACTTTCCATAAAAAGTCCAAGTGGCAGGAAGAGCATCGTTGTGAAAAAGGTTCCGTTCCAGTTCGGGTCTTCAAAGAAGGATCCTACACGATGAATATCAAGACCCGTGACCAGTGTGTAACCTCCTCTGCTTGCAATATATGCATCGAAGCGCGATGAACCGAACAGAACATTACCGGTCAGCGCCTGGATAATAGTATGGATTGCTAACAAGGCAGCAATGATTGCGAGGATTTGGAAGAATCTTCGGACGCTTAGCACATCTTTGGCGATCACTGTGCCTAACCAGAATGTTAGCAAGGCTCCCCCAATAATATTGGGGTAGTAGAAGCCTAAATCATAGAGCCTGGTAGTTCCTCGAATTGTTGGATAAATGCCGAGTAAGAGAAAGAGAAACCAGAGCCATAAGGCGTGTGGTTTTCCCCAGGGACGCTCAAGAGAGCGAGCCAGAAAGTAGATCACTAGCAATAGAAGTGTTATGACCTGTGCAGCAAATAACAATCCAAGGTACCAATCAACATAAATATGGGCTACGACAACAAGGGCAGCAGCTAGCGCATCTTGTCGAAGAATAGTGATGAGTGTCATAATGATCAGACCGATGACAGCGCTCAACGCGTAGGGGCTGAGTCTTCCCAGCATTCCTCCTAATAGCAATCCAATAATAATCGCTACGATTGGGAAAAGCGCAGAGATGGGCAACTTGCCCCAAATGCTATCCTCTATGCCCCTCTTTGTATTAACCACAAGCGAGGCGTCTTCCTTGCGATAGCCACAAGCGAGGCATAGCGGAGACGTGGAACCCTGCCTGGGGGACAGGTAATATCGCATTCCAAACCTGCCGAAACGTGGAACCCTGCCTGGGGGACAGGTAATATCGCATTTCAAGTCCCTACTTCCCACACTATTTTTCATTACTGTTTCCCTCGTAGAGTGCGAATTTATCCAGCACGTAGTTTCTAGTTGTTTGCATGCAAAACTATTTGCAAGCATAGTCAATCCCTACATTTAAGTCTTCATCAAGGGTTTGCGTCAGTCTCTCGTCCTGTCTATTGGTAGATTTCATCCCGCCCCATGTATTGGTGACGGCTGCACACGCTGGCAGCATAACCTGGAAATTCAGTTTCCAACTAGCTCCTGCCTGCCGCTGTATCAGATATTGGTATTGCCATCCGTTTTGACCTTTGCTCGTCTCTGCCGGTGCATTCCATACAAGCGTTACGCTGCGGCTTTGTCTGTAGGTGAGGGTGAAAAAGCCCATCCATACTTCCCTGTTGAATGCGTTGCTCGTTCCACGTGGCTGCCATCCATCTTGCTTCAGTAAAATACTGCCAGGTGGCACGTAGACGTGCACAAAGTCTCGATAGAGGGAGCTTCCGTAGTTTCGTCCGGCATTTGTCCACGCATAGCGCATAGTGGTCCGATGCATGACATTGCCTTCTTTATCAATGGTCACCTGGTCATCGAGCGTATTGGTGATGAAGCTATTTGCTTTATTTGCAGCGATGTTGGCATCTACCACAAAAAGGCTGTCGCCAACAGGCGCTTGAATGGCCGCGTCAAGCTGCAAACGATGCAGGGCATTTTCAGCTACACTAGAGTTAAAGTAAAGCTGAACAGCCTTTGAACGCACCCCATTGGCCATCAATTGTAAGAGTTTGGAAAGATCAGCCGGTGGGAGTTGGCGCACACGAGCCAGAAAATGCTCTGCAAGCAACTCTGTAAAACGCTTCCGTAGCGATGAATGCCCATCGGGGGAGGGAATGAGATCACTGCCTTCACCTGCAGCTCTTCCACCTAATTGGTGATAATGAATGCGAGCAACCAGATTCTGTGCCGTGACCGTCTCCTGGTACTTGGGAACGGCAATAGGCCCCGTTATCGCCATAGCGTGTTCAATCAACGCAGGCGTAATGGCGATAACCCCTTGCACAGGCATACTGCCGCCTTCCTTTATGTATGTCTGCTCGCCATAGCGTGCTGCTGTTGGAAAGTCCGCGTCCAGATTGGAGTCACGGAAGCTCCAGCTGCTGGGCACCAGGTCAAACCACGAGTAGCCAGGTGGATAAGGAATAATATGGCCGACAGCTTCAAAAGGTTTATCGAGCAGGTCAACATCCGTAATACGTGCAGCCGTTAACCGTCCCCCCGCAAAGGTAGCTGTACCATAGTTGCCGATGAAACCGCCCGCAGGTCGTAGCTCGCTTGAGTCAAGTACCTCAATCAGATAGTTTGCCGGCGTGCCGACGCCAAAGAGCGCCGGAGCTACAGGAAGGAATTTCTCAATAGCATCAAGCCAGCCCTGGATCACCGGCGCATCTTTATGCAAGGTGTCAACCAGTTTGCTAACGCGTGGATCGAACCGCACATCGGCTGGTTGTAATTGATTGGCCTCGTGGCTGGCTAATAGGAACGCGGACCTCAGCTCTTTCACATCCTGGGTGACAATGGCCAGGTCTGACAGGGTAATGCCCTGTCCCTGGCGAGTCAACGGGTTTTGCAGTCTTGTAATGAGTGTATTCAAGATTTCGCTGCCCGCTACGCCAGCCTGAGAAAGGGCAATGGCCAGTGTTACAACATGAAGAGCCGCGCTCAGGCGTGCACCATAGACTGGGACTTGCCTGGCAAATCCTGGTAATGATTGCAAGTCGCCATTTAACAGCTCAAAAGCCTTCAATGCCGAGGCGCATTCCTGTTTTGCCTGCCTTATAGGTTGCGCGTCAAAAGGTCTGTGTAGCCATATTGTTATAAGACCCTGTGCCTTTTGCAGGTGCTGCATCCCCGCTTGTGCGAGGGAGAGATCAGTGTGATAGCGCGCGGTGTAGGTGTTGTACACCAAGTAGCCAGCCAGCGAGGAACCGGAGCTGGCTAAGATCAAAAATAAAAGTATGCCGGTGAGCACAAAGCGCTTTTTTGACTTCCGCTTTCTGCGTCGTACTCGTATCAGTTGACTTTCCCCTACAGGCTCCCGGTTCACCTCTCCCACAGAATGGTGATCCCGCCTCACTCGTACCCGCACACGTTTATTCCCTGCCGTACCCATACGCTCTACCTCGCCCCTTGTGCATTAGATTTCTCTAGTTATATTTTTTTCCCTGTTCCAATGGCGTGGCTGACACAGGTGACAGGGGCGCTCCAGGTATTGGAGAAATCTGTCCGTTTCTTCGTGACTCCGGGCCTCCCTTCTGCTCTTCCATTTGATAGTAGTAGTAGGAATAGGCCGGATCAGCGCGGCGGCGACGATGTTTATTGGCCACACAACCAAGGACATTGACACTCGTCTGTGTCAGCGCTGCTTTCAACAGCTTCAGCTTCCCCTTCGTGGCACGCGTCATATCGACCACAGCAATCGCCCCATCAACCTTTGATGCCAGGATGCTCGCATCTGATAAACCCAATAGAGGAGGGCTATCAAAGATCACCATCTCAACGCCGCAATTTGCTAGCGCCGCGAGAAAGCGCTGCATGGCTTTTGAGTCAAGGAACTCAGAAGGATTCGGTGGCAGCGGTCCACTTGGCATAATCCACAGGTTTGGAATGCCTACTGCATGGACAAATGGTCTAAGCGACACGTTACCGGCCGGAACTCCATTCGGCGCTTGCAAAGCGGGGTTTTCGAAGTGAGGATCAGTAGAAGCTGTGGGTGTGCCCACGCCCGGTAAGCTAAAAGCCAGGAGGGCGTTGCTCAAACCCATTCCGTCTGACGACAAGTTGAAGAGTTTATGCTGAGTTGGACGGTGCATGTCAGCGTCAATAAGAAGGGTTTGTTTGCCGGCTCTGGCCATAATAATCGCTAGATTAGCGGCAATCATGCTTTTGCCATCACGCGGCAAAGCGCTCGTCACCATCAGGGTATGCAACGACTTGTCTATGGTAGAGAACCCGATATTGGTACGTAGCATGCGGTAGCATTCTACGTTGGCGCTCTGATCCGGCGGATTTATAAGCACATCCTTCCTGGCATCTTGTTGCCAGACTGTCGTCAGAACCGGCCAATCCAACACCTCGGCAATACCCTCTGGAGTGCGAACCCTTGTATCTAATTGCTCAAAGAGTATAGCTATCAAGATACCCAGCAGCATGCCGATCACGAGACCAGCAGCAGTGTTGAACAGAACTTGCGGACTTACAGGAGCTTTGCCAGGCACAGCAGCCTGAACCACACGCAGAAAATTGCTATTCTGTGCCTGTGTCAATTGAAGCTGAGCAAGGACCGTCTGTCTATCGTTGTAGTGTTGCTGCAAGCTATTGAGCTCTGTTTGCAAAGCATTTATCCTTGCCTGCAAGGTAGCTTCTTGTTCTAGGAATTGGGGGTCTCGTTGTAACGCCTGGTTTAGTGAATCAGCTGCTTTTTGGGCTTGCAATTGACCTAGCTTTGTTGTGTTCGAGCCGATATGTTGTTGAGTATTGCTCAAATCGGTTTGAATTTGTTGTATCGCCGTAGTATAGATTTGCTGGGATGCCTTGAACTGCTGTGCGATCAGTGTCGCGGCAATATCGTTTGCCAGTGCCGCGGCCTGAGTTGGGCTTGGGTCCTGTACATCTATCTCAAACAATTGCGTGTTCAACCGGACAGTTGACGTCACCTGTTTCGCAAGGTGGTCGGCGGTCAACCCCTTGTAGTGTGAAGCAACTTCCAGCAATACCGGATTACTAACTGCCAACAGCGACTCCGTCTGAACGAGTTGGTTACTCGCCAGCAGACTATTAACATCAGATGGATTCTGCGCTTGAAGAGCTACCTGGACGAGTGTTGTTGATTGATAGATTGGTGTTATCAGTTTGGTACCGATATATGTTCCTATTCCTACTGCTAAGAAACAGATTACAATCAGCATCCACCGTTTTACCAAAATGATCCAGAACTGTTCGAGTGTCATGCATTTCCCCTCATTTACTAATGAGTTACGAACTCATATGTGTTGTTTCATCCTCAACCACAAAATTTAAACTTAATCAACCAGTTGGTATCAACTCTTGCTCGCGAACGATCTCAAAAAGATGTTCGCGGAACTGTGTATCATACCCATGCACCAGGCAATCCTCTATCGTATCTACCCACTTATCGATCGCTGTAAGCGTTGGCAGATGCCCTTTATGCGTCACACGGAGAATACTCCGGTTGGCAATAGGCGTTAACTCTTCATGCGCGGCTACTAATGTTTCATGCAGACGCTCCCCCGGACGCAAACCGGTGTACACGATGGGAATGTCCTGTCCTACACGCAAACCACACAGGCGAATCATTTTTTCTGCCAGGTCAATGATCTGCACGGGACGCCCCATATTCAGGAGATAGAGTCCTCCCTGGTCCGCGGTTGTAGCTGTGAGGATCACCAGCCCGCAGGCTTCAGGGATGGTCATAAAATAGCGCGTTGCTTCGGGATCCGTCACAGTTAAGGGCCCGCCCTGCTCGATCTGATGTGCGAAAATAGGAACGACACTACCGCGGCTGCCGAGCACGTTGCCAAAGCGCACCGCGCAAAAGCGGGTCATGCAATATGCTGATTCTGCCAGGGATTGCACGATCATTTCTCCCATGCGCTTGGAAGCGCCCATAATGCTGACCGGTTCGGCAGCTTTATCCGTTGAGATAAACACGAAGCGCGCTACCTCGTACTTCTCGGCCAGGCGACACAAATGGTAGGTTGCCAGCACATTCGTGCGAATGGCTAAATCGGGATACTCTTCAAGCAGGGGAACATGTTTATACGCAGCTGCATGAAAGACAATACTCGGGCGCTTCCCGGCAAATAGCTGCGTCATTCTTTGCAAATCAGTGATATCGCCAATATATGGATATAAATTGGCGCTATGCGGATGAGAACGAGCACGTAGACCTTCGGCCAGGTCAAACAGTCCGGTCTCGTTCACATCCAGAGCTATCAGGAGTTCTGGTTCATAGTCAAGCAATTGTCTACACAGTTCTGAACCAATGGATCCTGCTGCTCCCGTGACCAGAATAACCTGCCCTTTCAGAACAGCTAGCGCTTCCCCGGTTTCCAGCGGCACAACCTCACGTTCCAATAGCTCCGCAGCATTGATCTTGTGTGGATTACGCCTTGACGCAGAGGACGAAGTAATTTTGATGCGACAAAAGAAAAGAAAGAAGAACAACGAGGCGCACAAGATAGCGCTCAAAGGCAAGATATAGAACAATTTTAGTGCGACCCCAGCATCAAAACCTAAGAGCATCGCGGCCACATACAGCAGCATTGAAATCCCATATCGCCGGTAATTATAAACTGGGAACACCCCTGCCCCCGGCCGGGCGATACTCGATGTCTTTTTAAGCGCAAGTGTTGCTGCGATCGCATCAATAAAATACTTCATAGTACCCCATCCGTACAAAGTAAATTGGTCTAGCTTGTTTGAAATCCATTATTACCTGCCCCCCAGGCAGGGTCCCACGTACGTGCTGGATAAATCCGCACTCTACAGCTATGCTCCCTTGTCGACGTGCTGGATAAATCCGCATTACCTGTCCCCCAGACAGGGTGCTACGCAAGGAGGTTTCCTGTGTGTTGTAATAATCTTCTCAACTGCGGCAATGACATCTTCGACATCCTCGTCTGTCATACCTGGATAGATAGGCAGGGAAATGACCCGCCGGTAAGCATCTAAGGCTGCTGGAAAGTCATCGGCCACCAGTTGATAGGTGTCCCGGTAGAAGGGATGCAGGTGCAGCGGAATGAAATGGACGCTGGTTCCAATATTCGCCTTCGTTAGCTCCTGAATGAAAGCATCCCTGCTGATCGCCAACCGTTCTGTGCGCAAGCGCAACAGGTACAGGTGCCACGCATGTTCTACATGATCAGGGTTTGGAGGTGGCTCAAGTTCAGGCAACTGCGAGAAAGCTTCGGTATAACGCTCTGCAATGGCCCTTCGGCGTTCCCAGAGCCATTCGCTCCGCGCCAGCTGGTGCAGGCCAAGGGCAGCAGCGATGTCCGTCATATTATATTTATAGCCCGCTTGTAGCACCTCGTAATACCAGGATCCGTCAGCAGTGTAGCGCTTCCAGGCATCGCGGCTGATGCCATGCAGGGCCATCATTGTGGCCCGCTCAGCATATTCAGGGTTTGCCGTGGTGAGCATACCGCCCTCGCCCGTTGCTAAGGTCTTCGTCACATAAAAGCTAAAGGCCGTCAAATCGCTAATCGTGCCTATCATCCGTCCTCGATACTGCGCGGGGAAGGCATGGGCCGCATCCTCGATCACCGGCAGGTTATGCGCTTTGGCAATAGCATGGATAGCATCCAGTTCGGCAGGTAACCCCGCTATATGCACAACCATAATCGCCCGTGTCCGCGCCGTGATATGCTTTTCCAGTTGCGCAGGATCTAGATTGCATGTGACCGGATCGACATCGACAAAGACCGGCCTGGCTCCGAAGTAGGTGACCACTTCAGCCGTAGCCGTAAACGTATAGACCGGGACGATTACCTCATCACCTGCTTGCAGTCCAATGGCATCAAGTGCAAGATGCATCGCTGCCGTAGCTGAGTTGACTGCCACGGCGTAAGGCGCTCCAATACGCTCAGCAAATTCACGCTCAAAGCGCTTTGTCTTGGGACCGGTGGTTAACCACCCGCTGCGCAGAGTATCTACCACTTCATCGATCTCCGCCTGAGTAATATGTGGCAAGGCAAACGGCAAAAATTTTTTGCGCCCAACGCGCCTGTCATTTACATGGGCAGGGACGTGCTGGATGAATCCGCACTCTACAGCCCCTACATTACTCTTTGAAAGATTTCTAGCTTCCATGACCAAATCCTACTTCAATAAATGTTTTCATGATAATAAGCAGATCAAGCAAAAGTGACCGGTGTTTAATGTAATAGAGATCATATTGTAACTTGACCAGCTCATCTTGATCTGTATCGCCATATCCATACTTCACTTGCGCCCAGCCAGTCAGCCCGGGTTTTACGCTGAGGCGATAGCGATAAAAAAGATTGCTCTTTTCTAGCTCAGCAATATATGCGGGCCGCTCCGGCCGTGGTCCAATCAGGCTCATCTCTCCCCTCAGAATATTCAACACTTGAGGCAGTTCATCCAGATGGGTAGCGCGCAGAAAACGTCCAACGCGTGTTATACGCACATCACCTTTTGTCACCCATGCCGGTCGTTTCGCCTGCTGTGTTTCGGTGTGCATGGAACGGAACTTGTAAATAGAAAATGTGCGTCCGTGATAGCCGGTGCGTTCCTGGGTATAGAAAATTGGCCCCGGCGAATCCAGGTAAATGAGCAGGGCTAAGAAGGGAAAGGAAAGAGCCAGCAAGATCAGCCCACACAGACCGAATGTGAGATCCAGCAACTTATGCCAGCATGCATAGAGCGGTGAGGAAGCATATTCTTCCGGCATTACTGTATACCATTGATCGACAATATATTCTACCGGTATCTTGCCACTTGTATGTTCGTACATAGTCGTAACAGGCACAACGGATATACCGTATTGAGCTGCTTGTAGAGCTTCCTGAAAGAGTTCCGGGTAAGTCTGGTAGTCAATTGCCATGATGATGACATCTATCATCTTATCCTGCACAAGATGAGCTAATGCAACTCCTCCTCCGAACACAGGTAAACCATCTATCTGCTTCCTGTCATCGACACTGGGCCGGATGTATCCCAGGACATTTGTACCAGGACGTCTTGCCTGCCGCAGTTCCTTAGCAATGGATATGCCAGTTTGATTGACTCCCACGATCACTGCTCGCCTGCGAAAGCGCGGTAGATGAATAACCTCAGCCAGCGTCACCCGCCATACAATCAATAGAGGAATAGTTATTCCGAGAAAAAACAACCAGATTCTTGTATAAGAGATAACAGTAGCACCAGTAAATAGAAAGAACAACCCAACACAGAAGACAAGCATCAGAACGAGCGAAGCGAATGCAAAGAGAGGACTCTTCAAAACACTGCCTATGCATTGTAGTTCCTGCGCTTGTATGATGCTGACCGCTATACTCCAGGAGGCTATAACAAGGAACAGCCACATAATGGGAGCGTGTAGCAGCCCAAAAGGACTATTTGACACATTGAACCCCGCGTAGGAAGGCGCTAAAAGAGCAAGTGCCGCCGCAAGCGAACCAGCGAGGACGATACTATCCCCTGCCACTACCGTAAAACGCCAGACTAGTGGTGAAGGTCGTTGCCTCCTCGTTTGTTTGCTCACCTGGGATATGTATACTTGTTCTGTTGTAGAGGCATCCCCTTGCGGGAACCCTGTCTGGGGGACAGGTAACTCTGTAGAGATTTCTTGTTCCAACTGGGTTGGCATACTATTTATTTCCTCCTTTACTCGTTCGCTGCTCGCACAAATGGAGGTGCTGCCTGCGCGTAGGACCCTGTCTGGGGGACAGGTAATGCGGATTTATCCAGCACGTCAAGGTTTGTCTCACCGCACAACTCCCGAAGATGCGTTTCAAGTGTTGTTGTCAACTGATCTCGATCAAAACGGGCCTCTACAAAGGTTCGGCCTCGTTGCCCCAGCCTCTCTGCCTCTTCTGGATCTGTAAACAGATAGAGGATGCTCTGGACCAGGGCTGTAGCATTCTCTGGCTCTATAGCAATCGCTGCCCCCGCCTCTTGCTCTATGAGTTTACGGGCTTCTCCTGCTACTGCTAAGATAATAGGACGAGCACAGGCCATCACTTCGTAAGATTTTGAGGGTAAGGCTCCTTCAAAGAGAGGAAGTTTTCGTAGAGGAACCAGGCATACATCGGCTCCTGCTATCACCAGCCGCATGCGGTCATGCGGCTGAGGATCCAGGAATGTAATATTGAACAACTCACGTTGCTGGGCCTCTTCGACCAGGCTTGCTTTCGCGGCGCCATCACCAACCAGTACAAAGCGTATAGCGGGATAATTTTTTAGTTGCTCGGCAGCATCAAGTACCGTCTCTAATCCATGGGCCAGGCCATGTGTGCCAGCATACAGTATTGTAAAGTACTCATCCCAGCCCAACTCTGCGCGAGCCTGACTTTTATTCATCGGTTGGAACTTGTTCGTATCTACTCCATTCGTCAGAAGGAAGATACGTTCTGCTGGTAATCCTCTCTGGAGGAGGTTTTGACGAATACCTTCTGTGACGACCCATATCAGGCTGGCCTTCTGATAGGTAGACCATTCTAGCCACTCAGCGAGGCGAATCAACAAACGATTACGTAACATACCTAATTGCACAGCGGACTCAGGCCAGAGGTCAGAAACCAGGAAAATGAAGGGGCATCGCTTAAACCAAGCCATGAGGTGAGCGGCAATAGCATCAAAAAGCGGAGGAGACTCAACGATGATTATATCGGGAAGGCCAATAGCCTTTCCTCCAAACACGGGGGCCAGACATGCAAAAGATAATTGGGCAATGATGCGGCGCAAGAAACCCTTATTCGGACTTGTATAGCTCCAGGCACGTATCACTTTGACCCCATCACGAACCTCTTGTTGGATAAGACGTCCTCGATATTCCGCCGGCACGATACCCGTTGGGTAGTTAGGAACGGTTGTCAAAACTGTCACCTGATAGCCCCGCTGCACCAGCCGGACCGCGGTTTCACTGATACGTATTGCCGGAGCCGCTGTCTCCGGTGGATAATATGGTGTAATAAAGAGTATATGGGTCATAACTATAACCTTGTTTCAGAATTTACCAACTATGTGCGATGCGTATCGCCGCATCACCCTCACCAAAAGGATTGTGTCTGGGTGGTTCAGGCCTGGGTCTATCAACTGCTTTGACAATGTCCTGCCAACGTGTCCCGACCAGCACATTCCACCCCGTCTCAACCGTTTCTATCCACTCCGTCTCTTCACGCAGCGTCACGCAGGGTACCCCGAGGAGGAAAGCTTCTTTTTGCAACCCACCAGAGTCGGTAAGTATACGATAGGCAGTCTTTCCCAGGGCCATCATATCGAGATACCCCAGCGGCTCCATCAAATGGACATGCTTCCCCCAGCTGATGTCATAGCCTTCCAGCCGGGCACGCGTACGTGGATGCACAGGAAAAATCACCGGCATTTCTAGCCTGTTCAATCCGTCGGCAATACCACGCATGGCTTCTGGGTTATCAGCGTTGACGGCACGATGCACCGTCACTAACGCGTAGGACTGTGGAGAGAGACCAAGCGTCCGTAAGAGTCTCTCTGTGCGCCCGGCCAGCTCAGGCTGGACCTGTAGCAGCAGATCATACATGACATCGCCAACAAACTCCACGCCCTGCGTGATGCCTTCGTTGTTCAGATTCTTGCAAGCTGTTTCAGTTGGACAGAAGAGACGATGTGATAGATGGTCGGAAAGGACGCGGTTGATTTCCTCTGGCATGCTTTGGTCGAAGTTGCGTAAGCCTGCCTCTACATGCGCTACTGGGATGTGCAGCTTTGCAGCAGCGAGAGCGCCTGCCAG
>Ga0137365_10003647_pt1 | contig 12328 bp, 11 predicted proteins | sample SagtaG_9_FD_104799 | JGI IMG/M metagenome (GOLD analysis project Ga0137365, IMG submission 104799) | Vadose zone soil microbial communities from Sagehorn Ranch, Mendocino, California, USA - Sage1_L_40_16 metaG | ecosystem: Environmental > Terrestrial > Soil > Vadose zone | place: USA...
CGGCGCCGACCCAGACGACCTCACCGGTGGCACAGAGCTGGTCGAGCTGTGCAGGCGCGTAGCCGGGGACGCGGCGTGGCAGCACCTCGGTCTCCCAGAGCGAGACCGGCAGCGCCAGGGCCTGCAGCGGTACGAGCGCCTCGCGCAGGGTGGCCCTGCGGTCGATCCCGTGCCAGCTCGGGAGAAAACGACCGAGGGACGCTTGCTCGGCGGGCTCGACCTCTTTGCGGAGCGCCGCCAGCGACACGCGCCTGAGGCGCCGCAACACATCCGGATCGCACCATTCGCGCTCCGTGCCGCCGGGCCCCAGCTCGCCCCGGACGAGCAACTCCTCCCGCTCGAGCTCCCGCAGTACCGACTCGACGTCGATCCCGAAGCGCTTGTTCGCCGCCGCAGTGGTGAAGGGACCCCGGCCTTTGGCGTACCTGAGCACGAGACCGCGGAGCGGCTGTTCCCCGGCTTCCAGGTAGACGTCCGGCAGGCCCGACGGCGGCATGACGCCGAGCGCGTCGCGGTACCGGCCGGCGTCCTCGGCCGCCACCAACCGATCCTCACCGGTGATTCGCAGCCGGAGCGCGCGTCGCTCCGCCTCGAGCACGGCCGCCTGCGCCTCGTCGAACTCGCCGACGCGAAGGTCCCCGCGCAAGCGCAGCAGATCGTGCAGCTCATCGGCGTTTCGCGGGTCGCCGCGAAGCTGAGCTTCCACCTCTGCGACCGCGTCCGCGTCGAGCAGCTCGCGCAGCTCCTCCTGTCCGAGCAGCTCGCGCAGCAGCTCCCGGTCGAGCGAAAGCGCCTGCGCCCGCCGCTCCGCCGGGGGCGTGTCGTCTTCGTACATGTAGTTGGCGACGTAGTCGAAGAGCAGCGAGGCCGAGTAGGGCGACGCCGAAGGCGTCTCGACGTCGACGAGGTCGAGCTGGCGGGTTCGCAGCCCCTGGAGCAGCCGCTTCAGCGAGGGAAGATCAAAGACGTCCTGCAGGCACTCGCGATACGTCTCGAGGATGACCGGGAAGGCCGGGTATTTTCGGGCCACCTGGAGCAACGACTGCGCCTTCAAGCGCTGCTGCCAGAGTGGCGTACGCTGGTCGGGGCGCCGGCGCGGGATCAGCAGCGCCCGCGCCGCGTTCTCACGGAACCGCGCGCCGAAGAGCGCCGAGTCGCCGACCTCGTTCACGACCAGATCCTCGATCTCCTCGGGGTCGATCACGACGAGGTCGCTCGGGGGAGCCGCATCTGCGTCCGGGAGGTGGATCGCGATCCCGTCGTCCGACCAGATCGCGTTGGCGTCGAGGCCGAGCGACTCGCGTACCCGCGCAGCAAGCGCAAGCGCCCACGGGGCGTGCACCCGAGCGCCGAACGGCGTCAGGATGCAGAGCCGCCAGTCGCCGATCTCGTCGCGGAAACGCTCGACCACGATCGTGCGATCGGACGGAAGCGCACCGGTCGCGACGGCCTGCTCGCTCAGAAACCGCAGCAGGTTTTGGGCGGCGCGCTCATCGAGTGCGTGCTCGTCGCGCAGCTTCGCCTTCGCCTTCGCGTCCGGCAGCGCACCCAGCTCGCGAGAGACGGCGCCAACCGCCTCGCCGAGCTCGTAGGGCCGCCCCACTCCCTCGCCCCGCCAGAACGGCACCGCACCGGGCACCCCAGGCGCCGGCGAGACGAGCACGCGGTCGCGAGTGATCTCCTCGATCCGCCAGGTGGAGGCGCCAAGCAAGAAGGTTTGCCCTGCGCGCGCCTCGTAGACCATCTCCTCGTCGAGCTCGCCGACCCGCCCGCCGCCGTCGACCAGGTGGACGCCGAAGAGGCCGCGGTCGGGAATCGTGCCGGCGTTCGTGACCGCGAGCCGGCGCGCTCCTTGCCGCCCGCGGACGACCCCCGCGGTTCGGTCCCAGACGATCCGCGGCCGGAGCTCTGCGAACTCGTCCGACGGGTAACGGCCGGCGAGCATGTCCAGCACGTTCTCGAGCTGCACGCGCGAGAGCTCGGCAAAGGGATAGGCACGCCGCACGAGCTTGTGCAGCTCGTCGACTTCGATCTCCTCGTCGGCGCAGATCGCGACGATCTGTTGTGCGAGCACGTCGAGCGGGTTGCGCGGGATCACCGTCTCCTCGATCGCGCCTTCCCGCATCTGTTTCGCGACCACCGCAGCCTCGAGCAGGTCGGCCCGGAACTTGGGAAAGATGCGGCCCTTCGAGACGGCGCCGAGCTCATGGCCGGCGCGGCCGATCCGCTGTAGCCCGCGCGCGACGGATTTCGGGCTCTCGACCTGGATCACCAGGTCGACCGCGCCCATGTCGATCCCCAACTCGAGCGACGAGGTGGCGACCAGGCACGGGATCTCGCCCTTCTTCAGTAATTCCTCGACCTCGAGCCGCTGCTCGCGCGCGAGCGAGCCGTGGTGGGCGCGCGCTATCTCGTGCGGCTCGTCGGAGCCCTCGTTCGCCAAATCGTTCAGCCGAAGCGCGAGCCGCTCGGCGAGCCGGCGGTTGTTGACGAAGACGATCGTCGAGCGGTGCTCCGAGACCAGCTTGAGGATCTCGGGATAGATCGAGGGCCAGACCGAGTTGTAGGAACCCTCCTCCGGAACAGTCATGTCGTCGAGGGGGACGACGATCTCGAGGTCGAGCTCCTTGGCGCGGCCTGCGTCCACGAGCTGGATCTTGCGCGCGCCGGAGACGAAGCGTCCGATCTCCTCGAGCGGCCGCTGCGTGGCCGACAGGCCGATCCGCTGGACAGGTCCGGGGACCCGGTCGCCGGACATGACCAAACGGTCGAGCCGCTCGACCGATAGCGCCAGGTGCGCGCCGCGTTTCGTCCCCGCGACAGCGTGCACCTCATCCAGGATCAGCGTCTGGACACCGCGCAGGATCTCCCGCGCCTGCGAAGTCAGCATCAGGAACAGCGACTCCGGCGTCGTGATCAGGATGTCCGGCGGGTGACGGAGCATCCGCTGCCGCTCCTTCTGCGGGGTGTCACCGGTACGAACGGCGACGGTCAGCTCGGAGCGAAGCCCGGCGAGCGGCCCGCGCAGGTTGCGCTCGATGTCGTAGTTGAGCGCGTTCAGCGGCGAGACGTAGAGCAGGCGGAGTCCCTGGCCGGGCTCCGGGTTGAGCTTGTCGATCCCGTACAGGAACGCTGCAAGAGTCTTTCCGGAGCCGGTGGGCGCTTGGATCAGCGTGTTCCCGCCGGTCGTGATCGCCGGCCAGCCGAGTGCTTGCGCCGGCGTCGGCTCGGAGAACGTGCGCTCGAACCAGGCGCGCGTTTCAGGACTGAAAGGCGCGAGCGGGTCCACTCGCCCAGCCTAGCTTGCAGGAGCGGCCCTGAAGGGACTCCAAAGCGAGTCGTTCGACTGGTCGATCAGGGCGCGTTGCGACTGGTGAGTGCCGAACGAAGGACGTCGGCGTCGCGGCGGAACTCGTCTTCGGGATGCGGAGGCGGCGGGTGCTCAGGATGCGGAAACGGCCAGCCGGGACGCGGATCGTCGGAGTACCGCGGCATGACGTGAGTGTGCAGGTGCGGAAGCGAGTTGCCGAGCACCTCGTAGTTCATCTTCACCGCTCCGAGGACCACCTCGATCGCCCGCCCCACCTCGAGTACCTCGAGCCAGTACTGCGCCGCCTCCTCGGCCGACAACTCTGTCGGCTCCGCGACGTGACGGCCGCGCCAGGTCGCGATCGTGTAGCCGCGCTGACGGCCGTCGCGTTGGAGATACGCGTCGACGACTTCGCCTTTGAAGATCCGCACTCCGAATTCGTTCTCGTCCGGCCTCCCCTCGGCGCACATCGGGCAAGCCTCGCCGCGGCGGAGTGCATAGAAGGACTCGGGCCACTCCACAGGGCGACGCTACCATCGGCCGGCAGTGGCCGAGACGCCCGAACAGTTCTTCGAACGCGTCGCGAACGATCTGCAAATGCCGCCCGTGCACGAGTGGGAATCGTTTCCCTTCGACGGCGACATGCGGCCGCGGCCGCTACGGCCGCCCGTCGAGCACGAGAAGCCACGTTACGGCGAAGGAGGCGTGGATTGCCGCGCCTGCGCGAAGCCCGACGAGGACTACCTGTGGACGACCGAACGGTGGAGGCTGTTGGCGCTTGGGCCGACCGGGCTGCCGGTCGTCCTGCTCCTGGAGCCGCGTCAGCACTACGCGGAGCCGGGCGACCTTCCGGACGACCTTGCTGGGGAGTGCGGCGTGCTGATCGGGCGAATCGAACGTGCGGTCCGGGGCGTCGGCGAGATCGGCCGGGTCCATGTCTGCAGGTGGGGCGACGGCAGCGAGCACCTGCACTGGTGGTTCATGGCACGGCCCGCCCGTCTTCCGCAGCTGATCGGAAGCTTCGCGGCGATCTGGGACGACATCGTGCCGCCGATCCCGGAAGAGATCTGGCGCAAGAACCTCGACGCCGTTCTCGCGGCCCTCTCCGAGTGAGCTCGCTCTACTTGCCGCCGTAGACGAAATACACCGTCAGCGCGATCGCGAGCACGATCACGACGACCACGCCGACGAAGAAGCCGACGCCCGTGATCACGATCAGCGGCGTCCAGTCGCTGCTGCCTTCCTCCGCCTCCTTCTCAAGCTCCTTCACGGTCTCGATCGGATGCTCGAGAGACTCGACGACCTCCTTCGCCTTGTCGACCGGGTCGGTCATGCGCTCGACGATAGCGCGGCCGCAGTCGCCGCCTAGGCTTTCTCCGTGCGTGCCAACGTCAAAGGGATCAGCTGCTCCGGCAAGAGCACCTTCTCGCGCGAGCTCGCCGAGCGCATGAGCGTCCCCTACCTCGAGCTCGACGCGATCAATCACGGCCCGAACTGGACCGAGGCCAGCGGGGAAGAGCTGCAGTCCCGCGTCCGCGAGTTCATGGCTGGCGCCCCGGACGGGTGGGTGATCGACGGCAACTACGAGTGGAAGCTCGGCGACCTCGTGCTCGGAGCCGCGGACCGGATCGTCTGGCTCGATCCGCCGCTTCGGGTTGCACTGCGGCGACTCTGGCGGCGCACGTCCACGCGCATCCGCGATGACGTCGAGCTCTGGAGTGGCAACCGCGAGACCTGGCGCGGCGGCTTTTTGGGGTGGAACTCCCTGTTTGTCTGGACGTTGCGGTCGTGGATCAGGCACCGACACGAGTGGCCGCGAAAGTTCGCCGGCGACCCGCGCGTCGTCAGGCTGCGCTCGGTCGGCGAGGCCTGCCGCTGGCTCGAGCGGCAATAGCGTTAGGCTCTCGACATGGCGACGACGACGAAGCCGGATCGCCTCTACTACACCGGCAACGACGAAGCCGACCGGCTGATCGCGCGCGAGCCGTTTGCCCTGCTGATGGGCTTCGCCCTGGATCAGCAGGTGCCGGTGCCGACGGCCTTTAGCGGGCCGTTGAAGCTGAAGCAGCGGCTCGGGACGGTCGATCCCCGCAAGATCGCCGCAATCGATCCGGCGAAGCTCGAATCTGCGTTCCGGGAGAAGCCGGCGATCCACCGCTTCCCCGCCAACATGGCGCGGCGAGTGCAGGAGATCGCCGCGATCGTGGCCGACGAGTACGGCGGCGACGCGGCACGCCTCTGGACCGGGGCGTCGGACGGCGCCGACCTGCATCGCCGGCTCTCGGAGCTGCCCGGGTTCGGGGAGATGACGATCAAGTCGCTCAGTGCTGTGCTCGCGAAGCGTTTCGGTGTCGCGCCGGCACGCGAGCTGGCACCGACGCACCCGACACTCGGCGACGTCGATTCCGCGGAAGCGCTCGAGGACTACCAGGCCAAGAAGAGGGCGCACAAGGCGAAGCTCAAGGCGCAGCGGCAGTAGCGCCGATACAAGCGGAATGCGCGCCGTCCGCGTCGTCGCCGTTTTTCTCGTAGTCGCCGGTTTGTCAGGCTCTGCAGCTGCCCTTCGCCTGCCCAACGCGACGCGCTGCCCCATCTTCCCTCGAACGAACCCGTGGAATCAGCGGGTCGACAGGCTGCCGGTCGCGGCGAATTCAGCGACGCTGATCCGCTCGATCGGACTCGCTAGTGGCCTCCACGCCGACTTCGGTTCGGGAACGTGGGACGGCGGGCCAATTGGGATCCCGTTCGACGTCGTCACGAGCAAGACGCCGAGGGCGAAGGTCTCGTTCGAGTACGCAGACGAGAGCGATCGCGTCGGCTATCCGATCCCCAAACGGGTCCACGTCGAGTACGGGAGCGACCATCACGCGCTGCTCGTCGACCGCGACGCGTGCCGGCTCTATGAGCTCGGCGGGCTCACCCGCTCCGCAGGTCGCTGGCACGCCTGGGCAGGTGCGACGTGGAGCCTGCGCTCGAATCGCGTTCGGCCGGCGACCTGGACGTCTGCGGACGCGGCCGGCCTGCCGATCTTCGCCGGGCTCGCGCGCTGGGACGAGGCGAGGCGCGGCGTCATCGACCACGCGCTTCGTTTCACTGCGGCGCGGACGCGGCGGGCCTTCGTCTACCCCGCGCGCCACTATGCGAGCTCGTCCGACGATCCCTCGCTGCCGCCAATGGGCCTGCGCGTTCGCCTGAAGGCGAGCTTCGATGTGCGGCCGTTCCCGCGCCAGGCCCGGATCGTGCTGGTCGCGCTCAAGCGCTACGGAATGCTGCTCGCCGACAACGGCTCCAATTGGTACATCAGCGGCGCCCCGAGTCCCGGCTGGTCGAACGACCAGCTCCACACGCTCGCGCGGGTGAAGGGCTCGGACTTCGAGGTCGTTGACGCGTCCTCGCTGCGGCCACGCTAATCGCGCCCCCTCGCGGGCCGACCGCGCGGGCGCTTCGTTCGGGGACTGTCCCCACGAACTGGCGCCCGCAGACGTGTCTAGTGAAACGAAAGTGTGACTTTTCTTCCACAGCGGTGGCGTCCAAGGCCGAGAGATGCGATGTTGTCACCACTGGCACGCTCGAGGACCTGTTCTCAGCGGACAGCTCGACCGTGCCTGCGCCCCTGGTCCTGAACCAGCGGCCGCTAACGCCGACGCGGATCCGCCCGATCCAGGTTCCAGTGCCTGCCGGCCGAGGCGAGCCAGGCGCCGTCTTCCCGGGGTGAGTACGTAGCGGCTGACCATTCTCTGCCCGTCTTCGTAATCGCCGTAGAGGAGGTCGATCGTCAGCCAGTCCGCCTCTCGATTGCCTCCCGGCAGCCGCGAAACTCGGGCTCAGCCGGGTCACGAAACGCGCCTTGCCAGAAGCCGACGTCGCCGACCGGGACATAGGTCGCGCGTGAGTCGCGTGAAGTCCTCAGGCTCCCGGTGTGCGTCTTCGAGCCGGCGGCCCGGAAGGAAGCTCCAGCCGTCGAGGACAGCGATTCCGGCACCGACGTTTCGGAGAGCGATCGCGAGGTAGATTGCGTTTTCTCCCACCTCGGGGACGCCACGACCGCCCTAGCCATCACCCACTTGTCGTCGACGAACCCGATCTTCTGGTGAGGATCGTCCAGCTTCGAGGGAACCAGTAGCGGCCGAAGGCCGGCCATGAGCGATTGCTCAGCAACGCGCGCTGCCCGGCGCCCGCCGCTCGAGATCCTTCAGCGCGACGCGCGCCGCCGAGTATCCGCATATGCCGTGGACGCCACCACCCGGAGGGGTCGCAGCGGAGCAGAGATAGACGCCCTCGATCGGCGTCCGGTACGGGACGAGCTTGCGCACGGGCCGAAAGAGCAGCTGGCCGAGATCCATCGCGCCCGCATTCAGGTCACCGCCGACCAGATTGCGGTTGCGCGCCTGGAGCTCGCCCGGCCCCATCGTGTGCCGGGCGAGAACGAGCTCGCGGAATCCCGGCGCGAAACGCTCGACCTGCGCCTCGATCCCTTCCGTCATGTCCTCGGGGGAGCCGTTCGGCACGTGGCAGTACGCCCAGGCGGTGTGTTTGCCTGCCGGAGCCCGTGTCCGATCGAACAGGCTCGTCTGGGCGAGGAGGACGAACGGCCGCTCGGCCGGGCGGCCGCGCCAGGCGCCCCACTCCGAAGCCGAGATCTCGTCCAGCGAGCCGCCGAGATGAACGGTGCCGGCGCGCCGGCACTCGGCCGCGCGCCACGGAATCGGGCCATCGAGCGCCCAGTCGACCTTGAACGCCCCCGGACCGTGCCGGTATTGGCGCAGGTGCCGCGTGAAACGGTCGGGCAGGCGTCCGGCCGCCAGCCGCAACAGCTCCCGCGGCACCACATCCGCGAGCACGAGATCCGCTCGCGGCAGCGAGTCGACCGGGCTCGACGTCCGAACCTCGCCGCCGAGCTCGCGCAGCTCCGTCGTCAGCGCATTCGCGAGCCTCTGCGAGCCGCCACGTGGGAAGGGCCATCCGACGACGTGCCCGAGCACGGCCAGCGCGATGCCGAAGCCTGCGCTCGGCCGGCGCTCGAGCGGCAGCATCGAATGCGCGGCGTGGCCGGCGAACCAGGTGCGGGTCCGCTCGTCGGCAAAGTGACCCTCCGCAAGCGCGCGGGCAGACGAGAGACCCGCCCGTAGCGCGGCGGCGAGGCCGCGTGCGCCGAGTCGGTCGCCGAGATGAAGCACCGACCGTGGCGAAATTGGAAACGGCCCGAGGAGCACGCGCTCGACCTCCCGCCACGACTCGACCAAGGGGCCGACCAGTCGCCGGTACGCGCCTCCGTCGCAACCGAGCCCGGCCACCGTCGCCAACAAGCTGTGCTCGAGCAGAACGGCTGTCCCATCGTCGAGCGGATGAGCCGCCGGCGCGTCCGGCTGGACCCACTCGACATCGAGCTCGAGCGTGCGGAAGAGCGGCGAAGCCAGCGCGAGCGGGTGGACCGAAGAGCAGACGTCGTGGACGAAACCGGGCAGCGTGAGCTCGGCCGACCGCAGCCCGCCGCCGAGCTGGTCTTCGGCCTCGTGAACCTCGACCTCCAAGCCGGCTCGTGCCACCGTGATCGCCGCCGCCAGTCCATTCGGCCCGGAGCCGATGACGACCGCCCGGCGCACCGCCGCATTCAAGCAGCGGGACCGTTGGCGCGGGTTCGGACGTATCCCATGTACCAAAGGAGGCAGACATGCGCAGACCGCTACGCGCCCTCGCCCTCGCCCTGCTCGCCGCCGCCGTGTTCACCGCCCCGGCGCTCGGGGATGGAGGCCCGTCACCAGGGATCACCGTCGGCGGCAAAGGAATCGCCGACTCGCACGGCACCAGTTACGTCGCGCAGCTTGCAGGGAATCGCTCATACCTCGTCGTCCGCAACCACACCGGGCGAGCCGTTCGGACGCGGACGTTCGACGCGATCTACGGGCTGCCGCGTGTCACCTATGGCAACGACGTCGGCGGCCTCTCGAAAGATGGTCGGACACTCGTGGTCGCTCAGCCCGAGGTAGGCGGCGGACTCGCCGTCGAGACCCGGCTCCTTGTCCTCGACACGAAGACGCTTGGCGCGCGCCGGACAATCGACCTCACCGGCGACTTCTCCTTCGATGCCCTCTCGCCCGATGCACACACGCTTTTCCTGATCGAGCACAACTCGGCCAGAAACTACGAGCGCTATCGCGTCCGCGCCTACGACCTCGTGCATGGCCGGCTGCTTCCCGACGCAATCGTGGACAGGACGGAACCGAACATGAGCGGCTCTCCGGTGGCAAGAGTCGTGGCGGCGGGTGGCACCTGGGTCTACACCCTCTACTCGCAGTTCAGGGGCGAGCCGTTCGTGCACGCTCTCGACACCGTCGACGCAAGCGCCCGGTGCCTCGACATCAGCTGGCACGGAAACCAGAACCAGTTGTGGTCGGCACGGCTTAGGCTCGACGATGGGAAGCTCTTTGTGCTGACGAAGACTGGCAGCCGCATCGCGGAGCTCGAGCTACAGCCTCAAAAGTCCAGCGGTTTCAGCCTCGCCTGGCCGTCAGGCATCTCCGCACTCGCACTTGCCGCTGCGGCTTTTGTTCTTTGGCGGCGCCACGAAGGGAGGCGGTCGGCGTCCGGTACGAGAACCTCGTAACAGTCTGTTTCAAGACTGGACACGGCCCGCCCGACCGGCATGTGGCCGAAATTCGGCTCTACTTAGACGTTTCTCGCCACCTCAAGCAAGTAACAGCGCGGTCTCATGCGGTCGTCGCAATGAGCTGGTCGAAGGCTTCCGATGGTTTCATCCAGTTGAGTGTCTGTCGAGGCCTGCCGTTGAGCTCGTCGGCGACGCGGTCGAGCTCGGCTTGCTGGTAGCGAGCGAGCTCGCCGCCTTTGGGGAAGTATTGGCGCAGCAGACCGTTGGTGTTTTCGCTCGTGCCACGTTGCCAGGGGCTGGAGGGATCGCAGAAGTAGACCTGCACCTTGCTGTCGACGCTGAAGCGGGCGTGCTCTGCCATCTCCTTGCCCTGATCCCAGGTCAGCGTCCGCCGCAGGGCTTCGGGGAGGCTTTGGATGCTCTCGGTCAGCGCGACCCGCACCGACTCGGCGCTGCGTCCTCGCGGGAGGCGGACAAGCATCGCGAAACGCGTCTGCCGCTCAACGAGCGTCGCGATCGCGGAGCGGCCGGCTTTGCCGAGGATCAGGTCGCCCTCCCAGTGGCCGGGGACGGCGCGGTCATCGACCTCCGGCGGTCGCTCGGCGATGGGGAGGATCGCGCGCAGGCCGGCGCCCGGCCGGACGCCCCTGCTGCGCCGGCGCGAGCGGCCCAAACGCAACTGGCTGGCGAGCTCGCGTCGCAAGGCTCCCCGCGATTGCACGTACAGCGACTGGTAGATCGTCTCGTGCGACACGCGCATCTCCGGATCGTCGGGGAAGTCGACCCGAAGCCTGGCAGCGATCTGCTGTGGCGACCAGCGCTCGCCAAGCCGGCGCTCCACCTCGGCCCGCAGCCTGGGGCTGCGCGCGAGCTTCGCCGGCTTCGGTCGGCGGGCCCGCTCGAGCGCACGCGCATCCGCCCTTGCCGCGCGATAGCCGCCCGCGGCCGCCGTTACGCCGCAGCTCCCGCGAGACGTCGAGGTCGCCCGGCCCAGACGCTCCGCGATCGCGGCCGCGCTCTCCCCACGCTGGAGAGCAAGCGCGATCTCCTCCCGCTCAGCCAGCGACAGAAACCGAGTCGAGCGGCGCCGCGCGTACGGGCGCACGCCGCCCCTGCGAGTGACCCAGCGGATCACCGTCCGCGGATCACAGCCGACCGCCAGCGCGACCGCTTCTCCCGACTCACCCGCCCCGATCCGCCGCTCGATCTCCTTCCGCTGCCCCTCGCTCAACCGCCCCGGACGAGCCCCTCGCGTCCACCCCGCCACCACAACCTCCAATCAGCCGACAACACGACCGACCAGCAGCATCCTTGCGACGACCGATGGAGACCACCCTGTTACTTGTCCGGGCCGGCGGCACGGAGACGTCGAAGGGCCGGTGCGAGCGCCTGCCCGCCCCGAAGCACCGGCTCGAACAGGTCGCCGTGCTTCGCGACACGCTCGAGCGCTTCGCGGCGGCCGAAGTCGCGTGGCTGTATGCGCTCGGTCAACTCCTCCCAGCGCAGCGGCGTCGAGACCGGCGCGCCCGGTTTCGGACGCACGGAATAGACAGACGCAATCGTCTTCCCGTGGCCGTTCTGGCGGTGGTCGACGAGCACACCGCTCCGCTTCTTCTTCAGCCACTCTGTCGTCACGAGGCCAGGATGCGCGTCTTCGAGCTGCCGCGAGAGCCGTTCAGCGAATTCGTAGGTCGCCCCGAAGGTGGCGCGACGCGCGATCGGTAGCAGCACGTGGATCCCATCCGCCCCGCTCGTCTTCACGTACGACCGGAGCTCAAGCTCCTCGAGCGCCTCCCGCACGAGGTGAGCGACACGAACGGCCTGGGCGAAGCCGTCCCGAGCCTCGGGCGGATCGAGGTCGAAGAGCACGAAATCGGGCCGGTCCGGCTTGTCGATCCGCGAGTACCAGGCGTTCGTGTCGATGCAGTGCATCTGCACCATCCAGAGCAGCGACAGCTCGTCGTCGACGAGCGGGAAGTCGACGAGCCGCGAGCCACCCTCGCGCGGCCATGTCCGAAACTGCCTGGTCTTGAGCCAAGCGGGCATGCCCTTCGGCGCCTGCTTCTGAAAGAACGCGGAGCCCGAGATGCCCTCGCGCCAGCGCTTCATCGTGAACGGCCGGTCGCGCAGGTGCGGCACGATCGCCGGGGCGACCTCGCGGTAGTACTCGAATAGATCGCCCTTGGTCACCCCGTCCTCCGGGAACAGGACGCGGTCGGCGCTGCTCAGTTCGACGGTCGTCATCCCGGCGTATCGATACCAGCGCGGGTCACTTGACAACTGCGAGGCTGTTTGGTCCAATGACTTAGACGTTTGACTAAGTCACCAAGGAGGTGGCCGAGATGGCTTATCAGCTGGAGGGGAGCCTGTTGGAGGTCTGCACGTGCAACATCCTGTGCCCCTGCTGGGTC
>Ga0137365_10003648_pt1 | contig 12327 bp, 16 predicted proteins | sample SagtaG_9_FD_104799 | JGI IMG/M metagenome (GOLD analysis project Ga0137365, IMG submission 104799) | Vadose zone soil microbial communities from Sagehorn Ranch, Mendocino, California, USA - Sage1_L_40_16 metaG | ecosystem: Environmental > Terrestrial > Soil > Vadose zone | place: USA...
AACAGGGGATGTTGTGCTTGATCCCTTCATTGGTTCTGGAACTACAGCAATAGCAGCGATGCAGTTGGGACGACGTTGTATTGGTATTGAGATGAGTCCAGCATATTTCCAGGTAGCAAAACAGCGGACAGATGCTTTACAGCTTCCTATGCCTCTGTTTTTGGAGAATGATCCAGCAGAAAATAATCAACATGTGATGGATGAAGGGGATAACGAATATTATGAATCCGTCGGAACTTGAGGATTTGATACATCAGTGTTTGGATGTGTTTTATAAGAGGAGGATAAAGAAGCTTTCAGAACTCAAGTTGAGCAACGTGCTTCGTAAGAAGAATCCGTCTGCTTAAACTCCATAAACAGTTTGATGCTGTGCTTGGACATGGTTATGGGCGGAAGTTTTCCAATCCAACAAACAACCGGATTTATCGTATCCGTTCTGGACAAGCTTTATGGGAGGAATTGACTGGTGATCCCGATTTTTATCTCAAAATTATCTCTCTGATGAGCAATGCTGCTTTAGAACATCGTACCCAATTTGAGGCAGAATGGATACGTGCATTAAAAAGATTTGAAGATGAGTTTCTCATCAACTTCGGTAATCCAGACAATAGTATTAATTGGGAGAAGTTACTACGTTCAAGGGAGAGACAGGTATGTCGCGTATTCCGCCGGTTGAGGGTATGGAACTGCAAGGGCATGAAGGGTCGGGAGTGACTGAGATGGGGATGTTGTTTCGGGTGATGGGTCAGCGACCGGAGTTGGCACAGGAGAGTATGCGCCTGTTGGAGACGGCTATGCGGTCAGGAACGGTGGATGCACGCTTGAAAGAACTGCTGGCGGTGCGAGTCTCGCAGGTGAATCACTGTTTTTACTGAATGGCCGCGCATACTGCCCTGGCAGGGCAGTTAGGGGTGAGCGAGGCATTGTTGGATGCGCTTTACCATATCGATCAACACGCCCATTTGTTTACGGAACGTGAGAGGGTAGCGTTGCGTTTTGCGGAGATTATGACAACGGGAGCCCGAGATGTAGATGAGGCATTGTGGGACGAATTGCAGGTGCATTTTGACGATGGGGAGATTGTGGAGATTGCCACGGTGATTGGACTGTTTAACTTCTTCAATCGTTTTGCGGATGCCTTACAGATTCTACCACCGTCGGATACAAACGTCAGGTAAGTAAGAGGAACAGAAGAGATGGCTACTTCCGAGGAAAAGTTTCAGGCATTGATGGCAGATTTGTATGAACTGGCCGGGTATTTACATAGCCGTGGAGAAAAGACGCTGAAGCTGGCAAAGCAGTTTGAGGAGAACGCCAAGCGCGATAGCGGGAATCGTGAGTTCGACTTACGGCAGGCGACGATGCTGGACTATCAGCATCATGTGTGGCATGAAATCGGCAATATGGTCGAAAAGCTGGTCAAGAAGCACGACCAATAGATCCTCAATATTGTCGATATTTGAGGAATAGCGCAACACAAAAATGGCGTGCCCTGTCTGGGCACGCCATTTTTGTGTTGCGTAATCTCTTAGGAGAGATTGCCGCTCTTGGCCTGAGTGTAGCGTTCGCTTAACTCACCTTTGGTACGATTGTACACTTCGCGTCCCTGTGCCATGGCATCGTTAGCACGAGTACGCAGATCACCGCTCACGGAATTAGCGCGAGAGCGGATCTGGTCGGTAAGGCTAACACTCTGTTCGCCAAGCTGAGAGCGAGTTGTTTCACCGGACTGAGGAGCCAGCAGTAGCCCGACGACTACTCCTGCGGCAAAACCCAAAAGGAGACCCAGGATAAATTTCATAGTTCACCTTAACCTTTCCTGGCCATTAGGCCATAGTAATGAAATAGAATACGGCATGAAAATGACCGGCATGTGTCCGGCCGGGTCGCAATCTATCGTTTGACTGACCGCTTAGCTCACAGGTTCGTGGAGAACCTGCTGCACCAGGGCCAGCAAACTTTCCAGTTCAAAGGGTTTCTGGACGACATGCACGGCTTGATAGCGGTATGGATCACCCGATACGAGACGTGTAACCTCTTCTGCCTCAAGGACAGCAGCAGTATAGACGATGATCGGAATTTCGGCGGTGATGCGATCGTCCTTTAACTGCTTCAAGATATCCTGGCCCGAAACGTCGCCCAGTTTCAGGTCAAGGATGAGCAGGTCGGGTAACTGGGTTGTGACACGAGTATAGGTATCTTTACCCTCTTGCAGGATAGACACCTGATACTCTTCATCTTCCAGCACACGACGCATAAGATGAAGTAATTCGTTCTTATCATCAACAACAAGTATACGTTTTGTCATTGTTACCGGCGCAATAACCCATACTCGCAGGTTTAGGGAAAGAACGCCGCCTCCTCTCAGCACCGTTTCAGCTATTGGTTGAGTACCAATGGTAGTGTATCACGTTCTCCAACAAGAGACAAGTCTCTATGAAGCCTATTTCTGGGTTTTTCCCAAAGTTCTGCATATATTACGTCGGCAAATGAGATATGTGATACAGAAATTGCTGGATTTGTTGCGGTACTACGGGGCAAAGCCTCTTGACAGCCAGTGCTATACTAGGCACATGACCATGTAGCTCAGGTGGTAGAGCAAATCGGCCTGATGGTTCGGTATGTTACCTTTCATAAAGGTGATATAATCGAATTATATCATAAGTGCAAGACCGCGTAGCTCAGGGGTAGAGCAAGCGCCTTTTAAGCGCTGGGCCGTGGGTTCGATTCCCACCGCGGTCACTTAAATTTCGTAATCCTTCGCCCAACGTATATTCTTCTCTTGCCCATTCTTTGGTTGAATTAGTCTCAAGTTTGCCTGAGTTACACCGACAGCATTCACAGGGACAAGGTACACTCCTCTGGTGTTAGGGCAATACACTGCAAAATACTCAATTTGTCCCCTATAGTGTTTCCAGCCCTTGTTCTGCATAGTATGGTTGTAGCTGCTTGCTGTAGCAAAGCTAATAACCGTTTGTTCTTCATCCATCCAGCCTGTCTTGCACTGAATGCGGTAGAATTTTCCATCAGCATCTTCAATCGCTAAATCGTATCGAAGATTATCACCAAAAGGCATAAGCACATCATAGCCAACTTCTATCAGCTTCGCCGTAATATGTAGCTGACTTCGTTCCCCTATCGCTTTTGGGTTCTGTTTTGGTTTCGATGGTTCCATGGCATCCTCCTACAAAATCATGTTGAATATGGAAATATATCTATTATAAAGTAATAGCATTCTCAGCTATTTTAAGTAGTATGCAAACGAAAATCAATATTTTGGTACTTTTGCTACCTATTGCTTTCTTCTGTAATGGTTTACAAACATATGCAGTCAATGGTACTATGGAGGTGAGCGTAGCGTTTTGACTACAAATCATCTTCTAGCAGGAGCACAGCGTATGGAAGAAAAGAGAAGATATACCTTTCGAGAACTCTTCGATCATCTGCCGGTATCTATCGCTGAACTGGCACGGAGAAGTAAGGTCAATGAAGTGACCATTGCGAGGATACGGGATGGGGAGTCTATTGCCCGGCGAAGCACTGCCAATAGATTACTTCTGGCCTTTTCAGAGGTTTATGGGAGAAAATTGTCCTTGGACAATGTGGATTTCCCTGTAAGAGGTTAGAGTGATCCGTAAGGAGACAGCCTATGGTCATCCGGGCGCGGGTGAAGCGCAACACATATTTTGATTCGATTACACTGATGAAGGTTGCACGTACTCTTACGGATAGGGAGGGTGTGGAGGATGCAGCGGCGATCATGGGGACAGAGGCGAATGTGCAGTTGCTGGCGGAGGCAGGGTTGATGCTGCCTGCAGAGTTGAAGGGGAAGGCTGGTCCGGCGGATGTGCTGCTGGTGGTACGGGCCAGCGATGAAGAGGGGGCGCAAGCGGCTTTGCAGGCAGCTGAGGAGCAGTTGGGGCAGCGAACTCCTGCATATGTGGGTAGTGAGAGAAATGAGGAGAGTGGACAGAGGGGGAGACAGCCACGCTCGTTGGAAGAGGCGGTACGGCTGCATGCAGATGCACAGGTGGCGGTTATTTCGGTGCCGGGGCCGTATGCTGCGCTGGAAGCTGAGCAGGCTTTACGTGCGGGTTTGCATGTATTTGTGTTTAGCGATAATGTGCCGTTGGAAAGTGAGATTGCGCTGAAGCGGTTAGCGCAGGAGCGTGGGTTGCTGCTGATGGGGCCGGATTGTGGGACGGCCATGCTCAACGGCGTGGGTTTAGGCTTTGTGAATGTGGTGCCGCGAGGGAATATTGGCATTGTGGGAGCTTCGGGAACAGGGATTCAGCAGGTGATGTCGTTGATTGCCCAGCAGGGGAAAGGCGTTTCGCAGGTGATTGGTTGTGGTGGGCGAGATCTATCGGAGGCTGTGGGAGCGATAACGGCGCTGCAAGGGCTGCAACTGTTGCAGGAGGATGAGCAGACACAAGGCATTGTGTTGATCTCGAAGCCTCCAGCAGCTAGTGTAGCCGAACGCGTGTTGGAAGCAGTGTCGGCAGGCAAAAAGCCGGTAGTGGTGATATTTGTGGGGCTGGATAAGGCGAACTATGAGCATTGGCAGCATCGCTATGGAGATAAAGTAGTGCTGGCTCGCACGTTGACAGAGGCGGCTCAACTGGCTGTCAATGGAAATAAAGGATCGCTACAAGGAGAAGATGGGCGGGTAGTTGCGTCGGTTGCTCCGAGAACTATGCTGGAAACGAGGGGCAGGATGGTAGGGTTGTTTGCGGGAGGAACGCTGTGCGATGAGGCAATGCATATCTGGGCTGAGCAGGTTGGGCTTGTGTATTCCAACATTCCCCTGAAGCCTGCATGGCAATTGGAGCAAGGACAGGAGGGGCATTGTGCAATTGACTTTGGAGCAGATGAGTACACGCACGGGAGACCACATCCCATGATCGATCCCAGCTTGCGTTTGAAACGTTTGCAGGAGGAGGCAGGTAATGCAGAGACGGCAGTAATTTTGCTGGATATGATATTGGGATATTGCGCTCATCCTGATCCTGCGTCGGTGCATGTACCTGTCATTAGGGAAGCTCTACTAAAGGCGAAGCGAGACGGTAGAAACTTAACGGTGGTGATTTCGCTGTGCGGCACCGAAGGTGATCCGCAGCGGCTGTCAGTGCAGGCGGAGAAATTTCGAGAGGCAGGAGCGGAGGTATTTGTGAGCAATGCGGAGGCGGCGATGCGCTGTGTGGAGCTTCTGACACTCCCCCGCAGAGAATGCGGGGGGTTCTTGGTTCTTTGAGCTGGCTTGCCCTCCTACCCTCTCGAATAGGACAGTAGAGGCCATCTCTCCCCAAGCGTTCGTACGAGTTGCCTCGTACCCGTTCCCGTGTGCCCCACGGTACGGCAGAGAGTTTTTTGATGTTCTCTGAACCAGATGTTCACAGACCGCTAGGTGTGTATGACGCTCTCTTGCGAGATGCTACGCCGTACATCTGGTAGTTCCTTGACAGTTGTACGCTCATGCTTTTACCCAAAGGAGCGATTTACTTTGGAACCCACAAACATAATTCAGTTGTCAAATGTGCTATTGGTATGATAGCATATACCCATGAAAACGTCAAGGACAACATTTCCTCTCTATGAAGAGGATAAAGAAGCAATCAAAGTTATACGTGAGCATTTTGGGGTACGGACAGACGCTGATGCTATTCGCATAGCTCTTCGTGAACTGAAACGGGTGATTAAAGGAGAACCCCCATCAAGAGCCCCAAATAAGGACCGGCGCTCTCATCCCCCGCATGAATGACGGGGGCTTTCCCGCGCTGGTTCTGTAAGGTGAACGAGAGTTGAGTTCCAGGGAGGGAGAGGGTCGAGGCAAGCTCGACCCCTACAGAGACTGGACATCGCTTCGCTCGTCCAGCAGGCCAGGGAGCGGCGAGCGAAGCCAGCCGCACACGCTGTAGGGGGCGAGCTGGCCTCGACCCGCTTTCCCCTATTCTCCAGGAATTTTCATGTGGATTATGCAAATATACACGAGGTGAAAAATGATGGTGAATTTTATGCATGCTCCGATGTCAGTGATCACTGTAGGTGCTGATCTTTTTGCGGATGCGTTAGAGATCCAGGGAGTGGAGGTGAGTCGGGTAGCGTGGAGACCACCGGCGGGAGATGTGGAGGCCTTGCGGCAGTTGCTGGCGGATAGAGAGGTGGATGAGGCCAATGAGGTAGCGGTGGGACGGATGCTGGCGGCACATCCGGTGATTGTGGATGTGCGACCGGCTCATGAAGTTATGCCTGTGTTACGAGAGTATAAGTTGTTGCATGCGGGACCGCCGATTGAGTGGGAACGTATGTGTGGGCCGATGCGTGGGGCGGTGATAGGAGCATGTATTTATGAGGGGTGGGCGAAGGATGAAGAGGAGGCGATAGCTCTGGCGGAGGCTGGCAAGCTCGATTTTGAGCCGTGTCATCACTATAATGCGGTGGGGCCGATGGCCGGTATTATTTCATCATCAATGCCGGTTTTTGTGGTTGAAGATAGTACACAGGGTAATCAGACATTTGCAACGTTAAATGAGGGTTTGGGAAAGGTCTTGCGTTTCGGAGCATATGCGCCGGAGGTGCTGGAACGGTTGCGCTGGATGCAGAGGGTGTTGGGACCAGCCCTGGGACGTGCCATTCGCCATGTGGGGAGCGTCGATGTGCGAGCAATTATGGCCCAGGCTTTACAGATGGGTGATGAGTGCCATAATCGCAATAAGGCAGCAACCTCGCTCTTTGTACGGCAAGTGGGGCCCGCCCTGGTTGAGACGAGTACATCGAGTGTGGAGACGGCAGCGGTGTTGCGTTTCATGGCAGAGAACGATCATTTTCATCTCAACCCCTCGATGGCGGCGGCCAAGGCGATCACGCTAGCGGGAGCCGATGTACCGCGCAGCAGTGTAGTGGTGACCATGGCACGCAATGGCGTAGATTTTGGCATTCGCGTGAGTGGGCTGGGAAATCGCTGGTTTGTGGGGCCTGCCCAGTATATTCAGGGTCTCTATTTTGCAGGTTATGGACAGAAAGATGCGAATCCCGATATCGGCGATAGCGCGATTACGGAGACAAGCGGTGTGGGTGCTTTTGCTATGGCGGGTGCGCCTGCCATTGTGCAGTTTATTGGAGGAACGCCCGCTGATGCTCTGCGGTATACACGCGAGATGTACGAGATTACGGTAACGAGCAATCCACTCTTCGGTTTGCCACCACTGGATTTTCAAGGAGTGCCGACAGGAATCGATGTGCGTAAAGTATGCCGTTTGCACAGGCCCCCCGTGATTAATACAGGCATTGCCCATCGCTTGCCAGGGATAGGACAGGTAGGGGCAGGTATAGTCCATCCACCTATGGAGTGCTTTGAAGAGGCGTTAAAGGCCCTGGCAGCAGAAAAAAAGGAGCAGTAGTTCGTGACAGTTGAAGGAAAGCCAGATGATTCGTTTGCCTACCTGTATCCATATGAGTTTGTACTCTTGACGACATTTCGTAAAAGTGGTGCAGGGGTACCGACGGCTATGTGGTTTGCCCATGAACGAGGGAAGTTGTATATGGTGACGGAGAGGATGGCAGGGAAAGTGAAACGTATCCACAACAACGGGCGTGTCTTATTGGCACCATGTGATGTAAGTGGGAGAGTGTTGGGAGAGCAGATCGAGGCTTACGCCCGTGAGTTGCCAACTACTGGGCATCCACATGCCAATGCACTCTTAGCCAGTAAATATGGTGATGAATATGAGATGAGTTCTTCAGAGGAATATGCCGACGATGATGAGACATTTCTTGAGATAGAGCCGGTGTAGACAGATGTGTGTCCTCTTTTTGGTTTTGAGCGTGTATAAGCTAGAAACTATTTTATTGAATAGATAATAGACAGAGGAGCTTAGCGTGTCAGAAGCAGAAAAAAATCAGGCGAAGGTGGGCGTATCGATTCTCGTTAAAAAGGGGGATCGCATCCTGCTGGAAAAACGGCAGGGTACGACACATGGCAATGGAACATGGGGGCCACCGAGCGGCCATATTGATTATGGCGAATCGCCGGAGCAAACAGCTATACGTGAGACCCGGGAAGAGACAGGTATTAGTATCACAGATTTGAAATTTCGTGTGATTACGAACGATATCTTTGAAGCGGAGCATGTACAGTACATAACGGTCTTGTTTGATGCAAATTATGTCTCCGGTGAGGCAACGGTGAAGTCGCCCAAGGAGGAGTCGGAGGTGGGCTGGTTTACATGGGATGCCCTGCCACAGCCGCTTTTCTTACCCTTGCAGAACTTGATTAATGGGAACACCTATCCACCGCAAGCGACCGAAAGAGAAAGGTAATATCTATAATGACACAGAATGCAGGACAGCCTCTGGGACAAGTAGAGATGCAGCAGTGCGCCCAGGATTGTTTGAATTGTCATGCCGCATGTATGCAGACCGCTGAGAAGTACCGCCATAGTGGTGATCAGAGCCATGTGTATATGTTGCTGGACTGCGCGGATATCTGCTTGACGACTGCACATTTTTTGGAACACAACTCGCCGCTTTATGGCTATGTGTGCCAGGCATGTACCCAGGTAGCGAACCATTGTGCCAATATGTGCGAGCAGATGGGCGATGCCGATAGCGCGAATGCTTGTCGCAATTGTGCGGAGTCATGCCAAAATCTGACGAAACTGGTGCCTTAAATGTAGCTTCGTACAAGTAGAAGAAAGCGATTGGTCGGCTCTTATAAGAGTCAGCCAATCGCTTTCTTCTACTTGTAGAAACCTATTAGATTGCTGTATAATCACTCTCGCTCAGGCTCTTCTGCCTCATTTGAGGAAGCTATAACGTGTGGAAGGTTTATGCCCGATGGAGGTGGATGGTCAGCTACCCATTCAGAGAACCATTCTTCATCGTTCTCGATGAGGAAGACGAGCATGTCGCGATTCTGGGTGAAAAAGGAGTACAGTTTTTGGTTCTCTCTGTGGGTCTGGTGGATGGCCTCATCTATATCGTCATGTGTAAGTTCGCCGACCTTCCATTGCTGAAATTTTTCGTAGAGTGGGTCTAGTACTCTATGGTACTGCATATCATAGTAGGCATCGATGAGAGCCTGTTCCCATTGGCCTTCGGCTGATTTGCGTTTGTGCTTACTCATAATGTATTGCCTTATGGTACATTTCACCTTTGTCTAAAGCGAGCCAGATCAAGCCACTGAATCGGGGATACAAACATCTATATATTCAGCAAAGGTTGGAATGTCAGGAATTGGCTCTTTATCTTCGATCATACCTTTTAAGTGCAATTGGATAGCCTCGCGCATGTTCTTTTGTACTTCTTCATAAGTCTTGCCAGTTGTCACGCAGCCAGGAAGATCAGGAACATAGGCATTATAATTGTTTTCTCCCTGCTCAATGATAATAAGAAAATGATATGATTTACTAGACACTGTATTCCTTCCTTTCACAAAGTACCAAATGTGTTCAATCTATCTTATGTTGGTTAGGTGCTATTAAACTATTACTATCAAGCTATTTCTTCCTTGGTATTTGTGCCTGGTTGAATATACTTGCCAATGTTTTAGGATGTAGGTCCTCACTAAGGCGTCCCGGAATGGTAACGCGTCCTGATTTAGTTGGATGCTTATATTGTCGGTAACTTCCCTCAGTACTTACTTGATACCATCCGTCTGCTTCGACTAGCTTAATAACGTCTCGAACTTTCATCTACGATATCCAACTGTCCCATACTTTATTGTATATTCTAGCATAGAGTTAGCTATATTGGAATCTTTACTCGCTTCGCAGGGTGCGGTTCACTCTTTTTGCACGAATGCAACAGGTATGGTAGGGGCGGCATTGATGACGCCAGTCTGCCAGCGAATACATAAACGAAAGAGAGATGGACTGGCGTCATCAATGCCGCCCCTACTATCTTTCCAGACTCATCTTTGCAAAAAAATGAACCACACCCCACTTCGCATGGTAATTTAACAATGATCTAATCTGCACCTTTTCCCGTACCTTCTGCAACGTAATAAATCCTTGTATAAAACAGGAAGGACAATGAAAAGACATGGATACAGCTCTCAATGTAAGAACAATCCAGTTGAGCAATCGTGAGCGGCTCTTATTGTTATTACCTCTAGCTGGTAGTGCTTTTGTAGGGTTATTTCTTTTATTGTTGCCGAATGTGCTGGCAGCTTTGACGGGCTATTCGGGGAATGATCTCTACATTTATAGGTTGACGGGGGCGGCGACGTTTGGGTATCCGATTGCGCTGGGATTGGCGTTGCGGCAGGGTAGTTGGGCATCCTTGCGGTTGGTGGTAGTGGCGTTCTTTACGTTTGGGTTGGCGTCGTTGTATGCATGTGTGGCGGATATTGTAGCAGGGAATGTGCATGCTGTAGTGTATATAGTGCTGATCCTGACGCTGCTGTTTGTGGGGATTACGGGGATGATACTGTATAGGCATAGGGGAGAAGCACAAGGAGTAGCGAATATTGCGAGATGGTTAGTGGCCGTGCTGGCAATTGCTACCCTATCGGCCTTGTTCTTCGGAGTAGTGCCGTTGTTGCTCCCGACGCAGTTTGGGGTGGTGTTTGGCTTTACGGCGAAGGACGTGTTCATTTTTCGGCAGGCAGGGGCGGCGACACTAGGGTATGGAGTGATGGGCATATTGGAGTTGAGGTCGCGGAACTGGTCGGAGGTACGCTGGCCTGCGGTGATGGCTGCGGTGTTTAATGGGCTGGCGTTTGTGGTATCAGTGATTGCGTTAGCTGTAGGTGATCGTTCGTTGCTGGCCTATCTGGCCTTGCCGGTGTCTCTGGGTGTGACGGTGGCGACGGTAGTGGCCTTGAGACGTGGGGGAAAGTAGAGAGGAAAGCAGAATGCCTGCTCGTCCTTGCGAGGATGAGCACGGCATTCTGCTTTGCAACGATCAAAATCAGTTTTTCTTGTCTATACCTCCCCATAGACGATCTTCCCTCCGAGAATGGTTGCTTGCACAGCGTTCTCGGTCATCTTCTCTTGTGGCGCATCGAAAATATTCTCGCGTAGTACAATGGCATCCCCTAATTTGCCGACGGTGAGGGAGCCTTTGAGGTGTTCTTCGCTGGCGGCGTAGGCGGCTCCCATGGTATATCCCCATAAGGCTTCGGATATGGGAAGAGCTTGATCGGGGAGCCAGGGTGGTCTTTGGGTTGTGTCGTCGCGGCGGGTAGTAGCGGCGTGAAGGATGCGGAGGGGATCGAAGGTTTCGACGGGGGCGTCGGAGCCGAGGGCCAAGGGAATACCAATGTTTTGCATGGTGCGATAGGCGTAGGCGCGGCGATGGCGTGGTCCCCAGTAGCGTTCTGCGATGTCGCGGTCGGCAACGGCGTGGAAGGGCTGCACGGAGGCGATGACGCCGAGACGCTGCATGCGTGCAAGGTCTGCGGGGGTGATGAGCTGGACGTGTTCCAGTCGGTAGCGGAGATGCGAGAGATCACGAGCTGTGTCGCTCGTGCTGGCGAGATATTGTTGAGCTTTTTCGATAGAGTTGAGGGCGACATGGGCGGCGCGGTCGCCGATGGCGTGAATGGCGATGTTGAGGCCCATGTCGGCGGCTTGACTGACGGTTTCGTTCATTTCCTGCTCAGAGATGGCGAGGATGCCGAGGTTGTGGGGATTGCCCTCGAAGCCTTCGAGCATGGCGGCGGTTTGGGAGCCGAGGGTGCCATCAGCGAAGATTTTGATGCCGCCTATGCGGATCATGTCGTCCCCTTCCCTGACCCAGCTCCTGGCCCCCACAAGGGGGGCCACTACATGTTGGGGTTTCCATGATTCGCGGAGTTGTGGAAGTCGGTGACGCGGGAGGATCATATGGACACGGATACCGAGTTGTCCTTCATCGTGCAGTTGTTGGAAGAGTTGGAGGGCATCCAGGTCTTCGATATCGGCGATGGTGGTGATGCCGCTTTGTTGTAGTCTGGGCAGGAGGCGTTGGACCAGGGTGCGGGTCATAGCGGGATCGGGCGGATCGATGACATTGTAGACGAGGTTGGTGGCTGCTTGTTCCTGTAAGATGCCGGTGGGTTCGCCGGAGCCGTCACGCAGAATGGCTCCGTTGGCGGGTTCTCGTGTCGTAGCGGTGATGTTGGCCCGTTGGAGGGCGAGAGAGTTGACCCAGAGCAGATGGCCGTCTTTGCTCCAGAGGACGACGGGATGGTTGGGAGCGGCAGTGTCGAGAGAAGCTTTGCTGGGGAAGTGTTGGCCGGGCCAGAGGTTCTTGTCCCATTGTCCACCTTGTATCCAGCGACCGGAGGGGGTCTGTGAGGCACGCTCACGCACAAGAGTCGCAACCTCATCTTCGCTGGTACAG
>Ga0137365_10003659_pt1 | contig 12311 bp, 18 predicted proteins | sample SagtaG_9_FD_104799 | JGI IMG/M metagenome (GOLD analysis project Ga0137365, IMG submission 104799) | Vadose zone soil microbial communities from Sagehorn Ranch, Mendocino, California, USA - Sage1_L_40_16 metaG | ecosystem: Environmental > Terrestrial > Soil > Vadose zone | place: USA...
CTGGGTCGCCGCCTCGATCGCCAGATCGTGCGCGCGCGCCGGCAGCACCACGAGCGATACCACGAGGCCGACCACGCATCCGACCGCAACTTCGATCACCCGCTCGAAGGCCGCCGCGATCGGACCGGTATGCGTGATCGTGGGAGCGAAGAAGACCATAACCGCGGTGAACGGCGCGGCGCTGAAGCGTGGATAGAGCGCGGCAAGCAGAACCGCCGGCGCCAGCGCGATCGCGAGTGCTGCGAACACCGCAAATTGATTGTCATGGGGGACGAGCGCGCCGATCGCGCCCGCGTAGATCGCACCCCCGAGCGTGGTGATCAGATAATCCATCGAGGCCTTGAGCGAGCGGCCGACGCTGATTTGCGTCAGGATGACGGCGGTGAGCACGGCCCATAGCGCAATGGGAAGATGCAAAAGCTGCGAAACGGCGAGCGTGAGCACCGCAGCGGTCGTGCTCCGCACGCACAGCCGCAGCTCCGGGCCATGGCTGGCGCTCCATGCGCGCAGCCGGCTCCAACCTGTCGCCAAGTGGCTCATGCCAAGCTCCCGGGTGATGACGTCAGCATGCTCGCAGCGGGCGCAAAGCGTAGCCCCGCATGACAATCCCTGTTGCGCGCGCATGGCTCAACGCGCGGGGCCCAGTATGCAAGCCCGGGGGAATGTCCGTCGGACCGCGCCGCATCCACACGCTCCAGTTGTATAATCCATTCTAAAGAACAGTCCGAAACAATGGGAATCGACCCGGCGCCCGTTCCTACAGCCGCAGGTTGGCAAAGCGCGACCCCGGCGGGGCGGCCTGAGGCATGTCTACGTTCCTGTCCGAAGCGGCAGTCACGACGCGCAGAGCGACGTTTTGCGCGGCCGCGCTCTCGCGTGCGCAACAACACCCGGCGGCGGCGTCCCGCCCGGGCCGGCTGGCGTAGTTTTGGTGAATACGCTTTTCTGGAAGATTCTCGTTACGCGAGTCAACGGGAAAATGCGGGGGTGCAAGCAGAGCTTTGGCTGTGCGGCGGCGAGTGTTTCTGACGGGCAACAATCGCCAATATTTTTTGTGCAAGGCGATTATGGGGTGCGCTGGCCGCGCTCGCGCGCAAGGCTCTCCGTATAGTTGGAGTGCGCAGGTGTCGGTTGAGTGAACGGCTGCCGCGAGCGCCTTTGGGGGCAAAATGGGGACGGACGGATCGGGTGTGCGGCACGGCTTTTGGTCGCACTGCCTGGCAGGCGGGACCGTTGCGACGGCGCTTGCGCTCGCTCCGCAGCTCGCGTCGGCGGATGAAGTCGGGGAGAGCTTCTGGACCCCTGGATCGTTCGGAAGCCTCGCGGCTACGGCGTCGCAGCCCGGCTTCTCCCTGACGTCGACCTATTACCACACCGCGACGTCGGCCGGCAGCGAAGTCGCGCGCGCCCGCCTGATCAGGATCGGACGGGCCGCGGTCGATGAACGCGTGAGCGCAATCTCGATCTCACCTGAAGATCTGGCAATGGTCACGCCGTCGTACGCGTTCGCGACGCCGGTTCTCGGCGGCCAGGCGGCCGCGGCGCTGACGGCGACTTACGGCCGCAAGCGGACAACCAGCGATGCGGTCATCACGACCGCGCGGCAGGACGGACCGTTCGCGACCACTCGGTTCGACACCATCAGCGACGTGGTGACGGGCTTCGGGGACCTGTCCCCCCAGGTCTCGCTCCGTTGGAATGCCGGTGTCCACAACGTCATGACCTACCTGACCGGCAATATTCCGATCGGCGTCTACAACGTGGCCCGCCTCTCCAATATCGGCATCGGGCACGGCGCGTTGGACGGCGGGGCCGGCTACACCTATTTCAACGAACAGACGGGATATGAATTTTCGGCGGTGGCCGGACTGACTTACAACTTTGTCAATCCCTCCACCGACTATCAGAGCGGCGTCGACGTCCATCTGGACTGGGGCGCGTCGCGGTTCCTGACCAAGCAGCTCCAGATCGGCCTGGTGGGCTACATCTACAATCAGGCGAGCTGCGATGGCGGGTCCGGCGACCGGGTCGGTTGCTTCCAGTCGCGCGTTGCAGGCGCCGGCGCGCAGCTCGGTTACACCATCCCCATGGGCGAGCTCGAGGGAAACGTGAACGTCAAGGCCTATAAGGAGTTCGCCGCGGCGAACCGGCCGGAAGGCTGGAACGTGTGGCTCACCTATACGCTGTCGCCAGCCGAACCTAAGCCGGCGCGGTCAGCGGCGCCGACGCGGCGCATGCCCGCGAAGTAGCGGAGCTACGACACGACGATACTTGGGGGCCGCGGGCGCAAGCGGGCTGACGCGACTTGCATATCGGCCGATGTCGTGTCGTGCTAAGCTTTCCGCGATGAACCCTCGGCGTCGCCGATTTCTGCATTTTTTGGCGGGTGCAGCCGCGCTCGCGGCCGCGCCGGGCACCCGGGCGCAGAGCTGGCCCACGCGGCCGGTGCGCGTGATCGTTCCGTTCCAACCGGGCGGCTCGACCGACATTTTCGCGCGGCTCGCCGCGCAAAAGCTCACCGAGCGTTTCGGCAAGCAGTTCTATATCGAAAACATCGCGGGCGCGACCGGCAATGTCGGCACTGCCCAGGCGGCGCGTTCCGCGCCCGACGGCCACACCCTCCTCATCGCATTCAGCTCCTACGTCGTGAACCCGACGCTTTTTGCCAAACTGCAGTTCGACCCCGACAAGGACCTCGCGCCGGTCACGCTAGCGGTCTCCGCTGCCAACGTCGTCACGGTCAACCCGTCGCTGCCGGTGCGCAACCTCAAAGAGCTGGTCGCGCTGATCAAATCCAATCCCGGAAAATACAGTTACGCCTCGGGCGGCGTGGGGACGCAGGCCCATCTCTTGGGTGAAATGCTGCGTCTGTCGCTTGCGCTCGACCTCGTGCACGTCCCCTTCAACGGCGCGGCCCCGGCGATTGCCTCCGCCGTCGCCGGCCATACCCCGATCGCCTGGAGTACGGTGGCCTCGGCTGCACAGGCGCTCGAAGCCGGGCAACTGCGGGCGCTGGCGGTGACGAGCAAGACGCGCTCGCAGCTCTTGTCCGACACGCCGACGACCGCCGAGGCCGGCTATCCGCAGATCGAAGGCGACAGTTGGGTCGGGCTCTTGGCCCCCGCCGGAACGCCGAACGACATTATCGGCGCGCTGCGCCGCGAGATCGTGGCAATTCTTGCCTTGCCGGACGTGAAAGAGCGCTTGCCGGCGCTCGGCTTCGAAGCGGTCGGAAGCACGCCGGAGGAATTCGCTCACCGCATCAAGGTCGAGACCGAGATCTGGGGCAAGGTCATCCGGGCGGCGAACATCAAGCCGGAATGATCGGGTGCAGTGGGCCAGGGGGAGGCGCGGGCTTGTGGTTCTTAGGCTCGATCTGTGCCACCATGCACGGGTGGCGATCTTGCAGGGCGGCAGCATAATAAGGGGACGTCTCATGACACGCATCGTGCTCGCGGCGCTCGTGCTGCTCAATTGCACGGCGTTTGCATCCGAAGTTTTCGCTCAGGCCGGTCAGACCGTGAATCCTGTGCCCATCACACCGCCGAGCATAAACACGACAACCCTTACATGTCAGATCAATTGCGACACGCAGGCCATGAACTGCCAGAATTCCTGCCTTCCGACCACCGCGGCGGTAACGGCAAATCCCGCGGCGGGGGCGGGTAGCGGCGCTTGCAATCTCAGCTGCACGACGCAGCAGCTTGTTTGCAAACAGCGGTGCTGAAAGAAGCCATCTCGGGACGAACGGCTTTCGCGCCGCAGCGCTTGACCTGACCGTTGAGTGATTTGGAGGCCACGCCCGGAATTGAACCGGGGTACACGGTTTTGCAGACCGTTGCGTAACCACTCCGCCACGTGGCCTAAGTCTTTGAATTAGTGAGAGGGGAGGGTGGTCGCCACCCCTCTGTTGCTACCCAACTGCTACCCAAGCTCGGTTGCGCGCTTCTGTAGGGCCTTCGCCATCGCGTCGTCAACCAACGCCACCGCGGTCTCTTGCAACCCCTCGACCACATGGCTGTAAAGATCGAGCGTGATCCCGACGCGGGAGTGCCCTAGGCGCTCGCTTGCGATCTTCGGGTGAACGCCGGAAGCCAGCATGTGGCTGGCATGAGCATGGCGAAACCGGGCGCGGGGCAGGGCGCTCTTGATGATCCGCAGCCGCCATTCCTTGCTGATCGAATCGGGATCGTAGGGACTGCCGTCCACCTGGGCCACAACGAACGACTCCGCGTCCAATCGGATACCGAGGCGCAACAGTCCTTCGGCTTGCCGGACCCGGTGCGCTCGCAACTCGGCAACGACGGCCGGCGAGAGGGCGATGGTTCGGGCCTGCCCGGACTTCGGTTCCTTGAAGCGGACGCCAGCTTTGGTCTGCTCGGCGCTCTGCACAATCGCGAGCTGGCCCTTGTCTAGGTCCACGGCGCCCCAACGGAGGGCAGCGATCTCTCCGCGCCGAGCGAATCGAAAAAGCCGAGTCGCCGGTTTCAGGCCGAGTTAGCAAAGGCGGCCATGGTGAGGATAACTGATCCTGCGCAGTCAGAATTGACCGAAGCAGATTGGGTAAAGCTCAGGGCTCTTGAGGCCGCGTGGAAACGCGATGGCGCCGCTGCATTCGATCGCATGCAGGAAAGCGACCTAGTGGGATATTTTCGAATTATCGCCTCGTTGAATCCGAGGGCAGCGCGAGAGGCGATCGAGGATGGGTTGCTCGATATGGGCATGACGAACCGAGAATTTCTCTCGATGGCTCGAAAAAATGCTCGGCAGAAGCATTAGCTTATTGAGGGGCCGTCCGGGTGGCGTGCCGAGGGGCTTTCCTCCTAGACTAGTCGCGGACACCGACCCCAAGCGCTGAGCTTGCATGGATCAATAATAATATCGCTTCCGCTTGGCCCTGGGTGGAACGGATTCGGGCCCGCGGTAGTACGGGTTCGGACTGCAAAATCCACGGTTGCCGGCGATCACCTCCTGCACGCACATTTCGTAGGTTGGCAGACTGCAATTGTAATGAAAGGAATGGCCCGTACTAGTGCCCGCGCACCACGGCATTTGAGTGGCTTGGCTGACGCGAAGGTCGAGCAACATTGCCACCGCTACGGTCACTACGATGAGCATTAATCGCATGGGTCCGCCTCCAGCCAGATGCCGCGCGCCGATCGGCGCCGCTCCGCGCTCCAACGCCCTACTCCTGCCCGGCAACAAATACAAGAATGCGCGAGTTAACGCCTCGGCGAGCCGACAGCCAGGGTCAACAGCGTCCTAGATCGCAACGCTGCGGATCACCGGGGCGTGCAGGCGCCCCTTCTGTGCGCGGTGGCGTCGGAGACGCTATGGCTGGCTTTCACTCCCGTCGCCAGCTCTTGCTAAACGCCACCATCGCAGCCTCGCGCACCAGGACTAAAACTCATGACCATTCAAGACGCGGAACTCATTGTGATCCTTTTTTCAGTCCTGGGCGGATTGTTTGGCGCGCGGCTCTGGTCAGTGGCGGCGGTTGCAGTCATTGCCGGTCTGTTGTTTCCGACGCTGTTGACGCTATTCGTGTCACCCGAGTGGAAACGCCTGGGCTTCGAGCGTTATTTTGAAATGCAGGCAGGCAACTTTGTAGCGTTGGCCGTCTATTGGATATTGCTCTGCGCGATACTTGCTTTTGGCGCGCACTTCCTCCGGCATGCAATTGGGCTCGTCGTCCGATTGGTCCGGCGTCGGCCTTCTGACCAAGGAAAAAATCCAGAATGATGCCAATTACCGCAAATGCTTCAGCCCTGCGGTTTCTTTGGCGGCAGCTTGTGTGCCAGCTCTGGCCACTCGCTTTCCACCACGGCCCGCATTTCACCCGAGATACGGTCGATGCCTTCGATTTCGAGCATGTACTTGTGGAGGCGCTTTAGGTCGGCCGGCATCATGACATTGCCGCCGACGACGCGGGGCTGATATACGCGGCGCTTCTTCATGACGGCCCGTACCCGGCATGGGGCTATTGCACCGATGATCTGCTGCTGGAGGGCGCACAGGCATGTTGGCCCGGCTGTAGTGGCAGCAGGGTGCCGGGCTTCGGCCCGGCTATCCTGGGTGTGCAAGGCGGGGTCGTGACCATGCTATTGTCCGAACCCGCATATGCAACTGGCACAGGCGCTGAACGACCAGTGGCGGGGTCAACGTTGGGAGGCCAGAAGGGGTAAAATACATATGCGCCCGTAAAGGGGTTATAGACCTCAACCCCGCCGTTGGTTTCCCCGGGCCGACAAGGCCGACGGCGGTCCGAACCTGGGATCGGATTCCCGGCCTCGTCCGTGATGTGGACAGTGACAAAGCATCTGGCCGCGTTGCTCGGGACCGTCATTGCAGCAAGACCGACCACGCTAAGCAGGGCTATGGCAATGGGTCTCATGTCAGCATCCCCCTATCATGCCGCGTCAGTGCGTCTCCTTCGGCGGCAGTTTGTAGACTAGCTCGGGCCATAGTTCTTCGACTACTGCCCGCATTTCATCCGAGATATGGTCGATGCCCTCGATGTCGAGCAAGGCAGAAGGAACACAACATGCATTCAACAGCATATGCGCACCAACTTAAGAACGGAGAGTGGGAGGTACGGTTGCCGATGCCGGGTCATCTGCTGTCGGATAAGCATCCCACCTTGCATAAGACCAAAGAAGCAGCGGACCTTTGGATCGCAAGTCCCGACGGCTGCAAGTGGGAAGAACAGAAACTCGCTAAATATAAGAAGAGCTGATCGGCCCTACCCTTGTGGCTTCTGTGGCGGCAGTAGGAGATAACAATGATCAGTGATGCAACCGCGCAAAGAATCGAAACCGTTTGGAGATACGTGGCTGACGCCGTCGTGATCATCCTATTCTGCGGTCTAAGCGCGCTTCTGGGCATTGTTGCTGCCATCGCGTTTTCACCGCAAACGCCGCCTTTCACCCTACCGCCGTTCGGCCTGCTCTTCGTTTCGGGCGTGGCGGGGATCGTGATCGTCTTCGCCTTGACGTTGGCAAAAACACGGCTCGAACAGAGAAAGTTCGACAAGCAAACGCCTACGCCACAATCAAATTGAACGTCGTGACCCTGCCGCTCGCGTTCGAGTGCTGTGCGGCTGCGCTGTGGACTGTGGAAGCTGTGGCAGGCTGTTTGCCGACACTGCGCTGACGCGACATACGAATCTCAGAGGAAGTCACTCAAAGGCAGGCTGCATCTCAAGGCCACGCGCGTCGGTTCGTGCGTCAGTGGTGCGATTTCTCGTGGTGACCGAAAGTCGAAACCGCGCGAGGTCACAGTCACTCCTTGCCAACGATCAGCAGCAGCAGCCGCAGGCCCTGCCCAATACCGATCATGCCAAGGCCGCCTGATATCAGCCCAACCATCATCGCGTAGTATCTAAACGGGACCCGCCCCGTTTTGGCCACCTCCTCGAATATCAGCATCAAAGCGCCAAATGCACCGCCGAGGAACGTTATGAAGCCCATGAACAGGATCAGGTAAGCAAGCATGGTGGTCCACATGGAAAGCCCTTTCCAGTTCCCACTCTAACCCGTTTCACTCTCGTCGCCATGACTTCGCGAAGGCCGTCATCGCAGCTTCGCGCGTCGGCTCGTAGCCGTGCGTCGGCGTGCAATCATGACCGAAGGCTAGCGTCCACATCCACGGCGTTCCCACGGGTGCCGCGTGTACCTTCAAGATGCGGCCGACGACAACCCCGTCAGCGAGCACGTCGTAATCATCATCGTTCCACTCGCCGGACGGACGGCTCGCGGAGGCGCGTTTGAGGATGAGATAATCCTTGTCCATCGCCTGCATTTCGCTGTGGCCATAATTACGGCCTCGCAAGATCAAGCTTGGCATCATAGAACAGCGCAAGCTCAATCTGCTTGCTGAAATCGGCAACGTCGGCCTCCGCCAATAGCAATTCGGCCGCGTGCTGCCATTGGGCGCGCAGCTCCCGCGCCTTCGATAGCCCGAGCATGTAGGCTCTGGCCTCCGCTACGGTGCGCAGCGTGCGGCCGTCCTTAGTGGCGACGGCCCGGGTTAATTTTTGGGAGAGGTAGGCAGGACACAACATGGACTGAGAGATAAAGTAGCAGGCCCGCCAATTACAGGGATTTCCGGGGCCTTCGATTATCGGTCGATTTGTTGTTGCTGCTGGTTTCCTGCGCAGGCAGCTATTCTTCTCATATCAAATTCGGCAGTGCCCCGGTCCCCGTAGGCTCCATCTCCGACCACCACAGCGTTGGGGTCCCAGGGGGCAGGCGGCCGTTCCTCAATAGTGCATCGGTTGGTCTTAGAGTCCTGAATAATGAAAAACTGAGCGGAAAGTGCGGGCGTTGATAGCGCCGCGATTCCAAGACAGATCAACAGGCGCGTGGTGAGCATGGGGCAGTCTCCCTAGGGTTTCTTCGGTGGCAGCTTGTGCAAGAGTTCTGGCCACTCGCTTTCCACAACCGCACGCATTTCGTCCGAGATGTGATCAATCCGCTCGATTTCGAGCATGTACCTGTGCAGCCGCACTAGATCGGCTGGTAGCATGACTTTGCCGCTGACGATACGGGGCTTATAAACGCGGTGTCCTTTTACTTTCATAATTCCCGCGCGGCCAGTTTTTTGCGAATGCAGCCATACCGGCGGCGCGCGTCTCGGCATACCGACCGTGATACGCTATCCCTCAATCGCAAATAGCGGATAGTACATCATGGCCAGCAGACGCGAAACTTTCGAGCGTGAGAGACCAGAAATAACTGAGCAAGACACGATTGAGGCCGCGACCAGCCGACGGGTTGTCGAAAGCTTCAATGCGCATCCGATCTCTAATCCTGACGGCTCGATCCCGGCCCTTGCGATCAAGTGGAAATTCAGCAATGGCACGGCCGAAACGATGCTCATCGGCCGGTACGCCGCTTGGCTCCTCCGGACGATGATTTCGCATCTGGAGGACAACAAGTGGACGCAACTGGCACAAAGGGCTAAATCTTCGAAGTCGGACGCCTATCGCTGCTAGGCTGTACGAAAGAATTTCCCACAATGTGTGAATAGTTCGTTTGGAATTCGATTGAGTGTTGACAAAAGCTGTCATTCCTGCGGCTGGCTTAGGCAGTCGTATGTCACCGTTGACCTACGGCGCCCCCAAAGAAATGCTTCCGGTGGCTGGGAGACCGATGATTCATCACGTCGTGCAAGAGGCAGCCGATGCGGGAATCGTCGAGGTCTGCATCGTAATTCGCAACGGGAAGGAAGCAATTCGCCGCTATTTTGAGGACGATAATCCTGAGGTCCGCAAAGCGGATCGGACTGTGGAAAAGCTGCGAAACAGATGCAAGATCGTGTTTACCTACCAGGCAGAGCCGAGGGGGATCGGAGACGCCATTCTCTGCGCAAAAGACTTTGTAGGGGACGAGCGCTTCGCGTTGCTGATCCCCGATCAGCTGTTCATCGGGCCAGCTGGAGCGATTAGTCAGTTGGCCAGCAAAAAGCTCCCGCCGAATGCTGCCGTTAGCAGCTTGATCTGCATTCCGGCGTCGGACCTGGAATATTTCCCAGGAGCCCGGAAGTTCGTCTGCGAATCTTATGCTGCCCAGAGCGACGTAATGGCAATCACCGGGATCGAGCCAGCCGAATACGCTTCTCCCGTGCCCGCCATGCGAGGCTTTGGCCGCACGATCTATCCTCCTGAGGTGTTTCGCTTCCTCGATGAAGAGTTAGCCGATACAGAGACTGGAGAAGTTGACCTATTGAGAACGTTCCGCGCGCTCTTAGCCGTGGTCCCCAGTTACGCAGTGCTTCTGCAAGGCGAAGCGTTCGATCTCGGTACTGTAGAGGGATATCGATATTTCAGTGGGAGAATTTCCATCGTCGAGCAATTGAATGGATTCCTTTCGTGGAGGCCGCCTGCTGGGCGCTGCGACGACGGTGATGTCATGGGTGCTTTCGTCAATTCGGCGCTGCTACCCAATTGCTACCCAACTTGGTAATACGGGCCGGGACGGCGCAGGACGAGCGCGTGAGCTAGAGAACTTTTTGCCGATTTTATCGAATTAAGCGGGACTGTTGGGAACGGGCAGGGACGAACATCACCGAATTTGCAGACCGTTGCGTAACCACTCCGCCACGTGGCCGTTGAGACTCAAATAAGTAGCGTTCTACAGGGACTTACGCAATCTCCACGTCGGCGCTCGAACCATCATTCTGAATGTCCGGCCGTGCTTCATTGTGAAAATTTGTTCCGCTCGTGTTCGCCAGCCGGTGGGCGCATCGCTTGCGCGTCGCGGGGAACTCACCGTGGCCGCGGTTGCCACAACCACGCTTCCTCCGGTTGCCACAGTCCGGAAATTAAGAAATTGCCGGCCACGTCAGGACCCGCCTCGATTTCAAGAGGGAAGCGCCGAGTTGTGGTCACGCCCGCCTGATCCGTGAAGTCACACTCGGTGTCTATTTGTGCGCGTAGCCCGTTTCGTGCGTGCTGCGGGTCCTTGGGCGTCACGCCGTTCCTGCCTATGCGGCAATGGATCCCGGCGTAGCGGGCCGAAAGCTTCCGAAGTTCGGTTACCGCGTCGACTCTGCTCATTTGTCCCAGTTGGCCAAGTCTTACGTCTGCATCGAATAACCTCGAATCACGCAGGCCGGCGTTCAGATCGTCCAAAAAACGCTTGGCAACGGTAGTTCCACGCTCCGTGCTTTGTAAGGTCGGTCCCGATGTTGGCTTTGCGCGAAACGAGATTATGGTCCACAACGCTCCAAGAGCGATCGCGCTCGCGAGAGCAGCCAGGACAATTCGTGCTGGCGACAATTTCCGGCCGGTGGACAGGTTACGCCAGCTGAATGGCGGGCGTGAGTCGCCCGGTACCATTTTCTCGTCTCGGAGTACGCCAAGCTTCGCCAACGCTCCGTAGATCGCGTTGCGGTCGTCGATCAGTGCTGCGTGCATCGTGTCAAAAGGCGGAGGCAAATCACCGGCGTCAAGGTCGGGACTGCGCAGCTGAATTAGTTTGTGCGCTGTGCGAGCGCGCTCCGCCTCGGACAGCACGTAATCTGAGTGCACAGAGTCGGGCGTCCAGATAACGACGGCAGCCTTGCAAGCCTTGAGCTCCTGGATGATGCGTTCACGGAACGATTCCCCCGCAATCAGATCTGTGTCCCACCAGACGGTGATGCCTTTCTCCTCGAGCTCCTTCGCGAGAGTGCGCGTGAACTCCCTATGAGACCTGGAATAGCTGATAAATACGTCCGCCATTGAAATCGGCCTCGCTCCCCTATGACTATGAGGCAGCCAAACGCGGTTAGCCAATCGCGGAATTACTCTAAGCCGATACCTCGCGAGTCATTCTGAATGACCGGCTAACCCATTGATGCAGCTTTCGATGGAAGCTTAGCACACCGTTTCAAGAGAACAGCCGACGAAAGCGGTCGAACGCCAGATGTCCCGGTAGGTTCGAATTCGTGCCACAACCCGACAAGGTTGGGTCTGGCGAAAAGAGGCACAAATTCCCCTGTCGCATACCGCGATGAGTTGCATTTGGCCGGCTTCACTTCCCGCCTTGCCTTTTGCCGCCGCTTGCAGCTAAGAGACGGCCGCTCACAACGCGCGTGGACTCCTCAAAATGACCGACTTTGCCGCGGCGCGCCGCATGATGGTGGACGGCCAGGTTCGCACCAGCGACGTGACCGATCCGCGCATCATCGCCGCGATGCTGGAGCTGCCGCGCGAGCGCTTCGTGCCCGCGGCCTACGCGGATCTCGCCTATCTCGATTTCGACGTCCCCGTCACGCAGGCAGAGCGCGGCAAGCCGGCGCGCCGCCTGCTCAAGCCGATGGTGCTGGCGAAACTGGTTCAGGCCGCGGAGGTCGGTACGCCGCAAGGCTCGATTCTCTCGCCGCTCCTTTCCAATGTCTACCTCCACTATGTCTTAGACATCTGGTTCCAACGCCGGATTCGGCGGCACTGCCGGGGTGAAGCGTACTTGTACCGGTTTGCCGATGACTTTGTGGCGTGTTTCCAGTATCAGACGGAGGCCGATGACTTTCTCGAAAGTCTCGGCAAGCGCATGCAGGAGTTCCATCTGGAGCTGGCGCCGGAGAAAACGCGGCATCTTGAAGTCGGGCGCTATGCACGGGCGAATGCCTACCGCAGGGGAGAGAAACCCAAGGAATTTACGTTCCTGGGGATGACCTTCTTTTGTGGCAAAACCCGTCATGGCGCGTTCAAGGTCAAGCGGAAAACTTCACGCAAGAAACTGAGGCAAGCGCTCGCGCGGTTTACAGATTGGATACGACGATACCGCAACCTGCTCCCTACGGGCGAACTGCTGCGACGGGCCAAG
>Ga0137365_10003666_pt1 | contig 12299 bp, 9 predicted proteins | sample SagtaG_9_FD_104799 | JGI IMG/M metagenome (GOLD analysis project Ga0137365, IMG submission 104799) | Vadose zone soil microbial communities from Sagehorn Ranch, Mendocino, California, USA - Sage1_L_40_16 metaG | ecosystem: Environmental > Terrestrial > Soil > Vadose zone | place: USA: California...
GGCGCCGACGATTACATGACGAAGCCGTTCAATCCGCGCGAGCTCGTCGCACGGGTCAAGAGCGTGCTCCGCCGCGCAGCACCGGAGCGCCGTCGCCCTGAGTCGGAGGAGCTTCGGCACGGAGACCTCGTCATCAACGCGGGGAAGCGGGAGGTCTACGTCGGCGACGAGGAGATTCGTCTCGCCCCGAAGGAGTTCGACCTGCTCTGGGAGCTCCTCGACCATCGCGGAATCGTCCTCACGCGCGACCAGCTCCTCGAGCGCGTGTGGGGATACACATTCGCCGGGGACACTCGAACCGTGGACGTCCACGTCCGTCAGATCCGGCGCAAGCTCGGCGACGCGTCGCCCATCGTCACCGTCTGGGGCGTCGGCTACAAGGTCGCGTCCGAGCGCTCGCCCGCCCCGGCCGGGTAGGCGTACTCTGCGCCCGAGATGCTCGGGACTCTGCGTTTTCGTCTGACAGCGCTGTTTCTGGCGACGGTGCTCGTCTTCGGGCTGGTCTCGATCGCCCTCGCCGTCCGCCTGTTCCAGGACGTGACCCGGTCGCAATCGGTGAGCGAGATCCAGCGCGAGGCACGTGGGATCGCGGCGCTCTACGCTCAGTCGGCCCTCCGCTCGAACCAGGAGGGAGCGAAGGCCCCCGCGTTCGCGGCGAAGACGCTCGAGCTGGCAACGGGGGATCGGCTGTACTACGTGGGCGCGTCCCTCTTCCCCGGCCAGCGGTTCGGCCTCGTGCGTCTACAGCAGGGCGACCTCGGCGACGTGCGGCTCGACCGGGATCGTCTCGTCACCTTCGAGTTCACCCCTCCGGACGACAGCCGCAGGCTGCTCGCGGCAGCACAGCCGGTGCAGCTCGTCCGCGGCACGGAGCCGTTCGGTTGGCTGATCGTCGCCAAGCCGACCGCAGAGCTCAGGGAGCAATGGGTCAGCCTGGTCGAACGCCTGCTGCTCGCGTTGGCCGCCGGGATCGTGCTCGCCGTCCTTCTTCTCTGGTGGCTCTCGCGACGGCTCACGGAGCCCGTGCTCGCGCTCACACGCGCGACCCAGGCGGTCGCGACCGGTAGCTACGACGTTGAGATCCCCGAGCCGAAGGGTAGCGACGAGATCTCCCTTCTCTCGGAGCGCTTCCGCCGCATGGTCGAGCAGCTCGCCGAAGCCGAGAAGCTCAAGCGCTCGTTCCTCATGTCGGTCTCGCACGAGCTCAGGACGCCGTTGACCGCGATCCGCGGGCACGTCGAAGCCCTCCGCGAGGGCATCGTGACCGAGCCGGAGCAGGTGGCCGGTTCGCTCGACATCATCGCCGCGGAAGCGGACCGGCTGGAGAGGCTCGTCGGAGACGTGCTCGACCTCGCCAAACTGCAGGCTCACCGTTTCACCGTGCGTCACGAGGAGGTCGACATGAGCCGTCTCCTCGACCACGCCTACGGGGCGTTCGCGGAGGAGGCGCGCCAGCGCGACATCGACTACCGCTTCGAGGCCGACGGCGAGGAAGCGGTGATCGTCTCCGACGGGGACCGCGTCCTGCAGGTGATCTCGAACCTGCTCTCGAACGCGTTCAAATGGACGCCGGACGGCGGCACGATCGAGCTCTCCCTCGACGCACGGAACGGAAGCCTCCAGGTGGAGATCGCCGACTCGGGGCCTGGGATCCGAAGAGAGGACCGAGACCGCATCTTCCATCCCTTCATCTCGCAGGACTCGAACGGCACTGGCCTCGGCCTGCCGATCGCGCGCGAGCTCGCCGTCGCTCTCGGCGGACGCATCGAGCTCGACTCCGACCCCGGACGAGGTAGTCGCTTCCGGCTCGTGCTGCCGGCCGAGGAACGCTAGTCGAGGAGCCAGCTAGCGCGAGGCGGCTACGCAGCAGCAGCGCGCCCGACGAGCGCATCCGCGTGTCGCGGCTCCGCCGGCAGCTCGAGACGGTCACGACTCGAATCGCCGAGAGCGTCTGCGGCGGCCTCTCCATCGGAGCGCCGACTCTCGAGCACCGCGAGCCGGGCGTCGACTCCCCGCCATCCCGAGCTCACCAGATCGACGAGCAGCGCCAGATCGTCTACCCGCGCATGTCGTTCCGCGAGAAGCTCTCCCTCGATTCGCTCGAGCCGGCGGATGGCCTGGTTGAGAAGACCTCGGATTTCGGCGATGTGGCGTGCCACGGGGAGTACCTCGGCGCGCGTCGCGTCGCGGACCGCGGACGTTACCTCCACCGGAATCGACGCCTGGAGCTCTGCGGCCGTCACCGCCAGGGCCTCGATCTGCTCCCGGGAACGGTCGAGCGCGGCCTCCAGGTGGGCCGGCTCCGCACGCCCGGCGGCAAAGTCCGCGAGGCGCTGTTTCGCCCGTTCCAGAGCCAGTTCGTCCATGAGCGGCGAGGCTACTCTCAGCGTCGGATGGACACCGCCGTGCTCGAGTACGACCTGCCCGAGGAGCTGATCGCACAGACTCCGACCGAGAGGCGAGACGACTCGCGGCTGCTGGTCTACCGCCGTCGAACGGACCAGATCGAGCACCGGACGTTCGCCGACTTGCCCGCGCTCCTCGAGCGGGAGCTCGTCGTCCTCAACGACACGCGGGTGGTCCCTGCAAGGCTGCGCCTCAGACGCGAGTCAGGCGGGGCCGTCGAGGTCTTCCTGCTGGAGCGTCGCGGCGAGGCCGGAGCCTGGGAAGGTCTCGCGCGTCCGAGCAAGCGTCTGCGCGCGGGAGAGCAGCTGGGGCCCGTGGAGCTGCTCGAGCCGCTCGGCCGCGGGCGCTGGCTCCTCCATCTCGAGGGAGAGCCGGCAGGCGACGTGCCGTTGCCTCCGTACATCCACCGGCCGCTCGAGGATCCGGAGCGCTACCAGACGGTCTACGCGCGTGAGGCCGGGTCGGCCGCGGCACCGACGGCAGGGCTGCACTTCACCAGCGAGCTGCTTCAGAATCTCGACCACGCTTGCGTGACGCTCCACGTCGGGCTCGACACGTTTCAGCCGGTGACGTCGGAGCTGCTCGAGGGGCACACGCTGCACGGGGAGCGCTACTCGGTCGCTTCGGGCGCGTGGCGGCGAATTGCCGCTGCGGAGCGCGTCCTGGCGGTGGGCACGACCGCTGTGCGAGTCGTCGAGACGGTCGTCCGGACGCATGAGCTCGACGGCCGTACGACGCTCTTCGTCAAGCCCGGCTTCGACTTCCGGAGGGTGGACGCCCTGCTCACGAACTTCCACCTTCCACGGTCGACTCCGCTTGCGCTCGTGATGGCCTTTGCCGGGATCGAGGAGACGCGCGAGCTCTATCGGGCCGCGATCGCCGAGCGGTACCGCTTCTTTTCCTTTGGCGACGCCATGCTCGTGCTCTAGTGCGGGTGACTGAATGATCGTTTCGGCGCATTCCCTTCTCACATCCCTGAGCGTTTCACCATTAGGCTCAAAGGTGGGTGGAGGCGAGGGGTGGCCCCGGGCCCTGGAGCGTGTGAGCCCAGCCTGGTGAGTACCTTCACCGTGACCGCGACCGACGGTGCCGCTCGCGCCGGCGTCCTCGAGACCGCCCACGGCCCGATTCCGACGCCCGCGTTCATGCCCGTCGGGACGAAGGCCTCGGTCAAGGCCCTGCACCCGGACGAAGTACGAGCACTCGGCGCGCGGGTGATCCTCGGCAACGCCTACCACCTCCACTTCCGTCCGGGCGAGGAGGTCGTGGAGTCTCTCGGGGGCATTCACGGCTTCTGCGGCTGGAGCGGGCCGATCCTCACCGACTCGGGAGGGTTCCAGGTCTTCTCGCTCCGCGACACGATCATCTCGCTCGACGAAAGCGGCGTCACATTCCGCTCCGTCTACGACGGATCGGCCGCGACATTCACGCCCGAGGGCGTCGCCGAGATTCAGCGCAGGCTCGGCTCGGACATCGCGATGTGCCTCGACGTGTGCACGCCGGCGAGTACCACGAGGGCCGAGCTCGAGGCGGCGGTCGCGATCACGAGCGTCTGGGCGAGGAAGCAGTCAGAAACTCCGCGTGCACCTGGGCAGCTCCGGTTCGGCATCGCCCAGGGTGGCATCGACCCCGAGCTCAGGAGGCGCTCCGTAGAAGAGATCACCTCGCTCCCCTTCGACGGCTACGCGCTCGGCGGGCTCGCGGTCGGGGAGCGGCGAGACGAGATGCTCGAGACCGTCGGGTGGGCCGCGCCGCTGCTCGCGCAGGACAAGCCGCGCTATTTCATGGGCGTCGGCGACGCCGAGGGCATCCTCGAGGTCGTCGGGCGGGGCATCGACCTGTTCGATTGCGTGCTGCCAACCCGCACCGCGCGTACGGGCTCCGCGCTCGTCTCGAGCGGGCGGATCAGCCTCCGGAACGCCCGCTTCGCCAGCGACCCGAGGCCGCTCGAGGACGGATGCCGATGTCCCGCCTGCGCCAGGTTCACGCGCGCGTACATTCGGCACCTCGTCACGCAGGACGAGATTCTCGGGTTGAGGCTCTTGAGCCTGCATAATCTCTGGTTCGTACTCGACCTGACCGCACGCGCGCGGGCGGCGATCGAGCGCGGAGCGTTCTCGACCTTGAGGGAAGAGGTGCTCGCGCGTCTCGCCCGCGGGCCTGAGGAGGACTTGTGAACAGCGGCTTTCTCATCCTGATCGTGCTCCTGGGCGTCGGCTTCTACGTTCTGATGATTCGTCCGCAGAGGCAGCGCCAGGCGCAGCACCAGTCGATGATCGACAACGTCGACGTGGGCGAGGACGTGCTCACGACCGGGGGCATCTACGGCACGATCGCCCGCGTCGAGGGGGACGACCTGGTCGTCGAGATCGCCGACGGGGTCACCGTTCACATGACGCGTCGGGGCATCGCCGCGGTCCTGCCACCCGAGGACGAGGAGAGCGAAGACGAAGGCGACGAGGACGAGGACGACGAGACGTCGGCCGGGCTCGAGGAAGCTGCCGTTACAGGTGGAGAGGAATCCGTTACGAGCGCGGCGCACGGCGACTCGTCGTCAGATGACCGCAGCTAACCTGACCGCCCGGCCGTGAACCGTCGCTCGTCCCTCTACATCGTCGCGCTCCTCGTCGCGGCCCTCGTCGCGGTCGCGCTGCTCGCGATCCCGGGCTCCCCGATCCACAAGAAACCGACGCTCGGCCTCGATCTCCAGGGCGGGCTGCAGGTGACGTTGCAGGCTGTTCCGCCGCCGAACAAGAAGCTCACGTCGGCCGACCTCGACCGCTCCGTCGACATCATGAGGAGCCGCGTCGACAAGCTCGGCGTGAGCGAGCCCGAGATCCGCAAGCAGGGGGCCGATCAGATCGTCATCGACCTCCCCGGCATCAAGAACCCGCAGGCAGCCGCGCAGATCATCGGCAAGACGGCGCAGCTCGAGCTCTACGACCTCGAGACCTCGCTCGTCGGCCCCTCGACCTCGATCAACGGCGAACCGGTGGAGCACGCCTCGCTGTACGAGCTCCTGGCCGCGGTCCAGTCCCAGGCGCAAGCCGGGAAGTCAGATGCGTATTACGTCTTCAACACCAAGACGAAAAAGCTTGTCGTGGGACCGTTCGCGACGGAGAAGGATGCGTCCAAGCCGCTCAATGCCAAGAACGGGAGAGAGCTCTTCGCGGTCCCGCACGGCATGGTCGTCGTCACGTGCGGCCAGAACGCGGTGGTCTGTCCGGGCGGGAACGGTCAGGGGGTCGAGCCGACACAGACCTACTACTACCTCTTCAAGTACCAGCCGCCCAACGTCCCCCAGATGACCGGGAGCGATCTCAAGCTCTCGGGCACCCGCGCGGACTTCGACTCCCAGACCGGCCAGCCGATCGTAACCATGGAGTTCACGAAGAAGGGCGGCAAGGAGTTCCAGGACATCACGGCCCAGGAGTGGACGCGTGGGCGGATCAAGAACGCTCCGCAGCACTTCGCGATCGTGCTCGACCGCGAGATCCGCACCTTCCCGCAGATCGACTACACGGACGGCTCGCTCTCGGGCGGAATCGGAGGCGGACGAGCCCAGATCACGGGCCTGCAGTCGATCGGCGAGGCAAAGAGCATCGCGCTCGTCCTGCAGACGGGTGCGCTTCCGGTCAACTTCAAGACGCTCGATCGCACGGACATCTCGGCGACGCTCGGGAAGGACTCGTTGAACCAGGCGAAGCGAGCCGCCCTCGCCGGGCTCATCCTCGTCGCGATCTTCCTCCTCGTCTTCTACCGCTTCCTCGGGGTCGTCGCGGTCGCGGGCCTCGGCATCTACGCGGCGTTCCTCTATGCCGCGATCCTGCTCTTCAACGTCACACTGACGCTGCCCGGCTTCGCCGGCCTCGTACTGACCTTCGGCGTGGCCGCTGACGCGAACGTCGTCATCTTCGAGCGGATCAAGGAAGAGGTGCGTGCCGGGAGATCGGTGCGCGCAGCGGTCGCCCAGGGGTACTCGAAGGGCTTCCACACGATCGTGGACGCGAACGTAGTGACCGCGATCACGGCCCTCGTCCTCTTCGCGGTCGCGACCGCGAGCGTGAAGGGCTTCGCCCTCATGCTTCTCATCGGGACGGCGCTCTCGATGTTGACGGCGGTGCTCGCGACGCGCGCGATCCTGGCGCTGCTCGCGGGCTTCGAGTGGTTCGACAGCCCGCGTCTGATGGGCGCGACCGGACAGGGCGTCGCCCGCTGGCTGCGCGCGGACTTCATCGGCAAGCGCCGTATCTGGTTCGCGGTCTCCGGTGCGGTCGTCGCGCTGTCCATCATCGCGCTCGGCGCTCGCGGCCTGAACCTCGGCATCGACTTCAAGGGCGGGACGCAGATCACGTTCAAGACGGCACAGCCGACCGCGCTCGACACCGTTCGCAGCCAGGCGGCCCGAATCGGCCAGGCGAACGCGGTCATACAGGGGCGCGGCAGCTCGGTTGGTGGCAAGTACCAGAGCTTCCAGATCCGCACCGAGTCGCTCTCCACCTCGGAGCAGAACGCGCTCCAGTCCGACCTCGGCGAGGCCGTCGGGGCGAAGTCGTTCGGTGCCAAGAACGTGTCCGAGAGCTTCGGCCGCCAGATCGCGAGGAGCGCGATCTGGGCAATCGTCGTGAGCCTTCTCCTGATCGTTCTCTACATCTCGATCCGCTTCCAGTGGAAGTACTCGGTCGGAGCGCTCGTCGCCCTCGCCCACGACGTCGTCATCACCGTCGGGATCTACGCCCTCACGGGCCGGGAGGTGACCACCGCGACGGTCGCCGCTGTGCTCACCGTGCTCGGGTACTCGATCTACGACACGATCATCATCTTCGACCGCATCCGCGAGAACATCCCGCTCATGCGGCGTGCCTCGGTCCGGGTGATCGGGAACGTCTCTCTCTGGGAGGTCCTGCCGCGTTCGCTCGCGACGACCTTCATCACGCTGCTCCCGGTCGCCTCGCTCTACGTCTTCGGCGGCGACACGCTCAAGGACTTCGCCTTCGCCCTCCTCGTGGGAATTGGCTCCGGCGCCTACTCGTCGATCTTCGTAGCGGCACCGTTGTTCGCGGTGCTCAAGGAGCGTGAGCCCGAGTTCCAGCGTCGCCGCGACGACCTCGGCGCCCTCGAGGGAGTCACCTCGGTCGGAGGCATGCTCGACCTCGGCGACGGAGACGGAGACGGAACGGGCGTGCCGGAGGCTCAGCCTGTCCAGTCCGAGGAGGAGCCCGAGCAGCCGCAGCCGGTGCCCGCAGCGGCGGGACTCGCGAAGCCGGTCTCCTCGAAACGCGAGCGACGCCGCCAGCGGCGTGCGTCGAGGCCCCATGGCCGACCGCGATAACGCGCGCGGGTCGCTCGAGACGCTCGCTCTCGCCGGGCTGGGTGCGTTCGCTCTCGCCGCGGGGCATGCCGACGAGCTTTCGGACGAGATCGCGTCGCGCCTCGGGGTCGAGCGGGACGACGTTCGGGCGGCGCTCGCGGACGTGCTCGAGAGCTGGCGTCGCGAAGCCGGACGCCTCGGAGAGCGAACGACCGACGCCGCGTCCAAGGTCGGCGAGGAGCTCGGAATCGCCTCTCGGGATGCGGTCGACGATCTCAGGCTCCGCGTCGCGCAGCTCGAGCACCGGCTGAAGCTCCTCGAGCGCGTTTCGTAGAACAGGGGCTGCTCGCCACCGCCGCCGGTGTTTCGGGCCTTCGAGCGCGCCGCCGGGCGTGCGACACTGACGGCATGGCCACGCGGGAAGCGCGGTCGCAGCGAAGTCTGGGACGGCTCACGGAGATCGCGCAGGTCGCGGTCCGGCACGGGTTCGGCTACTTCCTGCGCCGGCATCGGCTGAGCGATCTCGTGCCCTGGGGAGAGCGCGACCCGATCGAGGCGACGGCCTCGAACCGCGGACGGAGGCTGCGGGAGATGCTCGACGAGCTCGGGCCGACCTTCGTCAAGTTCGGACAACTCCTCTCGACCCGGCCGGACGTCGTCCCTCCGGACATCGTCGTCGAGCTCCGCGGGCTGCAGGACGACGTCAAGCCGGTTCCCTTCGGTCAGGTCCGCGGGGTTTTGGAGGCAGAGCTTGCGCTCCGGGTCGAGCAGGCCTTCCTCGAGTTCGACGAGCTGCCCATCGCCTCGGCGTCCATCGGACAGGTCCATCGGGCGGTGCTGCCGGACGGGCGAGAGGTCGCGGTCAAGGTCCAGCGCCCTGCCGCTCCGAGTCAGATCGAGGCCGACCTCGGACTGCTGTACCAGGCGGCGCGGCTTCTCAAGGAGCGGGTCCGGGCGCTGGAGTTCATCGATCCACAGGAGCTGGTGGACGAGTTCGCACGCTCGATCCGGCTCGAGCTCGACTACGGGCACGAGGCCCGGAACGCGGAGACGTTCCACCGCAACTTCGTGCGCAACGAGGACGTCGTCGTCCCACGCGTGATCCGCCAGTACTCCACCGGACGCGTCCTGACACTCGAGTTCCTGCGGGGGAAGAAGGTGTCCGAGCTCGACGTCGAAACGATGCGTCCCGACGAGCGGCGCGCGATCGCGTATCGGATGGCCGACACGTGGATGACGATGGTGTTCCGGCACGGGTTCTTCCACGCCGACCCGCATCCGGCGAACATCTTCGTCCTCGAAACCGGCCAGCTCGGGCTCGTCGACTTCGGACAGGCGGGGAAGCTGACCGACGAGGACATGGCGAGGCTGACCCGGCTCTTCGTCGACGCCGCGACCGAGAACATCGACTCGATCCCGCGGCGGCTCCGGGAGCTCGGTGTCCGCTACGCGGCCGACCGAGAGGAGGAGTTCCGCGACGAGCTGCGCACGCTCTTCGATCGCTACTACGGCGTTCGGCTCTCCGATATCGACCCGCTGCAGGTCATCCGCGAGGGGTTCCAGCTCATCTACTCGCTGAACCTGCGTCTCCCGAGCCGCTTCGTGATGCTCGACAAGGCAATCGCGACGCTCGCGTCGGTAGGCACCGAGGTGTATCCGGACTTCAACGTCTTCGAGGTTGCGAAGCCATATGCCCGCGGCCTCCTCGCCGACCGCTTCCAGCCGAGGGTCATCGCCCAGCGAGCGCGGATCGAGGCGCTCGCGCTCGGCTCGGTCGCCCGCGAGCTTCCCTACCAGGCCCACGACGTGCTCGAAGCGTTACGCGACGGCACGTTCAAGATGACCATCTCGAGCCCCGGGGTCGACCACATCGACCAGCATCTCCACCAGGCCAGCAACCGGATAGCGGTGGCGCTCATCGTCGCCGGGGGCCTCATCGGGTCGTCGGTGATCGGAGTGTTCGCGAAGAGCGGCCCGCACATCATTGGCCTCCATCTCCTGTCCTTCGTGGGCTTCATGCTCTCCGCCACCTTCGGTCTCTGGCTGATCTGGGGAATTCTCCGACACTCCCGCCTCTGACGCTGCTGGTCGCGTAGCCCTTTCGGCGGGCAAAGCCCGCCTTCAGGCGGCGCCACGACGCGGCACCATTGTTTCTGCAGGCCGAGACTCGCTCGGACGGGTGAGGAGCGGTTGTCACGGTTCCGCCACAAAGGACATCTGGCGTACTTCTCGAGGCGCCGCTAGCGTCGGTCGCATGCCGGGCGCAGTCCTCGTCGCAGAGCTCGAGCCGGAAGCGCGCGAGTATCTCGGCCGCCAGCTGCGCGACGACGGCTTCGACGTCCTCGGCGCGACGCGCGCGAGCGAGGCCCTCGACCTCACGGAGCAGGCCCGACCCGATCTCGTGCTCCTCGAGCAGCTCGAGCTCTGCCTCCGGCTGCGTCGCGGCGAGCCGGGCCGGACATGGGATCGAAACGTCCCCGTGATCCTCCTGTCGCCGTCCTCGGACGCGGTCGATCGTGTGCGCGCGCTCGACCGAGGCGCGGACGACGTCCTCTGCCGGCCGTTCGCGTACGAAGAGCTGCTCGCGCGGATTCGAGCGGTGCTTCGGCGGACCTCTGTCTCGAACGGCGAGGTGCTCACCGCCGGCGAGCTTGTCGTCGACCGGCGAACCCGACGCGTCTCCGTTCATGACACCGTCGTCTCGTTGTCCGCAAAGGAGTTCGACCTGCTCGCCCGGCTTGCCTCCGAGCCGAGCCGTGTCTTTACGAAGGAGCAGCTGCTGCGGAGCGAGCGCGGGTGCGGTTAGACGACGTCGAGCTCCTGAGGCCGATGGGCTATGCCCCCGTTATCACCATTCGCGTCCGGAAGCCGGCGGCATTTCAACGTCAGGGCGGCATAGCTTGGCCACAACGCAACCACCGAATCGAAGGCTTCTTCCTGATCTGTCGGGACGCGAGGGGCCAGGTTTACGCGCGTGGTGGGGGGGCGTTTCGCCTCTGGACAGGGGCCGGATTTATTCAGCGTGCACGGATAGCGACGAGTCTCCGACCCCGGTTCCCGCTGGCGCAGGGTGTTCTGAATCGGCCTAGACTCCGTCGGCTCGGGCGCTGCGGGGAGCGGGCAACGAAGGCGCGTGCAGCGAAGGACGCCGAGGGCCAGGCAGCGGGAAGTAATCTGGCGGAGTTGAGCCGTCGGCTGTAGGCTTCTGCGGAGCTCGGTGCCCTATGCGCCGCCCGAGTTGCGGCTGGGTGCTCGTCTTTTCTCTGCCGTCCTAAGAGCGCGTGGAAACTCTTCAGATGGGAGATAGATGAGACTTCGATTTTCGAAGTTCGTAGTTCTTGGGGTGCTCGCTGCGGCGCTCCTCGTCACGGCCGCATCCGCGGCAACCAGCGTCTTCGCCACCGGCTTGAGTACGCCGGAGAGCATCACACCGACGGCGTCAGCGTCGGGGTTCTTCGTCACCGATGCCGACGGCCCGATCTGGAACGTCACGGCCGGAGGCAGCACCTCAAAACTCGCGGACGCGACCGGGTCAGTCACCTGGCGCGGCGGCCTGATCCTGCCCTCGACGTTTACCGGCCTGGGCGGCAAGTTCCTCGCCGTCGGGGCTGACGTTGCCGTCGGGGGCCCCGCCCTCGCGTACACGATGGACACGACCACCGGCGCCTTGACGCCGTACCACTCGTCCGCACAAGCGGGGGCGTGGACTGAGGCCGTGCTTGCCCCCAGCTTCGGGTCGCTGAGCGGAGATGTCCTTGTCACAAACCAGGGACACCCGGCGCCGGTGCCTCCCGATACAACAACTCCGGTTCCGGCAAGCGTTGACTACTTCACACCCGCTGGCGGGGTCGGCACACTCGCGACATTCTCATTCTCCGCCTTCCCCTCGAAGGTTCAGGCCTTCGGCGCGGCTCTGGCCAATGGGAGCTTCGGAGAGGTGGGCGGACCGTCACTGCTCGTCTCGGACTCACGCGGCAACGGGATCTATAGCGTCGATCCTGCCGGCAACATCAAGCTCTTCACGACCATTCCGGGGACGGCCACCTTGCGGCAGATCGCCTTCGCTCCGAAGGAGTGGAAGAAGTACGGTGGCGATCTCTTCGTCAGCCTCAGCGCTGGGGCGATCGACGTCGTCAATCGCGACGGTGTCGTCGTCGGGAAGATCTCCGGCAATTTCAACGCACGCGGACTGCTCTTCACGACCATGTCCGGGCAGCCGACGTTGCTGTTCAGCAACATCAAGGACCCGGGCGGCCACAACATCCTGCAGGCTGGGCCGGGAGACGTTGTTCCCCAGTAAGGGGAGTTGAGTCTCGAAGGTACTCGGGCCAAGTAGGCCCAACCGCCGTCGATACAAAGGAAGGCCCGCTCCGGCGGGCCTTCCCTCCCTCGACCTGTCCTTCCTGGTCGGCATAAGCACGCGGAGCTTGGCGCCAAGATCCGTTAGACGGGGTATCACTTATTTCCGATGAGAGGCACGGGTTTCGTATGGTTCGTCCGTCTCCGGTCCCGGCTTCCCTCCGGGACCAGAACGCGGTCCCGGCTTTCCGACATTCATTCGTGCGTTCACTCGCGGAAGCTA
>Ga0137365_10003667_pt1 | contig 12298 bp, 10 predicted proteins | sample SagtaG_9_FD_104799 | JGI IMG/M metagenome (GOLD analysis project Ga0137365, IMG submission 104799) | Vadose zone soil microbial communities from Sagehorn Ranch, Mendocino, California, USA - Sage1_L_40_16 metaG | ecosystem: Environmental > Terrestrial > Soil > Vadose zone | place: USA...
ACGGCGCGATCGGCGGCGGACACGCGCTGGAGTGCCGCCCCCTGCGCGCCGAATGCGATCAGCTCGCCGGCCCCGCGGAGCAGGTCCATGCTCGCGGCGGCAAGCTCGCCCCGCCGCGGCGCGATCTGGCGTTCGGCCCGCCGTGCCACGAGCCCGGCGAGCCAGGGTGCGACCAGCGCGACGGTGAGCAGGCTGATCCCCACGACCACACCCGCGCCGGGCACAAGGGCGGTCATGACCGCGACCGTGCCCGCCCCCGTCACGCCCGCGACCACGTACGGCAGCGCGACCCGCAGCCATCGGTCGGCGAGGCCGTCGATGTCGGCGACGAGGCGGCTGACAAGATCACCGGAGCGAAAGGCCGCGAGGCCGGCCGGCGCGAGGCGCTCCAGGCGGGCGTAGACGCTCACCCGCAGGTCGGCGAGGATCCGCAGCGCGGCGTCATGCCCGGCCAGCCGTTCGGCGTAACGGAAGACGCCGCGCCCGATACCGAACGCCCGCACGGCCGTGATCGCCACGAACAGATAAAGCACGGGCGGCTGCTGCGCCGCCCGGGAAATCAGCCAGGCAGCGGTGCCGGTGAGGCCGATGGCGCAGCCCGCCGCGAAGATCCCGGCCAGCGCCGCGATGGCCAGCCGCCCCGCCGCATGTCGCGACGTTGCCATCACACGGGCGGGCCGCCTCGCGCTGGGCGCGCTCACGTCGTTATCCCCAGGGCGGGCGATGGCCAGCGTGTTATCCACAGAACGGCATTCGCCCCTCCCAACACCCTTGACAGCCTGCCAAGATCGGCAGTGGGGCAACAGCCCCCAAGGGTGGGCGGGCTTGTAAGTGGAAAAACGGTGATGGGTGCGCCAGGTGTCATGTCGGCACCTTCTCGGCGGCGAGATCGAGCCTGATTACCCGGTCGGCGGCGGCGAGCGGCGCGGGCTTGTGCGTGACCACAAGCACCGCGTGGCCGGCCGCCGCGAGACCGCGCAATGTTTCGATGACCTGCGCCTCGCATGCCGCGTCGAGCCCGGCCGTTGGCTCGTCGAGAAGCAGGACAGGCCGGGCGGTCAGCAGCGCGCGGGCCAGCGCCACCCGGCGTCGCTGCCCGGCCGACAGGCCGCTGCCCCGCTCCCCCACCGGCGTTTCCAGCCCGATCTCGGTGAGCGCCGCGGCGCGGGCGGCCGCGGCGACGTCGTCGGCGGCGGCATCGGGTACGCCGAGGCGGATGTTGCTCGCGATTGTTCCTGGGAAAAGGACAGGGTCCTGGGGAAGCCAGGCGACGCGAGAACGCCAGTCGTCTGGGTCGATCTCGGTGAGATCCGTCTCGCCCTCGCGATCCTGCACGATCACGCGGCCGGCGGAGGGGCGGGCGAAGCCGAGCAAGACGGCGGCCAATGTCGATTTTCCGCAGCCGCTCGGCCCCGCGAGCGCCGCGATCTGTCCGCGGGCGATGCGCAGCCGGATCCGGTCGGGTGCGGGGCCCGCGCGCCCAGGGTGGGTCACGCTGACATCCTCGACCCGGATGGCCAGCGGATCCGGCGCGGGCCGCAGCGCTGCCGCCGAACCGGCGGCGGGTGCGGGCTTGTCGAGCACGCCAAAAACCTCGGCGGCTGCGGCCAGGCCGTCCGCGCTCGCGTGGAATTGGGCGGCGGCCTGGCGAAGAGGCAGGTATGCCTCGGGCGCGAGGATCAGGACGAGCAACCCGGTTCGCAGGTCAAGGTGGCCGTATACCAGGCGCAGCCCGATACCGACGGCGACGAGGGCGACCGACAGTGTCGCGGTGAATTCAAGTACGAGCGACGAAAGGAACGCCAGCCGCAGCGTGCCCATGGTCGCCTGCCTGTAGTCGGTTGTGACCTTGCGAATCGCCTGGGTCTGCGCCTTGGCCCGGCCGAACACCTTCAGCGTCGGCAGCCCGGCGACGACGTCGAGGAAGTGGTGGGAGAGCCGGGCGAGCGCGAGCCAGCGCCGCCGCGTGTGACGCTGGGTCGCCCGCCCGACGAGCGCGCCGAACAGCGGGATCAGGGGAAGGGTGAGGGCAATCGTGGCGCCGGCGATCAGGTCCGCCGAACCGATCTGGGCCACCACCGCCAGCGGTATCACGATGGCGAGCACGAGTTGCGGAAGGTAGGAGGCGAAGTAGCCGTCCAGCGCGTCGATCCCCTGGGTAGCGAGCGTCACAAGTTCGGCGGTGCTGTGCTCCCCCCGGCCGGCACCATCTTCCCGGCCGGCACCATCTTCCCGGCCGGCACCATCTTCCCGGCTGGCACCATCCTCCCGGCCGGCACCCCCCGCAAGCCACCGCGGGCCGAGTGCGACCGCATGGCCGAGCAGCTGGCGGCGCAGCGTCGACTTCACCGCTGCCGACGCCCGGTAGGAGGATGCCTCAGTGGCCCAGGCCACGAGCGCACGGCCCGCCAGCACGATCGCCAGCGCCACGATGGTGCCCGTCAGCGCGGCCAGCCCTTCGGCGGTTCGGACCGTGCCCTTGGCTCCCGGCGCGTGGGGCGCGAACACGCTGGTGATCGCCCCGGCCAGCAGCCGTGCCTGGGCGATGATGAGAAAAGCGGCAACGGTGCCGAGGGCGACAAGGACGCCAATATGGACCGCGGTCTGCCGCGCGTGCCGCAACAGCCGGGGGTCCAGTGACCTCATGCCACCATCTTGGCTTGTCTCCACTACTGATCGTTAGTGCGGCACTGCTTCGGATGGCCAGGCTGCGCTCATAGCCAGCTATCCCGCCCCGCCCCGGCGGGAGCGGGATGGCCAGTCCTGCCGCACGCGCCGCAGTCGCCATTACCCATCAGCCTGGCAAGCGGCTCCATAGCCGAAAAGATGACGTTGGGCCTGATCAGGAGGGACCAATGGTCCGGCGGGCGCGGGCCCGTGCCTCTATCCGCTACCGCCGATCCCGCATTGCCTGAACACATGAGCCACATTGACCAGCTGGGAATGGCACCGCAGGCACACGATGTGGTGCGCACGAGTTGCGGTCGAACAATCACCATCGGGCGGCTGACGCTGACCGGACCGGCGCACCCGCTGGGCCGGATCACGGTGAACATCGACTGCCAGCCGCACGACCACGAGCAGGTTTGGATGAGCCTGACGGCGGCCGAATGCCGGCGCCTCGCCGGGAGCCTGCTCGACCAGGCGGACGCCGCCGACAAGGAGTACGCGGCCGAGACCGACGGCGCACCGACCGCGCCAGCCGCATCCGCGGTCCGGCCCGTGCTGGCGCCCGGGCAGATCGAGGTCTCCTTCGTCTCGGGCGAGTTGTATGCCGTTCATATGCGCGGCCATCACATGCTGACCGACCAGCCCGTGAAGGACGGCGGGCGTGATGTCGCGGCGACGCCTACCGAGTTGCTCGTGGCCTCGCTCGCGTCCTGCGTCGCCTTCTACTCGGGCCGTTACCTGTCACGGCACGACATCTCACGTGCCGGTCTGCAGGTATCGGGAAGATTCGAGCTGACCGGGGGCCCGGCCCGGGTTGGCGCGGTCCGGCTGCGGATCCGGGTCCCGGCCGAGTTTCCCGCGGAACGGACCGCTGCCCTGCTCGCGGTCGCATCACACTGCACCGTGCACAACACGCTCCGCACCCCCCCGGCGGTGGACATCGCGCTCGCCTCTCCATGATCGCGCCCGTCAGTCCATGATCGCGGACCCGGGCGAGGGCGCTGGGCGGGCGGCTCGCCGTCTTCCCACGCTTGTCTCACCACATTCGCGTCAGAGCCGCAGGGGTCCCGGAGACGCCGTGATGTCGGAAAATCGGCACACCAACAGCCCCGAGACCCATCATGAAGCCGTGGCGCGGGGGGGTGAGCACGGCGGGCCATCCAATGCCACCTGCGAGTTTGCCACGTGAGCGACGGGCTGGGCACGATTTTTCGGACCAGCGCACCGCACGCCCGCTGCGGACGGTATCTCGTCACACGTGCCTAACGTCCCCTCAACCCCCAGGTCACGCACGCCTGCCAGGCTCAGCGTGTGAAAAGCCGGCGTCACCGGGCAGCAGGGAGGACATCATCCGCATCGCACTTGTCGCACACGATGGCAAGAAAACCGACCTGCTGGAGTGGGCGGCGTTCAACCAGGGAACGCTGGAGCGCCATGCGCTCTACGCCACAAGCACCACCGGCGACCTGCTCGAACGCGAGCTTGGCATGGAGATCGTCAAGCTACGCAGCGGCCCGCTCGGCGGGGATCAGCAGATCGGCGCGAAGATCGCCGAAGGCGAGATCGACCTCCTCGTCTTCTTCTGGGACCCACTCAGCTCGCAGCCGCACGATCACGATGTCAAGGCACTGCTGCGGCTCGGCGCGGTCTGGAATGTCCCGATGGCGTGCAACCGGGCAAGCGCCGACCTGATGATCTCATCGCCGCTGATCGGGGCGCCGCAGTCCATGCTCGCCGACACTCCGCACGAGGCGCGCCGAAACCGGGATCCCGTGCATTAACCGTAACGCGTCCGGGTAAATGCAAAACGGAACCGGTACTACGGCCCACGGTGGGGAATTGTGGCTAAACGGGGCTTCTTACCGGATAGATGCTTTTGGGGAGGCACACGATGCTCAAGCGTTCGCCAATGCGTAACGGCAAGACGCGCGTGACGTTCAGCTTGCCGGCTGACCAGCCGGCCGGAGTCGTCAGCGTCGTCGGCGATTTCAATGAGTGGCAGCCCGGACGGCACGAGCTGGCACATCGCCGCAACGGGTCCCGCAGCATAACCGCGGATCTTTCCACCGGGTGCTACCGGTTCCGGTACCTCGCCAGCGGCGACCTCTGGTTTGACGAGCCCACCGCCGACCAGATCGACGCCGCCGGTTCGATCATCAACATCTGAGCGCGACGTGATGCTGCCGCACGCCCGAGCTTGACGGTCAGCGTCAACCTGCAGCACCTGCGACTGTGTGACCAAGGTCCCGGCACAAAGAGGCCATATGTCCCTGCTGTCTCACGGCCGGTTCGCGCATCGTGGCTACTGGCACCCGCCAGCAAAGACGGGTCACTGGGCACCTGCCCGCCTTCGGGCGTGGCGGGCATGGTGTCGCGGCCGGGACGGAGAGCGGAACATACGGCCTGTGCGGGGCCGTAAGGCACCCCGTCGCGAGACGGAATATCCGTCGTGCCGCTGTCAGACCCCTGCTGACGGGTGCCTGTTTGCGCGCGTCACGCTGCCGCCCGCCCGCCTAGGCGTGTTCCACGCGGGCACACGAAGATCGTCCGCGTGAGCCGTTCTGCATCAATCTCCTCCCGGCCCGCCCTCGCCGGTCCGGCCGACCCGCCCGAGCCGCCCGAGCCGCCGGAGGGCCGCCACATCTGTGATGGTCACGTGCCCGTGGCGGGTGCTGACCACGCCGCGTTGCCGCCACTGGCGCAGGGCCCGGGTAACCGTCGCCCGGGAAACACCGACCCAGCTCGCGAGGTCGGCCTGGGACAGCGGAACCGCGAGCGTCACGCCCTGCTCGGTGGCCTCACCGCAGCGAAGCGCCAGGAGCAGCAGCAGCCGGGCGAGGTGCTGGGCGCCGCTGCTTTCCATCCGGTCCCGCCGGTTGTCGTCGACCTCACGCTGGCGCTCTGTCATCGCCCGCCGATACGCGCGGACGGCACCAGGATGGCCGTCAAGGAAGGCCGTGAACCTTTCGGCGAGGACAATGAGTGCCTCGACCCGCATCAGCGCGCGGACCGTCGCGGTGCGGTAACCGTCGAGGTCGCCGGCGCGTTCGCCGACGACGTCGCCGGGACCACGCAGCGCAAGGACGATCTCGTGGCCTTCCATCGTCCCCGACACGACTTTGGTCCAGCCGCTGAGCAGGATGAACAGGTGCGTGGAGGGATCTCCCTCCAGGCACAGGGTCATCCCGCGATGAAAGGCCGTTTCCCGGCTCCGCGCCCTGAGGGCCGCCCGTTCGCCGTCACCGAGGAGTTCCCAGAACCCCACGGAAGGCCGTGCTTCATGCATCCAGCCGCCGCTGAGTCGGTTGCGTGTTCCCGGCGCCGGTTACCCAGCGCCGGCTTCCACCATGTGCCCGCCGGTGACGGCAGGCAACCCTCCCAAGCCGGGCGGCCAGCCCGCAGCGGCTACCCGGCAGTCCAGATCCGCCCCTGTGCGATCTGGCACACCGTGAGGATTAGATCCGCCCGGCCAGGATCAGCGTGACGAGCGTCCACGCGGCGAAGCAGATAACCGCGGTAGCGGCCCAGCCGAGGGCCAGGTGAGCGCGCAGCTTGCGGACGCGTGCGGCCGCGAGCACGGCTTGCGCGCGCTCCCGCCAGAGCGCCGTCGAGATCGGTGCTTGCCTGCGTACCTGAGTCCACGGCGCCCGCGGATCGACCGGGGCGCCGATCAGGCGGCGCAACTCCCCAAGTTCGTCGGTCAGCTGCCGCCCGGCTGTGATCATCAGGCTCACGGTCCTGATCACGCTGACCACCAGCACCGCGAACGTGGCCGCCCAGACCACGCTGCGCGCGCCAGCGTGCAGGTTCATCGGCAGAACCACTTCTTCGACCGCGACGCCGATGATCACGGCGGAGATCACGACACCGCTCACTACCAGGGCGGGACGAGCGTCGCTGAGCAGCTCGGCCGTCGCGTCGAGCGTGTCGTCCGCCGTTGGGCCGTCAATCATCGAGCCGTCGGTGTCGCTACCGCGCATCGGCTCTACGGCCGCCCTGATCGCTATCATCGCCATGATCGCCTCCGTTGCTCCTGACTCCCACACCTTCAGGAGAACGGGAGGGAGACGATCGTGCCGACGCACCGGAGACAGCCGGGCTGTCTCATTTGACGCAAACGCTCGTCGTCCGCTTACCGGATCAGGTCTGTGGCCTTGCCCAGCTCAATAGCGCGGCACCCGCGCTGCGACCCTCCGCCCAAGGCGGCCAGCCGGGCGCCAGCACGCACGGACAGTCCCCCACCGGCAGCCACAGCGAGCGGATGCCGGACCCGGACCGGGCGGCCGCGACGTCGCGCGGGTCCAGTCCTGGCCCGCCGCGGGCTCAGGCGACTTGGCTGCCGGGAGAGACTGCTGAGGCGTGCGTCGTGCCGTCAGCGCGGGTCGTAGTGCTCGTAGCGATACTGCGCGGACGGGCGACTGTGGCGCTTGGCCATTTCACCTCCTCTGCTCGGTCCCAGCCGAATCGAGCACAGGGGGATACGTCCTGCGCCCAGGGCAGATGTACTAATAACAGAGTGTGTTCCCCGTCACGTCAACTCGATAGCGAGCCCTGATCAACTCAAGCACCGCGCAGGCTGCCAAGCAGGAGTCACACTAAGCACATTCGTGCCGTTTTCGGTCACCCGGCGCGACCTTGGCGAAGCTTACGCCGACCCGCAGGCATCGCCGACGGACCCGCGTAAGAGCAGGTCGGCGGTGCGAAACTGGCTGTCACCGGCATCGGCCTGTGATCAGTTCCCGCCCGGAGGACAGTAATCTGCGTGTCATTATTGCTGAGCGGTGCGCGGTCGCCGCGATTTCTAATGTGTCCAGCAGGTTAGGTCGCACCTACGGTGCGCCTGCCGCCAACTCCGGCTGGCGAACGTCGCTGGCGGTCCCGGTTCGGGGCGGGCCACTCGGCCTTCAGCCGTTCACTCAGGGAGCGCCGTTATGTCGGCGAGCACCGTCCGCCCCGAGATCACATTTGGCATCACGATCTTCACCCAGCACTGTGCGCCAGGCGAGGTCATCCCGCCGCTCCATCGCGTTTCGCGGGCATCGGCCGCCGTCTCATTCGGCTCGGTCACGAACTCGATGCCCGCGATTTCTGGCTGCCCGGAAATGGCTCGCTGCAAGAGCGCGCCAGATGGATACGCGCGGTCGTTATGATAGCGGACAAATTTGAAGCCTTGCCTCCGGTAGTATCTGCGCAGCTCCATATTGGTGGTCCATACGTCGATCCGGATCCATTTAGCCCCGCAGGCCGCCGCCTGATTCCCCGCCCAGCTAAACAGAGCCGCGCCAAGGCGCATCCCGGCGTAACGGCGATCCACCACCACCCGGTGCACAGAAACGCCTGGGCCGTCATCTTCCCAGGTCCACAGTTTCGGCAAGTTCGGGTTCTGCTTATACTCGATCGTAATTGTAGCAGCCGCGATATCGCCGTCCCAGACAATCCAGGTCTTGTCCGAGTTGATGTCGTCCGTCACCCGCTTGGCGCGACCGGCCGACGACGGCCAAGGGTCCTGCCACTGATCGGTACCCCTGGTCTGCAGCCAGCGGGCTGCCCGGTCGATGAGACTGATCACGGTCTCCGCCTCGTGTTCCTTCGCGCGGCGAATTAGGAATGTCTTCATTTCTCCACTGTTCCATCGGAATGTGTGGACCGTCTTTCACGGCTTCAAGCTGCTCAAGCCCGCCTATCGCTGCTAATGCCTCTTGTGACCGTCCCGGCCGCGTCGCCTGGCGCGGCCGGGACAGCCCGGTGCCGCTTCTCGACATTCGATGCCCTGAGCTCGAGAAGGCAACACCATTCCCCCTTCGCCAACGATTACGCATGGCTCAGCTACGGGCTCCGTTCCGCCGCGTACCCAAGCACCTGTCAGCTGGAAATATATGTACCATTACAAATCCTTGACGAGATCCTCAAGAGGCGGGACCTCATCAAAATCGATGACGAAATGGTTTCGGTCCGCCGGATAGACGGTCACCGTGTACCGAATTGGCTTGTGGCCATGACCATATGCTGTGCGATGTGTTCCTACCACTAGTTCTGTACCTGTATTGAGCAGCCTGAAAAAGCGGATCTCCCCGGCGTTAGGTGACCGGACAAGCAGCCTGTCGCGGTAACCAACCTGCGCGATGCCCAGCATGTCGGCGACGTAGTTACTCGCGCCCGTCGGTATATCGGTGGCCTGAATAAGAGCCACCGCGCCCAACTGGACGAACTCCATCGGATAGTACGACGTCTGAAGCGAGGACGGGCTGTGGTCGATAAAGCGCTGTTGATGCCTGATGACGACGGTTGAGCCCTTCTCGATCTGCAATTCCCTGGCGACGTCGGCGTCTGCATTCTGGACCTCTACCCGAGGCTGGCTGACGGAGGGCTCACGGCCCTGCTGTCGTACCGCCTCCTCGAAGGTCTTGCTCTCAAGGGGCGTGTGCAAGCGCACGATGAACGGCGTGATTGTCTCAACGACGAACGTGCCACGGCCCGGCTGTGTGACGACAAGCCCACGGGTGGTGAGCCACTTGATCGCGTCCCGGACCGTGTTGCGGGATGCGTTGCCGTAGTGTTCGCGCAGTTCGATCTCGGTAGGGAGTTGGGCCCCCGGCCGCAGGTCGCCCGATTCGATCTGCTCGCGCAGGTCTTCGGCGATCTGCCGGTACATCGGGTCCGCCATGGTTACTCCTCGTTGAGAGATACCAGTAGCACCACAGGGTTGGGTGTACCCACTAGTGGGTGCTACCTACCTCGGTTAGCTGAGCGGGATTGTCCCAACCTCTGAGGTTTATGGGCGGGTGAGCCTGGCTACATACCTATCATGCCACTCGTTGGAATGTTTAGACTAGGTCAACAAGTAAGAATAGCTCGGATCGACCCAGCGTGTCAGTTGATCTGGGCGGAAGGTTCAGTCCCACTCAGTCAGATGGCAGGGCACGAGGAGGGTTGAAGATGGTAACGAGTGCGCACGGCTTCCTGTCGCCCGCTCCCGACAACGGCGCTGGTCACGGCCGCTCCGAGGGCAGTGAGAGGCCCGGCGGCTCCGCGCCGGGCCCGGCGCCCCCGTTCCCGGGCTCACGGGATGGTCCCCGCTACTGCCCGATGCTCGCCGTTGACATCCAGTCCTTCGGCGACCTCAGGCGCGGGGACGACGTCCAATGCTTCCTCCGGGCCGCCATGTACAACGTGCTCGTCCAGGCCTTCTGCGACTCGGGCCTGTCGTGGCCGACGTGCCACCACGAGGACCGCGGCGACGGTGTCCTGGCCGTCGCGCCGCCCGGCGCACCGGCGACGGCGTTCCTCGACCCGCTCGTCGATCACGTGCGCGCGGGCCTGCGCAGGCACAACAGGTTCTGCAACGATCTCGCCCGGATCAGCCTGCGGATGTCGGTGCATGCCGGGCAGGTCTACTTCGACGAGAACGGTGTCTCCGGTCACGCGGTGACCCGCCTGTTCCGCATGCTTGACGCCGACTCGGTCAAGGGCGCGCTGGCTGAATCCGGATGCGACTTCGCGCTGGTGACGTCCGAGGTCCTCTACGAGGACGTCATCAGCCAGGCACCCGGGCTCATCGACCCCGGCATGTACGCGCCGATCGACATCGGCTGCAAGGAGACGGCGGCGCGCGCATGGTTCTACCTACCGCCCGTGCGCAACCCGTTCGTGGTCAGTGTCTCGGGCCAGGAACCCCGCGAGCGGGTGCCGGGGGGGCTAAGGCTCGCCGGGGCCGGCACCCGCCGTAAGGCGCATCCGTCGGCCTCTCCGCGCGCGGGCGGGCTGACCATACCGCTGCCGCGCGCGCCGTCGGCGGCCGCGGGTGCAGCGGCCGCGGGTGCGGCGGCGCCGACGGCGGCCGCGGGTCCAGCGGGAGCGGCAGCGCAGGACACGCCGGCCAAGGACAGCGGCAGCGTGACCGCGCGCGCCCGCCTCATCGCGAGCAAGGCGGCGACCATGCCCGGATGGCTGGCCGGCATACCGTCGAACACTTCATGGCAGCCGCGATTCCGCGGCCGCGCTCACCCGGGGCAGCGCGTCCAGCATGTCTGAGCCCCGCTTACGCCTTATTCGTGATCGCGGCTGGATTCGGCCCCGACGGCAGGGAATCCGCCACGATCACGCGCGCGTACGGGAAACCTGGCCGGGCTCCAGCGGAGGGGTGCCGACCGGGCAGCACGTGCGGCGCCCGCGGCACGTTTATGCCCACCCGACCACCGAACATTTCGCTCCGCTTTTCGTCACGCTCGGCAGTGCCGACAGCGAAGCGCCCGTGACCACGATCACTGGCTACTGGCTGGGGCTGGCCAAGCGCTCGATCCAGGTGGCGTGACGCCGGGTGCCTTCCGCTCGAACAGGCCCGGCGGCCTCGGCGGGGACGGCCGGGCATCGGCGTCGGTAACCGGCTTCGCGCCTGCGATGAATCTCTCCAGGCCGCGCCCGTGCATCACCCGTCCGGGAAATGGGTCAGCGGCCGAGAGCCTGGTCAGCGCCGTCACCGGCAGGTCGCGGCGGGCGGCGGCGAGCACGAGGTTGCCGAACCGCCTGCCGCGCAGCACCGCGGGATCGGCAATCAGGCAGACCTCGGCGAAGACCGCGCTCACCGTGGCCGCCTGCGCCCGCGCGTGCGCCAGCTGATGACCGTCCGCGACGTTGGCCGCGAACAGGCCCTCCGCGGTCAGCGCACGGGCGGCGGCCGCAACGAATTCCGCCGAGGTCAGGTGTGCTGGCGTGCGTCCGGCCGCAAACACGTCAGCGATCACGACGTCGACCGACCCGGCCGCGACGTTCTCAAGAACCGCACGGGCATCTGCGATGCGGACGCGCAGCCAGCCGCGCGGCCCGGATGGCAGCCGCCTGCGGACCATCTCGACCAGCGCCCCGTCGATCTTGGCAGCCAGCTGCCTCGACCCGGGCCGGGTCGCCGCGACATACCTGGCCAGGGTCAGGCCACCCGCGCCGAGATGCGCGACGCGCAGCGGCCGACCGGGCGCGCCCGCGAGGTCGATCACGTGCCCGACGCGCCGCATGTACTCAAAATCCAGGTACGAGGGATCGTCGAGGTCCACGTGCGACTGCGGCGCGCCGTCGAGCAACAGCGTCCACGCGCGCGGCCGGTCAGGGTCGCGGACGAGTTCGGCAACGCCCGAGCTGACTTCCTCCCGGATGATCAGCTCGCGGCGGCGGGGGCGCTGGCGGTGGGCCATATCCCAGTATCGGGTGAAATCGCCTTCCGACCGCAGCGCCATGATCCGTTTTTGTGTAAACCTGACCGCGATTATCGCGGTCAGGTTTACACAAAAACGGATCATGGCGAGCAGGGCAGGCGTGGCCCCTCGCGTGTTCTTCGCGTGAATCGAACCAGCGTTGCCGAGGCGCGTTGGGGCCGCGATGGCTCGTCGCTGCTGCTTGGACCGGGTTCAGCAGCTTGCCGCTCACCGCGACAGGTGGGCGCCGAGGAAGGCGAGCTGCGCCGGGAGGCGCCGCCGCCAGAACGCGGCGTCGTGGCAGCCCCCGCTGACGGCCCCGGCAGGCTCACCGAGCCGCCGGCGCAGCGCTTCGGGTCGAGCTTGGACGCGATCTTCACTTGGTAGAGCCCACCCGCGGTCTTGGCGAGCGGGTCGCGGAAGCGCCAGCGCAGCGGATTGCC
>Ga0137365_10003671_pt1 | contig 12291 bp, 10 predicted proteins | sample SagtaG_9_FD_104799 | JGI IMG/M metagenome (GOLD analysis project Ga0137365, IMG submission 104799) | Vadose zone soil microbial communities from Sagehorn Ranch, Mendocino, California, USA - Sage1_L_40_16 metaG | ecosystem: Environmental > Terrestrial > Soil > Vadose zone | place: USA...
AGATCCTCAGAACACCTGAAATGACATCAGAAGTCAGAACCGGACCGACCGGGGGAAGAACCCCCAGGTCCAGGAGCTAGACGGGCTGAACGGACCTCAGGGAACTCTGGGGATATTTATTAGCGGTAACGCACCCCGGCTACCCGACAACACGGCCGCTGACCACATCGGGGCCACCCGCCTGGCGCTGGCACAACTTCCGGGGCAAGTACGGCGCCGGGTGCTGATCCGCACCGACTCCGGCGGCGGCACCCACGACTTCCTGAGCTGGCTGACCCGCCCAGGCCAGCGCCTGGCCTACTCGGTCGGGTTCACCATCACCGAGGACATCGAGGACGCGATTCTCAAGATCCCGGCCCGCGCGTGGACTCCCGCCTATGACGCGGGCGGGATGCCCCGCGACGGCGCCTGGGTAGCCGAGCTGACTGGCATGCTCAACCTGGACGGCTGGCCGAAGGGCATGCGGGTGATCGTCCGCAAGGAGCGCCCACATCCCGGCGCCCAGCTGCGGTTCACCGACATCGACGGCCACCGTTTCACCTGCTTCGCCACCAGCACCAAAGGCGGCCAGCTCGCTGACCTTGAACTGCGCCACCGGCAGCGGGCGCGGTGCGAGGACCGGATCCGCTGCGCCAAGGACACCGGGCTGCGCCACCGGCAGCGGGCGCGGTGCGAGGACCGGATCCGCTGCGCCAAGGACACCGGGCTGCGCAACCTCCCGCTCCAGGGCTACGCCCAGAACCAGATCTGGTGCGAGATCGCCGCCCTGGCCTGCGAACTGCTCGCCTGGATGCAGTTGCTCGCCCTCACCGGCCCGGCCCGCCGATGGGAACCCAAACGGCTCCGGCTGCGGCTGTTCGCCGCCGCCGGGCGCATCGTCCGTGGCGGCCGTCGCCTGCGGCTGCGCCTGGCCGTCAGCTGGCCCTGGGCCAGCCAGATCACCGCCGCGATCAGCCGGCTCCAGGCCCTCGCGCCAGGCTAACCAGCCGGAATCCGTCCCGGCGACCAGGAAGGAAACCACCAGGGCCCGTGGAACCCCGCCCACCCGGTGCGACCACCGGGCCACAAGACACGGCCAGACGCTGAAACAGCGCCCAGGCACAGCCCCAGGCCACCATCCCAAGATCACGAAACGTCGAGGCTAGAGCTGCTACAATGTCTTTTCACCACCTGGTAAACCGCGTGCATGGTTTAAAGCGCCAGTAATGATAAGGACATGCAATATCTGGTAATGACGGCACCAACAACGCACAAAGAGCGGTTTAGATGATCTCAGCTCTCATCATTGGTTCCGGAGCTGCTGCCGCAGGCACAGCTCTTGCGTTGAGCCATCGAGAGAATCTCAAGATTACTGTTATAGACATTGGTCTTCAGCTTGAAACAGATCGTGAACAGCTGGTTGAAGCTCTGGTCGCGTCTTCTCCCGACGAGTGGGATGAGCAGACGGTTGAACTGATCTCAAAGCAGGCTGTTGCGTCACGGAATTCCGGTGTCCCTGAGAAGCGCATATTCGGCTCAGACTATCCATTCCGAGATGTGGGCCAGCTCGGCGGCCTTACTGCGGTTAACGGTGCGAACACTTCTCTGATTTCGCCCGCGTACGGCGGCTTCAGCAATGTATGGGGCTCGCAGATTATGCCTTTTACAACGGCAGCATTTGAAAGTTGGCCTGTGAATGCTGCCGCGATGCGCTGCCACTATGAGGCGATTCTTCGCCAAATCCCGTTTGCTGGCGAAGAGGATGACCTCACAGCTAGGTTTCCGCTGTTGCGGCAACCGGTGCCGCTTCCTCCGATGTCACCTAGAAGTCTAAACGTACTAAAAGCTTATGAAAAGCATAAATCAAAGCTAAATGACCGTGGGATAACCATGGGAAAGGCGCGCCTAGCGTTCGATGCTGAAAAATGCATTCGATGCGGGATGTGTATGACTGGCTGCCCGTATGGACTGATCTATTCTGCAGCCCAGACATTTGACGCACTGCGCCGCGCCAGCAGGATAACGTTTTATAGTGGCTTCCTAGCCCTTAAGATCATGGAGGAGGACAGCCAGATCACAGTAATCACCAGAGAAATCGCCACGGGCCGGACGCGGCGATTTGGGGCGGACCGTGTCTATGTCGCGTGTGGCGCAATAGGTACTACCCGGCTCGTTGCGAACTCACTAGGACTCTTTGACGTTGATCTGCCAATGCTTGAATCGCGGCAGTTCGTTCTACCACTACTATCGCTGCGTGCTACCGAGGACCCTCGAAATAAGCGCGACTTCACGCTTAATCAGTTCAACATGATCGTCGCGCCCGACGGAGGCTCCGTCGATATCTCGACACTTCATTTCTATACATTCAACCCTGCGTTTATCGATGGCCTTCCGTCAGCCCTTCGCGCCCGCTCAGTAGGGTGGCTTCAGGCACAGCTATTGCGCCGTCTAACTGTTGCATTCGGTTATTTGCCATCATGGAATTCCTCTCGACTGCGCATACATATAGGATCTCGATGCAATCACCCGGAACTTCCTGATCTTCATATTTCCAGCGAAGCCCCTCCCTCTGGGCAAAGCCAAATGCTGCGTGCGGTCTTGCTAAGGCTCGCTCAGTCGGCCCGGATGCTTGATTTGTATCCGCTGATACCGATGTTGCGGCTATCCCCTGCTGGGAAGAGCTATCACTGGGGAGGGAGCTTTCCCCATACTACTGGCGGGCCTATTATATTTAGCAGCGACACATTGGGGCGTGTTGGATCATGGGAGCGGACTCACCTTGTGGACGCGTCCGTATTTCCCACCGTGCCGGCAATGACCTTCGGGCTAACAGTTATGGCCAACGCGCACAGGATAGCCTCAGAGAGCTTGGAGCTTATTTAATGCACATACAAGCACCGGTTGTTGCCGTAACAGGAGCCAGCGGTTACCTAGGGTCACAAATTTGTGAGACCTTGGAATCTAGAGGCTGGCAAGTAATAAGGCTCACCCGATCTGTGGACCGGAGTCAGGGCCAGGTATTTTCGTACGATCTAGCTATGCCAATCACGGCACAGGTAAGGGAAGCACTTAGATCAGCGGATGCTCTTATACATGCTGCATACGATTTGTCATTGACAAGTTCCGCTGACATATGGCGAGTAAACGTGGAAGGTACACGCCGTCTGCTCAAAGCGGCAAGAGAGGCTGCCGTGGGCCGCATCATAGTGCTGTCAACCATGTCTGCTTTTGAGGGGACTACTCAACTCTACGGCCGGGCTAAGCTCGATATCGAAGCGATAACCACTGAATTTGGCGGCTGCGCTGTTCGGCCAGGTGTGGTGCACAGCGAGCGGGCTGGCGGCATGGTCGGGGCTCTGCGCAAACTTACCATCTTGCCAATAGTCCCCGTCATAGCTGGTGGGGCCGGCGTATACACGGTGCGGGAACAGGATTTCATGAGGGTCATTGCACTGCTGGCCTCCGCTACGACCCTAGAACCCAGAACGATCTCCGTTGCTCATGTAAGCCGGGTGACCCTGATAGATCTAATGAGAGCCCTTGCAGCGGAAGAAGATCGTCGGTGCCGGTTTGTCCCTGTGCCTTGGCAACTGATCTACTGGCTGCTGAGGAGTGGTGAGTTTATGCATCTGCGTCTGCCGTTCCGGGCGGACTCGCTGCTGGGCCTGGTCCACACGGCTCCCGGTCTCATTGGCGGGGACCAACTGGCCCGGCTCGGTGTCACCTTGCATGCGTTTACCGTTAGTGGTTCTACAGTGCCGTCCGGAGCACACTGATGCGCATCCTCCTGCTAGCCCAATTCTTTCCACCGGACATCGGCGGCGAGGAGCGCCATGTCTTCAACCTCGCGAACACCCTCGCTGAGCGGGGACACGAGGTTGCGGTAGCGACGCAACGCATGGTCGATGTTCCGGATCAGGAAACGCTTGCATCAGGGGCTCGGGTGCACAGGTTCGCCACGGTTGCGATGCGCCTCCCGGGTGTCTATTCGACCAACCGCGCCCATCACCCACCGCTGCCGGATCCGCTGGGTGTCCGCGAGTTGTCACGCATCACTCGGCAGGAACGGCCACACGTTGTTCACGCGCACAACTGGATTGTCAACAGTGCTCTTGCGCTCCGTCGCTCATCGCCGACGGGATTGCGCTTTGGGCTTGTACTAACGCTGCACGACTTCAGTCATGTCTGCGCGACGAAGAGATTGATGCGGATGGGCTCGCCATGTGAGGGACCTGCGGTCGCCCGCTGTCTGCCTTGCGCTACCGCCCACTACGGACCTGCCCTGGGCCCAGCGACCGCGGCCGCTACGGCGCTGATGCGCCCATGGAAAAACCGGGCCATCGACCACGTGGTCTGCGTGAGCAACGCTGTCGCCAGTGGCAACCATATCCGGCCTGGCCCAAACACTAGCGTTATACCTAATTTCGTCCTTGACGAGGTCGTCCTGGGCCGCGCAGGTGATGTGGCTGAGGGCCAGGCCGAAGACATCCCACCGGACTTGCCGATGGAGGAGTTCCTCCTTTTTGTTGGCGAGCTGTCCCGAGATAAAGGTCTGCCGACGCTGCTGCAGGCCTACGAGTCGCTCGGCATGAAACGTCCGCGCCTGCTGCTGGTTGGCCGACGCACGCCAGACACACCTACGCACCTTCCCGACGGTGCTGAGATGTGCGCTGAGTGGCCACACGAGCACGTTATGGCGGCGTTTCGCCGTTGCCTTTTTGCTGTGCTTCCATCGATTTGCCTTGATGCCTGTCCGACGACCGTACTGGAGGCCATGGCGAGTGGCCGTCAAATGGTCGCAACTACAACTGGCGGAATAGTCGATATGATCGTGGATGGGGAAAACGGACTTCTTGTGCCCCCCGGCGATGAACACAAGCTTGCCGAAGCCATGGCCCGACTGCTGGATGATGCTGACCTACGCGTCCGTCTTGCTGCTGGTGCGCAGGAACGCGTCCAGCGGTTCACAGCATCCGCAGTCGTGGAGCGCCTCGAAGCCGTTTACGCGCGGGTCGCTCCGCGAAATTCTGGGACGTCTCCCAAAACCTACCAGGCGAGCGTCGACGGACGAGACGCTGACAGATCATGACACGTGATGTAACTTCCGGCAAAGCGCTCGGCAATCGAGGGGATCAGACGCTGGAGCGGCCACTCCGCGTACTCATGGTCTGCCCACGTTACCTTCCGCAAGTCGGTGGGACTGAGATGCACGTTTATGAGGTTACACGTCGCCTCTCGGCGCTGGGGAGTTTCGAAATCACCGTGCTCACAACCGACCGGTCCCGGCGGCTGCCACGGCAGGAGGTCGTCGCGGGCATTCCAGTCCTGCGTGTCCCGTCCTGGCCGCGCAAGCGAGATTATTACCTTGCCCCCGGGATTGCGGCTGTGATCAGACAGCGCAGATGGGATCTCGTGCATTGCCAAGGCATCCACACGCCAGTGCCATTGCTCGCCATGATCTCCGCACGACGGGTCGGCATCCCTTATCTGGTCACCTTCCATACCGGCGGCCACTCGTCACGGCTCCGGAACGCCATGCGAACCACCCAATGGCGGCTGGCAGGCCCACTGCTGCGAAACGCCGTGTCACTTATTGCGGTAAGTCGCTTTGAGGCTGCCGCTCTCACGCGACATGCCCGCCTTGGAGACGAGCGGGTCATTGTGATCCGTAACGGCGGAGCACTACCACCGCCTCGCCCCGGGACGGTCGCCGTCCCCGGCCGGATCGTCTCCAGTGGCCGACTAGAACGGTACAAAGGACATCAGCGGGTCATCGAGGCACTGCCGTACGTCATGCGTGAGATCCCCGAAGCCCACCTGCTGATCTTGGGAAGCGGTCCGTATGAATGTAATCTCTACAAACTCGCTCGCCATCTTGGAGTTTCCGACCGGGTGAGCATCATGCACATAGCGCCGGCAGACCGCCAAGGTATGGCTACCATGTTGGCCGAGACGAGCGTCGTTGCCGCCCTGTCAGACTATGAGGCGCACCCAGTGGCAGTGATGGAGGCCTTGTGCGCCGGCCGACCGGTCGTGGGTAATGACACTGCCGGCATAGGCGAGCTCTGCGCGGCAGGGTGGATCCGGGGCGTGCCGCGCGGCGCGCCTGCCGCCGCTGTCGCCCAAGAGCTTGTCAAAGCAATGTCGTCTCCCTCGCTGGTGGATCACGCCCAGCTACCAACCTGGGAGTCCTGCGCTGACCAGCTTGCGCATGTCTACCTGTCGTCACTGGGCAGTGCCCCCGAAAGCCGGATCCCACGAACGCGAGATACTGTTGACCAGACTGATCGCGATGGCATCGGGGGATGAATGCTACGACCACTGCAGCATGGAAAGCGCAGCGAGGCCAGATCCATCCCGGGACTCAGTAAGAGTGACAACATTCCATTCCATTATCCTGACTGCTATCCGGGAGGCCTAATCCACTGAACGTCACAAGCCCTTCGCGGACTTTCCGAGGTTTGCAGCCGGGAGACGCCTACCTGCACCGGGCACTCGATGCGTTTGGAATGCGTCGCCGTGGCCTACAGCGCCACTTTCTCGCGGGGGTGGTCTGCGCGACTACGGGGCTAGGCCTGCTCGGTGAAGGTGTTGCAATGGCTGTCGCCCCACGACATTCCGCGCTAGGGCAGGTGCTGTTCTTTGTCGCCATTGTCGTTCCATTCACGATTTTCCTGACCGTACTAATGGTCCCGCGGCTGGGCTCTCTCAGAGAGATTACCATCGCCATCCTTGGCCTGTATCCCGCAATGGTCTACCGCATGTCCAGTCCACTCGTGCTAGCCGGATACGACGAGCATCAGCACGCGCAGTCGCTCATGAATCTATTGTGGGGAAGCCGCCTATTCTCACCCAATCCGGTTTTGCGGGTGAGTCCAAACTATCCGGGGCTTGAGCTTTTTACCGGCGTCGGGATCCGCCTAACTGGCCTACCTGTCGTGCTGGCAATATCTCTTGTCATCCTACTGTGCCGACTGCTCCTTGTCCTGATAATCTATCATTCTGCACTTCTTGTCAGCCCTTCACGCCGCGGCGCATCTTTGGTGGTCGCCTTTTACGCTGTTTCCTCCGAGTTCTACTCGTTCAACTCCGGATTCGCCTATCAAACGCTGGCTCTGACCTTGGGCTTGGGCGGGATCTTCCTGCTGCGTCGCGCCCAACTTGCCGACTGCGCCGCGGCCCGCCGGCTTTTCTTTATTGCGTCGCTGGTGCTGATCGCCACTGTGGTCAATCACCACGCCACAAGCTACATGGTGCTAGCGTTCCTCATTGCCTGGGCGGCGATGAGCCGGAAGGGCGAGCGCAGGCTCCTTGCTCGTGCCGCGGTAGTAATGGGAGTTGCTGTTGCCATCTGGACCGCAGCCCTCGCGCCGCGCCTGACACACTATTTCGTGCCAATCCTTTCGAGCGCCCTACAGAGTGCGCGGGACTTTCTGGCGGGAACCGGGCATCGCATCTTCGGCGCTAGCGGAGGAACGCCGCCGATCGCGTACTGGGAGCGTGTGGTCCTGGTCGTCTACACACTCTCTAGCACCATTGCAGCATTGGTATGCGCCTGGATCATACTTTCGCGAGCGTTTCATAACCGGGATCGCATGCTCGGTCTCCTGGGTGCTTTGAATCTCGCCTTTCCACTCACCGCTGCGGCACATTTTGCCCCGAACGTGGGTTACCTGGGGAGCCGGGCTGCTACATTCTTGTTCCTCCCACTCGTGCTGTCATGTTCCTTGATAATCCAGCGCCACCCCCGAGTCACCCGGCGTCCGGCCGGCACGCACAACCCCCTCCGGCCCGCTGTGCTCATAGCTTTGATAGGCGGGACCGCGATTATCTATCTAGGCGGCACCTTGCTCGGGTCCAACCCCGACTGGAATCGCCTCCCGGGCCCTTACCTCGTGTCAGCCGACTTTCGCACACAGGATCCTGAAACTCTAGCGGCGGTCGACTGGGCTGCCACGCATCTTCCCACGGGCAGTACCGTGGCAGCCGACCGGGTTCCCGCTCTTCTCCTCGGGAGTCAGGCACGGCTGTGGCCCGTGACTCACCCCCAGCGAGGCCTCGAGCCGGCGCAATTGTACTTCTCAGCTGCTTGGGGCCCTCAGCAGACTGCAATCGTCAAAGGCCTGCATATTGATTACCTGTACGTCGACACGCGCCTAGCTGACTCGCCCCCATATCTTGGGTACTACTTCTCCCAAGGAGAAACGGCTAAACCGACACGCATCACCGTGGCAGATGTTGCCAAGTTCGCGCATGTCCCAGGCCTGGAGGCCGTTTACCATCATGGTCCCGTGACCATTTATGATACCGCTGGCCTCGGTGTTGCACCTAAATGGGAGGGATTCCGGGGTTATCATGCGATGGGCCTAGGGTCCTTGGATGCAATTTTGGGCGCAGTCGTCGTCCTTCTCATCCGGCTATTCAGAAGGCGACTGGCATGGGTGAAGTCGACCGCCCGGGACATCGGTGTTCTCGGGACCACGTTGGCTGTCATAGCTATCACCATTTTCATAGGTGGCGCACTCTTCGCCCTGCGCCTCATGCCAGGTCCCGCTTTCACCTTGGGGGCCTTTGCGACGTCAGCCGTGATCCTTGCGGTTCGGCGCCGAATGGACGGCCTGCGGCTTGTCCCGCGCCTGGCCTTCCTGCACAGACTGGATCCGCGTGTCCTTCTGGAGCCGCTTGTCCTTCTTGGAGTCGTTGCCGGCGCGGCCGGGCTGGCGATTGCTATCTATGCCGCGTGGATTACCGATGTTGCCGACGTCAATGCGATCCTCCGGGCCGTCAGCCCGTAGGCCCAGCACAGGGAGCGTGCGAATGTCTCAGCCGGTCGTGGGAAGACTGTTGGCGTGAGATGCGCCCCCTCCCCGATCGCGACCACGCGGCGCGAGATCCGATAGTGGCTCCACCCAGCTTGCTCGACGTCCCCCACCTCAATGGGTGGGCTGCGCAGTGGGATCAACTGGTGGATTCTTCGCCGCTTCCGTCGCCCTTCCTGCGATCGTGGTGGTTGACCGGGGCCGGTGGGCCTGGCCGCCACTTCCTACTGGTCGTCGACGGGGTGCACCTCCTTGGTGGCCTCGCCTTGGAGAAGCGCCACTTGAGGCTAAGCGTTCGGATGATGGGAGACGGGTCGCTGTGCCCGGATCATCTCGACCTGCTCGCCGCCCCCGGCCACGAGGCGGCGGTGGTCAGCCTCCTCCGGGACTGGCTCTGTCGTCCTGGTGAGCGCCTCTTGGACCTCAAGGGCATCCGGGCCGGGTCAGGATTGGTCGAAGCCCTGCCCGGGCGCGTTCGCCGCGAGCCCATGGCCGTGGCCCCCTTCACGCCCTTGCCCGACAGCCCAGAGGCGTACCGGGCCACCCTGCCCGCGCAGTTCCGCAAGAACCTCCGTGTCTCCGCCAAGCGCCTCGCGGCCGAAGGCGTGGCGCATCAGACGATCCGGGGCCGGGCAGTCCTGCAACGCCTCGACACCCTGCGCGAGCTCCACCAGTCCCAGTGGGGAAGCCGCTCCAGATTCCTTCCCGTCTTCGATCGCTTCGCGGCCGGATTCGCTGGTGGCTGCGCGGCCGATGAGGTGGTCGTCCACGAACTCGTGAACGACGATCTGGTGGTCGCGACCGTGACGGCGTTCGAGGTGGCCGACCGGGTGAGCCTGTATCAGAGCGCCCGGCTCACCGATCGCCGCTGGCGGGATGCCACGAACGTCCTGCTCGCCGCCATCATCGACGACGCATGTGCCCGAGGCTTCAACGAAGTGGACTTCCTCCGAGGCGACGAGCCGTATAAGGGGCGGTTCACGCGGAACCATCGAGAGATTTTGCGGCTAGTAGTCGGCCAGGGAGTTGTGGGCCGACTCGGAGGCGTCAGCCAGGCGGCAACGTTCCAAGCCAGGCAGACAGCGGTCCGGTGCGTTCGCTTCGGGAGATCCACCGTCGCCCGGTGGAGGGCCTAACTGTTTAACTCCCCTCCACCCGGTGGCCCGCTCCATCAGCAGGGGCCTGCCCGTTCCGCTGCTTCGCGCCGACCGAGGCGGACCGAAGACGTTGTCCGATGCCATAGACCCCCATGGCGCAGATCTTCGCTGTGTCAACGGTGATGGAACGTCCCGGCTCCCGTGGCTTCATGTGCCGCCGCCGGAGGTGCGCGTTGAAGCTCTCAACGCGGTTCTCGCGAACGGTGGCAGCGGTGAAGTACGTGAGGGTAACGGACAACGAAATGTCGGGACCGTTATGCACCCAGTGCGGCGTGCCGGGAGGTATGTACACCGCCCGCCCTGGCGTCATGGTGTATGAGGCGACCTCCGGCTGCAGAGTCTCGATCCGCCCGTGGGAGCCGTCCCAGTACCTGTCGAACTCGTGCCGTCGAACTGCGTCGCTCTCGAAACGGCCGACGCTGACGGTCTTGCTCCCACTGACTTGCATCAACAGGCTGTGCTCGATGTCGTAGTGGACCGGCGTGACCGAATTCGGGGAGGAAACAAAGACGAATGCCACCCGTTTGCGCATCTTGACCCGCTTGCCCCGCTTGGCGATCATCCCCGACTCGAGTTGGTCGAGATAGGTGTTCATGAGTTCTGCCATGCCGGGATCGTCTTCCACGTTGAGCAGGGTGAGCCAGGCGTTCGCGTTCTGCAAATCGCGTATGACGTCGCCCGGTCGTTCCAGGGCACCCCGAGGCGGACCCCCTTGAGGAACCAGAAGGGGCTGCGCCGCCGTGTCGGCGATCACTGATCGGCGCGGCAGCCGGTCGGCGAGATCTGCGACTGATGCAAGGGTCAGGCGGCCATCGTGGTGGAGATCATGGATGAATCCCATGGATCGCCTGGGGAAAGCATCGTCGAATGGAATCTGTCCTATTGTCTTGGGGACCTGCTCTAGTGGTTGTGCACCCATCACTCACCTCTCAGCAGCCGGGTACCGGTACTGTGCTCTTCTGAGGGGACCCGTCAATCGGTCTCCATGATGTCACCGCGGGCAATTTCAGCTGCCGAATTTCGGGCCGAACCGAGACGACGACCCTGATACTTGGCCAGCACCACCATCGCGGACCGAGGGATTGCCGCCCCAGTGCCCCTGCGCCGTCGGCACCCCTCGAGAAGTGAGTCGTTGTGATCGGCGCAGACGATGATCTCCATCGGGATCCGACTCTGGTGATGACACCGACCCCTGGAGAAGCGGCCAACGATCCTCCGTGGACGTACAGATGACGACGGATACGGTCAAAGACGTCCGCTCCATCGGCAGCGGGTGTGGCTCTCCGGCAGCAGTGAGCGACGGAGGCAATAGCAACGCTGGCTCCTCCCCTCTCGCCCCGCCCATACCACTCGTCAACGTAGGACAGCACGGGCCCCTCCCCAACATTCTACGACGCCCGCAACGGCCGTTCCAAGTGGGCCCGGGCAGTCCCTGGCGTCGGGAATGGCAGGCCAAGGCACGGCTAGAGGTCCGGCGACCGCTGGTAGCGGCGGCGCGTGAAGGCGGCACGGGCGGCCGCAGGTCCAGGCTGGCTGCCCGCGAGGACGTCATGGCCGCGAGATGATGTCCCCATGAAGCTCCCCCATGGCCGATGGGCACATGAGGGTGCCAGGCCAGCGTGGCGAGCGAGGTCGGCCTGGCTGTGGATGCTTGCCTTCCGCCGCCAGCACCACCAGGAGATCGCGACAGTTCTGGGCGGCCTTGACGCGACCGAGCCCCGCATCACCGAGCTATACACCAAGGCGGTTGAGCAGCTCAGCAGCGACCAGGCCCCGGTCCGGTTCGGCGGCTTGCACGCACTCGAACGGCTCGCTCAGGACAACCCTGCACACCGCCAGACCATCGTCGACGTCATTTGCGCCTACTTGCGCGTGCCGTTCTCCCCCACGGCGCCAGCCAGCAAGCCGGAGCCCGAGGCCGCCGGAGGCCAGGAAGAGCCTGGCACTGAGAGTGAAATGGAGACTGATGGGATTGGCGGCACGTGGCAGCAAGAAAGAGAGGTTCGTCTTACCGCACAGCGTATTCTTGCCGAGCATCTGCGTGATGACAGGGCCAAAGATCAGCAGTCCACTGATCCTCCGAACTCACGTTTCTGGGATAACATCCGCCTCGATCTCACTGGCGCCACTCTCATCGATTTCAACCTCGTAAACGGCGTAATGGCCGACGCCAACTTCCACAGGGCCGCCTTCAGCGGCGACGCCTGGTTCGGCGGGGCGACCTTCAGCGGCACCGCCCGGTTCGGCGGTGCGGCCTTCAGCGGCGACGCCTGGTTCGGCGGGGCGACCTTCAGCGGCACCGCCCGGTTCGGCGGTGCGGCCTTCAGCGGCGACGC
>Ga0137365_10003686_pt1 | contig 12277 bp, 10 predicted proteins | sample SagtaG_9_FD_104799 | JGI IMG/M metagenome (GOLD analysis project Ga0137365, IMG submission 104799) | Vadose zone soil microbial communities from Sagehorn Ranch, Mendocino, California, USA - Sage1_L_40_16 metaG | ecosystem: Environmental > Terrestrial > Soil > Vadose zone | place: USA...
CCGGTTTCGCGCCCGCTGCCCCTACGCAATCGCGAAGTGCGAAAGCGTGACACCGGAGCTGCGGGAGATCGGTCCAAGGCGTCGCGTCGCCTGCCACGTCGCCGAGCCGGACGCCTAGTGGCCGCCGAGAGCTTCCTCGCCGAGGTCCGGGAGCAACCGGACGCGCTGCTTCGGCTCGTCGAGCGGCGGGCCGAGGTCGAGGCAGTCGTCGACGAGCTCCGTCGGCGCGGGGTGGAGACGATCCGGCTTGTCGGGCACGGCTCGTCCGACGCGGCCGCCTCCTACGGCGTCTACGCGTTCGGCGTCCTGCCCGGCTGGACGGCGTTCCGGGACTCCATCTCGCTGACGACGTACTACCGCGCGGAGCTCGACTTCTCCCGCTCGGCCGTCATCGCCGTGTCGCAGTCGGGCCGGACGCCCGACGTCGTCTCCTACGCGACCCGCGCGCGCGAACGCGGTGCGTTGACGGTCGGTGTCACGAACGAGCCGGACTCTGATCTCGCCCGCGTTGCTGAGCTGACGCTGATGCTTCATGCAGGCGAGGAGCAGGCGGTGGCCGCCTCGAAGACGCTGCTCAACACCTTCGCCGTGCTCGCGTTGCTCGCCGGGTACGCGGCCGGCCGCGGCCAAGAGGTTGCGGCCGCGATGGAGCAGGCCGCGGAGCAGATCCGTGGCGCGCTGCCGGCCCTCGAGGCGGCTGTTGCGCCGATCGCGGCCACGTTCGCCTACGTCGGCCGCATGTACGTGATCGGCCGCGGGATCGAACTCGGCACGTCGCGGGAGATCGCGCTCAAGCTGACCGAGACGTGCCGGATCGCGGCGGAGTCCGTCACGTCTACCGATCTCTCGCATGGGCCAATCGCGGCGCTCGACGCGATGTTCCCCGTCTGGACGATCGCCTCACGGGACGAGTGCCTGCCGGCGCTCGTGGCCGCCGCCGAGCTCGCCCGGAAGGCTGGCGCCACCCTCGTCGCGACAGGCTCGGCGGCGGACGAGGTTCCCGGCGCCGAGTTCCGTCTGCCTGTGCCGGAGGCGCCGCTCCCGGTGCTCTCGCCGCTGCTCTCCGTCGTGCCGGGGCAGCTCTTCGCCGCAGCTCTCTCGCGCGCGAAAGGGCTCGACGCCGACCAGCCCGTCGGCCTCACGAAGGTGACGCTGGCCCAGTAGTGCGCGTCGCCCTCACCTTCGACACGGAGTTTCCGGGGCGGCCGAGTGTGCCAGGAGTGGAGGACGAGGTGCTCGCGGCGCTCGCTGCGGCGGGGGTCCGGGCGACGTTCTTCCTGCAAGGACGCTGGGTGCGGGCGAATCCGACACAGGCTCGGCGGTTCGCCGAGGCCGGCCACTTGATCGCCAACCATTCGAACTTCCATGCGCCGATGGACGGGCTCGACGACGAGCTCCTCCGGCGCGACGTGCGCAGGGCGGAGGAGACGATCCGGACGACGACCGGGGCCGATCCCAAGCCCTGGTTCCGCTGCCCCTTCGGCGCCGGCATGGAGGACGCGCGCGTGCTGGCGGCGCTCGCGGAGCTCGGCTATCAGCACGTCGGCTGGGACGTCGATCCCGAGGACTGGAACGAGACGCACGGAGCGGCCGACGTGGCACGGCTCGTGCTGGAGGGTGTTCGGGGCCGGGACGAGGACACGATCGTGCTGCTGCATGGCTGGCCGGCCGCGACTGCCGGGGCGCTGCCGGCGATCCTGGACGGGCTCGGCTCAGACGGCGTCGAGCTCGTGACTGTTGACGCGCTCGATTAGGGCTTTGGCGTCAACGGTTGCGGTCCTGAGCCGGCGCTATCGTTGAGCGCCGTGCCTGAGGCGCCCTTCGTCCACCTTCACGTCCACTCCGAGTACTCGATCCTCGACGGGGCTTGCCGGATTCCGGGGCTGGCGGCGCGGGCTGCCGAGCTCGAGATGCCGGCGGTGTCGCTTACCGACCACGGGTCGCTGGCCGGTGCGGTTCAGCTCTACCAGGAGGCGACCAAGCAAGGGGTCAAGCCGCTCATCGGGTGCGAGGTCTACGTCGCCGACGACCGGCGGGCTCAGCAGAAGGGCTACGCGCACCTGACGCTGCTCGCCGAGTCGAACGCCGGCTACTCGAACCTGATCAAGCTCGCGTCGGCCGGGTATCTCGAGGGCTACTACTACAAGCCTCGCGTCGACTGGGAACTGCTAGAGAGCCACTCCGACGGGCTGGTCGCGCTTTCCGGCTGCCTCTCGGGGCGTGTCGCCAAGGCCATGGAGGAGAACCGGCCGAACGACGCGGCAGCCGATCTCGACCGGCTTGCTCAGGTCTTCGGGCGCGACTCGACCTACGTGGAAATCCAGAACGCGGGGCTCGAGATCCAGCAGCGGATCAACCCGATGCTGAAGGAGCTGGCCACCAGCGCGAACCTGCCGCTCGTCGCGACGGGGGACGTCCACTACCTCATGCATGAAGACGCGCGCGCGCACGAGGCGCTGCTCTGCATCCAGTCCGGGGACTCGCTCAAGAACCCCAACCACTGGAAGTTCGATACCGACCAGTTCTACTTCAAGACGCCGGCCGAGATGGCGGCCGACTTCGCGGACTATCCGGAGGCGGTTGCGCGCACGCTCGAGATCGCCGACCGATGCAACGTCACGCTCACGCTCGGGGAGATTCTGCTGCCGAAGTTCCCGCTGCCGGACGGGCGGGACGCCTTCGACTACCTGGTCGAGCTCTGCGAGAAAGGCCTGCAAAAGCGATACGACCAGGTGACGCCGGAGCTGACCGAGCGCCTCCGCTTCGAGCTGAAGACGATCAAGGAGATGGGTTTCCCTGACTACTTCCTGATCGTCTGGGACTTCATCGGCTGGGCGAAGCGGAACGGCGTCAGCGTCGGGCCCGGCCGCGGCTCGACCGCCGGGTCGCTCGCGGCCTACTGCCTCGAGATCACGGACGTCGATCCGATCCGCTATGGGCTGCTCTTCGAGCGAATGCTCAATCCTGGCCGCAAGTCGATGCCGGACATCGACATCGACTTCTCCGTCGCCGGCCGCGACCGCGTCATCAACTACGTGGCCGAGAAGTACGGGCGCGACCGGGTCGCGCAGATCATCACGTTCGGGACGATGATGGCGCGCGCCGCCGTCCGCGACGCCGGGCGCGTGCTCGAGATCCCCTATGGCACCGTCGACAAGGTCGCGAAGCTCATCCCGGAGGGACCGAAGGTCTACCTCGACGACTGCCTCAAGGGCGGGGCCGAGCTGAAGCAGGCCTATGACGCCGATCCCCTGGTCAAGGAGATCGTGGATCTCGCGAAGCCGCTGGAGGGGCTGATCCGGCAGGACTCGATCCACGCCGCCGGGGTCGTCATCTCCGACCGTCCGCTGACGGACATCGTCCCGCTGCAGCAGAAGGGCTCCGACCAGGAGGTCGTCACGCAGTTCGGTATGTGGGATGTCGAGGCGCTTGGCCTGCTCAAGATGGACTTCCTCGGCCTGCGCAACCTCGATGTGATCGACAAGGCCGAGGAGTTGATCGGGAACGGCCTCGATATCTCGAAGATTCCGCTCGACGACCGCAAGACCTACGAGATGCTCGCGCGCGGTGAGGCGGCCGGCGTCTTCCAGTTCGAGTCGTCGGGCATGCGCGAGGCGCTGCGGCAGGTGAAGCCCACCGAGTTCGAGGACCTGATCGCGCTCGTTGCCCTCTACCGGCCGGGGCCTATGGCCTACATCCCGGTCTACGCGAAGCGGAAGAACGGCCAGGAGCCGGTCACCTTCATCGACCCGCGGCTCGAGGCGATCACCGGCGTCACGCACGGGACATGCCTCACCGGGGACACGCTTGTCTTCGATGCCGCGTCGGGGCGGCGAAAGCGTCTTGACGAGCTTGACAAGCACGACGACGTTCTCGTTCAAGGCGTCGACGACGACCTAGACACGACGTATGCACCGGTCAGCAACTGGGTCGAAAACGGAGTGCGACCCGTCTACCGCCTTTGTCTCCGCAATGGCTCGACGATCACGGCGACAGCCGACCACCGCTTCTTAACGGAGGACGGGTGGCGCGAGTTGCGAGAACTCGACGCGGGTGATTTCCTCGCCACGCCAGCGTACCTTCGACCTGCCTACCGTGGGCGTTGTCTCGGCACAGGCGAACGGGCGCGAATCAAAGCGCTCGGCTACCTCCTCGCCGAAGGGGGGCTTAGCTCGACTGCACCGCCTGCGTTTTACTCGTCGAGCCAGACACTTTGCGACGACTTCGAGCGTGTTTGCCGTGAAGGATTCGACGACGTTGCTTTTCGCTGGCGCGTCCAGGCTCGCGGGGTCAACCGGATAACCGTTTCAACCGGTCGGATCGGCCATCGCGTCCCTTCCCAGCTCGAGGCATGGCTACGGGAACTCGGGCTTCGGTGGAAGCTCAGCGACCCGCGCGGAGCTGGAAAGAGGAAGGGGCCGCGAAGCGGGGAGAAGTGGATTCCTGAATGCGTGTTCGAGCTAGCAGACGAGGAGATCGCGCGATTCCTTGCGGCGTACTGGGATTGCGACGGTCACGTCGACTCGCGCTGCGCCTGGCTGAAGACGATTTCCGCGCGAATGGCGGAGGACCTCCAGACACTTCTTTTGCGCCTCGGAATCCGCACGACGGTCCACAAATCGACGTACGTTGCGGCTGAGAGTGGTCGCCCGATCACACGCTCGGCCTATCAGGTAACGGCGCGCGGAACGAGGCGGTTCGCCGACTTGATTCAGCCCTTCATGCTGACCGAAAAAGCCGCGGTCCGCACATCAGCAGTCGATACGAGCCGCCAAGTGTCGCGTGAGCGGGCCTTGGCGGAAATCCTGTCTGCTTCGTCGCGGTTGCAACCGCGCGAGGGCCAGCGGATGCGCGCGGGTGCTCTCTCGGTTCGCGCCCTTGCTGCCCAAACCGGGATCGACCGCCGGCATTTCTATCCGACTGGCCGTCGGGCAAGCCGGATCGCGTTCAACTGCATCGCGCCTGCAATCGACGCACTCGAGACGCAGGCGACCGCTCGGGCCGGGCGGGTGATTTGGCAGGAGATCGAGAGGATCGAACCCGCTGGCGAGGAGCGCGTCTACGACATCACCGTAGACCGGATCCACAACTTCGTCGCCAACAACGTGATCGTCCACAACTGCATCTACCAGGAGCAGTACCTCGAGATCGCAAAGCAGATCGCTGGATTCACGCCGGCCGAGGCGGATGATTTGCGCAAGGCGATCGGCAAGAAGATCCACGAGCTGATGGCGTCCCTCAAGGACAAGTTCCTCGAGGGCTGCGCCCAGAGCGGCACGACACCGCAGGTCGCGAACCAGCTGTGGAAGGACATGGAGTCCTCGCAGGACTACTCGTTCAACAAGTCACACGCGGCCTGCTACGCGCTGATCGCCTACCGGACGGCCTGGCTGCGGGCCAACCACCCGCGCGAGTACATGGCGGCGCTGATCTCGTCCGTGATGAACACGAAGGACCGGGTGCCCTTCTACGTAGCCGCATGCGCGGAGATGGGAATCGAGGTGCTGCCGCCGGACGTCAACTACTCGGCCTGTGACTTCGCCGTTGTCGAGGGGAAGATTCGCTTCGGGCTGAACGCGGTCAAGAACGTCGGCGATCCGGCCGCGCGGGCGATCATCGCGGCGCGGGAGGACGGGGGACGGTTCGAGTCGCTGTGGGACTTCACCGAGCGGGTCGATCCCCAGTGCGCAAACAAGCGGGCGCTGGAGTCACTGGTCAAGTGCGGCGCCCTGGATTCCACCGGGGCGACGCGGCGCGGGATGCTGGAGTGCATCGAGCAGGCCTTGTCCTGGGGCGGGCGGACGCAGGCGGACAAGATCGCGGGGCAGGGCTCGATCTTCGATCTCGGCGACGAGGTCGAGACCGCGCCGAAGCACCACCCGGAGATCCCGGTGCACGAGTTCGAGAAGAACGAGCTGCTGCGCCTGGAGAAGGAGACGCTGGGGCTCTACGTCTCGGAGCATCCGCTGAACGCGGTGCGCAACCAGCTTCGGCGCAAGACCGATGCGACGCTGGCCGAGCTCGAGCGCCGGCGGGACGGCGAGATCGTGACCGTCGGCGGGATCGTCTCGGCGGTCAAGCAGGTGACGACCAAGAAGGGCGAGCCGATGGTCTTCGTCCGGCTTGATGACGTGATCGGCTCGGCGGAGTGCGTCGTCTTCAACTCCGTGTACGCGTCCTCGCACGAGCTGCTGGTCGCCGACGCGATCCTGGTCGTCAAGGCGCGGATCGACCACAAGGAGGGGGAGACGAAGCTGATCGCGATCGAGGTCTCGACCTTCGAGGCGACGCCGGAGCGGAAGGAAGTGCTGCTGCGGATCGACGCGCTGCGGGCCAAGGCGGGCTTGATTCGCGAGCTGGCCGCGCTGGTGCGCGAGTACCCCGGCGAGGCGCCCGTCGTCGTGGCACTGGAGACCTCGGCCGGGCCGAAGACGCTGCAGCTCGGCAAGGACTACCGCGTCCAGCCGGTGCCGGACTTCTTCGCCGAGGCCAAGGCTCTGCTCGGCGAAGCCGCGGTCGTGTAGCAGGGCTAGCTCAAGGCCTGCGACACGTCACCTAGAATCGGCACCGACACCACAACGGGAGGGAGGGAGCCCATGCCGCCACAGGCCATTCCCGAGGGATTCCACAGCCTCATCCCCTATCTCGCCGTCGACGACGCTGCGAGTGCGATCGACTACTACAAGCAGGCGTTCGGGGCCAAGGAAAAGGTGATCATGCCCGGGCCCGACGGCAAGATCGGCCACGCCGAGCTCGAGATCGGCGATTCCGTCGTCATGCTCGCCGACCCGAACCCGGAGTCGGCCACGACGGCGCCGAAAGAGCTCGGCGGTTGTACGGGCGGGTTGATGCTGTACACCGAGGATGTCGACACGACCGTGCAGAAGGCAGTCGACAACGGCGCAACGGTTGTGACGCCGGTGGAGAACATGTTCTGGGGCGATCGGTTGGGCGCGATCACCGACCCGTTCGGGCACGTCTGGTACGTCGCGACCCACGTCGAGGACGTTCCTCCGGAGGAGATGGAGGACCGCGCCAAGGCAGCGATGGCCGCCATGAGCCAGAGCTGAGCCCGGGGAGAATCTGCAAGGTGGAGGGTGGCCGGCTGGTCGCCCTCCACGTTTCCGCTGACGCCGAAGCCGAGTTGGTGGTTAGCCGACGGAGCCGGCCATCCCTTTCTCGCGGAGCTCCGAAAGTGCCTGGTCAGACTTCGCAAGCTCCTCGACACCCATTCCCCGCAAGATCTCGGGCGTCTTCGTGAACTGAATGTCTCGGTAGTCGACGACCTGGATGTGGTTGCCCCAGGGGTCGAGGAAGTCGAGGCCGCGTCCCGGCTGGATCTCTACGCCGGCTGCTTCGAGCGCCTGCCGCGTCGCCTCCTTGTCGTCGACGACGAGGCCGAAGTGTCGGTGCCGGTCCGGAGCCTGCGTTCGGCCCTCGGCGACCGCGATGAACTGGTCGCCCAGGTCGATGAAGGCCATGCGCGCCGACCGGCCCCGCAGCCCGAACTCGAAGATCCGGCCGTAGAACTCGAGCGCGTCGTCGACGCTCTCGACCTCGAGCGCGACGTGGTTGATGCCGACGAGCCGCGGCATGGGTCGAGCGTAGCCCAAGGAGATCGCGAAGCCTCGCCTGGCGATGACCCGTCGTCTAGGCGAGGGAACCCGGCCTCGCCAACCACTCGGTCGGCTGGCCGGTGACGCGGGCTATCTGCTCGAAATGCCGGTCGTAATGTAGAAGCGTCAGATTGTGGAGCTCTGCAACGGCGGCGATGAGGAGATCCATCGGAGTCGGCCCCCGATGTTGGCTCCTTCCGGCGAGAAGAGCTTGGGTCTCGAGCGCGCGGCTGGTAGCCGATGGATTCAGCGGCAGACTCGGGACACCGCTGAGCTCGTAAGCCAGTTCCGCGTAGTGGCGCGAGCCTCTGGCCGAGTAGAGGAGCTCAAGTAAGACCGGCGCGCAGAGCGCCAGTTCGTTCCGGAGCAGCATTCGGGACCACCGCTTGTCGAGGGCGGCTGACGCGACGCCTCGATGCCAGGCGCTCGTGTCGACTAGGAAGCGTGGCACGAGGGCGCGAGGTCGGCCACTTAGCGTTCACGAAGTCGTCGGAGTTCGCTAGGTCTAGGGCCGATCCCGCCCTCTCGTCTCATGCGTTCGAGGAGGCGCGACCGTTTATTGAGGTTGATGACCTCGTCGAGGGCGGCATCAACGGTGGCCGCCAGCGTCCGCGTGCCTAGAATCTCTTTCGCCTGGCCTACCTTCTCGTGGTCTATTTCCAAAGATGTCTTGGCCAAAAGAGATATCTCCTTCGAAGAGGTTAGATATCTAGGATAGCACGGCGGTGTGTCGCGGACATCGAGCCGGCCTATTCGCGGCCGCACCGTTTATCCGGACGCTCCGACTCGTCCGGGGACGCTTGGTCTAGGTTCGCCACCAAAGCGACACGGAGGTGGAGGCTTGTACGCGCGCGTTGCGTTCTTCGAGGGCCATGATCCTGAACAGATCGACGAGCTGATCCGGCGGCTCGACGAGCGGTCTCGCCGGCACGTGGACATGCTGCCGGAGTCGAGGGCGTTCCTGACGCTCGTGGATCGGAAGGCGGGCAAGAGCATCGGGATCACGTTCTTCGAGACGCTCGAGGCGATGGAGGCTTCGGAGCCGGCTCTCGCGAGCTTCCCGAAGGCGTATCCGGACTCGCTGAAGGGACGGCGCGTCGGGCTCGATGTCTACGAGGTCGGCGTCGCAGACCGGCCCGGCGCGATCGCGGCATCGCAGGCGCCACGGGGCTCGTGAGCTGTGCACCCCTCGCTGACGCACCGGGTCCCCGGACACGGCCACGGACCTGGTCCCCGGACATAGCCGTAACGACCTTGCCTGCGCACCGGGTCGCGAGACCTGCCCGCGGACGCGGTCCCCGGACACGGCCGCGCTGGCCTCGCAGGCGGACTGGTCCGCGGGCATGGCGGCGGACGCGGTCCCCGGACATGGCAGCACGGGTCTTGCCACGGGACCCGATCCGGGGACAAGGCTTGGAGTCGCCACGCCGGAGCGAGTAGGCTCGCCGCGACCGCAAAAAACGAAGGGAGAAACCGCATGGCGACCATGAGCAAGGCGGCGAGTCGATCATTCGATCAGCCCGACGAGCAGGCGGAGAAGGGTGGCGTGATGATCGACGTCGTCTATCTCGGCGACATGAAAGTCAAGCGCGCGGCCTACCCCGCCGGGTGGAGGTTCTCGGAGAAGATGGGCGCCGACAGCTGCGGCGACACGCATGTCGGCTATGTGATCGAGGGATCGATGAAGGCCCGGATGCAGGACGGGACCGAGATCGACACGAAAGAAGGCGGCGTCTTCGTGGTTCCCGCGGGGCACGACGCCTGGACGGAGGAAGGCTGCACGATCGTCCAGTTCGACGAGTTCGATTCAGCGGCCCGTCGCTTCGGCGTCTAGCTCGCGCGAGTGTCAGGAACAGAAATGACCGACTGGAAGCTTTCGGGCAGCTATCTCGAGTTCTGCAGCTGCGATCCCGGCTGCGGCTGCAACTTCAAGGGCTCTCCAAACTCCGCGGAGGGAAATTGCCAGGCGCTCCTTGCCCACCGGATCGAGGATGGCGGCTTTGACGTCCTCGACCTCACCGGCTCGAGGGTGATCTGGGCGCTCTGGTGGCCGGGTGCCATCCACGAACGCGGCGGCCGAGGTCACGCGTACGCGGACTGCGAGTCCGACGAACAGTACGAGGCGCTCAGCCGGATCTGGCGTGGGGAGGAGGGATATTCCTTCTTCGAGATCTTCAACTCGACCTTCGACGCGCCGTCCGCGGTCGACCGCGTCTCGGTCGACCTCGCGGTCGAAGGGAAGAGCTCGCGCGTCTCGATCGACGGGGTCGCGGATGCGGTGATGACGCCGCTCCGAAGTCCAGTAGGCGGCGAGGAGAACAACGTCAGGATCGTCAAAGAGGGCGGCTTCATCTGGTCCAACGGCGAGATAGCGACCAACGAGCGGATGAAGGTCGACACACCGGAGGTCAGGTTCGATCTCTCCGGCAGGCACTCGGTCTTCGCGCCGTTCGAGTACGCGAACTAATCAGATAGCGGTCTATCTCCGCCAGCTGGAGCTCGGAGACGCGGAGGCGCTGCTCGAGGTGCTGGTGCGCGATCGGGCGTTCTTGGATCCGTGGGAGCCGATCCGGCCCGACAGCTTCTTCACGCTCGAGGTGCAACGACATGGGCTCGCGAGGCTGCGCGAGGCCGAGGATCTCGTCGACTTCGGGATCTTCGTCGAGGCCGGCGACAAGCTCGTGGGACGGATCCAACTGTCAGGGATCTCGCCGCCGCCCTTCGCAAACGCACACCTCGGCTACTTCGTCTCAGAGCGGGACAACGGGCGCGGCTACGCGACGGCGGCGGTACGGCAAGCGGTCGATGCCGCGTTCGGCGAGCTCGCGCTGCACCGCGTGCAAGCGGCCGTGATCCCGCGCAACATCGCTTCGATCCGAGTGCTCGAGAAGACGGGCTTCCGGGAGGAGGGGCTCGCCCGACGCTACCTGCAGATCGCCGGGGTCTGGCAGGACCACAAGCTCTATGCGGTCACCGCCGAGGAGTGGCCGCCGAGCGTGGAGGCCGGCCCGCGCTAAACACTGAACTTCAGTCTCGTGCGAACCCCCCGGAAAGGGGACAACCGAAAACGGCCGGCGACCGAATCTTTAGATATGAGTGCGGCAGAAACTCGACTTGCACCGGACACCGAGCTCGACCGGATCGTCGAATGGAGATGCGAGGAGTTGGAGCGCGCCGGCTACCCGGTTCGCGACGCGGCCAGGCTGGCTGAACGACACGACGTCGACCTCCATCAAGCTATCGACCTGGTCTCGCAAGGCTGCCCGGTTCCGGTGGCCGTCGAAATCCTCCTGTAGGCAGGCTTTCGCCCGTACCGGCAGAATGTCCCGCCGGTGACCTTCTTGCTCGCCTCGATTCCGTCGCCTCACAGCGGCGTCTTCCACATCTTCGGACGGCCGATTCACATGTACGGCCTGATGCTGCTGCTCGCGATCGTCGCGTGCATCTGGCTCACCTGGGTCCGCTGGAAGCGGCTCGGCGGCGATCCGGATCTTGTGCTGCGCGTCGCCGTCTGGGGCGTCGCCGCGGGGATCGTCGGCGCCCGTGCCTACCACGACATCACTAGCTGGAGCGAGGTACCCAAGCATTGGTGGGGACCGTTCGCCGTCTGGCAGGGCGGGCTCGGCGTCTGGGGCGGGATCTTCCTCGGCTGCGTGGTCGGGGCGTGGATCGTCCACCGCGCGAAGGCAAGCGTCTTCCTGTTCATGGATGCGGTCGCGCCGGGGCTGCTGCTCGCGCAGGGGATCGGACGCTGGGGCAACTACTGGAACCAGGAGCTGTACGGGAAGCCGACCAGCCTGCCGTGGGGGCTGAAGATCGATTTCGAGCACCGGGTTCCGAAGTACCTCGGTAACACGACCTTCCACCCGACCTTTCTGTACGAGTTCATCTACGACCTGATCGGGGTCGGGATTCTGCTGTGGGTCGGCTCGCGGTTCAGGATCCGGCCGCCGGCGCTGTTCGCGCTCTACGTCTCCTACTACTGCTTCGGGCGTTTCTTCGAGGAGCTGCTCCGGGTCGACCCTTCCGGGCACTTCCTCGGCCTGCGGACGAACGCGTGGGTCTCGATCGTCCTCTTCGTCCTCTCGACCGGCTTCTTCATCTGGTGGCAGTTCATCCGGGACGAAGGGGTGAAGGGAAGCGTCGGGCGTCGCCGCGAGGCGCCGCCCAAGGGCCCGGCGATGGCCGTGCCCAAGGGCCGCGTCCGGTAGCGGGACTAGGCTGCGGTTGAGTGGCTCTCCCGGCACCATCCTCCGGGCCGCCGACGCGCGATCACGCGGCGCGATGCGGCGTCCTCAGTCGCGCCCGTAGCACTGCGGCTAGGGACGCTCCCTGCGTCCTTGCCTCGCTTGGTGCTCGCACGGCGGCGGCGCGGCAATGGCACCGGGAGAGCCACCAGTGATCGTGCGCGAGCTCGAGCTGGACCTCGACGCCTTCGAGGGGCCGTTCGACCTGCTGCTGACGCTTGTGCTCCGGGAGGAGCTCGAGCTCGCGGAGGTCGACGTCGCCGAGATCGTCTTGGCCTTTTGTGATCGCCTGGAGGAGCGAGGGCGGCTCGATCTCGACGCGTGCGGGGAGTTTTTGGTTCTGGTTGCGGCGCTGCTCGAGCTGAAGGCGCGCGGTCTCTTCCCCGAGGAGGAGCTCGAGCTGTCGGAACTGGA
>Ga0137365_10003689_pt1 | contig 12275 bp, 10 predicted proteins | sample SagtaG_9_FD_104799 | JGI IMG/M metagenome (GOLD analysis project Ga0137365, IMG submission 104799) | Vadose zone soil microbial communities from Sagehorn Ranch, Mendocino, California, USA - Sage1_L_40_16 metaG | ecosystem: Environmental > Terrestrial > Soil > Vadose zone | place: USA...
ATCGGTTTCGTCTTGCACGGTCACGCGCATAACGACTTTAGGATTTTTTGCGCGCGCCTTCGCCCATTCGCGCTCAATAATTTCCACCTTTTCGACCTCAGTGAGCAGGCGTTGCATGGATATCCTTCATGACAAGCGGCCACGAAGCCGCCGCGCCGCCGAGCAGCGTGATGAAATCGCGCCGTCTCAATTGATCGAAGAGCATTCGGTCCCCTACTAGCCAGGGCCGGATTGCAGGTTATCGAATTAGCAGCAGCCAGTCACCGGGCGAGGACGCCCGACTTGCGCGGCCGCGAGGCTAAGGTCCTACGGTTCTTTATCTTCGCCCGGCTTCAAGCCGCCGCCTCGTAAAATGCCGTGAGCCACGCCCTGATCGGCCAAACCGAGGAAGATTACGATATGCTCGCCCGCCGACGACCGTAGTCGGCCGCATAATGAAGGTCACTGCGATACCGGCGGACGCCCCGTTGGGTGTAGGATGATCAGATTTCACGGAGCCGCCGCCGGGGCGGCCATAACCGGGAATAAGTTGCCCTCATGCTGCCCCCAAGGCCACCGAAGCCGCCGCCCCCTAGGCCACCGAAGCCTCCACCGCCACCCCCCGCCGCATAGCGGGCACGCCGACGCACGGCTACGAGCCGACGCGCGAGGCCGCGATGGCGGCAACGCAAAGAGCTGGCGGCGGGAGTGAGGCTCGCAGCGGCATAGGCCCGCGCGTAATCGCGGCGGTGCGCGCGGCGCTGGACCTGATCCAGGGGGCCGGAATTCCGCTACAATAACCGGGGAAACGCAGGCATCTTCGGAAGCGAATGCTAATAGTGAAAATCCACAAGGTTGCGGTTGTTGTCGCATTTGTTCTGTTGAACATTTGGCTTCTGGTCGGATCACTGTTTGCGCCAGCATCTGGACAAATACAACACAACCAGACCACTGCCGACGTGTGGGTTGCTGCTTTTACGGGGGTACTTGCATTCTCGACCATTGGTCTTTGGTTCGTAACCTGGATTGCTGCTAATGCCGCGTTGCGCCAAGCCACGCTCAGTCGGGAAGAATTTATTTCCACTCATCGCCCCAGATTGATTGTCAGACAGTTTCAACTTGTCCCACCCATACCAAATCAGGTTGTGAAAATAAAATTCTCGATAATTAATATTGGCGGCACTGAAGCCATTTGGAAATTCATCGCTGCTGAAGCGGCGCTTTGGAATGGGCGCTATTGGGAAGCACCGGGTATCGATTTTGTCCAGAAACCCATTTCTGAAAAACCAATCAAAAATGGACAACAAGTATCGATTCAAGGCTGTTGAACAGCAAAAACTGATTATTTGTGCGGTCGGAGAGCTTATTTACGGCGATCTACTGGGCACCCAGCGGCGGACCGGCTTCCGCCGGAACTATGATTTTTCTAGCGATATGTTCATTGCTTCCCAGAACCAAGATCAGGAATATCAAGACTAGACACCGGCCCGTCGTGCCCATCGTAGCCCAAACCCTTATATTGAATCCGTGCGGTTCGATGTGATCGGCGATGCGAGCTGCGACGATCCTGCCTTCACTCAAGCACATCTCGCACAAAGGCTGGCGCTGCAGCTGACGGCGCGCTCTACGATGCCATTGCGATTTGTTGTGCAGCCTAGTCATCGTTCTCGCCGACGCCTTGGCAAGCTCCGGCGAAGCGGGGATTTTTGACTGATGCAGCGCCCCTCCCACGTAGGCGAGCATGTGCCCATCAATATGTCCCGCCTCTACTCGCGCGGCGACATCAGCCTGAAAATCCGCGATCAGCCGGGCCGCGTCCGCGTACCCGCGGTCGCTGCACAGGTGCTCGAGCAACTGCTGCAGCAGAAACAAATAACCGAGCGCAAAGCGTCTCATCCTTGCCCCCTAGAGGCAGCGACGTGTTCGCGAGCCATCGACGTGGTTCAGACTCAACAGGCAATGTTCTAACGGTTGGTGACGACCAATAAAACTGCCTTCAACTCGCGGCCACAACCAATAGCAAAACCGGAACGATTCCGCCCTTTGGCCCGGACCGGCAACAGTGCGGCTTTCTCTTACGCCGATCTTGAGCGGACGTGCTCACAGAGACGGGACTGGGTGGTCGAGTGAGGCCGAGCCGCGCGAGAGGGTCGGCGTCATCAGCGTTGTGAAGTTGGCCATTGGCTCGACCGTTGTCGCCCCCGTGACCATAGCCATTGCGAACCGGGAAAGATGCCGGGATAGCAGCGAATCGGTCTGAATTATCTAGCGAATGCATTAGTTTAGACGATACAGCGGCGGAGCGCCGAGAAACGTTCGGGTGCGTGCGAGGCACCCGTTGGGCGTGCCCATAAGCGCGTTCACGCGCGTCTTCGACGCGATGAACGCGGCACGCCAGGCGCTTGCGAGGCGCCTTGCGTCCCGTAACGCGGGACGCTCGCCTCTCGGCGCTCCACCGTGGCCTCCCTCTCCCGCTCATTCCCGCGCGAGCGGGAATCTCGGAAGAGGCTTACGCCACACCCCGCTCCGCCTTCAGGATCGTCTCCGGAGGACGCCCCAACGAGCGAGGATGCGAATCTTCTAGCATGAACGCGTTACGTAGTCAATAGCGTAGTTGGATCGTAGTCACGCGCGGCGGGCCCATTCGGTGGCAGTTCTAAATCTTGCTGTCGTAACGAAAATGCGCCCTCGTCGCTAACGCGGGCGTCTTCATCACTTGCGATACGCATCGAGTTTGTCGAATAGACCGCGGCACGCTTTCGTGGGTGTAGTGATGGGGAATCGGTCATCCCACGGCGCGTCGCCGTCTTATCGAGCGGCGTGCGTTGGTGCGCCTGTTGCGCGGCCGAGCGAACCGCGCCGGCCGGATTCAGCGCCATTCTTCGTCGCCAGCCGTTTGTAGCTCGATTCGTACCCACGGATGCTTGTGACGAAGTTTGCGCCGCTGCTGCGATGCCAACGCAAATCATCTCAAGAGGTTGTGCACAGCAGCTTTGCATCCCCGGCGGGCGGTTGGCTTCGATTGTCGCGGCCGGCGCAAAGTCTTATGACTCCGGCGTGACATGACAGCGACTCATGACAGCGGCGCGACCCGCCCCGCCCGATGGCTTCATGCGCTCAAGCGTACGCGCCTCGTGCTTGCGGCGGCGGTGCTCGCGTTCGGCGCCTTGTGGCTGCTCGGCGCGATTGCCGCGGGACCGGCGCTGGCGGGCTTCGCGCTCATCGCGGCGGCGGTCCTGATCGCGACCGCGAACGCCGAAACGACGCCGGCGTTTCTGCCAAGAGCTGAGCCGCGCGCGCCGCGCATCGGCGACCCGCTGATCGAAGCGGTATTGACCGGACTGCCGGATCCCGTGGTCGCCCTCGACCATCGCGGCGACGTCGTTGCGCTCAATGCGCGGGCGGCCTCGGTCGCACCCGCGCTGCGTCCGGGCGAGTCGGTCTCGCTCGGGCTGCGCGTGCCGGAGGTGCTGGAGGCGATCCGCCACGCGCGCGCGAGCGGGACATCCCAGCGTGCCGAATTCTTCCAGCGCGTGCCATTCGACCGTTGGTACGAGGCCATCGTGACCCCGATCCTGTCGGCCGGGGCCGACTCCAGGCCCGGGCTCCTGCTGCTTGCGTTCCACGATCTCACGCCGCTGCGGCGGGTCGAGGAGATGCGCGCCGACTTCATCGCCAATGCGAGCCATGAACTGCGCACGCCGCTTGCCGCGCTCTCAGGGTTCATCGACACGCTGCGGGGCTCGGCGCGCGAGGATCCTGCGGCGCGCGAGCGCTTCCTCGCCATCATGCAGGTGCAGGCCGACCGCATGGCGCGCCTGATCGACGATCTCCTGTCGCTTTCGCGCATCGAGCTCAACGCGCATCTGCGGCCCGACAAGCAGGTCGATCTCGGCGCCATCGTTCGCCAGGTCGCCGATAGCCTGCAAACATTGGCGCGCGATCGTGACGTCGAGGTCAAGACGGCTGGAACCTCGGGTCCTTTGTTCGTGCCCGGCGATCGCGACGAACTGGTCCGCGTGTTCGAGAATCTCGTGGAGAACGCGCTGAAATATGCGGCGTCCGGCAAGCGGGTGGACATCGCCCTTTCCCGCGGCGAAGGGCCGGATGGCAAACCGGAAGCGCGCGTTGCGGTGCGCGATCGTGGGCCCGGCATCGCGCCCGAGCATCTGCCGCGGCTGACCGAACGCTTCTACCGGGTCGATGTGTCCGACAGCCGCGCTCAAGGCGGCACGGGGCTGGGCTTGGCGCTGGTCAAGCACATCCTCAACCGCCATGGCGGCCGGCTGACGATCGAGAGCGTGCCGGGGCAGGGGGCGACATTCACCGCCCATCTACCCGCCGCCGGGGGCGCGGCCGGAGGAGGTTCGTAAGCAAGTACAGTCGCTTACGGTCGCAGGACGTGCCGCCATGGCGCGTGAGGCGCGCGACCGAAGGCAATACCGGACCGCAGAGCAGATCGACGGGCGGACATGTCGGGTTGATCATGGGCGGCGCTTTGCTAACTTCGCGCCGGTCGGCAGGAGAGGGTGTTGAAGGCTTTCCATAGACTCGTCGCAGCCGGCATCGTCGCTGCGGCTGCGACGGCGCCCGCCATCGCTGCCGACATCGCAGGCGCCGGTTCCACCTTCGCCTATCCGATCTATTCGAAATGGGCCGAGGCCTATAAGAAAGAGACCGGCATCGGGCTCAACTATCAGGCGATCGGCTCGAGCGACGGCATCACGCAGATCCAGAATAAGGAAGTGACCTTCGCGGCCTCCGACATGCCGCTGAGCGTCACCGACCTGGACACGGATGGCCTCTTGCAGTTCCCGATGCTGACCGCCGGGGTCGTGCCGGTCGTCAACATCGACGGCGTCAAGCCCGGCGACCTCGTCCTCGACGGTTCGACCTTGGCCAGGATCTTCCTGGGCGAGATCAAATCATGGAACGACGCCGCCATCCGCAAGCTCAATCCGAGCCTGAAGCTGCCGTCACAGGCGATCGCGGTCGTGTATCGCTCCGACGGGTCCGGCACCACCTTCGTGTTCACCGATTACCTCGGCAAGGTGAGCCCGAGCTGGAGGTCGAAGGTGGGCTCGACCACCGCGGTCGAATGGCCGATCGGCATCGGTGCCAAGGGTAACGAAGGCGTCGCTGGCAGCGTTGTCAGAACAAGCTCACCTATGCCAGGCTGATGAACAAGGGTGGCAAGGCGGTTGCGCCCACCATCGAGTCGTTCAGCGCCGCGGCCGCCAGGGCGAACTGGGAGGGAACGCCCGGCTTCGGCGTTATCATCACCAACGAGCCTGGCGCGGCGAGCTGGCCGATCGCGGGTGCGACCTTCATCCTCATCCACAAGCAGCCGAGCGATCCCGCAGCCGCCGGCGCGGCGCTGAAGTTTTTCAACTGGGCCTATGCCAAGGGCGGCAAGATGGCGGAGGAACTCGACTATGTGCCCATGCCGGGCAACGTCGTCAGCGCGGTTCAGCGGCTTTGGGCCGCCCAGGTCAAGGATGCAAGCGGCAAGCCGCTCTTCGTTCTTCCCAAGTAATTCCCCCCACCTCTTTTCCCCGCCTCCTGGCCGCGAGAACGGGTGCAGATCGAGTTCGCCCGCGTGCGATATCCGCAAGTATCCACAAGGGGTTGGGCTGTCATCCAACTGTTATGGAGTGATCGTAGAGCCATGGGACGGGTGGCGCATGGGAAGGCGGCAATTTCGGACATCGGACGCGGATCGCCGGCTGATCGTCGAGCGCGCCTTGCCAAGTCGAACGCCATGATGACGCAACCGGAGCCGTTTGGGCTCCACGTTTCGTCGTGAAATAGACAGGAGGGCGTCTTGCAGCTTCTTCGCATGGTTGCGGCGGTTGGCGTCCTCGCGACGGCTGCCACTTCGTCCGCGATCGCCGGCGACGTTTCAGGCGCCGGCCACCTTCCCCTATCCGATCTACGCGAAATGGGCGGATGCCTACAAAAAACAGACCGGCATCGCGGTGAACTATCAGTCGGTGGGTTCGGGCGAGGGCATCAAGCAGATCCAGAACAAGGAGGTGACGTTCGGGGCGTCCGACATGCCGCTCAAGGGAGCGGATTTGGACAAGCATGGTCTCGTGCAGTTCCCGACCGTGATCGGCGGGGTCGTGGCGGTGGTGAATGTCGACGGCATCAAAGCGGGCGACCTCACCCTCGACGGCCCGACATTGGCCAGGATCTTCCTCGGCGAGATCAAATCATGGAACGATGCCGCGATCCGGAAGCTCAACCCAAGCGCAAAGCTGCCGTCGCAGCCGATTGCCGTGGTGCATCGCTCCGACGGCTCGGGCACCACGTTTGTCTTCACCGACTACCTCTCCAAGATGAGCGCGGACTGGAGATCCAAGGTCGGATCGATCACCGCCGTCGATTGGCCCGTCGGCACCGGCGCTCGTGGGAATGAAGGCGTCGCCGCCATGGTCGCTCGCATCAAGGGCGCGATCGGCTACGTCGAATACACCTATGCCAAGCACAATCAGCTCTCGACCACCAAGCTGATGAACAAGGACGGCAAGGCGGTCGCCCCCACCATCGAGTCGTTCACGGCCGCCGCCCGCAGCGCCAACTGGGGAGCAGCGCCTGGCTTCGGGGTCATCCTCACCAACGAATCCGGCGCCGACACTTGGCCGATGACAAGCGCCACCTTCGTCCTCATGCACAAGCAGCCGACCGATCCGGTGGCAGCAGCCGAAGCGCTGAAATTCTTCAACTGGGCTTACGCCAAGGGCGGCAAGATGGCGGAGGAACTCGACTACGTGCCGATGCCGGGCAGCGTGGTCAACGCGGTTCAGAAGTTGTGGGTGTCCGAGATCAAGGATGCCGGCGGCAAGCCGATTTTCGCGCTTTCAAACTGATGGTCGATGTGCCCGGCGCAGAGTCGTGCCGCGCACGGGGTTCCCCGCGGTCGCACTCGGATTTGCGCTTATCCACAACGGTTTAGGCTGTCATCCAACTGTCATCGAACCATCATAGAACGATGACATGGGACGCGTAGGGATGCGGGCAGCCGCGGAATCGACCGATAACTCGACGCGTCGGGTAAGCGATCCCGGGCGTGTTGTTGACCATACACCAGCAACCAACAACTAGGACGCAAGCACACCAGCCGTGGATCCAACCCACGTCGGCTTAAAGCTTTTCGTCTCGAACAAACAGGAGAGAGCCTTGAAACTTTTCCGCACCCTGACGGCAGCCGGATTCATCGCCGCGGCAGCGATCGGGCCCGCGATCGCAATCGATCTATCGGGCGCCGGAGCTACGTTTCCGTATCCGATCTATGCGAAATGGGCCGATGCCTACAAGAAAGAGACCAATGCCGGATTGAACTACCAGTCGATCGGCTCGGGCGGCGGCATCAAGCAGATCAAAGCCAAGACCGTCACCTTCGGGGCCTCTGACGCGCCGCTCCCCGGCAAAGAGCTCGACGAGAGCGGCCTGATTCAGTTCCCCATGGTCATGGGCGGCATCGTGCCGGTCGTCAACATCGACGGCGTCAAGTCCGGCGATCTCGTGATCGATGGCCCGACGCTCGCCAAGATCTTCATGGGCGAGATCAAGACCTGGAACGATCCTGCTATCGCCAAGCTCAATCCGTCGGCCAAGCTGCCGGCGCAGCCGATCGCCGTCGTGCATCGCTCGGACGGCTCGGGCACGACCTACAACTTTGCGTTCTACCTGGCCGAGGTCAGTCCGGAGTGGAAGTCGAAGGTCGGCTTCAACACGTCGGTCGAGTGGCCGGTCGGCATCGGCGCCAAGGGCAATGAAGGCGTCGCCAACAACGTCGCGCAGACCAAGGGCTCGATCGGCTACGTCGAGTACGCCTATGCCAAGCAGAACAAGCTCACCCATACGAAGATGGTCAACAAGGACGGCAAAAGCGTCGAGCCGACCTCCGCGACCTTCCAGGCAGCTGCGGCCAATGCCAATTGGAGCTCGGTTCCCGGCTACGGCGTCATTCTCGCCAATCAGCCGGGGGCAGAATCCTGGCCGATGACGGCCGCGACATGGATCCTCATGTACAAGAAGCCGACGGATCCGGCAGCTGCTGCCGAGGCGCTCAAGTTCTTCGCTTGGGCCTATGACAAGGGCAGCAAGATGGCCGAGGAGCTCGATTACATCCCGATGCCGAAGAACGTCGCCGACAGCGTCAAGAAGACCTGGGCGGGCGAAGTGAAGGACGCCTCGGGCAAGCCGCTCTACGCAATGGCCCACTGAGTTGCATGGGCGTTGGGAAGGGCGCCGTCCGGGGCCCTTCCCTTGTTTGCGTCCAAATACGACTTGTGCGGCGGCCACGAGGTCGCTTTTGATCGGCGCTCCCCGCGACATCCACAGGGAGAGCCGGGATGCAGCCTGCCAGGAGGGGATCCGTGGTCGATGTTGCGCTGCAAGGCGACGCGGTCGAGACCTACGCGGTAGTGGCGCGGGCCAAGGCGCTCAACCGGCTGCGAGTGGCGGATATCGTCTTCCGCGCTCTCACCCGCGCCGCAGCGATCGGGGTGCTGATCATCCTCGGCGGCGTCATTATTTCCCTCATCGATGGGTCGCTGCCGGCGCTGCGCGCCTTCGGTTTCAATTTCCTCGTCGAGGAGCGCTGGAACCCGGTTACGGAGAAATTCGGCGCGCTCGCGCCGATCTACGGCACGCTCGTGACGTCGTTCATCGCGATGCTGATCGCGGTGCCGGTCGGGCTGCTGATCGCCGTGTTTCTCACCGAGTTGTGCCCACTGTGGCTGCGGCGGCCGATCGGCATCGCCATCGAACTCTTGGCGGGCATCCCAAGCATCATCTACGGCATCTGGGGGCTCTTCGTATTCGCGCCGTTCCTGCAGGAGACTTTGCAACCGTTCCTGATCGCGACGTTCGGCAATATCCCCGTGTTGTCGACGCTGTTTGCCGGCCCGCCCTACGGCATCGGCATGCTGACCGCGGGACTGATCCTCGCAATCATGGTGCTGCCCTTCATCACCTCGATCTCGCGCGACGTGTTCGATGCCGTCCCGCCCGTGCTCAAGGAAGCCGCCTATGGCATCGGCTGCACCACCTGGGAAGTCGTTCGCTACGTCGTGCTGCCCTACACGCGGGTCGGGGTCATCGGCGGGGTGATGCTGGGGCTCGGCCGCGCGCTCGGCGAGACCATGGCGGTGACCTTCGTGATCGGCAACGCGCACAAAGTATCGCCATCCCTGCTGGCGCCTGGCACCACCATTTCGGCCACCATCGCCAACGAATTCACCGAAGCGGTCGGTGACCTCTACACCTCGTCGCTGATCGCGCTGGGCCTGATCCTGTTCGTCATCACCTTCATCGTGCTCGCGATAGCACGCTACATGCTGTTGCGCATCGAGCGCCGGATCGGGTGACGCCATGAACCGCAGCCTCTATGCCGCCCGCCGCCGCCGCAACGGCATCATGCTGAGCCTGTCGCTTGCCGCGACGCTGCTGGGGCTGGGCTGGCTGGTCGTGATTCTCTTCGTGCTTTTGTGGGAAGGATTCAGCGGGCTTTCGCTCGCGGTTTTCACCGAGATGACGCCGCCGCCGGGCGCCGACGGCGGTCTGCTCAACCCCATCTTCGGCAGCCTGATCCTGACCGTCCTGGCGGTCGTCATCGGTACGCCGATCGGCATGCTGGCCGGCACCTACATGGCCGAGTACGGCCGATACGATCGGCTCACCTCGGTCGTGCGGTTCATCAACGACATCCTGCTCAGCGCGCCGTCGATCGTGGTGGGACTGTTTATTTACGAGATCATGGTGGCCCCGATGGGCCACTTTTCCGGGCTTGCCGGAGCGGTCGCGCTTGCGGTGATCGTCATTCCGGTCGTGGTGCGCACCACCGAGGACATGCTCCTCCTGGTGCCGGACCCATTGCGCGAGGCCGCCGTTTCGATTGGCACGCCGCGCGCCTTCGTGATCGCCAAGGTATGCTACCGCGCTGCCAAGGCCGGCATGATCACGGGCGTGTTGCTCGCCATCGCCCGCATCAGCGGCGAGACCGCGCCGCTGCTCTTCACCTCCCTCAACAACCAGTTCTGGAGCACCAATCTCAACGCCCCGATGTCGAGCCTGCCGGTCGTCATCTTCCAGTTCGCGCTCTCGCCCTACAAGGACTGGCAGAAGCTCGCCTGGACTGGGGCGCTGATCATCACCTTCACCGTGCTCGCGCTCTCGATCGCGGCGCGTGCCCTTTCCGCATCGAGGAAACCGTCATGAATGTCGCCTCCGCCTCGGTCGCCGTTCCCACCGTCGCCCACGCGCCGATCAGCACGGCCGGCCTGGACGAAAAGATTTCAATCCGAAACCTCGACTTCTATTACGGGACCAGCAAAGCGCTCAAAGGCATCAGCCTGCCGCTCTACGAGAACAAGGTGACCGCCTTCATCGGCCCGTCCGGCTGCGGCAAGTCCACGCTGCTACGCGTTCTCAATCGGATGTACGATCTCTATCCCCACCAGCGAGCGGAGGGCGACGTCCTGTTCGACGGCGAAGACATTCTTTCCCCCAAGCAGGATCTCAACCTCCTGCGCGCGCGCATCGGCATGGTGTTCCAGAAGCCGACGCCGTTTCCGATGTCGATCTACGAGAACATCGCGTTCGGCGTCAGGCTCTACGAAAAGCTGCCGCGGTCGGAGCTGGATGGCCGGGTCGAGACCTCGCTCCGCCGCGCCGCCCTCTGGGAGGAGGTGAAGGACAAGCTCAGCGCCAATGGGCTGAGCCTCTCCGGCGGGCAGCAGCAGCGCCTATGCATCGCGCGCACCGTCGCGGTGCGGCCAGAGGTGATATTGTTCGACGAGCCGTGTTCGGCGCTCGATCCGATCTCGACCGCCAAAATCGAGGAGTTGATCGACGAGCTCAAAGAGGACTACACGATCGTGATCGTCACCCACAACATGCAGCAGGCGGCGCGCGTCTCCGACTTCACCGCCTTCATGTATCTGGGCGAGCTGATCGAGTTCGACACCACGAGCAAGATGTTCACCGCGCCGAGCGATCGACGCACGCAGGACTATATCACGGGCCGCTTCGGCTAGATCGCACGGCTCGCCAGCCAGGACGACGTAGATGGTAATAACCGATCATACCACGAAGGCCTTCGACATCGACCTCCAGGAGCTCACCCGCATGGTGGCGGAGATGGGTGGCCTCGCGGAGAAGCAGGTCGCGGACGCCCTCGATGCGCTTGCGCGACGTGATACCGATCGCGCGCAGCAGACCGTGGCCACGGACCCCGACGTCGATGCGCTGCAGGCCGAAATTGAGGAAAAAGCCGTGCTGACGATCGCCCGCCGCCAACCGATGGCGGTCGACTTGCGGGAGATCGTCGGTGCACTGCGCGTCTCCAATGACCTCGAGCGTATCGGCGATCTTGCCAAGAATATCGGCAAGCGGGTCATGGCTCTCGATGGCGAATTTCATCCGCCCAAGCTGATCCGCGGCGTCGAGCACATGGGGTCGTTGGTTCTGGCCCAGCTTAAAGAGGTGCTCGACAGCTATGCCCGCCATGATCTCAAGAAAGCGTTGGCGGTGTGGAATGGCGACGAGCAAGTCGACGCGATGTGCACCTCGCTGTTTCGCGAGTTGCTGACCTATATGATGGAAGATCCGCGCAACATCACATTCTGCATCCATCTCATGTTCTGCGCCAAGAACATCGAGCGCATGGGCGATCACGCGACCAACATCGCCGAGACGGTCTATTACATGATCGAAGGCCACGCCATCGCCGACCAACGCCCAAAGGGCGACACCACCACTTTGGCAGTGCTGGATGCGGAGAAATGATCAAGGGACGCTGAGCTGATGAAGGCCAACATCCTGATCGTGGAGGACGAGGAGGCGCTGGCGCTCCTCCTGCGCTACAACCTCGAGGCGGAAGGTTACGGGGTCGCGACGGTTCCGCGCGGCGATGAGGCGGATTTGCTGCTCAAGGAGCACTCGCCCGACCTCGTCATCCTCGACTGGATGCTCCCGGGCCTCTCCGGCATCGAGCTCTGCCGCCGGCTACGGGCGCGCCCCGAGACCAAGCAGTTGCCGATCATCATGCTCACCGCCCGCGGCGAGGAGAGCGAACGCGTGCGCGGGCTGGCGACCGGCGCCGACGACTACATCGTCAAGCCGTTCTCGGTTCCGGAATTGAGCGCTCGCGTGCGCGCCCTATTGCGGCGCGCGCTGCCCGAGCGGCTCGCCGACGTGCTGTCCTTCGGCGACCTCGAGGTCGACCGCGAGAAGAAGCGCGTCTCGCGCGCCGGCCGCGCGATCGATCTCGGCCCAACCGAATATCG
>Ga0137365_10003690_pt1 | contig 12274 bp, 12 predicted proteins | sample SagtaG_9_FD_104799 | JGI IMG/M metagenome (GOLD analysis project Ga0137365, IMG submission 104799) | Vadose zone soil microbial communities from Sagehorn Ranch, Mendocino, California, USA - Sage1_L_40_16 metaG | ecosystem: Environmental > Terrestrial > Soil > Vadose zone | place: USA...
CGGTGGTGTCCCTGACCTGGGCGGCACGAACGCGCGAAACCGAGATGCGCTTCATCGGCGACCGCGGCAGCATCGTATGGCGGGGCGGCACGCTCACGCTCGAGATCGGCGGGCAGACGGAATCGTTCGACTACAGCGCCGAGCTCGAAAAGGCGTCGTACGCCAGCTGGTTCGCCGGACTGTTCGGGGATTTCGCCGCGACGCTCGATTCCGGCGACGGCGCGCGGCACCTGGACGACATCGCGCAGGTCGCGGCGGTGCTCGAGAGCGCCTACGATACGAGCGGGAAGGCGGCATGAGTCGGAAGCTGCAGGCGGCGTTGTTCGTCGTGGGCGCCGCCGTGTTCGGCTATCTCGTCGCGCGCACCGGTGTCGGCCGGCTGGCGGACGACGCGGCACGCACCGGCTGGCTGTTCTTCCCGATCGTCTCGCTGTACGCGCTCGTCTACGCGTGCAGCGCCCGCGCCTGGCACCTCACCATGAAGCGCGATCCGAGCAAGCCGTCCTACTGGCGCACGTACTCGATCCTCGTCTCGGCGGCCGCCATCAACGTCCTGACGCCGTTCGTCAACCTGGGCGGCGAGCCGTACCGCGTCGCGGCGGTGACGCCCTGGCTCGGGAAGCGGCGCGCCGCGGGCGCCGTCATCCTGCACCGCATGCTGCATACGCTGAGCTATGTGCTCGTCTGGCTCACGGCCCTGGGCCTCGCGTTCCTGCTGCTGCCGGCCTCCGCCGCGCCAAGAGCTCTGTTCGCCGTCACGGCGGCGGTGCTGCTCGGGCTGATCGCCCTGCTGCTCTTCGGCCACCGGCGCGGACTGCTCGAGCGGCTCCTCGGCTGGACGCAGCGCGTGCCGCGCGAGCTGCTCGTCGAGCTCGATAGCCAGATCACCGACTTCTACCAGCGCCACCGGCGCGGCTTTCTCCAGGCCGTGGGCCTCGAGTACCTGAGCCGCTGCATCTACATGGTCGAGCTCGTCCTGATCGCCGCGAGCGTGGGCGTGCGGCTCGGCTACCTCCAGGCGTTTGCGATCGGCGGACTCGAGGCGCTGCTCGGCAATGTGCTCTTCTTCGTGCCGTTCGAGCTGGGCGCACGGGAGGGCTCCTTCTATGTCCTCGCTGGCCTCTTCGGACTCGATCCGCAGGTCGGCTTGTACATGTCGATCGTAGGTCGCGTGCGGGACTTCGCCTGGATTGGGGTTGGTCTTCTGTTGGGGATGTGGCCCTCCGCTGCACGCGAGCCGGCGGCATGACGATCGTCACTCACGTCCTCGCGACGACGCTCGGCGTCCAGGCGCTGCGGCTGCGCGGCGGCGATGCGGCGCTCGCGTATGTCTTCGGTGTGGGCGTGGACGTCGATCACGCTATCAAAGCTCCCTTCTATCTGCGCGCGGTCGGCCGTCGGAGGCAGTTGGGTTATTACTGGCGGACCTCTCTGCAAGAACCCGTCGCGCTGCTGTGGATCGTGCCGCTGTGCATCTTTCTGCGCACCTGGGTCCCGGCGCTGTTCTTCTTGATTCACCTCGCGATGGATTACGGCGTCAGCTACGAGAAGATGCCCTGGTATCCCTATTCGCCCGTCGTGACGCAGGGCTTTCTAGTGGGTGTTTCCGACCGGACCAAGGAAGCCGTCCTCATCGTGGTGCTCCTATGTATGAATTTGCTCCTGTTCTTGGCACCGCTTTAGACCGCGCCGTCCGGCCGGTCTTGCGCTTGCTCCACGTGCGCCTCGGGCTCTCGCCCAACCAGGTCACGTGGGGCGCGTTCTGGGTGAGCCTCGGCGCCGCGGCGGCATTCGCCGTGGGACGCGTCGGTCTCGCCTTGATCCTCATGGCCGCCGGCCAGGTGGTCGACGCGCTCGACGGCGCCATGGCGCGCGAGTTCGGCCTCGCGTCGGCGGCAGGGCGCCGTCTCGATACCCGGCTCGACCGCGCCTCCGAGATCGCGATATTCGCCGGCTGCGCCGCCGGCGGGCTCGTGCCGCTCCGCCTCGCCGCGCTCGCCGCGACCGCCGTCCTCTTGCTCACGACGATCGTGGACCGCTCGCGGCTCGATCCCGGCGCCAAGCGCTTCGCGCTGTACTTCGGGCTCTGGGTTCCGTTCCCGCTGCTCTTCTCTGTGATCTTCGTGGTGAACCTCGCCGCCTACGTCATCGGTCTGCTCGTGATCGACTGTCAGTTCCAGCGCACGATGGACGTGCTGGGCGGCGACCTGAACACCGTCGCTTCCCGTGCGGCGCGGCTTGAGACGCTGTAGTGTGGCTGCTCGCGTTGTGCCTGCTGCCCGTCGAGCAGCGTCCTTACATCCCGGTCGCGCCGGGAGAGACTTTGCACGTCGAGGCGTTGGCGGGCGCGGGCGAGCCCGTCGCCATCATTCCCGGTCTCGTCGGCGGGGCGTTCAGCTTCCGCAAAGTCGTTCCCCTGCTGGCCGCCGCGGGCTACCGCCCCATCGTGATCGAGCCGCTCGGGACGGGGTTGTCGGGCCGCCCGCTGAAGGCCGACTACTCTCTCGAAGCACAGGCGCACCGCATCGCCGCGGCACTCGACTCGCTCCATACCGGATCGGTGCTGGTGCTGGCCCACTCGCTCGGCGGGGCCTTGGCGTTCCGGCTGGCGGTCGGCCGGCCCGACCTGGTGCGCGGGATCGTGTCGCTCGAAGGCGGTCCGACCGAGGAAGCGACCACGTCCGGCTTCCGCAGCGCGATGCGCTTCCTGCCGTGGATCAAGCTGTTTGGCGGGATCAATCTCGTGCGCCGCAAAGTGAAGGGGATGCTGCTCGAGTCCTCCGGCGATCGCTCCTGGATCACGGACGGCGTGGTCCTCGGCTATACCATGGGGGACGCGCGCGCCTTCGACGCGACCCTCAAAACGTATCAGGCCATGGCGCACGCGCGTGAGCCCGAGAAGTTGGCGCCGCGCCTCGTCCAGATCTCGTGCCCCGTGATCCTGGTCGTCGGTACGGCGCGCCACGACGGCGACGTGGATCCTCGAGAAGTTGGTCTCCTGACCCGCTCCCTCAAGTCGTTTGAGGTCGACAGCGAGCCGGGCGCGGGCCACTACCTGCAAGAGGAGCGGCCGGCAGCCGTCGTCGCGGCGGCCCTCCGCCTGGCGCAGAAGGCGCGATGACGTCGCTGCGCGTCGCGCTCGTCGCCGAGGACTACTACCCGCAGCTGGGTGGCGTGCCGGAGCACGTGCATCACCTGGCGGCCGAGCTCGAGGCGCTCGGTCACTCGGCAACGATCGTCACCGCGAACATGAGAGGGCAAGCAGCAGCGCGGAGCACGGAGCACCACTCCGTCCGCCGCGTGGGGACGAGCGTTGTGATCTATGCCAACGGCGGCGTGGCGCGCATCACCGTCGGGTGGCGGCTGGGCAGCCGGCTCGAGGCGCTGTTCCGCGCCGAGCGCTTCGACGTCGTGCACGTGCACGGCGGCCTCGCGCCGACCCTCGGCGTGTGGGCGCCTTATGCCGCGTGGCGCGCGGGGATCCCCGTGGTGGCGACGTTCCACACCTGGTTCCCCCGCTCGCTCGGCTACCGGCTGTTGCGGCGGCCGTTCCAGCGGATGCTCGACCGCCACGCGGCCGCGATCGCCGTGAGTCGCGCGGCGCAGGAAGCGATGTCGCGCTACTTCCAGGCGCCGTGGGAGATCGTGCCGAACGGCGTCGATACGAAGTTCTTCCACTCCAACGGCGCGCGGCCTGACGACCGGCCGCCGCGTCTCCTCTGGCTCGGCCGCATCGAGCCGCGCAACGATCTCGGCACGGTGCTCGCCGCGATGCCGCGAATAGTCTCGCGCTATCCCGGCGCCGAGCTCACCGTGGTAGGCGACGGCCCGTGGCGCGGCCGGCTGGAACGCGTCGCTCGTCCGCTCGGTCGAGCGGTGCGATTCGTCGGCTACGCGGGCCGCGAGCGCCCTGCCTATTACGCGGGCGCCGACGTTTATCTCTGTCCCACCACCCGCGCTTCGTTCGGGGTGACGTTGCTCGAGGCGATGGCGTGCGGGACGCCGCTTGTGGTGTCCGACATCCCGGCGTTTCGCGACCTGGCGGGGGGAGGGGGAGCGGTATTCGCGCCCTGCGGCGACGCGGCGGCGTGGGCGGCGGCGGTGACGGGGCTGCTCGACGATGCGGCGCGGCGCGACGCGATGGGCAGGGCGGGGCGGGCGGTCGCCGAGCAGTACGCGTGGCCCGTCGTGGCGCAGCGGGTGCTCGACGTGTACCGGCGGGTGACGCAATGATGGGGATGGACTTGCTGTTCGGTCCTTCGGTCGAGCGTGGTCCGCGGGATCGTCGCATCTATCTGACGTTCGACGACGGCCCCAACGAGCGCGCGACGCCCGTCATCCTCGACATGCTGGCGGCCGAGCGTGTGCCGGCGGCGTTTTTCATGGTGGGGAAGCATGTGCGCCTTTTCCCCAAGCTGGCGCGCCGTGTCCGGGAAGCGGGCCATGAGGTCGGCAATCATACCGAGCACCACGTCAAGCTCCACCTCCTCGGTCCCACGCGGATCCACGACGAGCTGGCCCAGGCGCATGTGGCGATCGTCGTGAGGACGGGGCGCGAGCCGCGCGTCTTCCGCGCCCCGCACGGGCTGCGCAGCCCGTTTCTGCGCCCGCTGGCGCGCCGCTTCGGCTACACCGTGTTCGGGTGGACGTTCGGCGTGTTCGACACGGCGCGGCCCGGGGCCAACGTGATCCGCCGCCGGGTGCACGCGCGCCTGCGGCCGGGGGCGATCGTACTGCTGCACGATGGGGACGGCTACGATCCGGAAGGGGACAGGATGCAGACGGCGGAGGCTCTGCCGGGGATTATCGCGGACGCGCGGGCGTCCGGTTACGAGTTCGGGGCCTTGTCGGAGCTTCTGCCCGCCCCGTCTTACACTCACTCCTCACCGGGCACTCAGGACACCGCGGCGTCCTCGCCACGCACACCAACGCTCCCAGCTCCATCATCGCCTGATTGAATCTCCAAGCTCTCTTCCCATCCTTGGGTACGATTTGCGCGGCGAGGTCCCAGACGTACCCGTCCCCCGTCCCCCGTCCCCCGTCCCCAACAAAGACTCGCGTGATCACCCTCTTCACGTTCGTATCCACCGCCGGCACCGGCTTCTCGTAAGCGAAGCAGGCCACGGCTCCGGCAGTGTATCTCCCGACTCCCGGAAGCTCATCGAGGTCTTCCGGGTCGTCCGGCAACTTGCCGTTCATCGTCTTGCTGACCACGCGCGAAAGCGCGTGGAGATTCGAAGCCCGGGCATAGTATCCCAATCCATCCCAAGCCTCTCGCACCGCCTTCGGGCGCGCGCTCGCGAGTCTTTCTATCGTCGGGAACCGCTCCAGGAATCTCGGATAGAACTCCGAGACTCGACTCACCTGTGTCTGCTGCAGCATGAACTCCGACACGATGACGCGGTACGGATCGCGGGTGCGGCGCCAGGGGAGGTCGCGCGCATGCTGTCCATACCACCTAAGCAGCTTGCGCGTAAAGGTTTGAGTGGACTTGGTCGGCATCGATACATAACATACTACATCCCATGACCTCCTTTGCCCCCGCCCTCGACCTGCGCCGTCACGTCGGCCGCTACGCGCTGCGCACCGCTGGGCACGCGGGGCGGTTCGCCTTTCTCGTCCGCGACCTGAGCGTAGGTCTGATGGAATGGCGCATCTGGTTTCCGCGCACCATCGATCAGGCGATTGCGATTGGCTACGGCAGCCTCGGGATCGTGCTGCTCGTGGCGGCGTTCGCGGGCGCGGTGACCGCACTCCAGACGGGCTATCAGTTCACCAGCAGCGTCATTCCTCTGTATTACGCGGGCGGGGTGGTGACGGCGGGGGTGGTTCTGGAGCTGGGTCCGGTGCTCACCGGGCTGATTCTGGCGGGCCGGATCGGCGCGCGCTATGCCGCCGAGCTGGGGACGATGCGCGTCACCGAGCAGATCGACGCGCTCGAGAGCCTGGGCCGCTCACCGATGAGCCATCTGCTCTTGCCGCGCATCATCGCGGGGATCCTCGTCATCCCGGCGCTGACGGTCTTCGCGAACGTGATGGGAATCGCGTCGGGGTATGTCGCGGCGTCGAGCTCGCTGCACCTCTCCCTCACGGAGTTCACCTACGGGTCGCGCTACTTTTTTCACACGTTCGATCTCTACTACTCGATCATCAAGGCGTTCTTCTTCGCCGCCGCGGTGACGGTGATCCCCTGTTACATCGGCTACAACACCCAGCAGGGCGCCGAAGGCGTGGGGCGCTCGACCACCACGGCGGTGGTGGCGGCGTCGATCACGATCCTGCTGCTCGACACGGTGCTTGCCAAGGTCCTGCTCGGCACATGATCGAGCTCAAGCAGGTGTCCAAGCGCTTCGTCGACAACGTCGTGCTCGACAAGATCGATTTCTCCGTCAAGCGCGGCGAGACGGTCGCGCTGCTCGGCCCGTCGGGCACGGGGAAGAGCGTCCTGCTCAAGCACATCATCGGACTCATCAAACCCGATTCGGGCGAGGTCCTGGTGGATGGGCTGTCGGTCCCGACCCTGGGGCGCAAGGAGCTGTCGGAGCTGCGCAGCCACATCGGCTACGTGTTTCAGAATGGGGCGCTGTTCGACTCTGACAGTGTGTTTGAGAACATCCGCCTCGGCATCACCAACGACGAGCACTACCGCGACGATACGTACTGCGAGGAGCGCGTCCGCGAATGCCTGCGGCTCGTCAATCTGCAGCCCGAGGTCGGCAACAAGTTTCCCTCGGAGCTGTCGGGGGGGATGCGCAAGCGCGTCGGGATCGCGCGGGCGATCGCCGGCAAGCCTACCTATCTACTATATGACGAGCCGACGTCCGGCTTGGACCCCGTCAACGCGGATGTCATCGACTCGTTGATCGAGCGGCTGCAGCAGGAGCTGGGCGTGACGAGCGTGGTGGTGACGCACGACGTGCGGGGGGCGTTCCGCGTGGCGGACCGGATCGCGCTCCTGTCGCAGGCGAAGATCCGGGCCGTCGGTACGGCGGAGCAGATCCTGGCGTCGAAGGATCCGGCGGTGCAGCAGTTCCTGGAACGCGACCTCGAGATGGCCGTCATCCAGAACGAGCAGACCTGAGGAGACATGGACACCACGTACAAGCAAGAAGTCGGCGTCGGGGCGTTCGTGCTCGTGGGGTTCGCCGTGTTCGTCGCGCTGCTCTTGTGGCTCACCGGCCGGCGCGTCGGCGGGGAGGGGCAGCGCATCCCGGTCGTGTTCGAGAACGTCGCCGGCCTCAAGAAGGGCGATCCGGTGCTGGTCTCCGGCGTGAGGGTGGGGAGAGTGGAGGGCGTGCACTTGGAGCGCACCGGGAAGGTCACCGTGACGCTCAGCGTGGCGCCCGACGTGCGGCCCCGCATCGACGCGACCGTCTCCATCGCCCCGCTCGATCTGCTCGGCGCCAAGTTCATCAAGTATTCGCCGGGCGTGCGCGAGGAGCCGTGGCCCGACGGCCGGCCCTTTGTCGGCACGCAGGAGCAGGAGCTGACCGACATGGCGCAAGGCGTGGCGCAGCGCGCCAACGAGCTGCTCGGCAACGCCAACACGTTCGTCTCGCCGCAGCTGAGTCAGGACCTGCACAACACCATGATCGCGGTGCAGCGGGCGATGAGTGTGGTCGGCGAGGCGCCGGACGGGCCCTTCGTCAAGCAGACCACACGCACGTTGGCGGCGACGGAGCGCGTGATGGTGCGGGTGGACTCGCTGCTCGGGTCGTCGACGGGGAAGCATCTCGACTCGTTGAGCGCGAATCTCGCGACGCTCACCAATCATCTCGGTAGCGCCACGGTCGCCATCGATACGCTGCTGCGTCGCATGAATCGCGGGGAGGGAACGCTTGGCAAGCTGGCCAGTGACTCCACGTTGTATAACGACTTGCACGGCCTGTCAGTCGCGCTGACTGCGCTGTTGACGGATCTGAAAGAGCATCCGGATAAGTACATGAAGCCCGGGCTGGTCCGGGTCAAAATTCTCTGAGACGTGCTGACCGTCACGTTTCTCGGGACATCGGCGGCGCGCCCCACCGTCGAGCGCAACGTTTCCGGCCTCGCCCTGCATCGGGAAGGCGAGACGATGCTCTTCGAATGTGGGGAGGGGACGCAGCGCCAGATGATGCGCTACGGCGTGAGCTTCGCGCTGTCCGAGATCTTCTTTACGCACTTCCATGCCGACCACTTCCTGGGCGTCATCGGCCTGATCCGGACCCTCGGCCTTCAGGGGCGGCCCGAGCCCCTTCTCTTATATGGGCCCAAAGGGGCCAAGAAGGTGTTGGGCGAGGCCATGAAGCTCGGTGTGGAGCGCGTCCCGTTTCCGGTCGAGATCACCGAGATGAAGGTGGGCGAAGCGATCAAGAAGCACGACTACGAGATCCGAGCCTTCGCCACCGAGCACGGCGGCGGCAGCATCGGATATGCGTTGCACGAGAACGAGCGTCGTGGACGCTTTGATGTCGAGAAGGCGAAGGCTGCCGGCATTCCCGAGGGGCCGATGTGGGGCAAGATCGCAAAGGGTGAAATGCCGGGCCCTGAAGGCGTAGTGGGGCCGCCGCGCCCCGGCCGCCTCGTCGTGTTCACCGGTGACACGCGGCCGAGTGCGTCAGTCGTCGATGCGGCGAAGGGCGCCGATCTATTGATTCACGAAGCAACCTTCGGCGCAGAAGAGAAGGAGCGCGCCAAAGAGACGGGGCATTCGACGGCGCAGGAGGCGGCGCAAGTGGCGTTGGCGGCGGGGGTGAAGAAATTGGTGCTGTGCCACGTCTCGGCGCGCTATTCCATGTCGGCGGACGAGCTGGTGCGAGAGGCGCGCGAAGTTTTTCCCGCCGTGTTCGTGGCGCGTGATGGACAGGAGGTCGACGTTCCGTTCCCAGACTAGGGCGTAATTTGAGCCGTTCGCTTTTCGCAGTTCGTTCGGGACTGGGTGACCTGGGGTTTTCGCTGTTTGCCGCAAAATCGCCCCCCGGCGCCGCAAAATCGCCCTAACCATCGAGCGGCGCCGTGGCGCTATTGCATCCCATGGCACCGGCTCCCGGCGAGGTCCGCGTGACGCTGGTGAAGGCAGCGGCACTGCTCGCCTTCATCGTCGCCGCGGATGTGTGGGCCACACACCAGTTCGGCCTCGGCCTCACCCAGCTGGTGGCCGTTGGCGGCGCCGTCGCGGTGGTGAGCAGCGCGGTGCTGCCGTTCCTCAAGGCCATCCTGAGCGCGGCCGAGCAACGGTCCGCCGTTCGCTGGCTCCGCGACGCGGGACGCATCGTGCTCTGGACGCCGCTGCTGGTGTTCTTGTACGTCGCCGGGGGGATCGCCGCCCTCACCGTCTCGAGCGTCACCGTGACGGGCGAGGGGTCGGACCGCGCTGACTCCGTCTCGATCGCTTACCTCGATCGCCCCAGCCACATGCGGTCCCAGCTGCTGTACCCCGACAGCACCATCCGCTTCCCCGCCGTCACGACACCGCTCGGGCGGAGGGTCCGGGTCGTGGCGCCGGGTTTCATCGCCGCGAGCTTCACCGTGTACCCGCTGACGGGTCTCACCGTCAGTCTGGGCAGCGACCTGCCGGTCGCCCCGTCGATTCTGTTCCGCCCCGAGGCGCAGGGCTTGTTGGCGCTCAGGAACAAAGGCCGGTTCCGCGCCTGGACGCTAGTGACGCGTCGAGCCGCGTTCGTCCGCCAGGGAGCCGAATGGCAGATGGTGAGGATCGAGTAATGGATTTCGAGATCGCTAGCAAGGTCGGGCGGCCGGAGGTCGTGCTCGTGGTGAGCGACCTCCACCTCGGTATCGGCCAGGACGCCGACACGGGCCGCTATCACCGCCGCGAGAATTTCTTCGCCGACGAGTCGTTCGCGGCCTTCCTCGAGCACCACGACCAGCAACAGGGTGGAGCACCGTTGCTGGTCGTGAACGGCGACGCGTTCGACTTCTTGCGCGTCGCCGACATCCCCGAGACGGATGCCGAGTTCGACGCGTGGGGCGCCGCGCTGGCGGAGCTGGGTGCGCCGCGGCCCACGGCGGAGTTGCGGAAGCTGGCCGGCAAAGAGCGCCGCTACGGCTTGAGGACTGCCGACTACAAGTCCGTTTGGAAGCTGCTGCGCATCGCAGAGGGACACCCGGTCTTCTTCGCGGGGCTGGGGCGGTGGATCGAGCGTGGCGGTTGGATCGTGTTCGTGAAGGGCAACCATGACCTCGAGCTGTTCTGGCCGCTGGTGCAGGCTGCCGTGCGGCGCGAGATCGCGCGCGCCCACCCGGGGGCGCCGGTGGCGGAGCGTGTCCTGTTCTCGCAGGACGGGTTCCAGCTCTCCAACGTGTACATCGAGCACGGGCATCGCTTCGAGAGCACGACCGCGGTCAAAGGTCCCCCGACGCTGCCCAAGACCCCCACCGAGTTGAACCTACCGCTCGGCTCCTTCGTCAATCGCTACCTGATCAACGCACTCGAGGGGATGGAGCCGTTCCTCGACAACATCAAGCCGGTGCAGCGCCTGCTGTGGACCGTGCTGCGGCGTCATCCGCTCAAAGTCTTCACGATCGCGCGCCACAGCTTGACCTTTCTGATGCGCGCCGCACGCCCCTACTGGCTGCGCGATGGCCTGGGATTCCTGCTCTTCTTCGGCTCGATCTTCGTCCAATTCGCGGTGGCGGCAGCGCTCCTCGTCCTGGTCGCGCTGCCGGACGTCCGGCACTGGGTGGCGGCGGCTCTTCCCAGGACGCGTTATGTCGTGGGTGTGGTCGGCCTGCTGGGACCGTACATCTTGGGGTTTATGCGGGACCTGTTGCCCAGTGGGCGGCCCTCCGTGGGCGAGGACGCGTTTGCCGAGGGGATCTACGGTGTGCTGTCCCGTCTCGGGTTCCGCGCCGATTGCCCACAGGTCTACGGTGTGGTGGGTCACACCCACGTCCCCGATGTGCAACGCCTCCCCGACATCGCCGCCGCCAAGGCGTTCTACATGAACTCGGGCACGTGGATCTCACTGTGGGACGTGGATCGCCCCGACCTGATCGGCAGGGTCATCTATTCCTTTATTCGGTTCACGCGGGATCCGGGTGGCTGGTACAACCACGACCACCTGGAGTGGCAGGGTCCGAGCCGCACGGCCGCGCACAGCGACATCCTCGACCGGGGATTGCCGAGTGCACGCGGCGGTTTTTTTTCCGGGCGCGAGCGCCGCACCGTCGCGGCGTTCGCTGATGTCTTCATCGAGGGCCAGGGCGAGGTCCTGACGCCGGGCGAGATCGCGGCCAACTTGGACGCCCACCTGATGCGGGTGCGGTCCAAGCGCAAGGGCAGCCTGCGCATCGTTCTTTTCGTCATCGAGTACGTGCTTCCGCTGCTGTCGCTGCGAGGACCGTTCTCCCGGCTGTCGCGCGCCACGCGCCGCCGCATCATCGAGCGGCACCTTGCCGGACCGCGCGCGGGCCGGCTGGGGCGCAACCTCGCCAAGATTCGCGCCTTGTTCTGCGTGGGCTACTACGGCGATCCGCGGGTCTTCGCCAGCATCCACTTCGCCCCGCCGCCGCAGCAGCCCCGCTATCGGATCGGGGACCTACAACCACTTGCCGACCGACCGCTCGTGACTACCCGTCCGCCCGCGAGCGGGGAGAGTGTGATCGCAGCCGACCTGTGCGTGATTGGGTCCGGAGCGGGAGGGGCGGTCATCGCGTATCACGCCGCCGCCGCGGGCCTTCGGGTCGTCGTGCTCGAGGAGGGCCGCTACGTCCGAGCCCCGGAAATGAGCCACAACGAGCCGGTCATGTCCGCCACGCTGTACAAGGAGAGCGGCCTGCAGGCCACTGTGGATCTCGAAATGACGATCCTGCAGGGCCGCACGCTCGGCGGCACCACGGTCATCAACAACGCCATCTGCTTCCGGGTCGGCGATCCGGCGCTCACGCCGACCCGTCGCACGCTCGAGGAGTGGGCCGCGCTCGGCGCCCCCCTCGACCGTGCCAAGCTCGACGCGTCGTACGCGGCGGTCGAGGAGATGATCCGGGTGCGGCCGCTGCCCGACGTGCTGGCGCCCGCGGCCCTCGCGGACGGCCACACGCCGGGCGGGGCGAACGGTGATCTATTGCTCGGCGGGTGGCGGGCCCTCGTCGACCAGGGACTGGGCGACCGCTCGTACAAGTACGATTTGTTCCGGCTCAATTTCACGCAGTGCCTCGCGTGCGGGTACTGCAACTTCGGCTGTCCCTATGACCGCCGCATGGCGATGCTGGAGACCTACCTTCCCCAGGCCGCGGCGCGCGGCGCGCGGCTCATCCCCGAATGCCACGCCGTGAA
>Ga0137365_10003695_pt1 | contig 12258 bp, 10 predicted proteins | sample SagtaG_9_FD_104799 | JGI IMG/M metagenome (GOLD analysis project Ga0137365, IMG submission 104799) | Vadose zone soil microbial communities from Sagehorn Ranch, Mendocino, California, USA - Sage1_L_40_16 metaG | ecosystem: Environmental > Terrestrial > Soil > Vadose zone | place: USA...
AAAAGGGTCTTTCCCGTTCCGGGAGGTCCAACCAATAAGACGCCCTTCGGAATACGCGCGCCCAATTGGATGAACTTCTGTGGCTCCTTAAGGAACTCGACCACCTCCGCCAATTCCTGCTTGGATTCTTCCACGCCGGCTACATCCTGGAATGTAACCGTGGGATGTTCACCACTAAACATGCGAGCGCGGGATTTGCCGAACGACATCGCGGCATTATTCGATCCCTGCGCCTGGCGGAATATGAACCATAAAACGCCAGCCATAAATAGGACAGGGAGAATATATAACGCGCCGCTGACGATGCCAGCCCACTGTGAGGGCGGCTTGACTTCGATCATGACGCTTTCAGGAGAAAGTTGTTCGGGGGTAACGCCAAGGGCGATTAATTGCTCTACCAGAGTCGAATTCGATTCCTTATAAGACTCAATACCGTTTTCGTCTCCACTTGTATAAATGACCCGCAAGCTGTCACCATCTTCGATGACCACGCGAGCCACCTTGCCTGCCTTGATATCCCGTGCAACTTCATTGATCGTTAGGGACTGGGTTGTGCCAGATTCCCTTTGGAAAGCCATGACGATCATGGCTACTGCGGCGACGATCAACAAGAACGTCACAACAAACGATTGATTTCTAGGATTCACTGTGCCTCCAAAAGATAATTCCAAGAAGATTATACCAACATGAACTACTCAGGAACAGCCTATCGGAAAATCTTATATATTTCTCTAATACGGCGGATTTCGCCGTTTTGCCTTGCGACGGTTGTCCAAGACGGGCGGATTCCTCCTCAAAACCTTCGCAACGTTTTTTAAGGCTTTTCTAGCGTTTGGATGCTGAGCATCCCCCTACTCTTACTCGATGACCAACTCCACCGGACAATGATCAGAGCCTAGCACGGATTCATGAATAATCACATCTTTAATATGAGGAAGCAACGCCTCAGAGACGAGAAAATAATCAATCCGCCAACCAACGCCGCGTTGTCGGGCGTTGCTGATGTAGGTCCACCACGTATACTGGACGCGGTCTGGATAGAGATGACGGTAGATATCTACGAAGCCATGATCGAGGAACTTTTGCACCCAGGCACGTTCTTCTGGCAGAAAACCAGATGTCTTCTGGTTAGATTTTGGATTCCTTAGGTCAATCGGCATATGGGCGGTGTTAAAGTCCCCGGTAATGATGACATTCCCTCCGTTGGCGTGAAGCATGTCACACACGGAAAGCAGATGGGCATAAAAGTCAAGCTTATAGTCGAGGCGTTCTTTGCCGCGCTGACCATTCGGAAAGTAAACGTTAAATAAACGGAAGTTAGGATGCAGCGTGGAAATGACGCGTCCCTCCGTATCAAAGCGAATCATATCCATGCCCAGTTGCGTTTCCACGGCCGGAGTCCGCAAAAACGTCGCGACCCCGCTATATCCCAGTTTTTGCGCGGGATTCCAAACTACATCGTAGCCGGGAAAATTGCGTTGCTGTTCCCTTAATTGACTGGGATGAACTTTGATTTCCTGTAAACACAATACGTCAGGTTGTTGAGTCCATACCCAATCGAGTGCGTTCTTTAAAAGCGCGGCGCGAAAGCCGTTGATGTTCCACGATATGATCTTCATGATCTACACTTTATCCACCCCGCAGAAAACATGCGGGAACAATAGTGCTCAGCTCGTCCACAGGATTGCTCCGCTTATGGTAAACTACGTCAGGTGACATTATGGACGCAAAGATGAAGTGCATTCTGTGTGTTGAAGACGAGCCCGAAATGATAGACTTGATGAGGCTGATTTTGGGTCGTCGGGGTTTTGAAGTAAAAGGTGCGTCCGGCGGAGTGGAAGGGCTAAGGATGGTCCGTGAGGAAATGCCGGACCTTGTACTCTTGGATTTGATGATGCCCGACATGGACGGTTGGGAAGTATACCAGCAAATGAAAGCGGACGAAAAAACGAAGAATATTCCAGTGATCGTCGTCACAGCCAAAGCACAAAGCATTGATCGGGTGCTTGGGCTGCACATCGCGAAGGTGGATGACTACATCGCCAAACCGTTCAGTCCACAGGATTTGATGAACAGCGTCGAGAAGGTGCTTAAGTCTAAAACATGAAACGAGGCGACCCTATGGACGCCTCGTTTTTGCTTGCATTCCCTATGACGAAAACCATTTCAATTGAAAATAAAAACCGCGGGATTGACGGACTGTTGCAGATCAAATACTGCGATAGTTTCCTGACTCAACTGCGTGGATTTACGCTCCACCCTCGCCTCGCGCGGGATGAAGGCTTGGTGCTGGTTGGGACGCGTGATTCACGCATCGACTCTTCCATCCATATGCTGTTTGTTTCGTTTGACCTTGCCGTGATCTGGATCAACTCGAACATGCAAGTGGTGGATAAGATCATCGCCAAATCCTGGCGACCCGCGTATTTCTCAAAACAACCCGCTAGATACGTTTTGGAAGTTCACCCGGAGCGATGGGAGGAATTTCAAGTTGGTGATACGGTATCATTTAAGAATGCGTAAATTGCTTCCCCTTTTCCTTTTGCTTGGACTGGCTCTTTCATTTATTCCCCATTCTGTTTCTGCACAATCCAGTGGACCCGTGTACATCGTGCAATCGGGCGATACATTGTCCTTCATCGCGTCCCGCTTCAATGTGACGGTCGATGATTTGATGACGGCGAATCCAACGATCAATCCAAACTTTTTGGCTGAAGGACAGGAGATCGTAATTCCTGGGCTCGAAGGAGTCACAGGGGTACTCGAAACGGAGATTATCTCCTTTGGCGATTCGCTGCGCAGTTTAAGCCGGCGCACGCAAGTTTCCGATGAACAACTGATCAAACTGAATCGGCTGGTCAGTCCATCAGAACTTTATGTCGGCGTGAGTTTGATTGTGCCAAAGCAGGAGAATCAATCCTCGCTTAATACACGCATGACAGCAACACAGGGCGAGTCGCTTTTAGAACTTGCTGTTAAACAGAATAGCGATGCGTGGACTTTATCATCTCTGAACAAATTAAGTGGCACCTGGGATGCAATTCCTGGTGACGTACTCTACTCACCTACTGGTAATAGTGAAGCCAACGCAACGGGTCTACCATCCGAATTTGAAAGTGCAAGCATTGAGCCGTTGCCAATGGTTCAGGGCGGAACAGAAGTCATTAAAGTAAAGACCCAGAATAATGTTTCCTTGTCTGGAACACTTGTTGATATGCCCCTCCATTTTTTTCAGGGTGATGGTGGAGAACAAGTTGCGCTGCAGGGAGTACATGCATTGCTTGATCCCGGTGTCTATCCCTTATTAATAGAAGCGACCCAGCTTGATGGAACAAAACAGTCCTTTCAGCAAATGGTGCTAGTAACATCCGGGAATTACCTACATGAAGATATTCTCCTCAATGATCCAAGCACCATTGATCCAGCTGTAACGGAGCCAGAACTTCAAAACATTACCGCGCTAACAACACCATTCACATCCACACGTTATTGGAATGGCGTCTTTGCGTCACCGGCTGTATATCCGGACTGCTTTACCTCGCGTTACGGAACACGCCGCGTATACAAAGTGGTCAACTCAGATACCGAGATTCCGGGGTTTCATTCTGGACTTGATTTTTGCGGTGGTGAGGGATTACAGATTTTCGCTCCCGCAGCGGGCAAAGTTGTTTTTGCCGCTCCTTTGACAGTTCGAGGGAATGCAACCATTATCGATCATGGTTGGGGTGTTTATAGCGGTTTCTGGCATCAATCACAGATTTTCGTACATGTGGGTGATACTGTCGAACCAGGACAGGTGATCGGCTTGGTTGGAGGCACAGGCAGAGTGACCGGTCCGCATCTTCATTGGGAGGTGTGGGTTAATGGTATACAGGTGAATCCGCTCGATTGGTTGAAACAAGTATATCCGTAATGGAAGCGTTGCACTTCATTCCTGTTTATGCTACACTACGAGCAACCGGAGGTCTTTTTGTCTACTGCGTCCATCGTCAACTTCCTAAAACAGAGTGACATTTTTTATCAATTCACGCTTACGCAACTGGAACTTGTTGCCAATCTCTGTCAGGAAGCTACCTATCAAAAAGATGATTTGATCTTCAAGGAAAACAGCGGTAGCAAGGAGTTATATATCATCGTACAGGGTGAGGTAGATATTTTTGTTGACCCGTCTTTGGTAGGCTCCGTAGATGTGGGGAGTGAAAACAAAACAATTGCCATGCTTCGACGTGGGCAGAATTTCGGTGAAGTCGCTTTGGTTGATGAAGGCCTGCGATCGGCTTCTGCCTGTGCTTCGCAAAAGGATACACGTCTGCTAATTATTCCTCGTGATAAATTGATTATGCTGTGCGATACGTATCCCCAATTAGGTTATCGTTTGATGTATAACCTCGCTGCAGATCTTGCGATGAAAATCCGTAATACTGACTTGCGTATCCGTGAGCAATTGTTGTATACACCTCAGGAAAAGAAATAAAGAGATTTTTAAGAATCACACTTGACCCAAGTAGATATTTGCCTTAATATTGGTTATTAATTTTACTGTAATTCTAGGGTATATAAAAGAAAAGCCACGGGACATCTCTCGGGCTTTATTTCTAATATTGGTATTTCATAATGAAACGTAACGCCAGTTGAAAGGAGGTGATCCCGACAAACCAGAGTGTTGTCCACCCTATTGTCGTATCCGCCAAAAAGAGGATACAAAATTTCACTATTCACATTTCGGAGGAGAAAGAAATATGAAACGCTTATTTACAGTGCTTTCGCTGATGGTAGTTGCAAGCATGTTCTTCACAGCTTGCGCACCCCGGGCGACCCAAGCTCCAGCCGCAACTTCGGCTCCGGCTACGCAGGCGCCTGCTGCAACGGAAGCTCCCGCTGCAACTGCAGCCCCTGCTACTGGTGGTGGTACGTTAAAGATCGTCTCCAGTCTGCCTATGACTGGCGCATCTCTGACCCAGACGCAGACCATTGTCAACTCTGAACAGTTGCGCCTTGACCAGGCTAACTCACAGGCTTGCGGTGGTAAATACACGCTCTCGTATGAAGCCTGGGATGATGCCTCTGCCGCTCTCGGTAAGTGGGACCCGGCTGTTGAAACAGAAAATGGCAATAAGGCTGCTGCCGATAAGTCCATCATCGCCTATCTTGGTACCTTCAACTCTGGCGCTGCCAAGCTGTCCATTCCGATTTTGGACCAGGCAGGTCCGTTGGTGATGATTTCGCCCGCAAACACGTACGCCGGTTTGACGAAGGACGCATCCCACGGTGCAGAAGCTGATGAGCCCGGTAAGTATTATCCAGGCGGCACCCGCAACTATGCACGTGTTGTGACCGCTGATGATGTTCAGGGTGCGGTTGATGCCAAGTATATGAGCGAAAAGCTCGGTGTGAAGGCTGTCTATATCCTTGACGATCAGGAACTGTATGGCAAGGGTGTTGCAGATGTGTTCGAGAAGACAGCCAAGGATTTGGGCATGACTGTTGTTGGTCATGAAGGTATTGATCCCAAAGCTGCTGACTACAAAGCGTTGATGACCAAGATCTCTACCAGCAATGCCGGTGGTCCTCCAGACGGAATCTTCGTGGGCATGGTTGTTGATAACAATGCCTCGCAGTTACTGAAGGATAAAGTTTCCATCATGGGCGACAATGAAACAGTTAAGTATATGGGACCGGATGGTGTTCAGACCCAGGCGTTCATTGATGGTGCTGGCGCCGATATCGCTGAAGGCGTTTATGCTTCAGTCGCTGGTCTTGCTCCTGAAAACTACACTGATGCAGGCAAGAAATTCCTTACAGATTACGAAGCCAAGTACGGCAAGCTGACTGAGCCCTATGCCATTTATGGGTACGAGGCGATGAATGTTTTGCTTAAGGCAATCGAAGATGTCTGTGCTTCGGGTGGCGACCCCACCGATCGAGCTGCGGTTACCAAAGCGGTGTTCGCGATCAAGGATTTCGACGGCGTGCTTGGAAAATGGTCGTTTGATGAGAACGGCGACACTACACTGACCTCGATGACAGTCTATCAGGTCAAAAACGGTGCTTATAGCGCTGTTGACACTGTCCAGTAAATCATATTCGTAGACCCCATGGGGGCGGCACGCTTCGCAGTGTCGCCCCCAAACTTTATCCCACTTCAGCCAATGAGTGGGGAATGAGGAGCAATATGAGCACAAGAACCAAAACCATCTTAAGACGCGTTGGCATCGCCATCCTCGCGTTTTATATTGCATTTTTGATCGGACCCATCGCGGGCTTCGATGTGCCGGTCATTGCTGCAGCCATCAAAAGTAATCCTTTGCAGTTGGTGCAATTCCTGCTCATCGGTCTTTCCAATGGTGCAATCCTCGCCATCATCGCCCTTGGCTATACCATGGTATATGGCATTATCGAACTCATTAACTTCGCTCATGGTGACGTTTATATGATCGGCGTTTTCACTTCTTTAACCACTCTTTCTGTTACGCATACATTGGAGAGTAAGGATCCGCTCAGAATCGTCCTTGGTCTCATTTTTGCTCTTATTGTGTCCATTGTTGTATGTGCGACGCTCAATGCAACCATCGAACGGCTCGCTTATCGGCGGCTACGCAATGCCCCTCGCCTGGCTCCCTTGATTTCTGCCATTGGTATGTCATTCATCATTGAAAACCTGGGCTTGATGTGGGCTTCACAATCCTGGTTGGTGCCGTCCTTCGGAACCACTGGTGGCGCATCGCAAAAATCGTTCCCTGACTTGCTTAGCAAATTAATGAAGCTTACAGGTTTAAACGGTGGAAATGTTAACCTGCTAGCATCCACTGGTTTGCATCTGCGTTTTACGATCAAAGATTTGCTTGTTATTGTTCTTGCTGTCACTCTGATGACTGGACTATATCTGTTTGTTCAGCGAACACGCCTGGGGAAAGCAATGCGTGCGACTGCCCAAAATCGTGATGCAGCAAAAATGCTTGGCATCGATATCGACTGGGTGATCACAGCGACCTTCCTGATCGGTGGTGGTTTGGCGGGTGCAGCAGGTTTGATGGCTGGTTTATATAACAACACAGCTTGGTGGTTCATGGGTTTCCGCGCAGGCTTGGAATCCTTTACTGCTGCCGTATTGGGAGGCATCGGAAATATCACGGGTGCCATGTTGGGTGGTTTCCTGATCGGTTTGCTGGCATCCTTCAGTGATGGTTATCTCAACGCACGCTGGACTCATGCCTGGGTTTTTGCTATCTTGGTTTTGGTATTACTCTTCCGCCCTACGGGATTGCTTGGCGAACAAACCGGGCAGAAAGCGTAGTGAGGTGCCGTGATGAATCAAAATATTAAAACAGGCATCATGTATGGAATTGCCGGCGGTTTGCTGACCTTTATCTTTGGAGGCTGGTCGGTTACCGTAATTGGCGTGGTCCTGGGTGTGGGACTTGGCCTAATCCTTGGGGGTGGCATCAAACGTCAGAAGCCCCTCGCGATGGCTCTTGAAATCCTTCCTGCTGCGCTCATTGCTGGCATAGTGTTGGTGCTTCTTAGTCTTCTGCAAAATTACAAGATTTATCCAAGCATTGGCAAGCCACCCTATGACATTAATACAGTCATCGGCGGCAATCTTGCTGGATTTTTAGGAGTGGTTCTTTTTACATGTCTGATGACCGCATTCCGCGGTTTATCGCCCCAGCGAGAGCGGGTTGCAAAGTTGGTTGTGTTGGGCATCCTGGTGGTCGCCTTTCCATTTTTCGACCAATTCTCCCAATTGCGCTGGCTGGCGTCGATTATCTTTTCCTTGATCTATGTGATCTTAGGCTTGGGACTGAACATCGTAGTAGGATATGCCGGTTTGCTAGACCTGGGCTATGCAGCATTCTTTGCGATTGGCGCTTATACTACTGGCATCCTCTCCTCGCCACAACATAATATTTTTCTCAATTTCTGGCTGGTTATTTGGATCGCCGCTGCCATGGGCGCCACGTTTGGCTTTATACTAGGTGCCCCTACTCTGCCGTTGCGCGGTGATTATCTCGCCATTGTTACACTTGGCTTTGGTGAAATCGTGCCGGTTCTCTTTAGAAATCTGATTGATGTCACCATTAATGAGCCATTCACATGTTGGATTCTACCTTTATTCAGGATACAAACAAAATGTATCACGTTCATGTCGCATGAGGACCTGACAGCCGGAGAAAAAGGGATTAATCCAATTGGACGACCCATATTGCCTCTTATTGGGCACGGAGAGGCTTTGAGTGCAAGCCTCATCTTCAAGCTGTTGCTGCTACTCCTTGCAATTGGGCTGACGGTATATTTCTTCATGCGTGCCAGGGCCCAAGGCAATCGCAGTACGGGTCGGATCATTGGTTTTGTGGGAACGTTGGTTGCGATCCTTTTGGTCTTTGTTCCGATCCCTCATCCTGAAAAAGGTGCTTTTACTTCATTGGTGAATATTTTCCAACCGGGCGAATTTCGATCTGATAATCCGGTCCCGTGGTACTTCCTCATCATTGCGATTATTCTGCTCTCGGTGTTCCTGATCAATCGTTTGCGCGAGAGTCGTCTTGGGCGCGCCTGGATGGCCATCCGCGAGGATGAACTTGCCGCCTCACAGATGGGCATCAACCCGGTACGCACCAAACTCCTGGCATTCGCCATGGGCGCGACCTTCTCCGGGTTTGCGGGAGCATTCTATGCCGCTTATATTAGCGGTATTTTTCCCGGTGTGTTTGACTTTAGTGCATCCATCATCATCTTGAGCTGCGTTATTTTGGGTGGGCTCGGCAATGTCAATGGTGTCATCGTGGGCGGACTCGTGCTCACCACCGCTGACCGTCTCTTTCTCCCGGCATTGAAGGATTTCCTGGCTGGCTTGCTCAAACATACGATCCTTCCCGCCCTCTCTTACAATCACACCCTGCAAAACGTGGTAGAACAAAATGCAAATCCGATCTTATATCGCTTTTTGCTATTTGGCTTGACGCTTGTTATTATGATGTCGGTGCGACCGGAGGGTTTGCTCCCCAGCCAGCAAATTCGTGAAGAGTTGCATGGTGACGAAAATGAACCTGCTCCTGCCGGAGCAACCGCGCCTGCCATTGAAAGCGGCACGCCGAAATAATGGGAGGTTATTGTGACACTCTTTGAAGCTCGCAAGGTTACCAAAATATTCGGCGGACTCGTTGCCGTACATGATGTTGATTTCACTCTTGAAAAAGGGATGATTGCCGGACTCATTGGTCCAAATGGTGCAGGGAAGACAACCTTCTTTAACACCATGACCGGTATCTATCAGGTCTCCAGCGGTGAATTGAATTTTGATGGTCATGACATTACAAAGTTCAAACCATTTCAAATCACTGCATTGGGGATTGCCCGCACCTTCCAAAATATCCGCTTGTTCGCCAACATGAGCGCCATTGAAAACGTGCTGGTTGGTGAACATGTGCGCCTCCATTCCAATTTGATTGGGCAGATTCTGCGGAATCCGGCCACGGTCACGGAAGAAGCGAATGCGCGTCAGAAAGCGCTCGACCTATTGGACTTTGTTGGACTCAAACGTTCGCAGGCGAATGTGACCGCCAAGAATCTTCCGTATGGACTCCAACGCCGGCTCGAGATCGCCCGAGCGCTTGCTACGGAACCCAAACTGCTCCTTCTGGATGAGCCAACTGCAGGGATGAATCCGAACGAGACGCATGATCTTACCGACTTCATCCAACGATTGCGAAAAGAACTCGGCTTGACAATTTTGCTAATCGAACACCACATGCGCGTCGTCATGGGAATTTCAGATCGCGTATCGGTCCTCGATTATGGCGAAAAGATCGCCGAAGGCAGCCCGGCAGATGTGCAAAAGAATCAGCGTGTCATCGAAGCATATCTCGGTAAAGGCACTGTTACCAAGTAAAGGCAGGATACCAAAATGCTTGTATTAAAAGATGTTCATACCTACTACGGCAATATCCACGCCTTGAAAGGCATCTCACTGAATGTTGAAAAAGGTGAGATCGTGACCCTGATCGGTTCGAATGGTGCAGGCAAGAGCACTACGCTTCGTACCATTCAGGGAATTAACAAACCACGCTCTGGCTCGATCGTGCTGGAAGGTGTAGAACTGGAAAAATTGCCGCCGCATGAGATTGCTTTCCGAGGCGTGGCACAAAGCCCCGAAGGACGCATGATCTTTCCGCGTATGAGTGTGCTTGAAAACCTCGAAATGGGCGCTTACGCACGCAAGGATCGCCAGGGCTTTGACCAGGATCTCGAGCGTGTCTTTAGCCTCTTCCCGAGGTTGAAAGAGCGCGCCAGCCAAAAGGGTGGGACACTCTCCGGTGGCGAACAACAAATGCTTGCCATGGGACGCGCCTTGATGGCACGCCCCCGCATCCTTTTGCTGGATGAGCCTTCGATGGGACTCTCGCCTCTGCTCGTGGAATTGATCTTCGATACAATCATTGCGATCAACAAAGAGGGCACAACGATTTTGCTCGTGGAACAGAATGCGTTGATGGCACTCTCGATTGCAAATCGTGGCTATGTGATCCAAACCGGCGAAATTATTCTTACGGACGATGCTCAAAAACTCAAAGAGAATGAAATGGTGCGAAAGTCTTATCTTGGCATTGAATAGCAGACTTACGGGATAATCTTCTTACGTGGGAAACCCGTTTTCCGCCAAAGGCGTGAGAACGGGTTTTTTACGAATTATCGTTGAATAGAATTGATCCACAACTTTGAGGTTAATGAATGAAGAAGCAACATTTATTTGTAATTTTATTATTCATATTTCTCGCAGCTTGCACGGCAGCAAAAAAGAATGTTCTCCCTACTCCCACTGCTTCCTCCCCTGTTGGACCCCTGGATGGTACTTGGCAAGGTAGTGGTCAAGCGAATGGCAAAGACTACAAGATTTTTTTTAGTGTCAAGAATTCGGTTGTGACGAGTATCAAGTATTCATACAACAATCCCCAAAGTACGGCCTGCCTAAATCTTGATCACGCACCGATCGACAGTGCTCATCAACCACGAATTACGAGCAATTCATTCTCTGCGAATCTCGGGTCAGACTTGGATATGTCTGCCGTGTTCAAAAACGACTCCTCAGCTTCAGGGCATCTCAGCGGCACCTTAACTGGCTTCCGCCGAGAAACATTTTGTAATGGCAGCTTCGAAGTAGACTGGGTCGCTGAAAAACAAATCGTCCAGGTTGCCTCTACTCCACCGCAGGCTCATCAATCTCATCCCTTTCAAACGCTGATCCAGATCCTTGTTTTTGGTTTTTCCAATGGAGCCGTATTGGCTTTGAATGCCATCGGCGTAACGATCATCTATAGCACGGTTCGAACGCTCAATCTGGCACATGGCGATGTCTTTGCATTGGCAACTGTTGTGGTCACTACGTTCGTCCGCGGTTTTGGTATCCAGCGCAACTGGAGTCCGCTTCAATTGATTGGATCCTTAGTGCTTGTTTTCTGTATCGCTATTTTGGCGGGTGCAATTCTCAGTGTTGGTGTGGAAGAGCTTGGTTTCAGACCGTTCCGCGGACACTCACGTTTCGCGCCTGTCATTGCCACCCTTGCTCTATCCTTTATCCTGTTTCAAGGAGCGTTGGTCTGGCGGACGTTGCAGCCATCCTGGATACCCGGTGAACATCGCAGTGTGCCAGGCTTACCGGAAGTGCCAACAGATGGTATTCCTAGTCTGTTGCCAGAAATCAATCTCGTTCATGCTCTCCACTTGCCACTGAGTATTGTTATCCGTTTCAGCGATGTATTTGTTCTTGTGATGGCATTCCTATTTGTCGGATTTGCGACCTGGTTTCTCCAGAAAACGAGGACGGGCCGCGCAATTCGGGCGTTTTCACAGAATCAGCTATTGGCACAAATCTTGGGAATCAATGTAAATCAAACCATCCGAAGAGCATTCGCTTTTGGTGGTGCGTTGGCGGGCGCGGCTGCTTTTATCTTTGCCATTTATTATGCCCGCCCATTTGGAGTGCATGGCGCGCAAAGTGGACTGTTAGCGTTCGCAGCGGCGTTACTGGGTGGGATCGGTAGCCCAATCGGCGCGCTCATCAGCGGACTCTTTATCGGCATGGTTTCCTCGCTCGGTGACTACTATCTCAGCGCACAATGGACTTCAGTAATCATGTTGACACTGCTGATCAGCTTGCTTGTGTGGAAGCCAACGGGGTTAGCATTGTCCGATTCGGGGGAATCAATTGCGGTGCGGGACTCGGTCATTCTGACGGCGCCCGGTCAAGGTCAGGCGCGGAGC
>Ga0137365_10003699_pt1 | contig 12248 bp, 11 predicted proteins | sample SagtaG_9_FD_104799 | JGI IMG/M metagenome (GOLD analysis project Ga0137365, IMG submission 104799) | Vadose zone soil microbial communities from Sagehorn Ranch, Mendocino, California, USA - Sage1_L_40_16 metaG | ecosystem: Environmental > Terrestrial > Soil > Vadose zone | place: USA...
ATAATTAATCTGTAAATACAAAGTATGAACCATTTAATTTATCAGCTTACAAGGTATCTATACGAATTAAGCGCCTGATTCTATAACTAATTTTAACATATCCAATTATTCAAAGTCTCCAATTTGAAAAACCATCTTCATTATCAATTAGTTGCAAAGTTTATTCCCTGGAATGAAGCCGCCATTCCCAACAATGAAGCCGCCATTCCTAACAATGAAGCCGCCATTCCTAACAATGAAGCCGCCATTCCCAACAATGAAGCGGCCATTCCCAACAATAATGCCGCCATTCCTAACAATGAAGCCGCTATTCCGGGAATAATGCGGCATTCCTCACAATGAAGTCAGAATTAACACCACGAAGCTGCCGATGACACCAACAGGAACTGGCGATGAATAAAGAAAAAAGGTATAAGTGTCCCGCGGAAGGGGATGAAACAAGTGACACAACGAAAGTTAAATAGTAGTTTTCGATTGACGTGCCACTCTCACCGGCTAAGTAACTATGAACGCTTAAGCATAGCAGTACAGGCGATGAAAGAATCCCGCCTAAGTGGGACGAAGATGCGATGAAAAATGAAGTGTATCAACAAAAAAATCAAGTTATATAAAAGGATAATAGCTTTGCCGGAAAAACAGAATATGCGTGCTCCAGAATCCGTGTGTCAGCAAATGTTTACTCACATCACTCAATGGCAACAAAGTGGGTTTACCCAAAAATTAAAACAGTGAGTGACAGAAGAGTATCCGAAAGTGTTGCCCAAAAGTCCGATTGGTCAAGCTATTGGTTATTGTTTGTCGCGGTGGGAAAAGCTAAGCATCTACACCACCGATGCTATATTGCAGATTGATAACAACCCTGTGGAAAATGCCATTCGTCCTGTAGCCATCGGCAGAAAGAATTATTTGTTTGCCACTTGTCGTCTTCACAAGATAAACCCATACCATTGGCTAAGGGATGTATTGGAGCGCATGCATCTTTATACTACATCAAACATTGCAGAACTGTTGCCGCAAAATTGGAAGAAGCGGGAAATATAGTGATGCGAAGTCTTTCTTCCAATAGGCACTTGGCTGGTGGGATACTCTGCATAAATATCAATTTCTTTCTGGAAAGAAAAACATTAGCAATACTCTCTCCTAATTCTCCGGTCATTTGGTATGATAATTTTTTATTGTACACGGTGTTCAAATTTACACTTCTTTCATTTTTAAAGAATAGAAATGAGTTCAATTAATTTGTTAATTAAATTAAAGCACAAAGCTTAGAGGGTGATACAACTCCGATTCTTATCGGAATTGTTTTTTATATCAGCAGTTATTCAAAAAAAATATCTAACATTATTTATTACAAAGCATTTTATAAATTTGGGCACTCAAGCCAACTTAGCTCAGATGGCAGAGCAGCACATTCGTAATGTGCGGGTCGTCAGTTCGATTCTGATAGTTGGCTCATTAAAAACCTATGAGGTTTCAAAAACCTTATAGATTTAATTGTATAAAGGATTTACTTCAAGCTCAGCTACATCAATATCCTTATAATTTTTTATCTCGTTGTATAATGTATCTCTTTCAACAGGTTCTCTTCTTACTTGTTTGATCAATGAAACGAGTTGTGCAGTTGATAAAGATGGCGCTTGTTCTTCGCTGCCCGCCATAGAATAAATTTTAGTTGTGTCATCAATAGTGCCATCGAGATCATTTACGCCGAATGATAAAGCGAGTTGTGCATTTTGCCTGCCTAGCATTGGCCAATAAGCTTTAAGGTGAGGGAAATTATCAAGGTATAATCTTGCCACTGCATACATTTTCATATCTTCTACCACAGAGCTTTCGGAAATGTGGCTCATGTCATTATCCTTATTGCGAAACTTGAGCGGAATGAAGGTATTAAAGCCATGCGTTTCATCCTGCAGTTGCCGCAATCTTTCCATATGATCTATCCGGTGCCAGTATTTTTCAATATGACCAAACAAGATAGTAGCATTGCTGTGCATGCCTGACCGGTGTGCTGTTTTATGAATGCTGAGCCATCCCTCCGTATCAACTTTATCACCACATATCTCTTCACGGATTTCAGGATGAAAAATTTCTGCACCGCCGCCGGGCAAAGAATCAAGACCTGCATTTCGTAACAGCTTTAAACCTTCTTCAATGGAAAGTTTTGCTTTACGAAACATATAATCAAGTTCAACTGCGGTGAAACCTTTTACATGCAGATCGGGACGATGTTGTTTTATCTTTTGAATAAGTTCGGCAAAAAAATATAGATTCATTTTTGGATGAACACCACCAACAACATGCACTTCGGTAATAGGTTTGCCATCGTAGCTTTTTACCATATCCAACATTTGATCAATGCTTAATTCCCAGCCCTCTTCACGATGAGCATATAACCTGGAGTAGGAACAAAACGTACAGGCAAAAACGCAAACGTTTGTAGGCTCTATATGAAAATTTCTGTTGAAATAAGTTTTATCGCCATGCATTTGTTCACGTTTCCAATTGGCAAGACTGCCAAGATAAGGAAGAGAACTTTTTTCAAAAAGCAGAACACCTTCATCAAAACTTATTCGTTGATTGTTCAAAATTTTTGCACCGATTTGTTGCAGTTCCGCATCATTCACCGAATCAATTAACTGCTCCGGATTTGTTTTTACTGCTTCCATTTTGTAAATTTTAATAGCAAATTTATTGCTCAATTGTTTCTAAGAAAAAAGAAAGCTTTCATAACAAAAAATCTTTTGAGAAGCTTAATTGGTTTTGCTTATGCAGATTGCTCGTGCGTTGTTGCAATTGCCATTGTCATATCACGAATAGCAACATCAAAAAAGCTAACCGGCAAAAAAATTATGCAATAGTAATACCTTCGTAATCATTGCTGATCAAAATAAGTGGAGGAATACTAAGGATAACATTTCTGCATCAAAACAAACTAAATGAATATTAAGCTTCGCCTCATCCTGATGAATTTTTTACAGTTCTTTATTTGGGGATCGTGGTTGATTTCACTGAATGTGTATCTGGATAAAACCCTGCATTTCACAGGCGGGCAAATCGGTAGTATTTACGCAACCATGGGGCTTGCATCATTATTTATGCCTGCATTGTTGGGTATTTTAGCCGATAAATGGATAAATGCCGAGCGGGTTTTCGGTATGTGTCACATCATTGGTGCCCTTTTATTATTTTGGGCATCCACCGTAAAAAACTATAATACTTTGTACCTGATCATGCTGCTCAACACAATGACTTATATGCCAACTATCGCCTTAAATAATACAGTATCCTACAAAGTGTTGCAGCAAAAAAAAATTAATATCGTAAAAGATTTTCCTCCGATTCGTGTATGGGGTACCGTTGGTTTCATTTGTGCTATGTGGATGGTTGATCTTTGCGGCTGGACGAATAGTGCATCTCAATTATATATCAGTGCATCTTCAGCTTTATTGTTGGGACTTTATGCTTTTACAATGCCTGAATGTCCACCTGCAAAATCAGGGGAAAAGAAGAATTTGATTTCGGCATTAGGGTTGGATGCCTTTGTATTGTTTAAGCAAAAAAAAATGCTTGTCTTTTTCGTTTTTGCAATGCTTTTAGGAGCGGCGCTGCAAATAACAAATACCTTCGGCGGAACTTTTCTTACTGATTTTGGAAAACAAAAAATTTATACTAACTCCTTTGCCGTTAACCATCCGGGTGCTTTAATTTCTATTTCGCAGATTTCTGAAACGCTTTTTATCCTTACCATTCCTTTCTTTTTACAAAGGTTTGGCATAAAAAGAGTGATGCTTATGAGCATTTTCGCGTGGGTATTTCGTTTTGGATTGTTTAGCATAGGTAATCCCGGAAGCGGTTTGCCCCTTTTAATTTTATCAATGATCATTTATGGAATGGCTTTCGACTTCTTTAATATTTCCGGTTCCTTGTTTGTAGAGAAAGAGGCTGATATAAAAATCAGAGCCAGTGCACAAGGACTGTTCATGGTAATGACTAATGGTATCGGTGCTTTTTTAGGAGGCATGATCAGTGGTTGGGTAGTAGATTATTTTACAGTGAATGGACTAAAAGATTGGAGAAGCATTTGGTTTAGCTTTGCCGGCTATGCTCTTGTGCTGAGTATTGTTTTCCCTCTTGTCTTTAAATACAAACACACACTTACACCAAAAGAGATTGGTAGGGCGGAAGCAATTGAAATGACACCACATTAAGCCGCTCAAAATAGACACGGGAAACTGAAAAACCGGTAACTGTAACTAAATAAAAAGCAGACCCTATGACGAGCCTGCTTTTTACTTTAAGAAGTTTATTATTAAAGGTGTGACAGTATCTTTTTTTCAAGAATTGATTTGGGTACAGCGCCAATTTGCTTATCAACCACTTTGCCACCTTTAATAAAAAGAATTGCCGGAATTGAAGTTATTCCATAATTGATGCTAACATTAGGATTATGGTCAACGTTTACTTTTCCAACATTTATTTTTCCATTATATTCTTTTGAAAGCTCTTCAATTACAGGACTTATTGCGCGGCAGGGGCCACACCATTCTGCCCAAAAATCTACAATAGTTAATTTATCGCTTTCCAAAACGTTGGTCTGAAAGTTTGCATCGGTGAATTCTACAGCCATGATTCGTTGTTTTATAATTAAAAAATGATTAAATATTTGATGTTAACAGAGCAAATTTACGCCCAAAAACTGATAAATGTTTATTTGGCGTATTTGCCTGATGAATTACTGACGCATCCGGATCAAAAAGCTGACAGTGGGTCAGAGAAGTTTTATGATAAAAGACATTGCCTGGCGAGGAATTCAAGTTTAGCGTTTGCATCGAGTAATTTACGGGTTAATTCTACATTATCTTTTCTTAATCTGTATACCTCGTAAGCTGTTTCTATAAAATTCGTAATATCAATTTCATTCCACGGTTTCATGAGGTATTTATATACCTGTCCACGATTAATGGCATCAATTACAGCATTAATATCGGTATAGCCGGTAACGAGTATGCGTATCGGATCGGGGTATATATGAAGAATAGATTCAAAAAATTCAATGCCCGTGATCTTAGGCATACGCTGATCGCTTAGTATTACATGTATCTCTTTATTCGCAAGTATTCTGGTTCCTTCCACTGCAGAGTCTGCTGTGTAGATATTAAAATTCCGGCGGAAGGATGCGCGAAAGGATACAAGATTATGCGGTTCATCATCGATATAAAGAACATTTATCATTTTTTAATCTGGGTTGATTATGGGTGCAATTTAAACATTGCAAAATAAAATTGCTAATTTGCGGCTATAAAATTCGTTTAATAGGTATTAAAATATTTTATTTGATCATATGGGTCTTTGTTTATAAACTCGCATCCAATTATATCCATGGAAACTGAAATACGCATTAGAGCTTTCAGGGCAACAGATGATTACGAATCATGCCTTAAATTTTATGAGGGTCACAAAAGAGTCTTGGAGGGCCGTGGCATAGGACAGGTAACTTCATCCACGGCTGAATGGATGTTTAGCAATGCTGTATTTGTTGTTGTAGTAGAAACAATTGATGGAAGTAAATTGTATGGAGGTGCACGTGTTCATGCAGCAGACGGAAAGACATTATTGCCAATAGAAACTGCTACAGGCGACATGGATCCGGCAATACAGGATTATGTTAGATATTATGCTCAAAATGGTACTGGCGAACTTTGTGGTCTGTGGAATTCCTTTGAAGTTGCTGGTTTAGGTATAGGAAGTTTATTCCCTTCAAGAGCTTCAGTTGTAATTTCAGAACAAATTGGTTTGAGCTCCATGTTTTCATTGTGCTCACCTGCTACCGTTAGGTTTAATCAATGGATAGGAAGCAGGATATTTACCGAGGTAGGAAACAGTGGCACATTTTATTATCCCAAGCTTGATTTACTTGCTACCGCTGTTTTTCTTGATGACACAAAGGAACTTACAAATGCACATCCCCGTGAACGAGAAAAAATGTTTCTTTTACGGCAGAACCTTTCTTATTTCGCTGTTGAAAAATCTCCTTTCAAAAATATAAATGTAAATGTTCATTATGAACTTGCTGTTCCCAATGCTAGCATTAATGAATTCAAAATAAATTATTACAACCGGGCATCATGAAAAGAAAAATTCTCTTTACTTTTTTTGCAGTTATTATCCTGAATATTATTCCCCTGTTACCAAAGCCTGAACTGCTCCTTAATTTTAAAACATGGATTTTAGTTATTTCGGCAATTGTGCTATGGTTAAGTCAACCTGCATTCAGTACAACCGACATGAATATGAACAAGGAAAGCGACAGGCTTTCTCTATTGTTTATTTTACTTGCTTCCTGTGTAAGTGTTTTTAGTTCTGTTACAGAATGGGCCTATTTTACAGAAAACAAATCTGAGGTCAATTTTATAACAGTTACCGGTTTAGTCCTTTTACTTTCAGGAATAATTTTAAGAGTATGGTCAATTAATATATTGGGTAAAAATTTTACAGCTGCTGTAAAAATAACTAAAGAGCATGAATTAATTAAAAGCGGGCCATATCGGTATATAAGGCATCCTTCATATTTAGGTGCACTTATTGCCATTACAGGATGCCCGGTTTTTCTAAACAACAGTTTTACTATCCTGATCTCTTTTACTGTTATGATGTTTGCCTATTATTTCAGAATTACGTTCGAAGAAAAAGCTTTGTCTGCTCATTTTGGCCGATTCTACGAAGATTATAAAAAAAATACCTATCGCCTACTTCCTTTAATATGGTAGACGAGGTTACTTAATTTTTTCCAATGAATGCAGCCAGAATAATATATAAATTCATCAGAATTTTTGTTGCAACAGTATTCCTGCTATGTTGTTTTGTGAAACTATATTCCCAGAAAAAGATTATAGGGATTAATAATAATTTTTCAACTTACCCTATTGGAAAATATGTTTACCTGTTTAAAGATCAGCAATCATTCTATAAAGATGTTGAAGTAATTAATTTATCTCAGTTTAAGCTACAAACAAAAGAGATACCCGTAATGGATGTGCCAAATGGTGATATATGGGCAAGATTTACAATTGTAAATCAAACAAAAGATTCAACATTATTTTTAGATCTTCAGTATTCAAACATTTCACGAATTTTCTTTTATAAGCGTTATGGTAACAGGCTTGGTCTTATTGACACTGCAGGTAATGACCTTCGTTTTGACAAAAAAATAAATACCGGGACCGATTTTGTTTTTCCCTTCATTTTACCAAGTGGGGATACTACCGAATTCTTTCTTAAGATAAGAAGTAAGCACCCTATATTACTTCCTCTGTTTATTAAAACCAAAGAAAAACTGGATGAGACCACTAATATTCAGGACCTCATTTTTGGACTTTATTTCGGCATTATATTATCTATTCTCTTGTATAATTTATTTCTCTTTATTTCCACAAAAGATTTAAGTTATCTTTTTTATATAATTTATTTATTTTTTCTTGGTGCTGCACAAACTACAGTATCTGGATATGGATTTAAATATTTCTGGCCTAATTTGCCTGTAATAAATCTCTATGCACTACCTATTACAACTGCTATTGCAGCAATAACCGGAATTTTATTTGCCATTTTCTTTTTAAGGATTGCATATTATTACAGAAATTTTATTTTTTTACTTTCTATAATACTGTTACTTTATTTTATAGTAATCATCGCCAGTATTTCGGGCAATAATTCGCTTAGTTACAACATTATTAACTATGGTACCATAACTGCAGGTCTTTTACTTATTATTATTTCAGCTCTCATAGGAAAAAAAGGATATAAGGCCGCTTATTTTTATTTGTTTGCCTGGAGTTCAGTTCTTGCAGGCATAATAATCCTGGTTTTACGAAATTTCAGTATTTTACCCTATACCACTTTTACTACTTATGCTTCATATATTGGCTCTGCTTTAGAAGCTATTCTTCTTTCAATTGCATTGGCAGACAGAATTAACACCCTTAGAAAAGAAAAAGAAGAATCTCAGGCATATGCCTTGCAAATATCAAGAGAAAATGAAAAGCTGATAAGAGAACAGAATATTGTACTTGAGCAAAAAGTAGCGGAAAGAACCGATGAACTGCAGAATACGAATCACCAGTTAAGCGAGGCAATGGAAAATCTTCAGGATGCGCAAATACAATTAGTTGAAGCAGAAAAAATGGCTTCGTTAGGACAGCTTACTGCAGGCATTGCTCATGAGATTAATAATCCTATAAATTTTGTAAAAGCTAACATTAAACCGCTTAAACTTGATATTGACGATCTTTTTGAAATTATTCATCAATATAACCAGCTTCATGATTTAAAAAACGATAATCTCCATCGCCAATTAGACCTCGTTTATGAAAAAGAACAGGCGCTTGACATGAACTTTGTTAAGACAGAAATTCAAAATCTGCTAAAAGGCATTGAAGACGGCGCCGAGCGTACTGCAGAAATAGTAAGAGGATTAAAAACCTTCAGCAGACTTGATGAAAGTGAATTAAAAACAGCCAACGTACATGATGGTCTTGAATCAACACTTATATTATTACGTAATTCAATGCCCCCGTACATAAGAATTGTAAAGCAGTTCAACAGCGAGGGAAATATTGAATGTTTTGCCGGTAAACTAAACCAGGTGTTTATGAACATTTTGAATAATTCCATTCAGGCTATCGGTCAAAAAAAAGAAATTAATAAAGAAGAATTTATTACCATCGCTACTTGTGATACACCTGACGGACACATACACATATCTATAAAAGATAGTGGTATTGGTATGAATGAACAGGTAAAACACCGCATATTTGAACCATTTTTTACAACTAAAGCAGTAGGAGAAGGAACAGGTTTAGGCATGGCAATCGTATTTAGAATTATTGAGGAACATAACGGCAAAATTGAAGTGCTTTCTCAAACTGGAAAAGGTGCTGAATTTGTTATAACTTTGCCACATCTACATCCTGCTTCTAAGAATTAAAAATTTATATGGGGCCAGACGAAAAAATCTCAGTTTTATATATTGACGATGAAAGCAACAATCTTTTATCCTTTCAGGCTACGTTTCGGCGTAAGTATAGAATTCATACCGCTACTTCGGCAGCCGAAGGAATGGGGGTTCTTAATACTGAAGATGTTCACGTAATAATTGCCGACCAACGCATGCCACACTCAACCGGCGTTGAATTTTTTAATATTGTGCGGAAGGCTTTTCCCAGACCAATAAGAATGTTACTTACCGGTTATACAGACGCAGAAGCAATTGTGGATGCTATTAATAAAGGAGAAATCTACCGATATATAAGGAAGCCATGGGATGAATATGAGTTGCAGACTGCTATACAAAATGCTTACGAGATCTATGCTACACGTGATAAACTGGATAAAAAAGTTGCTGAACTTCAAAAAGCAAATGATGAACTAAATCGTTTTATATACAGCACTTCCCATGATCTGCGTTCGCCGCTTGCCTCTGTAATGGGCATACTTAATCTTGCACATATGGAGAACTCCGTGGACGACCCTAATGGTTATCTTGGGATGATTGAAATTTGTGTAAACAAAATGGATGTGTTTATACAAAAGATCATTGAATATTATAAAAGTATACGGGTTGAAGATGAATATAATAAAATTGATTTCAACGTATTGCTTGATGAAAGTATACAGTTATTTAAAATGCAGAAACCAGGAGTTGAATATATTTTGGATATCCAGCAACCTGTGGAATTTGTAAATGATGCTTTCAGAATGTCAGTTATAATAGATAATCTTATTTCCAATGCAGTAAAATACCAGAAACCTGCTGAAAAAAGTCCCAGGGTAGAAATAACTGTTAGAACAAACTCTGAAAAAGCTTCTATTAAGATTGAAGACAATGGTATTGGTATCCTTGACCAGCATCTTAATAGTATATTTAAAATGTTTTTCCGGAGCACTAATTCTGTAAATGGACTTGGTATTGGTTTGTATATTGTTAAAGAAGCACTCAGCCGTATCGGTGGTGAAATTTCTGTTCAGTCAAATTATGGTAATGGGACTGCATTTTATCTTGAAATTCCAAATTGCATCAATCATCTGGAAAAGAATTCTTCCGCATAGGTTCATTACAATTAATTGAAATTTACTTCGCAATTTTATGCGCTGCATTTGTGCCCTCAGGGATGAAATATCGGTAACAGTAAATAGTAATGTAAAGTAAATAAAGTCCGCCTAATGCGGACGTGATATTATTCAAAGCTTTAAAGTAATATATCGTTCATCATAATAAAACTCAAACTTTTCAGGAAAACTTTTTGTACTCTTTTAACAAAGTAATTTCACCATGATGAGCTTCCTGATTTTATACATATGCAATTACTCCTGAAGCCTTGATTTACCCTAAATAAAACCTATTCTTTTTTTAACTGCAAAGATGGACCAGATGCGAATTTGCTCACAAAAAATAAAAACAACTGCTGTCAGGTTTGTGTAAAAAAAAATTTAGGCGTATAAATTAAACATAAGATTGCAGGAGAATTTACTCACTCTTTAATAACCTGATTAGTAATTAATGATGCCCATTTTTTTAATAAAATCATTAATTTTTCAAAGTGTATAGGCTTACTTATGTAATCATTCATTCCCGCAGCAAGACATGTTTCCTCATCGCCCTCCATAGCATTAGCGGTCATAGCAATTATAACAGGTTGCGTGGTAAGTTGACTGCGTAATATTTGAGTAGCTTCAAGCCCGTCTATTTCAGGCATTCGAACATCCATAAAAATTAAATCATAGCTTTTGTTTTTCGCCATTTGTATCGCGAGGCGACCATTTTTCGCAATATCGGGATGATAGCCGAGTTTACTTAATATTTTAGTAGCTACAAATTGGTTTATAACATTATCTTCTGCAAGCAGAATGGTTAATGGATATTGTTGGGAAAGATTATCGAAATGCTTCTGTGGTATATACTCCACTTCAGTAACAGGATTATTTTTTTGTCTTACCTGATCAAGAATATGTTTGCACAAAACATTTTGTTTAATAGGCTTGGCTATTACTGCACCAAAAAGTTGCGGATATTTTTTATGGCAATCATCTCCTGCTGAACTTAATAATATAATAGGAAGATTTGGATTAAATTGCTTGATGCGTTGTGCAAGTTCAATGCCATCCATCTCAGGCATCTGCATATCACTAAGTACGAGATCAAAGTTTGGGTTTTCAAATAAATTTTCAAGCGATTGTTTTCCGGAACTTGCCAAAACAGGAATCATTTTCCAATGTTCCAGTTGCGTTTTTAAAATACTTAAATTGGTAAAATTATCATCAATCACCAGAACCCGTTTCTGCTCTAAACTTGCAATGTTATTGTGTACATAAGTACGATGGGATTGTGCACTTGCTTTTGTATGAATAGTAAAAGTAAAGGTAGCTCCTTGCCCCTGCTCACTTTCTGCTTTAATGTGACCGTTCATCAGCTCTACCAATTTTGCACAAATTACCAGACCCAAACCTGTACCACCATATTTGCGTGTTGTAGAAGAATCTACCTGGGAAAAAGCTTTGAAAAGAACCTCCATTTTATCTGCAGGAATACCTATACCTGTATCTCTTACAGCAAATGATAATTCCAATTGACCATCCTGTAAAACCTTTGCCAGTTGAACATTTATGAATACCTCTCCCTGTTGTGTAAACTTAATGGCATTATTAACAAGGTTCATTAATATTTGCTTTAATCGCAAACTATCCCCTACTATTTGAGCGGGAACACCATATTCCATTTGGTAAACTAAATCTAATCCTATCTGTGCGGCCTTTCCGGCAAATATGTCAAGAACCTCTTCAATGCATGTGCGCAGATCAAAGTCGCTGTGTTCAAGCTCCATCTTACCAGATTCAATTTTGGAAAAATCCAAAATATCATTGATAACAGTTAACAGATTTTCTCCACAATTTCTTATTGTTTCCGTGAATGATCGCTGTTCGCTGTCCAATTCCGTTTCTATAAGCAGGTCTGCCATGCCTATTACACCATTCATTGGCGTACGAATTTCATGACTCATTGTTGCGAGAAAAACACTTTTAGCACGGTTTGCCTGATCAGCTTCCTGACGGGCATTTTCGGCTTCGAGCCTTGCTTTACGTTCTTCTTCTGTTGAATGCATCAATTGCTCTGTGCGTTGCTCAACCTGCTTCTGCAATTCTCTTTTTTGAGCTTTAATCGTATTTATGCGAAACTTATAAAACCCTATAGA
>Ga0137365_10003700_pt1 | contig 12248 bp, 13 predicted proteins | sample SagtaG_9_FD_104799 | JGI IMG/M metagenome (GOLD analysis project Ga0137365, IMG submission 104799) | Vadose zone soil microbial communities from Sagehorn Ranch, Mendocino, California, USA - Sage1_L_40_16 metaG | ecosystem: Environmental > Terrestrial > Soil > Vadose zone | place: USA...
CAAGTTCTCTGGGTTCAAGAGCGAGAAGACGATGAGCGTGACGGAGTATGAGCAGGATCATCTACTGATCCTGGCCACTCCTGCCGAGGCAAGCAACCCATTCCGCGAGAGCTACCGCATCGAGCCGCTCTCCGAGGAATCCTGCCGCGTGCACTTCACTGTTGACGTTGGTAACGTTCCGAAGGTGGCTGAGTTCTTCATGCGGCAAGAGATGAAGAAAGCACAGCAGCAGAATGCCGCCCGTCTCAAGTCTATTCTTGCAAGCCGGACACATCAGGCAAGCTGATTGTTTTGGGAGCCACAATTTTGCCAGGGAAGCTGCACTGTTTCCCTGGCTTCACGATCAGCAGGGCCTGACACAACACAATTTCGATCCTGCAGCCTGTTGCTCGGCCTGAGCCTTGGAAGTACGCGGATCTCAGTCTGGATATCGCTCCCGGTGATCGCTCTGCTGGTCGCCTGCCCTGTAGGCAATGAGCTATGCTATAATACTTCTATGAAGATTCATCTGCGTTATTTTGCATCAGTCCGAGAAACCATCGGGCAAGATGAGGAAGTATTGACAGTGCATGAAGGAACTCGTGTTGCAGATGTGCGCGCTTTACTCCTCGCCCGCTATCCGCAACTTCAGCCCATCATTGAACGCTCAGCTTTTGCTGTCAATCATAGCTATGTGCCTGTGTATACGGCACTGCAAGAGGGCGATGAAGTTGTCTTTATCCCTCCAGTAGGCGGAGGGACATTACCTGATCAGGAGCTTCGAGTATGGAGCCAGTAATTCAGATTAGACGTGATGCGCTTGATCGCGATGCTCTTGTTGCTGCCGTTAGCCATCCAGGTGCTGGAGGTATCGTGATCTTTGAGGGTGTGGTACGTGATAATGCGCGGGGCAAACAGATTCGTTATCTCGAATATGATGTGTATCCAGAGATGGCAATTCAGCAAATCCGGACGATTATTGCCGAAGCTGAAAAGCGTTGGGGCGTTGATCGTGTTGCTGTTGCGCATCGCATTGGACGGATCGAGATCGGGGAGGCCAGCGTTATTATTGTTGTTGCAACACCACACCGCGCCGAAGCTTTCGAGGCTTGCCGTTATATTATTGATACGCTCAAAACTACGGTGCCTATCTGGAAGAAAGAGGTAGCGACGAATGGAGAGGAGTGGGTAGAAGGCTGAGATGGAAGGAGAGGGTTACACTATAGATTTTTTTGTGGTACAGTTATAAATAGTCATAGTTATTCCCGGAGAAAAACATTTCTGTGAATCCGAGGGATGTCACAGAGTTTTCTCCAGGAGGTCATTGATGAACTTATTCGAAAAGCACTCTCAGCTCAACCAACTCTTCACCAAAAGTCCCGTTAATGCTGCCTACCTCGCCGGGTCCCTCTCAACTCGCACCTCGTTTGGACATCTTACCGATGTAGATATTGCCATTTTGCTGATGGAGCAAATCAAGTCAGATCAGTTTCTTGACTACCAGCTCTACTTTTTCAGCGAACTGGCAAAACGGTTAGAGTCTGACAGCATTGACGTGGTGATTCTGAACCAGGCTTCTCTCCTGCTCAAATTGCAAGTGATTAAATATGGACAGATTCTCTTCAGTCGAGATGAGAAACTGCGCGTGTCTTTTGAGACGAAGGCAATCATGGACTACCTGGACTTCAAGAAATTTGACGATATACAGAATCAGGCTCTTAGCCGTCGCCTCTATGGGGAAGTGCTGGCGGTTGATAAAGAGCTGGTACAACGTCACCTGAAACAATTACGTGAGGCGCTAGTCATTCTACATGACCTTGGCAAGACAAAACGTGAGGAGTTCACAACAGATTATCGCGTCTATGGCCTGGCTGAGCGATACTTACAAATAGCTATCGAGTCGTGCCTGCAAGTCTGCGGTATCCTGGTGGCATCCCTTGGGTTACGCAGACCTGAAGGCTATCATGAACTCCTGAGCGTTGTAGCAGCTCAACACATCATTCCAAATCCATTGGCTTATCGACTGGAGGTACTTACGAACCTGCGTGATGCCCTGGTACATGACTCCAGTACGCTTAACCACGATCTTCTCTACGATTATATCCAGCAACGTATTGATGATCTGGAGGCGTTTGCCAATATAATAGAAGAGAAACAGGCAAAATAAGTAAACTGTTTCATCCAGGCCATAAATCGGCCTGGATGAAACAGTTTACTTATTCTCTTGCTGCTCGCAGTGTATTCGCTTGTTCCATGGCCTCTGCTGCTTCTGCTGGATGCCCCATCTCCTCATGTATCTGGGAAAGCGTTTCGTAGGCAAGGATCATTGATGGATCCATAGCGATGGCCTGTTGCGCCATTTCGAGGGCTTCATCGTAGCGCTGCACTTCACGAAGCGTGTCGGCAAGGTCGTTATAGTAATCGGCATTGAGTGGGTCACTCTCAATGGCTATTTCGTAGTTTTCGATGGCCTCTTCATGACGACCGAGTGCATCATATGCGGTGGCAAGCTGATAGTAACCCTCTGGGTCGCCTTCGAACTGCTCAAGCAATGTCTGACTTGTCTTGATTGCATCATCAAACCGATTCATACTATTATAGGTATCTGCGAGTCCAGCATAGGCTGCTGCCAGGTCATCGGGGTCCAGGTTACTGCCAGCATTGATTAGTGCCTGGTATGCGTTCTTAGCGTCATCGTAGCGGCCAGATTCCAAATAGGCTTCTGCGAGGCTGAAGCGAGCGGTATAACGAGTAGGATCAAGCTGAACAGACTGTTCGTATGCATGAATAGCTTCTTCACTGTTTCCCTGTAGAGAACGCCAGGAGCCAAGATGCTCCCAGGCGTCAGCTTCATCAGGAGACATTGTTACAATGTGCGCATAGGTCTCTGCCGCCTGGTCAGGGTCACCGATAGTCTGGTAGACCGATGCCAGTGTATCATAGACAGTGCGTTCTTCAGGATCAAGCCCAAGCATCTGGTTCGCGACGGAGAGAGCCTGGTCATAGCGCCGCATGTCAAGATACAGGCTGACAAGTTCAGCGTAGCGTGATATATCACCAGGATCTGCGTCTACCTGTTTCTCTTGATCCATAATGCGGCGAATCTGCTCATTTACAAGCTCACGTACATCGCGTAGGTTACCGGCAGCTAATGAATTGTCGGGATTGAGGATCAATGCCTGTCGATAGGCCTGAATTGCGTCTTCATAAAGGTTCTGAATGCGATAGGCATCTCCAACACTGAGATACAGCTCATCATTGTCCGGGTCAAACTCAAGAGCTTGCTGATACGTCTCCAGCGCTTCCTCGTGCAAGCCTAATTCACTAGACAGGTTGCCCAGGTTAATGTATGCATCAATGAGCTGGGGATCGAGATCAATTGCTCTCCGATAGCCTGCAATGGCGCTCTCAGAGTCGTCAAGAAATTGTTGGGCTAGTGCCAGGTTATAACGCGCGCGCGCATCGTTGGGATTGACATCGACGGCATGCTGGAAAGCTTCTGCCGCGGCCTCATAGTCTCCTTCTCGCGCGGCCGCATTGCCTTTGTCGGTCCACTCTTGCTCTTCAAGTTGAAGGTCTTGCACGCTAGCGCTGTTCGGGCTAACGCTGTTACTGTTCACTACGTCTTGCTTTTCGTCCATGGTGCTAATTCTGCTTCTCCTCTATGATGTAGCTATTTACGTTCCTCTGTCGTAGGTGTGCTTAGAGTTTTTTGAAATTCCTTGCGTAGTATAACATGTTCAGCTTGCAGCTTCTAGTAGTATGCCCATATAGGTCAGAGTATTTCTTTGTATCCCCTCAGGACTTCGAGTTCAGGAAAATAGCGAAGACACCCATCGTCTCTCATAGAAAAGAGCTATCAGGTGTCTTTGTTCAGGTTGGCAGAAAAATGTTCTGGTTCTACGGAATTATGCAGCTCCGACACCGTTATCGGCGAGAACTTTGTCAATTTCGTTTTTGAGACGTGTTGGATGAGGTCCGATCAGCCTACCAATCTCTCGACCTTGATTAAAAATGATGAGAGTTGGAATGGCTTGAATACGATATTGGAAAGGAACGTGCTCATGCTGGTCAGTATCCAGTTTGGCAAAGCCCAATTTTCCCTGGTATTCATCGCTTAACTTCTCGTAGACCGGTGCAATACCCCGGCAGGGGCCACACCACGCGGCCCAGAAATCAACGATAACGGGTTTATCAGATTTGAGCACTTTTGCCTCGAAATCCTGGTCTCCTACGTGAAAGAGGTTGGCATGTGTATCCATTAACTTACTTGCTCACTTTCATAATGTATTTTATGTGACGTTGAGATATAGAGCTTCTCAAGGAGTCTCTATTCAAGAAAACAAAAGAATACTGGTTCTTATTCCTAATCGACCTATAGGTAATTATCTGCGATTGCCTCCCTGAAAGATGCTCAGTATGCGCAGAATGAACAAGAACAGGTTCAGTAAGGTAATAAAGAGCGAGACCGTCAAACCAATGGCATTTGGCATTGTATCAGCCAGGTACTTAGCCTGTTGTACATAGTAGAGGACATAAGCGGAGAAAATGCCAACGCCCAGAACTGAAATCAGCAGTGTGAAGAACGCACTGTGGAAGAAGAAGCTTATCAACATTGCTACAATCAGCAGGATTACTCCCATGAAAAGAATACCACCTAGCCGATTAAAGTTGCGTTTTGTTATCCAGGCGTACACTGCGAGTGCTAGTGAAGAGACGGCTGTGAGAAAAAAGGCCTCGGCCAGAATGTAACCGGCGCCAGCACCCAGGTAAAGAGCGATAAGCGGAGCCAGCGATATCCCCTCTAAGAGGGTGAAGAGGTAGAGCAAGAAAAGATTCAATCCTGGTGTATTAATGTTAAAATTCAGGACAAGAAGGGCGATGAAACCTCCAATAGCGACAACCCAGTAGCCTCCTCCATAACTGAGGTTTAAAACGAATATGCCGATAAGGGTTCCAATGAAAGCAACAAGGAATGAAGAGGCAAGTAAGCCCATCACTTTGCTGATCAGGCTACCCTCCTGTACGCCTTCGATGCCATAAGGCAATGTTTCGTACTGGTAACCAGTGGCACCAAACATCCCACGGTTTCTCATGGGAAAACCACCTCTAGGATTATACATAGTTAATACCTCGATAGAACACTAGTCTCTTCATTGATGTTGAAGAGCAATAAATTTGTTTTCATAACTATTACGTAGGGCAACTGGTAATGGTTGTATATTGCCCACTACAATTATATAGCTCTGGAGCCGAAAAACAAGGTTTTTGTTGTGATGTTCTCTGTTTTGTTCCTTACATACTATGAAACAAAGAGAAGGTGGTTATTTCTTCCGGAGTTTGCCTTTGGGCGGTTCGTCAGGCGACTCATCGTTAGATTGCAGGGCTAATGATGATTCAACAATATTAGTAATATCACAACGCGGGTGGTTGTTGTCCGCATGCCAGTAGAGCGAACTCCCGGCAGGTTTCTGCATCCGGCCGCCGCAACGCGGACAGCGACGCGATTCAATTTCCCCCTGACCCTGTATCATGCTGTGTACTCCTTAGAAGCTGTCGCGGCATCATATGGTTTGTTTGATAGATGATAAAGTAAATACTGTTGGTGTACAGTCTTCCAGAGACAGTCATACAAAATTGCAAAACTGGAAAATAGCTGAGTATTGGTCTGGGGTTGTCACATGACACTCCATACGCCACAGATTTCACAAAAAGCGATACCAACTTCACCAAATGTCTTGCTACGAGTGTTCCAGCAATCATAGGCGATAGCAATGGATCCGCAATTCCAACAACGAGCACGCCCGCCAGCATTGCTTTCTTCAGACAAACTATGAAGTAGCATGCTACGTGCTTCGTCCGATCCAGTGTAACCGGGATTATAAGCCAGGTGAAGCAAATTCCCTAGCGGTAAGGAGATTTCGTGTGTCGGCGCTTGCAGGGTTCCCTGTGCAGTGTGGGTTGCCGGCACCGATTGTGGAGGTGGCTGTGGTGGCCGGCGGAATAATTCACCTCGGGCTGTACGCCTTCCTCCCTCTATAGGAGGCGTGTAGTCTTGCCGCTCACCACGGTCTCCATTGGCTCCAAGTGGGTTTGGGGAGCTAGTTGGCGATACATACGTATTTCCCTGATGCTCATTCAATGGTGCGTCTGCGCGCTCTCCATCCATTGAGAGGATAGGAGCTTGCTCAGCGGCCAGCGTCTCTGGGCTACTCTCGGGTTGATCTGAGAGGTGATTGTTATCCTCTGGTTGATCGGGTGGGTTTGCGCGTCTGCGTCGTGTAATTGGCATAGGAGCTTGCTTCCTCAGAATTAGTGTGAACTCTAGTTGCGATTGCATTATATCACAACGTAACGAGAAGGTCTACGAAATCGGTGCAGAATGAGAAAAGCCTGGTGGCTTAATTCGTTGGGCGAGCACCGATCAAGCGCTGTAAATTCTATAATTCATGCTCGCCCTGAAAGCGATAAGATTTGCTAACAAAAGCAACTGTCTAAGCTTAAAACGTCTAACTATTGAAAGAAGTCTGCATTGATTTTAATATACTTCTTCCATTCTTCGGGAGTCGCCGACTCTTCAAAGATAGCTGTAACTGGGCAGGCAGGCTCGCAAGCTCCGCAGTCAATACATTCATCAGGGTTGATGTAAAGCATCTCAGCTTCTTCAAATCCGTCTTCACTTTGTGTAGGATGGATGCAATCGACAGGGCAAACATCTACACAGGAAGCATCCTTGACTCCGATGCAAGGCTCGGTGATGACATAGGTCATGATTTAAGATATCCTCCTCTTGGCCCGCTATGCAATACTGTGATTACAAAGCTGCTAAGTTATAATTGTGCTGGCAATGTGATGAATTCAGCCACGTTCAGTATAGTGGGTTGCAAGGGCAATGTCAATTATTTTTTAGGCTTGTGTCCTCTGTGCAAGGTGTTTACAGTTTGTCGATATGCAGGTGTGAGAACACAACCTCTGAATTTTGTTCCTCTACACAGAGGCCGATTTCACCTGATGTGAATGCGTTACCAGAGTTATCGGTGATTGGCTTGCCTACAGGATTATTATTAACAAAGAAATTGAAGGAATTGTCTTTGGCTACAACTTTTATGACATTAGATTGGCCAATCTTGGGCAAGAGAGAAGATAAGGTACTAGACGCTAATTTATTCCAATTTTCTTTCTTTACCTGGAATTCGTATTGACCGCCTTCCGACGCTGTGATCCCAAAGAGGTAGTAGTGAGCCTGGTCAGCGGAGGAACGGAAAATGATGCCGTAAAAATCTCCGTTATCTTGCGAGCCATGAATTTCGGATACGGTAACTGTGAGACTGAAATTGGCAAACTTAATAAGTTGATTGGTTCCGGTGCCGTAGAAAGCTGTAGCAATGCTGAGAGGTGACGTGTTTTGGATATGGTATTGTTGATTCTGTCTGTCGAAGAAGTAGGTCGGACTTAGTGGCCACTCACTTTGTTTATCCGCCAGGTAGTCAATTTGCGTGTTAGAGGGGGTAGCTTGTTGATGAGCATGCCTATTTGGGAATGAGCCAATGACGTTAAGACTGACAACCGAACCAAGAATTACCACAAGTAGTAGAACCAGGGATAAACCAATTCGTCGTAGCATGCTAGCATTTTTCCAGATTAGTTTGACTTTGGCGACAGGTTTTGATGCTGTAAAAGCTTGTTTGCCCTGCTTTCTGAGCACGATAGCTCTTCTTTTAGCTTCACTATCAGAGAACACATAGCTATCAGCATTGGCGACTGCTTCAGCAAAAGCGGCGCTGAACTCGCCGGCTGTCTGATAGCGATCTTCTGGCCATTTAGAAAGCGCTTTATCAAATATCCGATCGATCGGCGGGGTAATATCGGCACGCATTGTCCCAAGCATGGGTGGGGTGTCATGAACGTGCATGAGCGCCATAGCAATTGAAGTTTCGGCTTTGAAGGGCGGACTGCCAACCAGGAGAAAGAACAGGGTCACAGCAAGTGAGTAAACGTCTGATCGACCATCAATCGGCTGACCGAGAGCCTGCTCAGGCGAGATATAGTCAGGTGTGCCCATTAATGTCTCTGGAGATTTTATTGGTTGTTCGGCACTTACACCATCGGGTTGCATGAGACGCACTATACCAAAATCTGAAAGCACTACCTGTCCCCGGCCATCAAGGAGAAGGTTGGCGGGTTTGACATCACAATGTACGCGTCCGTTTTCGTGGGCGTAATCCAAGGCAGAAGCGATTTGTGCAAGATACTGTTGCGCGTCGCTTAATGAAAGAGGGCCATACTTGGCAACGTATTCTGATAAGGTTCCTCCTGGCATATAGGGCATAACGATATAGGGTAAGCCACGATGTTCGCCATAAGAATAGATGGAGAGAATATTTGGGTGATCTAACGCACTGGCAGCTTCGGCTTCGCGGAGGAAGCGCTGATAAAAATTCTTCTGTGCCTGTTTGTCCATAGTGGACCGAGGCAGAAAAACTTTGACGGCAACTTTTTCATCCGTTGAGCGATTATGAGCCAGAAATACAGCGCTAGAGCCTCCATAGCCCAGCAGGTTTTCGAGAATACACGAGCCTATTTCTTGACCAATGAGATGTTGTCCCCTTGTTGTGGACATGTTAAGTCTCCTCAAGACATCAAGAACCACAGAAAGCAAATATCATGCCTGGAATACAACAAAACGCGATTATAAATGAAGAACCATACTGATTTTATCAAGAACCGGGGTAAAGTGTCAATGTCTGATGGGGTTTTATTTTCATTTGAGTTGCCGGGCGACCACGAGGGTCACCCGATACGCAACAACCTATGTTGGCAAACAGTGTCACCCTGAGCACATTCGTTCCACTCAGTGTAAACTCCGCGAAGGGGTCTCTCTCGATGGGCGTAGAGATGCTTCCCTTTCGCTTCGCTCAGGGCTTCGGCTCACGCGCTCAGCAGGACAGTGGTGCGCTCAGTGTGACAGGGCTGTCCCTTCTTTAGATGGTGAATTCGCCGTCACGCATGATGGTCAGGCCATCTACATCGATAGTGCATTGGCTTGGAATGACATCGACATGGATTTTGGCACTCCAATCGGCACCTGTGAATTCGGGGTATGGATTGCCAAAGGCAACATGCAAGCCGGACATTTTTTCGTCTTGTAACAGATTTCCTGTAAGTCTTTTGAGACTGGTGAGCGTACCAATGGCGAACTCTCCTACGCGGTTACCATTGGGTGTCGAGAAAAGGTAGTCTTGCACTTCCTTAGCCAGCGCTTCATCTTCGCTAGTGACTTCAATGATGTAGCCCTGTTTTACGCGAATCACAATGGGATGTTTCAAAACGCCATATTTCTCTGAGAAGAAGTCTCCAAGCACGTCGCAGACCAGTATGCCATCTACACTGGCAGGTGCGGTGAAGACCTCACCTTCGGGTAAATTGCCCCATTTTCCCTGCACATCATATCGTCCATGGCAGGGAATCCACTTCCAATCTTTATGGAAAGTGGCTATCACATCGCTCCCTTTGGCAGAAGTAACATGAATAGTTTGAGCATTGTGTACAAGATCATAGACCTGATTGGTCAGGCTGAATATCTCATCGTAATCTGCGCACATTCCTTCGGTCATAACTTCCTCGTCAATACCAATCATGTGTCCGTGGCGCACTTTGAGTTCTTGCACAAGGAAAGGCAGGAGCGGGATACGGAATCTAATTTCGCCTGGTTTGGCAGTTGCAATATAATAGGTCACAGTCGGCCGGGTTTGGAGCAGATCATTGCGCAATTCGTCGGGAAATGCGGTGAGAGGGCGCTCGCCGTAATGCTCCAGAAATTGTATAGTAACGCCGGCATGTCGATTAAGGGCAGCTACAGCTACGCGACGAGCAATGCTTTCGCGCTCATAATCAGTTATGATAAAGACGCTATCAAGTGAGGTAACACCCATACAACGTACAGCATTTTCGGCACCATATTGCAAACGTTCTTCAAAGGACATTGTTGAAACATCCAGTTTCTCAGAACTGGAGACAGCACTACTTATTTTGCCAGTCATTGGTATTCTCCTCAAAAGTTATTGATAGATGATATTGGTTGGGATGATTGTAGTTTATTGGCCTGGAGCACTTGCATTGTCCTTGCCCCTACCACATCGAGCAACGTTGATATCAACTTTAACGCGTTTCAAATGTTTTTTGTAACTAGATAGTACAGAAATATAGACGTTGCAATACGCTCTTTTTGAAGAACGCTTGAATGAAGCCTTTTGGTGAGGAGCGTAGAAGCTGCTTGGATGGGTTTAAAATTGTCCCTTTGGCTCTATACAGTGTGTTCGCTATGGGTTACACTTTGCTTACCTCTATTAGTAATACGGAAATAGGTAAGGAGAAATTACGTATGACTACAAGTAATCCAACGGGTCTATATCGTTCGATTCATGCACAGCCGCAGGCAGTGCGCGAGTTACTGGCTGACTGGGATGGTCCTGCACGGGCGGCGGAAAAGGTGTCCAAAGTGGGTCGTATTTTCGTGTCCGGTATAGGGACTAGCTATCATGCTTCTGTCGTTGGTGAATATTTATTACGCTTCGTTGGGGCGGACGCCTGGGCTGTTCGCTCATTTGAGTTTGTGCATTATCCACGGCCACTGCGTCCTGATGACGGGGTGATTGTTATTAGCCATCGTGGCAGCAAATTGCATGGTATTGGGGCGTTACAACGCGCTGTAGAAAGCGGGGTACCTACGGTTGGGATTACGGGCAAGAACTCAAAAATGCAGGGGGCTGATGTCATCATAGAGACAGTGGAGCAGGATCCGTCTTCGACCCACTCAATTAGCTATGTTGGCGCATTGGTACGCCTTAGCCAGGTTGCGGCGAGATTAGGGGCGCTCAGAGGGGAGGAACGACAAGCGGAACGGCTGATACAGGGATTGGCACAATTACCTGCGTTAATGGAAGATATCCTGTCGCGGGAAGATGAAGTGAGGCAAATTGCCGAGGAAGCAGTGGCACATGCGCGCCGTTTGTACTTTGTTGGCGCCGGGCCAAACGCTGTTACGGCGCCGGAGGGAGCGCTCAAGGCAAAGGAAGCGGCATATGTGACGACAGAGGGCTTTGAACTGGAACAGGCAATTCATGGGCCTCAGGTGGCTTTTGAGGTTGATGATCTACTGATTCCGATCAGCGTTAAGGGGGGTGCGCAGTCGCGAATGGCCGATTTTTTGTTAGCATTAAGCGAAATTGGTTCACGTATCTGGCTGATTGGCGAAGCGACTACGACGGAGACGGCCAATTTGTTCAGTCGTCCTGGTTGGTCTAGATTTGCGATTTGCGATGGTGCAGAGCTGTCTGAAGAGCTGACCCCTTTACTAGCTGCGCTGCCTGTACAATTACTGGCTGACTTCCTGGCGAGGGCACGTGGTACGAATGCGGATAGCTTCCGTAAAGATCAAGAGGCATATGATAGGGCGGGTTCACGATTTCAGATTTAGGGATTGTTTGTAACGTTTGCATCCGTTGTAACAGGCATTTTTCATGGGCAAGATGAAATTTTAGATTTGTATGTTGGAAAGTTTGCATCAGTTGTAATAGTTGCATCGGGAACATTTATTTCACAGTTTCAGCATGCCATTCCCATCAAATTTGAGTTTATTTAGCGGATTCTTTGGGTGAAACCGTTGTGTTTGCATCAGTTGTAACGTTTGTATCAGGCGCATAACGTTTTCTAATGGCTTCTATCTCCAACTCGTAGGCTTTTCTACGCTCCTCCATTCTTTTTTTGCTCTCAGCGTCTCGTTCAAGAGTAGTGTACATCCCTCGAAAAGGGTGAGCAATTAATCCCGCCTCAACCATGCGGCTAAGTGTCATGCGTAATGTCCTGTAGTTTTGCCCGGTTTTTTCGGCAATCTCTTTCAATTCAAGGCTACGCGTTGCTTCTTGCAGTACTTTGATGATTTCTTGTCGTGGGAATGATAAATTTATGCCTGGGGCAATGAGGGTAGAGATATCAAGGTTGGTTTCCCCTAGCCATTGGATGTATGGGAAGCCATTTTCATTCAGGACTACCTGATAGGAGAGATGGTTGGCTGGCTCGCAGAGGTTGCTTTTTGTGGTAGCAAGCACGCGTTTTTTCTCGTCTGCTGGATCGTAGACTATAATCAAACCGCTACGGGCTGCGGCAATAATGCCGATAGAGCCAGCACCACGGTAAAGTAGATTGTCGGAAGTACCTTTTTTGAGATGGCGAATGATCAAGATGGCACAGTTCGTATGCTCAGCTAGATG
>Ga0137365_10003701_pt1 | contig 12246 bp, 13 predicted proteins | sample SagtaG_9_FD_104799 | JGI IMG/M metagenome (GOLD analysis project Ga0137365, IMG submission 104799) | Vadose zone soil microbial communities from Sagehorn Ranch, Mendocino, California, USA - Sage1_L_40_16 metaG | ecosystem: Environmental > Terrestrial > Soil > Vadose zone | place: USA...
ATCGTCTCCTGGGCCAAACGCTTTCGCTTCACGCCCGAACAGCTCGACGTGCAGGTGGGGCTCTTGTCGGGTGGCGAGCAAGCGCGAGCGGTGATTGCCCGGTTGATGCTGCAGCCCGCCGATGTGCTGCTGTTGGATGAGCCGACGAACGATCTCGACATTCCTACGCTTGAGATATTGGAAGAGAGCTTGACAGATTTCCCGGGCGCGCTGGTATTGGTCACGCACGACCGCTATGTGCTGGGCCAGGTGTGCAAGCAGTTTGTAGGATTAGATGGCACCGGCGCGCATGGCCTGTTTGCCGACTACGAACAGTGGGACACGTGGGTTCAACGTGAAGCGTCCCCAACAGAGCAAGTATTAACACGCGCGCCCGATGGCGTTCCCGCCCGGCGCCCGCCGTCCAAAAAGCTTAGCTATCGGGAACAGCAAGAGCACACGACCATCGAGAAGCGTATTCTAGCCGCCGAGTCCGAGCTGGCAATCTGCCATGCTCGCATGGAAGATCCGGCCATCGCCGCCGACCACGTGAAATTGCAGAAGGCGGTGGACGCGCTCAAAGAAGCTGAACGACAGGTGGAACGACTCTATGCCCGATGGGCTGAGCTCGAGGGTAAACTGCAGGGAGAACAGTAGCGTTTCCAATGGTATTGATACGTTCCAATTGGGGAAAGTGAAAAAGGACGCAGCAACGCACAGTCGATTTCAAGCAGACAGCGAAACACGCCGATATAGGAGTATGCGCAATTTTCGGAATACAGGAATTGGCGTCCTTGCGCTGGCGCTCGCGGGTTGGGGAGCCTGGGCTGCGGCGGAGGCACCGATGCCAGCCGAGTCGTTCACCAAGGGGTACATCGAATTCAAACACGGGGGAAAGCCGTTTCGTGTTCCTTTGCAGAAGGGCCGCCTGGAAGCGTCGCCGGTAAACTTCGGAAAGAAGCCGGGAGCGATCAGAAATCTGATGCTGCTGTATGCTGGCGAGGATATGGACAAGGTCTCCATGCACATCAGCAATGTCTCGGGACCGAAGAAATACGGCAATAAAAACATTGGGGGATTCTGGGTCCGAACCGCAAGCGGCGGCCAGTCCGTGTTGAAGTCGGACAAGGGCGATTGCAGTTTTGCGCTGAGCCGCGTGAGCAAGGAACGAATCGAAGGGACTGGTGTTTGTAGCCCGCTTCTCGATGACGGAAGGGGCGGCCGGGGCTTGCCGGTGACCGAGGTGAAGTTCAATGCGATGCCGTAAGGGAAGCCTTCCCCGTCAAACTTCCGGCGTGGACGCCGCCAGCCCTCTCTGCTAAGATTCACTTATGATACAGGTGCCGGAAACTCAGATCAGGGCGTTGATCAGGCTGCTTTCCGATGACGACCATCGGGTCGCCCAGACCATTACCGGAAAGTTGGTTGAGATCGGAGACCGCGCGATACCCATGCTTCGCGAGGCCGAGATCGAACAACCCGAGATGGCGGAGCGGATCCGCCTTGTGTTGGAAGACATTCATGGCCAGCGCCTCGAAGGAGAATTCCACGAGCTTTCCGCCGCAGACGACGATAATCTGGATCTTGAGGCAGGGGCTATTCTCATCGCCCGTTCCGCCTACCCCGACCTGGACCCCGCGCGCTGTGGGGCCATCATGGACGGAATGGCCGGCGAGATCGCGCAGCGGCTGGGCCAAAAGGCGTCCGGAGAAGAAGCGGTCAAGACCATCAACCGCTATCTGTTTGTAGAACAGGGCTTTTCCGGAAACACCACCCAGTACTACGACGTTGAAAACAGTTATCTTAACAAGGTGCTGGAGCGAAAGACGGGGATTCCGATCAGCCTGAGCACCGTGTATTTGTTGATCGGCAAACGTCTCAATCTGCCGGTCTACGGAGTCGGCATGCCTGGGCACTTCCTGGTGAAGTACGAAACCGGGCGCTATCGGATTTTTGTGGATGCCTTCAACGGGGGCGCGCTGTTGACGCAACGGGATTGCGCGCGCTTTTTGGATCAGGCAGGGTATGGGTTTGACGAGCGGTTTCTTGAGAAAACCCCGGCCCGCTCCATTTTGATCCGGATGATCAAGAATCTTGTAGCGATTTATAATAAGATGGAAGACACCGTGAGAGCGACCCGCCTGACCCGCTTCATCGAGATCCTCGGCCTGCCCGATAAGGACGACTAATTTAGCGGGGGCCCGTGCGGGAATCAGAATTCCTCCGGTGCCTATGGCACCCGCCCGCCTCCGGTGCGCCAAGACGCACCTGTTTTCCCGTGGCCCCGCGCTCGGCCCGGCGAAGCCGGAGCCTCGCTTATGTCAATCCGCATGCGGTCCCGGGCCATCGTCACCCGGCCCTCGAACTCCTCCGATGCCTGGCCTATTAAATTGTAGCGTTCGGCGACCGGATAGAAATGCGACAAGATAAGACGCTTGACGCCGGCTTCTTGCGCGACCCGCCCGCAATCCCGAGCGGTCATATGTCCCTTGCCCGGCCGTTGTGCGGGGTAGGAGCAGTCCAGAACCGCGACATCGGCCTCTTGGCAAAGTCTCACCACGCCCGCGCAGTATTCCGCGTCGCCGGAATAGGCGAGGACTTTGCCGCGGTATTCCACCCGATAGCCCTGGCAGTGCAATCGTGAGCTATGGACGACGGTGCCGGCGGTTATCCGGGTTTCGCCGAGCTGGATCGTCTGATCCGTCAGCTCCTTGATCCTGACCGCAAAAGGAGTCGGAGAGAAGCTCGGGAACTCCTTGAGGATCGTCATGAAGAGCCGGCGGGTGCCCCTGGGTCCATAAATCGTAAGGGGCGGACGAGGCCCGACAAGGGTGGCATGGATCACGGCATCAAAAAAAAATGTGATGAAGTCCGAAAAATGGTCCGCGTGGTAGTGACTGAAAAAGAAGTGTTGGAGGCGATGGCGGTCCACGTCGATTTTCAGGAGATTCATTAATGTGCGCGGGCCGAAGTCAAACAGGCACAGATGATCTGTTTCGACCAGATAGCCCGCAGCCGCCCGCTTCGGATGCAGATTTGTGCCGGAACCCAAGACGATCAAGCGCATGACAAGACCCTCTTGCTATGGTACCATCAGCGGCCAAAAACCTGAACAGACTTTACCGACAAGAGGAGTGATGATGTGGACAGCTAGCCCTGCCGAAGACATTGCCTATATGCGAGTCGCGCTTGATGAGGCGCGCTCCTCCGCCGCCGCCGGCGAGGTACCTATCGGCGCCGTCATCGTGGTGGAGGGGTCGATTCTTAGCCGCGGGCGCAATCAGCGCGAGCAGTGGCAGGACCCGACTGCTCATGCGGAGATGATCGCGTTGCGAGCGGCTGCCGCGGACCTTCAATCATGGCGTGTTCTCGACAGCACCTTGTACGTCACCATGGAGCCGTGTGTCATGTGCATCGGCGCAGCAATCCTGGCGCGGGTAAAACGATTGGTGTTTGCGGTGCTTGATCCGAAGGGCGGCGCCTGCGGCTCGATGTTCAATATACCGCCGGAACCGCGCTTAAACCATCGTCTCGAGGTCGTGGGGGGCATTCTGGCGCAGGAGAGCCAAGAGTTGCTGCAACAATTTTTCCGACGCCTGCGAGAGAGACCGGTAGAGGCGGGATAATCAGTGCTGGTTCAGGAGGGAAAGGTATTGGATATCCGACCCGTTTGATCGAAGGGTCGGTTCAGCTAGCTCTGAGGAGAGGTGGCCGAGTGGCCGAAGGCGCGGCATTGGAAATGCCGTATACGGGAAACTGTATCGCGGGTTCAAATCCCGCCCTCTCCGCCAACCAGTCTTGTACTAAACTCGGCATTCTCCGACGCTCGGAGAATGGCCCGACATTTCGGCTAGATAGAGTGGCGCTAGAACGCATCTGCGGCGGAAATTCGTCTCTGTAAGGGTAAATTGTAGGCTTTATGGTGGTGTCCGTCTCTGCCGGGCACTTCGGTAGTACAGTTTTTAACCCTCCTTGCCAGTCTCCAGCCTCGCAAACTTGAGGTATTAACCATAGGCTATTGCCTATTCAGAGCCGCTAAACCGTGGGCACAAGCCATTCATGACCGAGCGATCCGCGTGAATTCTCCGGCAAACGCAGACATCTGCCCGTTTACTTTCCGTAGGCGTGGGCGATCTGGCCGACAAGCTTGGCCCAGGCCATGTCCATGGCTCCATAGACCTCGCCGGCTTCCGGTCGCGCATTGTCCTTGAGGATTTCCACCATCAAAGTTGCATAGTCGGAGAGAATGACGCCGGCCTGTAGCATGCGTAGGAGCCCAACTTGCCGTTTGGTCTCACTGAAGGTCCCCGAGGCATCGACCGCCACATAGGCGTCGAACCCCTTACCGACAGCGGTGATGGCCGGAAAAGCCGCGCAGACTTCGAGCGAGATGCCGGCGAAGATCAGCTTCTTGCGGCCGGTCGCCTCGATCGCGCGAGCCACGCGCGCGTCGTCGAAGGCGTTGACGGAAGAGCGATCAATGATCTCGATGCCCGGCAGCGCCTCCACGAGTTCAGGGAACGTCGGACCCCACATGCTGTCGCGCGCCGTCGTGGTAACGATGATCGGGAGCTTCAGTGCTTTCGCAGCTTTGGCCAGGGCCACCACGTTGTGCTTCAGCTCGCCGGTCGAATAATCACGGACGCCGGTCATGAGGCCGACCTGATGATCGACGAGGACAAGCGCCGCGTTCTGGGACGTCAGGGGCTCGTAGGGGCGGGTTTGATTGGTCATCGCATTCTCCTTGGGTTCTTTAAGGTTGCTAAACGATTTTTTGCAATTTGGATCAGGTAGAAACGTCGTTGGAGTCTTCTTCTGCGGGCTCGATGGGAGCGTGTAATTCTCCTAATTGGCCGGACAAAATCCACCGCTTTGACGACAGGTGAGAATGACGCGCCCATGCCGTTGACTCCACAATAGGGATGTGCCTATACAATTGACCATAACAGAGCAACAACAGGACCAGTAGATGGCCAATTCACACTAGATTGGTGCGTATAAGCAACAATAATATGGAAGATCTAAACGACATTTACTTCTTTGCCTCCGTCGTCCAATACGGCGGCTTTTCGGCGGCAGCACGCGCAATCGGCGTCGAGAAAACGCGCCTGAGCAGGCGGATCGCGGCATTGGAGAAACGGCTGGGTGTCCGTTTACTACAACGCACCACGCGCGCTCTGGCTCTCACAGAAGCCGGACAGCGGTTCTTTGAGCGATGCGTCGCGACGGTCGAGGAAGCACAGGCGGCATATGATAGCGTGGCGGAATTGCGCAGGGAACCGGCAGGGTTCGTCCGCCTCAGCAGCCCGGTCCTGCTGACGCAAAGGTGTCTGGCTCATGCACTGCCCGGCTATATGACGATACATCCAAAAGTTTCTATCTTCGTTGAGGCGACGGACCGGACCGTCAACGTGATTGAGGAACGATTTGATATCGCGATTCGGGCAAAACCTGTAATAGAGGACGTGGCGGGGCTGGTGGCGAAAACGCTCGGTAATTCCCAACGCGTGCTGGGCGTCAGTCCTGCCTTTCTTCGCCACTATGGACACCCGGAAAATCCGGCTGACTTGCCGAAATTCAACACGGTCGCCAGCACCGACGACATATTCGACCGCGGGGCACGATGGAGCTTGACGCGCCTTGATAGTCGGACCCAGCAAATTGAGTTAAAGCCGAGGCTTGTAACAAGTGATCTGCGCGTGAGACTTCAAGCTGCGATACACGGTATCGGCATCGCATTGCTGCCGGAACAAGTGATTGCCGCGCCCTTAAAAGAGGGGCTTGTTGAGCGCGTGTTACCGGAATGGTCCGGGGCGAAGAATATTCTCCACTTGGTTTACCCGACGCCGCGAGGAATGCTTCCGTCGGTAAGGAGTCTTATTGACTATCTGTTGATCCATGTTCCTGTCTGGCTCCAGGAAAGGAGCATTTAGAGGTAGCATAGTCGGGCAGATCGGCTGGCAAAATTCCTGTCACGGCAAAACCCGATGGAACCATCAAAGCTTTGCGGGCGCTTTCGTAGTCCTTGCCCACCTTGGACGCCAGTTCGTTGACCAGTCCCACGGTGAGGCCGATCTGTGTGCTTGACCTGTCCCCGAGGCCTCATGTAAAGATCTAAGCCGCAGCAATGCTGACCGCACGCGATCTATTCACCTGTCTTGCGATGATTGACAAGATTAAGCATGACAATGAAATCCTCAGACAGCGCGTCGACATCCTGACCGAGAGGTTGTCGAAAGATGGCGCGTTATCTCCCAAAAGCCTTCAACGCATGGACAAGGTCCTCGATACAGCGGAGCAGTCAAGTCACCAGGATCAGTTGGCCGAGCAAGTATCTGAAGAGGTGGGGAATGTGACGTTGCCGGAGGCGCTTGCAAAGCAATTGGACGACGTCGTCGGACAGCAGGGAGCCATCACCCGGCCTGAAACAGTCGCGGACTGTTTAGAGACGACCTTCAGCGAACTTCTGGAGCGCGCCAATCAATGGAGGAGAGAGGAAGGCGATGGTCCCGACAAGGGCGCGCTGCTGCCCAAATCCTAGGCGTCGATCGAGCCGTCATCGGAATCTCGGAGCTGAGCGGGCGGTGGATCCTTAGTGCAGACTCATGATGTTTCCCAATCGGGATAGCGAAGCGAGCCAGCGTGAAATAAATTATTCTCCGGCCTGTTGTCACTCCACCGGCTGGGTTCTATCTTCACTATATGAAGTTCCTCCGGATGAAGATCCCGGGGGTGACTATTGGACCCCGGCATCGGCGCGATCAAAAAGTCGGTGTCCCAAAAGTAGATATCCGCCATGGCGTCGAAGTCGATCTCACCGAGCCTAAACTCACCGACCGGGTGCCAGCCTTTCGGAGCAGCAGGCGCGAGATCATTGTGTACCACACAAAAATTCTGCAATACCTCATAAAGAAGCAACCAATGGTAGTCTGTTAGGCGATAAACGATAGGGTCGCGACTCGCACAGAACAACTGAGTCAAAACATCAAAAGAACTGGTAGCAGTAAAATACCTTGAGCTCTCCGGATAGCAGGCTTCCCATAAATCAAGATCGTTGTTGACGAAGCTTTTGATGCTCTCGCCTTCGCTTTCCAGAGCGGTATGGAGGATGGCGGTGAAGACGAGGTCTGGTTTACGAGCGAAATACAACATTGTTAGACATTCTACGATGTCTGAACCGAGGGTAATGGTGGTTTCACTGGGGGCGCTGCGCTCTCAATAGCAAGAACGTCGCGCGATTATCTATCCAGCAATAGGTCGGACATGATAGTATATTAATCACGCTTGATTCATACTCGCATCTCTTTGTCAGGCTTTGAGAGGTTAATGGGGGATAAACCCTGTAAGTCATTGGCGTGAAAGGTAAAAATAACATTTGGAGAGGTGCGAGAGTGGCCGATTCGGACGGTCTCGAAAACCGTTGTCCTCGCAAGGGGACCGTGGGTTCAAATCCCACCCTCTCCGCCAGCGTTACACCCGCCCACCCCGGGTCGGCCAAGACCGACCCTTTTCCCGTGGGCTTGCCCACCCGGAGACCTGATGATTGATAAAGGGCGACGGGATATTTTCTTGAATCTGTTCTGATATTGAACTCGTTCGACCCGAAGGCCTGATGATTGATAAGGCCGAGGTGGCTTTACTGACGAAAAGGGGCCGGGCCCTGTGCAACAAAAACTTTCGAACCCCGCCAGATCCGGAAGGAAGCAACGGTAAGGAGGCCCTTTTGTGTGCCGCAGGATCACCTGGCCCCGGTTTAACGCATAGCGAGTCCTTACGATTTAACGGTTAACTTTAACGAATAACGAGGTTTATGGAGTACCAAGTTTCAGCTCGCAAGCACCGTCCGATGATCTTTGAGGACGTCAGCGGACAGCCCCATGTTGTCCGGACACTGACGAATGCCCTCACGACCGGCCGTACCGCGCATGCGTATCTGTTTTCAGGAATGCGCGGTGTTGGCAAAACCACCATGGCGCGGATCTTAGCGAAGGCCCTCAACTGCGTTCAGGGCCCGACCGCCAAGCTGTGTCTTACCTGCCCAAGTTGCGTGGAGATCGGCCGCGGGTCTGCCCTCGACGTCATGGAGATCGACGGGGCTTCGAGCAATAGCGTGGATGACGTGCGCGAGATGCGAGAAACGATTAAGACAGCTCCTGCCAGAGACCGCTACCGCGTGTATATCATTGACGAAGTGCATATGTTGTCGACGGCCGCGTTCAATGCGCTGCTCAAGACTCTCGAAGAGCCTCCCGCTCATGTCGTGTTTATCTTCGCCACCACTGAATGCCATAAGATTCCGCAGACGATCCTTTCGCGCTGTCAGCACTTCACGTTCCGCCGGATCTCGAGACGCGAGATCGTCGACCAACTCAGGCGAGTGGCGCAAGGCGAAGGGATAGCGGTCGATGATCGAAGCTTGGGCATGCTGGCGCGGGCTGCCGACGGCAGCATGCGTGATGCCTTGAGCCTGCTGGACCAGGCCGTGGCGTTCGGCGGCAAAGAAGTCAGGAGCGACGACCTGATGGCATTGCTGGGCTCGGTGTCGCACGAGTCCCTCCGCGAACTTGTGACGGCCATCGTCGAACAGGACCCGGCGCGCGCGCTTCGGGCGGTGGCCGCAGTGCAAGATCGTGGTTCCGACTTGCGCCAATTTTGTAGTGAGCTGATGGAGCACATCCGAAACGTCTTAGTAGCCAAGATGGTGCCGGGGGCTGATGACCTTATTGAGTTGGCGCCTGAAGAACTTGCCGAGACCAAGGCAGACGCTGCGCGGCTTCCGGTCGAAAACGTGCAGGAGCTTTTCCGCATTTTTCATCAGACGGAGGAAGGACTGCGAAGCAGCCAGCATCCCTGGTTTCTGTTGGAGATGGCCGTTGTACGGGCCTGCCGGCTCATGATCGAGTCAGGCGGAGGCGGCCTGGGCAAGACTGGTGCAGGGCCAGCGGCGCCGGAAATGGCAGGGAGCCAGCCGAAACGCCCCGCGGCTATCAATCGCAATGCGACTATTACACCCGCCCGCCCCGAGCCTGCCGAGACAGGCTCTTTTTCCCGTGGGACGGCCGCCTTTCCCGTGGCGCCTGCCGACTCCATACCGCAGCCCGCGCAGATCGCCGGATCAGCCCCGAAGCAGCCGGTAGTGGAGCAAATGGTTGCTGCGAAGTCCGAGCCCAGCGGCGTTAATGGAGGGCTGCAATTGAGCTGGGAAGCCGTGGTCGAGCGGGTCCATAGTGAAAAGCCTAATTTAGGAGCCTTTCTGGAAGAGACGGCGCTGGTCGGAATCGAAAATGATATTGTCACGATCGGCTATCGGGCATCCGGCGGCGCTTCGATGAAGATGATTCTGAAGGAAGATTATCAGCGCTTGATCCTGAAGGCGTGCCAGGCGGTTGCCGGCCGCTCTGTTCGCCTGCGGGTCGTGACGCTGGATGCCGGAGCCTCGATGCCGACGGTCGCGCAACTGCGGCGTGAGCGTGAAGCGGTTACAGAGGAGCAGCTGCGTCAAGAGACCTTGGCAAATCCGGTAGTGCAAGAGGTCCTGTCGGTCTTCTCAGGTGAAGTCAAAGAAGTCCGCAGAAAGCCTGCCGAGACGGTTCAGCAGAGCGGGCTAGAGCAGCAATAACGGGGGAAAAGGCGACATCTCGACGCCACCAGCGGGTGGGTGAAATGGCAGGTGGGTGAAACTCGGGAAGGGGCGCGTCTCGGCGCGCCTGGGGTGGGTGGGTGTAACGGAGGGTAGTATGGCAGGAGGATGGATGGGAAACCTCGGCAATATGGGAAATATCATGAAGCAGGCCCAGGCCATGCAGGAACAACTGGCCAAACTGCAGGCTGAGGTCGCGACCAAGACGGTGCAGGCATCCTCGGGAGGCGGGATTGTTACCATTGTGGCGAATGGCGGCATGGAGATCGTCTCAATAAAAATTGATCCCGAATTTCTCAAAGGCAATGACGTCGAGATGCTGCAGGATTTAGTGATGGCGGCGACGAATGAAGCCCTCCGAAAGGCCCGCGAGATGGTGGCGGAGGAAATGAAAGGCGTGACGGGTGGCCTTCAGATTCCAGGACTCCTCTAGGATGGATCAGAAGGGAATTCTGGCCGAGCTCGTCGGAGAGCTCACCCGACTACCGGGCATCGGCCGGAAGACGGCGCAGCGGCTGGCCTTTCATATCCTCAAGCAGCCGAGCGAGGACGCCGCCCGTCTGGCGGAGGCGATCGTGGCCCTAAAAGAACGTCTGGGGTTGTGCTGTGAGTGCCGGAACATCGCGGAAGGTGAGCGCTGCGAGATTTGCCTTGACGCGAAGCGCGATCGGACGCATGTCGTGGTCGTGGAAGATGTTCCGACGCTCCATGCCATCGAACGCACCGGCGGTTACAAGGGACTCTACCATGTCCTGGCCGGAGCGCTGTCGCCTTTGGACGGAGTCGGCCCGGCGGACATCAAGGCGCAGGATCTCGTCGACCGGGTAGCCGAAAGCGCGATCGAAGAGGTTATCCTGGCTACTTCGCCGACGATCGAAGGGGAAGCCACGGCGATTTATCTGTCCCGCCTGCTCACGCCATTGGGCCGCCGGATCAGTCGCATCGCGCTGGGCGTGCCCGTAGGGGTGGATCTCGAGTATGCAGACGAAGTCACGCTGCTTAAATCGCTGGACGGGCGCCGGGAAATGGCGTAACTGTCTTGCCAACTAGGATCCAAATGAAGAAGACCATCAAGGTAGCGTCCATCAAGCCTGTGATCGCGAAACAACCCGTGGACGCAAAAAGCCGCGCAAAGTATAAGGCCGTGCGGCAAGTCCTGCTGACTCAGCGCCGGGCGCTGCTTAGGGAGGCCGGCATCAGTTTGCCGGAGCAACAGAATCAAATCATCTCCCCGGATACTACCGACCAGGCACAGGCGGAGATGGATCGGAATTTTCTGCTTCGGCTAAAAGAGCGCGAGCAAAAGCTCCTAAAGAAGATCGATCAGGCCGTGGAGCGGATTGATAACGGCACATTCGGAACCTGCCGCGGATGCGGCAACGACATTCCCCTTCAGCGGCTCAAAGCCAGACCGGTGGCCGATTTGTGCATCGAGTGCAAAACGCGCGAAGAGCAGGATGAAATGGTCAGGGGAAGGCGCTAGCTGCAATACTTTACTTCTCTGCCTTCTCCAAAGCTTGCACGCGTTCCTTCGCTTTTGCGATCCGCTCTCTCTCCGCCGGTTTCGGGTCCACATAGGCCAGGTAATTCTCATACGCCGTAAGCGCGCGGCGAGGCTGCGTCGCTTCAATGGCCTCCGCCAAGTTAAAATGCGCAATGGCATAATTGGGCTTCAACCCGATGGCCTTGTGGAAGGCGTCGATGGCTCGGGTCGTGTCGCCCATCATCGCGTACACCTTCCCCAGGTGATTGACCACTTCCGGAATGGACGGCCGAATCTTTAAGGACGTCTCCATGGCGCCGGCCGCCTCTTTGAGAAGACCTTTATCCCGATACGCAAGGCCCAACCGGTGATAGGCTTCGGCCTGGTACAGTGGTTCGCTCAACCCGATCGCAATGGCGCGCTTGTAAGCTTCGACGGCAATGTCTATTTCGGGGTCTCCGCAGAGCGCGAAATGAGCGATCTCACCCTTGGCGAACTGCTGCCGGGCGATGTAGTCCCGGCTTTCGCTTTCATACGGACCGAACCGGCCCCCGGAAACGGTAGCGGCCGGAAGGCGAATCTGACTCAGATATTCCGGTTTGTCAGGAGTGAGTAATAGACCGTAAGCCGTCAACACGTTGGAGTCGATATAGAGAAATTGCCGCCCGCCTTGCGGCACGACGATGGCCCGCCCGCTGATCCGTTCGCCCTGATCCATATACAGACGGCCTGTATTGGCGCCGCCCAGCCGCTGAGTGATCGCCGGCGGCAAAAGAAATTCCGTCGCTACCTGCTTCGAAATCCAGGTGGTATAGGCCTGTTGCGACGCGAGGTCGACCCCTGCATAAAGAATGCCGATGTATCCCGCCATCACGCCACGATCGTCAAAAAACAGGTGATACTCGCTTTCGCGGCCGGCCATTGTCCCGTACACAACGACCTCCTCGCCGGTTCCCCAGGCCGTTCGCTCCGTGCGATGGCCGGCCTCATGCATCAGGACGGCCTCGCGGCGGTCGCAGAGATTCCAGGGTGGGGGCGGGACAAGACGAGGTGCCGGCGGCCGCGCCGGGCCTTCCTTGACGGTGGGACCGCTGCTACAACCGATCAGTGTTGCGAGGGAAAGCAGGCCAATGAGAGCGCACCA
>Ga0137365_10003714_pt1 | contig 12233 bp, 12 predicted proteins | sample SagtaG_9_FD_104799 | JGI IMG/M metagenome (GOLD analysis project Ga0137365, IMG submission 104799) | Vadose zone soil microbial communities from Sagehorn Ranch, Mendocino, California, USA - Sage1_L_40_16 metaG | ecosystem: Environmental > Terrestrial > Soil > Vadose zone | place: USA...
CCGATGCGGATGACGATCGACCGCTGGTTCGTCAACGGCACTGGGATCGTCAAGGACGTGACGACAATAAAATCGCCGGACGGCGATTTGTTGCGTCGCATTTCGCTCGCCCTGAAGGAACGGCCAAAGATCGCGCCAAGACCCGAAGTAAAACGGTTGCCGCCACTGAAAAAGATTTCGGTGACCGTGAGCAAAGCGCTGACGGGCGAATCGACAAATCAATTCCGAGCGGACGCGCCGAAAATTTATGCGCGCTGGCAGGGACACGGTCTGCCGGCTGGAGCGAAGATTCGCGTGGTCTGGATCGCAGAGAACATCACCGATATTCCTCCGGATTATACTATTGACGAAGCGACCACGACTGCAGACAGCCCGAATGCGCACGGCATTTTTACTCTGAGCCGGCCAGACACTGGATGGATGGACGGCAATTACCGGCTAGATCTTTATCTGGACGCCGAAAAGGCAGATTCGGCAAAGCTCAAGATCACAAAATAATCTCCTGATTTTTTGAATCCAAAGTGCCGCCCGATTGCATCACACCAGAAAGGACACTTCCTATGAGAGCGATCGCATTTTTCACATTCGGCGCACTGATTTCCTTCCTCCCGGCTTGTGATTTGGTCGGCGTCCGGGGTAATCGCCATATTGTCACCGACCAACGCCCGATTACCGAATTTTCCGAGATTCACGTGAACGGCGGTGCGTTCAAGATCGAATGGCAGAGCGGGCCGCCGTCGCTCAGCGTCACCACCGATGAAAATCTTTTGCCCTACATCGACAGCCGTAAGCTCGACAATCGTCTCGAGCTGCGCACGCGCGAGCGCATTCGTCCGAGCCATGGCGTCAAAGTAACTGTCTCCAGCCCGATGCGTTTGGGAGCGAAACTCAGCGGCGCCAGCGATTTGAGCGTCCACGCCCTCTCCGGTTCAAAGTTTTTCTTTGAATCCACCGGCGCGACCGACGTCACGCTCGATGGCACGGTCGATAAACTTCTGGCGGACATGACCGGCGCGAGCGATTTGAAAGCGGGAGATCTTCAGGCGAAGACGGTCGAAGTTTCAACTACTGGCGCGGCCAGCGCGTCTGTCCGTGCAAGTGATACGCTGCGTGTGGCGATCACCGGCGCAGGAGACGTGACCTATTCCGGCAATCCGAAAACGCTCGAGAAACATATCACCGGCGCAGGTTCCATTCGCCATAAGGAGTGAAACTATGTCGTTCTTCCTGATACTTTGGATCGCGATTTGCAACGCCGCAGCGCATTAACCTGTCGCGACATATTGGAGGGACACGCGCCGAAGTGTCCCAAATATTTGGGCGCCGACAGCGCGGACGCCCTCCAGTAGTCAATTGCGACGATCACAGATCGCCGATACAGAAATCGACAGATGAAAAATTTTATCTGCGTCCAGTGCGGAACCCAGTTCGCCGAAACGCCCGCGCCGCCGTCGGGATGTCCAATTTGCCAGGATGAGCGGCAATTTGTGCGTCACGAAGGCCAAAAATGGACGACGCTCGCGAAACTGGCGGCTGACCATCGCAACCGTTTTGAAAACGAAGGGCCGCACCTTCTCGGCATCGGGACCGAGCCGGAATTTGCCATCGGCCAGCGCGCATTGCTTCTGCAATCGCCGTCTGGAAATTTGCTCTGGGACTGCGTCACGCTCTTGGACGACAGAACCGCCGCCGAAATGGAAGCGCGCGGCGGAATCCGCGCCATCGCTATTTCGCATCCGCATTACTACTCCTCGATGGTGGAATGGGCCGAACGTTTTAATGCGCAAATATTTTTGCACGCGCAAGATCGACAATGGGTCATGCGGGACAGTCCACGCATTCAATTCTGGGAAGAAACAAGTCTGCCGCTATGGGATAGCCTCACCCTGGTCAATTGCGGCGGCCATTTCGAAGGCGGAACCGTGCTGCATTGGCCCGCGGGCGCAAGCAGCAAAGGGGCTCTCCTCACTGGCGACGTCATTCAAGTGGTGCAGGACCGCCGTTACGTTAGTTTCATGCGAAGCTATCCGAATCTGATTCCGCTCAGTCCTGCCGCCATTCATCGTATTCTCGAAACGCTCGGACCCTTCGCCTTCGATCAAATCTACGGCGCATGGTGGAATGCGAACGTGCTGTCCGACGCGAAAGCCGCGATCGAGCGATCGGCGCAACGATATCTGCGTGCAATTAACTAGCTGCTTTGATGGTAAACCCAACGCAACCGTTTGCGATCCGAGTCCTGACCTGGTTTGCGGGTTTGGCATCGGCCGCGATGTTCTTGTCGATCTTGCTCGCATTCCTCGACATCGGGCCGACCATGATGGGCGGCGAGCGAGTAACGCGCACGGAGTGGCTGCACGTCGCCGCGCCGCTGGTCGCTGTGATCGGCATTTTAATGGCGCTCATCTCCTACGGTTTTGCTTCACGACGAGCATGGTCGCGTCATCTGGTGATGACGATGTTCAGCTTGATTATTGTTTACGCCTCCACTCTTGGCGCATTGAATCTAATTCACCATGCAATCATGTGGCGCGCGATTATCAACGGGGCGGCGTTCGGCTGCGCGTCCGCCTGGTATTTTTATTTCAAGCCGAACGTCGCCGCGTATTTTTGCGAACTGAAGAAACGCTAGTTGCGCTATGGCGTTTTGGGCGACGCGTGCGCCGCTAACAATGCATTCACTAATTTAGGCAGGGCTGCCGCCGCTGGCTCTCGAATTAACTGAGCAGCAAATTGCGACAACGGCGTCTCATCCGGATTTACTTCGATGAGTTTACCTTTCTTACCCTTAGCCCTTAAAGTCCAATCTACGATATAATCAAAAGTCGCTGTCGTACCAATAACGATGATGATGTCGCAGGGCCCGCGATCAAGGAAAACCTCCACTCTTTCCTTCTGGCGCGGATTCAACTCTTCGCCGAACCAAACTACGCCCGGGCGCATAAGCGCCCCACATCGCGGACAATGGGCAAGATCGACATCGTTATCCTCACTTTCTCTGCGATGGAAATCGCAGCGCGAACAACGTGTTATGAAAATGTCGCCGTGAATCTGCACGATTTTTCCAGGCGGCAATCCGGCACGGGCGTGAAGATCATCCACGTTTTGGGTCACGAGTAAAAATTCGGATGCTCGCTGCGCCAACTTAGTGATCGCAATGTGTGCCGGGTTTGGCTTCGCCGCCCGAATCCGCTCTCGCCGTTCGCGATACCACTCCCAAACGAGTTTCGGATTTTTCTCGAAAGCTTCAGGTGTCGCAAGTTTTGCTGGATCCAAATTTCGCCAGTAACCATTCTTGCCGCGAAACGTGGGAATCCCACTCTCCGCCGAAATGCCTGAGCCAGTAATGACAAACACGCGCCGCTCAAAAACGGGGCCAGAGCTTTTGTGGATCTCTTTCAATTTGGTCTGCCTCCCAAAAATCTTCCGGCTTGAAGAATGAGCTCCACCAGCATGAAAAAGCACGACGCTTAAACCGTGTCCAGCAGCGGCAATCGGTCAGCAGCCATTTTCGAATAGTCGGAAAGAATGTGTTGATATAGTCGCGCAGGTCCTTGCGATCGTTTCTATAATAATGGGCAAGCCAAAATCGATAACATGTACTTAGGGACCTTTGCGGCAGCTGCCGCGCTTGGCGAACGCCACAAAGGACGACGTAAAAGCGCAATAGGTTGTCAACAGCTGTCTGAAGATTCTGTGGATCATGTCCAGCGCTAACTGAACGCCGGCCCTCACGTACGGCCGATTTCAAGAGTTCTTTCACCTTATCGTATTTCCAATCGTGTTCGATCAATGGCCGACCGTGCTCACATTTCTTGTCGAACTCTTCTTCTAACTTCAACAGGACATCGGTCGCGCGGTTGTTTCGTTCACGAAGCCACTTAATTAATGCGAAACTTCCGGCAATGATCGCCAAACACTCAAGTATTGGCTTGAGTGTTTCAGCCAGCGTGCGGAGCGAATTCAAGTCCACGAAGATAGTGTGAGCATCAGGCTAGTCCCAGCCGATCTGGCGACCTTTGTTTTGTTCCTCGAGCCAGCTCATGAGCGGCTTGAAGTAATCGGCCATGGCCCGAGTGGAGATGTCTTCGCCGGTGGCTTCCTTCAAGACTTTGCGCCAATCTTCGGTGCCGCCTTTTTTCAAGATGTTATTCAACCACGCGCCGACTTCCTTGTTGTCGGCGTAATTACAGGATTGCGGCGGTTGATGGAGAATTTTGCGCGCGATGTAATCGTGCAGCTGAAATTTAAACACCGTCGCGAAAGCGTAGTTATAATAGTAGGCCGGGTTATCGTTGATGTGCGTCTTAGTGGCAGCATCGCAAAATTCTTCGCCGCGCGGTGATGGCGGTTCGACGCCCTGCATCTCACCGACATATTTCCACCAACGGGCGTTCCATTGATCGGGCGGAAGGTTTTTCGCGTAAATGTCAGCTTCCCAATGCGGCATGACCCCGCAGGAGAAATAAATGAACGGGATGGAGCGAGCGAGCGCGTCATCGAGGAGGAATGCGGTCTTGTCGGCTTTGAAATCGGCCGGTAAAACGCCGCGCGATTGCAGATACGGCACCTGGCTCGAAGCGAGCGCAATCAATTCACCGATGCCTTCGTGAAAACCGGGCGCGGCACCAAGACGCAATAGGTAGGGGACTTCCGGGCGGGTATAAGCTTTGAAATAGTATCCGTGGCCAAGCTCATGGTGCGCGGTAAAAAACCAGCGCGCATTCGGCTCGACGCTTTGGAGCGAGCGAATGTCGTTTTCAAGATCGACATGCCAGCAGGAGGCGTGGGTGTTCTTCTTCCGCTTGGCATCCGGCGGAAGTGGATAGAGATCGGACTTCTTCCAAAAACTGTCCGGCAACGGTGAGAACCCGAGTCCCGTGTAAAATTGTTCCGCTGTTTTGATGATCCATTCCGGTTGCCGGCCCTCAAAGTACTTGTCGATATCGGCCGCTTCGACCAAGCCGGGCCATTCCTGGCTCCAGCGATTGTTAAGCCAGTGGGCCGGGATTTTTTTTGGCACCGGCTGATGATATTTCTCGGCCAGTTTGTATTTCGCCCAGGTATGCAGTTGCAAATAAAGCGGACGCAGAGTTGCCATCCAGTCTTCCAACATCTTGAGCATCTCGTCGGTTGTCATTCCGTAGGCAGCGACCTCAAGCGCGAAATAATCGGGATACTTCATTTCTTTGGCGACGCCGTTGCGCAGATCGCGCAAGACAACAAGGTTCGGTTTGAGCGCGGGACCGGATTCCTTTGAGCATTCCCAAACGGCTTTGCGCTCAGCCAGGTCATTGCTCTTCTCGAGTTTATTGTCGATGTCGTTCGCCGTGATCTTCTGGCCGTTGAGCTTGAATTCGAAACTGTTGAGGATCGATGCCTGCTTCGTTTCGGCTTCGACGCGCTTGCTGACCAGATCAGGATTCGTCATCGGCCCTTCAGCCGCATTCAGCAGAAGCTGTTTCAATTGGCGAACAGTCCGCTCCGTTAGTTCTTTTTCGTGCGTGAGCAGTTCGCGCGCTTCGGAGATGAGCGCCGGATTGCCGTTGAAGGCCGCGTAAGCTTTGCCGGTGGCCGCGGCGGCAGCGTCATGTTCCGGATTCACGTCGGTGACCGCGAGCCACTGCGCTTCGCTATTGACGCGATAAAGGGCCTGATAACCGGCATTGGCAAGCTTCAGGAAACGATCGGCACGGTCCTGAGCGGGCGACGCACCGCAACCGCCAGAAAAGAGCGCGAGTAAGAATACGATGGCAAAACATCTTGGGCGATGCATGGCACGACGTTAGCCGAAAGGAATATTCGAGGGCAAGGCCTGCCCTCGTTGCAAAGCCAGAGGGCGGCGGTATTAGTGACGTAGGAATAGGGAAGCAGGGTCCGAATGAGACATTACGGGCCACGAGAGAAAAGAGTTGCTATGAAGAAGACTATCTTCCTGCTCATGTCCGCGCTGATCTGGCACTGGTCGGCAGTGCCCGTCGGAGCGCAACAGCGGGGGCGACCGCAGACACTGCAAGTGCCCAGCGACCGATTCCCCACGATCCAGAGTGCAATTAATTTCGCAGCAGCCGGTGATAAGATTCTGATTGCACCGGGCGTTTACAACGAAACCCTCACCATCGCCAAGCGCATCACGCTGACCGGCAGCGGCGCACGGGGTGACCGGCGGACGGAGATCGTCGGGCCGCGCCCCACGGAAGTCGTGCCAATCGAGCGAGCGACCGGCATTATTAATTACCAGCCGGGCGGCGGCGGCAAGATCGAGAGTTTGCTAGTGCGCGGCGGACATGCCGGCATCAAGGGAGAAGCCATCGAAGGGCGCTTTCCGGCCGTTTTGGAAGTGAAGGAATTAATTATTCACCAGGGAGGACGCGGAATTGCAGGCAGCTTTTCTGATCTCACCGTCGAGGAGACGAAAGTGGCGGACATGCTCTGGCATGGTGTTTCGATTGTGCAGGCGAAGGGCAAAATCATGTTCTCTGATAGCGTTATCCAGCTCTGCCTGGGAATTGGTTGTTTAATTAGCAATACCACAGCAGGACCGGGAGAAGTTTCGCTTTTGAACAGTGTCTTCGGCTTAAATTCTGGCGGCGGCATCCTGATCCATGGGAACGCGAAGCCTGTGCTTGTAACCAAGTGCTTCATCTCAAACAACCGGTATGCCGGAATACGGCTCAACGGCGTGGGACTGGCCGCTATCTGCCATAACCTCATCAACTTTACTCAGCCGCGGTTGTCTGATGGAAACTTCGGCGATGGGATCGTCGCGGAATGCTCGGAGAACGTGATCATTTGCCAAGACAACCAGAATTTCGCTCTGGATTTTCTTCCACCGACCATTGCGTATAACGCACGTGCGGGTCTTTCCCTGCTTAGCAGCCATGCCGCGGTCAGTAACGCCCTCTTCCAGTGCAACATTTTCAGTCTTGAAGCGGAGGATATAGAGGGGAGCCCTTGTTCGCACTGGTCGATTGACGACCTAGGCGGAAACCAGTGCTCTGAAACCCGAAACGGTACTTGCGATTCGGTGATCTGCCAGGTAAAGAGTCCGGGAGGCCCCCAGCCACCGGAGCCAATCCCGCCACCGTAGCCAACGAAACTCGCATAAATTGTAGCGACAGCTTTGCAACTGACCGCACCGGTCAAAGCGCGGACGCTTGGATCATTAACTGCTTGCTTGCGAGTGCTGCCTCACTGCATAATGTGACCCATGCGCCAGGTTATTGAGCTGAATTCTCCGGCGGATCGCACGACCCGCTATTGGCGCTTTTCGAATAACGCGAAGCCGACGTCCTGGCGACTCTAATCAGGCCAACGTTGCCTAGTCAGGTCCGGGCGCAGCCTAAAGCGCGGTCCGGCGTTCGCGGCAATGAGGGATTTAAATCCATGCTTCAAGTTCCAATGATTAAATTTTTCTAACCATATGTTGATTGTGATGAAAGCCAGCGCGACCGAGCGCGAGGTCGAGGCAGTGGTCGAAGTCGTCGAAGCCACTGGCCTGCGCGCGCATCCGCTCGCCGGCGCGACACGGACGGCCATCGGCATCACCGGCAACAAGGGCGTGATCGATGGCCGGCGTTTTCAGGACCTGCCCGGTGTGGCGGAAGTCATCCGCGTAACCAAACCGTACAAGCTGATCACGCTCGATTTGCGCCCGGAGAAAACGATTGTGCGCGTTGGCGACGCCACGATCGGCGGAGACGAGTTCGCGATCATCGCCGGGCCATGCGCGATCGAGAGTCGCGAGCAGGCGTTCGCCGTGGCAGAAGCGGTGAAAGCAAGCGGGGCGCGTTTTTTCCGCGGCGGCGTGTGGAAACCGCGAACCTCGCCCTATTCCTTCCGAGGATTGGGAGAAAAGGCCTGGGAAATAATGGCCGAAATCCGGGAAACGTTTGGACTCAAGATCGTGACCGAAGCGCTCGATGAAGCCGGCATCAGTCTTATCGAGCAATATGGCGACATCATCCAGATCGGCGCACGCAACATGCAAAATTTCCCACTCCTGGAGAGAGCCGGCCGCTCGAAATTGCCGGTGCTGTTGAAACGCGGGATGGCGGCGACGCTCGAGGAATGGCTGCTCGCGGCCGAATACATTATGGCGGAAGGCAATTACAATGTGATCCTGTGCGAACGGGGCGTGCGAACATTTGCGCAACACACCCGGAACACGCTCGATCTTGCCGCGGTCCCGGCGATTCGCAGCATCTCACATCTACCGGTGATCGTTGATCCATCGCACGGCAGCGGCAACACCTACATGGTCACGCCGCTGGCTCGCGCAGGGGTGGCGGTCGGGGCTGATGGTCTCATGGTCGAAGTTCATGATCATCCCGAACTCGCACTTTCCGATGGCGCACAAGCGCTGACGCCTCCGCAGTACGCACAACTCGTGAATGAAGTCCGAGCCATTCGCAAACTCACTTCAGTGGTTGGCTGACGGCTCTCTTCGAACTTTGAACCTCCGGGAATGGATCGCGTTAAACTTCATGCTCCTGCTTCTCGATAACTACGATTCGTTTGCTTACAATCTGGCCCAATATTTTGGCGAGCTCGGGTCGGAGCTCGTCATCAAACGCAACGACGAGATTTCGATCGATCAGATTGCCGCCCTAGCCCCGCGTCATATCTGTATTTCTCCCGGTCCGTGCACGCCGCGCGAGGCCGGCATCAGCAAGGATGTCATCCTGCGTTTCGGTCGCGAGATCCCCATTCTGGGCGTTTGCCTTGGCCATCAATGCGTCGCCGAAGCCTACGGCGGGAAGATCGTTCGTGCTCCTCGTCTCATGCACGGCAAATTATCGATGATCAGGCACAACGGCAGCGGACTTTTTGTCGATCTTGCAACGCCGTTTGAGGCAGGCCGATACCACTCGCTCGTGGTGGAGCGAAACTCCTTTCCGGGGTGCCTCGAAATCACCGCCGAAAGTGATGATGGGGAAATCATGGGGTTGCGTCATCGCGAATTCCCGGTGCAAGGAGTGCAATTCCATCCCGAATCAGTCCTGACCCGGGACGGAAGAAAAGTCCTCGCTAATTTCCTTGCGCCCTCGCCACTCTGAATGAGAACGCGACTGATTCCGACCCGAAGCGAGTTCGTTCGGCTTGCCAAACGCGGCAATGTCGTCCCGGTTTTCGCCGAGTTCGTCGCTGACTGCGAAACACCCGTTTCCGCATTCAAAAAAGTTGAGAGCAGCGGTTACAGTTTCCTTTTTGAGTCGACCGAGAAAAATGACGTTTCGGGGCGATTTTCATTCGTCGGGACCGGGCCCCGCGTGATTATCCGCAGTCACGGCCGCGAGATCCAGGTTATCAATGGCGAGCGCGAGCACCGCTTTGAGACGACGACCGATCCGCTCGATGAAATCCGCAAATTGATGGCGCGTTATCAATTCGTCTCGCCGCCCGGATTGCCGCGCTTCGCCGGCGGTGCGGTCGGCTTTCTCGGTTACGAAGCGATCAACTTTTTCGAACCGAAAGTTCCGCTCGCGCAACGGGACGATCTGCATTTGCCGGAGATGCTCTTCATGATTACGAGCGGCCTCCTAATTTTCGACCATCGCCTGCGCAGCTTGAAAATCGTGGTCAACGCGTTTCTCGAAGATGGCCCGCCGGAAGAAGCTTATGCGCGAACAGCTAAATCGGTTGACGCCATCGCCCGTCGCCTCGCGCGGCCTGCCGATCTTCCGCTCGTTTCAACGGAAGAATGCGAAGTGCAGCCGGCCCACAGCACTTTCCGCCCCGACGAGTTTGAGCGCGCCGTGGAACAGGCCCGGGAATACATCCGCGCAGGCGATATTTTCCAAGTTGTCCTGTCGCAGCGCTTCGAATCCGATTTCGCGGGCGACCCGCTCGATTTTTATCGGTGTCTGCGCTTTATCAATCCTTCGCCCTACATGTTTTGCCTCAAGTTCGGGAACGATTTCGCGCTGATCGGCAGCTCGCCGGAAATGCATGTGCGGCTTGTCGGCGACAAGATCGACATTCGTCCGATCGCCGGAACACGCGGGCGTGGCGCGAATGTGGCGCAAGACGAACGCAACGCCGCCGAACTCCTGGCCGATCCAAAGGAACGCGCCGAACACATCATGCTTGTCGATCTTGCCCGTAACGATGTTGGCCGCATCGCGGATTTCGGCACTGTGCGCGTTACCGAGATGATGGAGATCGAGCGTTACAGCCACGTTATGCACATCGTTTCAAATGTCACCGGCCGCTTGCGCGCCGGATGCAACGCGTTCGATTTAGTGAAAGCGACATTTCCCGCTGGCACCGTCTCCGGCGCGCCAAAAATCCGCGCCATGCAAATTATTAGTGAGCTGGAAAAGACCAGGCGCGGCTGCTACGCGGGCGCGATCGGCTATTTCGGATTCGATGGCAGTGTCGACTCGTGCATTGCACTGCGCTGCGCGGTGTTGAAGAACGGGAGGGCATACTTTCAAGCCGGCGCCGGCATCGTTGCCGACTCCAACCCGCGCTTGGAATATGGGGAAACAGTGAGCAAGGCGCGCGCGATGTCGAAGGCTCTCGCGATGGCTGCGCGAATGGAACGCGCCCATTCCGCAAAATGAATTCCGAGCAAAATAAGGATGGTTCGAGGCAAATGAGCAGAACGTTTCTTTCTGAAATCGTCGCGCGAAAGCGACGGACCGTGGCCAAGCTTCGCGCCACCACCACCGTGGGCGCGCTTCGCGCGCGCGCCGTCGAGATTCGAAAAAATACTGCCCCGCATCGCTTGTGCGAAGCGCTGAACGCGACGTCTCCCGCTCTCAAAATCATCGCCGAATTCAAACGGTCTTCACCGTCAGTTGGCATGATTCGGGGTGATCTTTCACCCGCCGATGTTGCTGGTTGTTACGAGCGCGGCGGCGCTTGCGCGATTTCCGTCCTGACCGATGAAGAATATTTCAGTGGTTCGATCGACGACCTCAGCGCGATCCGCTCCAGCACGCACCTGCCGGTTTTGCGCAAAGATTTTATTGTCGATCCAATCCAAATCTACGAAGCGGCCATCGCAGGCGCGGACGCAATACTGCTCATTGTGGCGGCGCTGGACGACAACTCGTTAGGCGAACTGCGCAAAGTGGCTGAAGACGAGCTCGGGCTCGATGCACTCATTGAAGTGCATACGTCGGACGAATTGCGTCGCGCGCTGAAAGTGGGCGCAAGAATCGTTGGTGTAAACAATCGCGATCTTCAGACGCTTGAAGTTTCACTGAGCACGAGCGAACGCCTGATCGCCGAAGCCCCGCGAGACAGATTGGTCCTGAGCGAGAGTGGCCTGCGGGATCCCGAACACTTACGTCACCTTCACGCGCTCGGATTTCGTGGTTTTCTAATTGGAGAAGCACTGATGCGCGCGAAAGATCCCGAGACCGCTCTGCGCGATCTGCTAGCCAATGCTGACGATCGGCAAATCGTGGCTCATGAGACGTCGTGAAATGAATCGCGTGCAAATCAAAATTTGCGGTGTCACCAATCTCGCAGATGCGAGAGCTTGCGTCGATCTTGGCGCCGACATGATCGGACTAAACTTTTATCCTCGAAGTCCTCGCTACATCGAACCGCACCGAGCAAGAGAGATTGTCGAAGCAATACCGCGCAGTGTTCGCGCGGTCGGCGTGTTCGTTGACACAACGGCCGACGAAGTTCGCACCCTGGCAAAGACAGCTGGTATCGAATGTGTGCAACTGCACGGAGACGTGTCGTCTGAAACGTGTCGTGACTTGGCGCGTGAATTTCGCGTCATTCGCGCTTTTTGCACCGGCGCCAAATTTCACCCCGAAGACGTCGGGGCATTTTCCGACTGTGATGCGCTTCTTGATGCGCCTCATGGGGAATTGCGCGGTGGGACAGGATTGACCTGCGATTGGTCGGCGGCACGAGCGACGTTACCGTTCGCACGCTTCCTTATTCTCTCTGGCGGCTTAAACGCGCAAAATGTTGACGACGCCATCGCAGCCGTAACGCCACACGCGGTGGATGTTTGCAGCGGCGTGGAGAGCACACCGGGCGTGAAGGATCATCGCGCAATTGAAAAGTTTATCGCGGACGCGCGAACGGCCGAACGCTTACGGGTCGATCCCGCAGCATAACAATCGATACATGCAGAGATCGACAATCACCGCGAGCGAGCCGGACGAGGAAGGTCATTGGGGCCAGTTCGGCGGCCGTTACGTTCCCGAAACTTTGGTCGCGCCGCTGGACGAGCTAACGAAAGAGTTCACGCGCGCGAG
>Ga0137365_10003718_pt1 | contig 12231 bp, 10 predicted proteins | sample SagtaG_9_FD_104799 | JGI IMG/M metagenome (GOLD analysis project Ga0137365, IMG submission 104799) | Vadose zone soil microbial communities from Sagehorn Ranch, Mendocino, California, USA - Sage1_L_40_16 metaG | ecosystem: Environmental > Terrestrial > Soil > Vadose zone | place: USA...
ATCCCCGCCGATATGCAGGGAACACCTTTTTAACACCAGGAGTGCAGAGGACGAAATCCTTTGCCGGGGCGCGGGATGTCCTTGAAGCTCACCTTTTTTAAAATTTGAAACGAAAAGTGGAGGATTTACTTACATGACCCATAAAGGTTTTACGATCTGGTTTACCGGACTCTCTGGTGCTGGCAAAAGCACCCTCTCTGAGGGTATCGAAGAGCGTCTCAAAGCGCGAGGGCGCAACGTGGAAATCCTGGATGGCGACATCGTGCGCACTCACCTATCCAAAGGATTGGGGTTTAGCCGCGAGGATCGTGACACCAATATCAAACGGATCGCCTTTGTGTGTGGGTTGCTCACGCGCAACGGTGTGATCTGCATATCGGCGGCCATTGCTCCGTATCGCGAGGCGCGGGCGTGGGCTCGGCAGGAAATCGGCAACTTCGTGGAAGTGTATGTCAAATGTCCCATCGAAGTCTGCCGCCAGCGCGATGTCAAAGGGCTGTACAAGCTGGTGGACGAAGGCAAGCTCACGGGTTTTACCGGCGTGGACGATCCCTATGAGGAGCCTGAGCATCCCGAACTCGTCGTCGAAACCCATAAAGAAACTATCGAGGAGAGCATAGGACGTATTTTTGCTAAACTCGAAGAGCTAGGCTATCTCGAGCCTGAAGCAATGCCCGAAGAAGAAGCCAAAGTAGTGACGGAACGTCTCGTCGCCCTCGGCTACCTGTAGGGGCGGGTGTAGTGGGGAGATGAGCGGGGAAGCTTGTGTCGCCCTTGTCGATCCCGAATCGCTTATCATCGGCACATTATAGAAAGAAATAGGAACATTTCATGAGCAACGGATTACTCGCTCCTCACGGAGGAGCACTCATCACCACCATGGCAGGTGAAAGTGAACGCGCTACCTTGCAGGAACATGCTTTCAGCTTATCGCAAGTAGAAGTAGGCTCACGCCAACTGGCCGACCTGGAAATGCTCGCCATTGGCGCCTATAGCCCGCTGCGTGGCTTCATGACCAAAGCCGATTACCTTGGTAGTGTCAACGACATGCACCTGAGTAACGGCCTACCCTGGTCGATACCTATTACGCTCTCGACCACATCCGAACAGGCCACAACCTTGAAAGAAGGCTCCGAGATCGCCCTGGTCAATGCCCAGGGCACACTCCAGGCCATCATGACCCTGGAAGAGAAGTTTGACTATGATAAGCAACTCGAAGCCAGGAAGGTCTATCGCACCACCGATGAGGCCCATCCAGGCGTGAAAGTGCTCTACGAGCAAGGCGACGTGCTGCTTGGTGGCCCGGTGCGGGTGGTGGCCTTGCAGTCCCAGGCTTTCGCCAGGTATCGGTTGACGCCCTCACAGGCGCGACAGGCCATGGCTTCGCGTGGGTGGCAGCGTGTCGTGGGCTTCCAGACCCGCAATCCGGTGCATCGAGCCCACGAATACATCCAGAAATGCGCGTTGGAAACCGTGGATGGGCTGTTCCTGCATCCCCTGGTGGGAGACACCAAGGGCGATGACATCCCGGCTGCTGTGCGTATGCACTGCTACGAAGTCTTGTTGGAGCACTACTATCCCACGGAGCGCGTCATCCTGGGGGTGCTGCCAGCAGCGATGCGCTACGCGGGGCCGCGTGAAGCCATATTTCATGCCTTAGTGCGCAAGAACTATGGCTGTTCGCATTTCATCGTGGGGCGAGATCATGCCGGGGTCGGCACCTATTACGGCACCTATGATGCCCAGCACATCTTTGCCGAATTCGATCCGGCGCAACTCGGCATTACACCCATGTTCTTTGAGCACACCTTCTACTGCCGCGCCTGCGATGCCATGGCCTCAGCCAAGACCTGTCCGCATAGCGGCGATCACCATATAGCCCTCAGTGGGACCAAAGTGCGCCAGATGCTCCAGGTTGGTGAAATGCCGCCACGCGAATTCTCCCGCCCGGAAGTGGCACAGGTGCTGATCGAAGCCATGCGTCAACCCGTAGCCTGATAAGACTAAGCTGAGGTTCAGAAACTTCTTTTACTCTCGCCGCAGGCAGCGAGAGTAAAAGAAGTTTCTGAACAAGATACCTGACGACTATTTATTTCTATCTATGATTTCTAAAACAACCACTAAATAAGGAGAGACAAATGTTAATAGCCAGGGCCCCAATGCGCATCAGTTTTGGAGGAGGTGGCACCGATCTTGAGGCCTACTATGCCAAATATGGCGGTTTGGTAATCAGCACAGCCATAAATAAATACTTCTATGCTATTATAACAACCGACGAATCTAACGACCTACAAGTAATCTCCGCCGATTATCGCTCCCTATTTCGTCACTCAACCTATAATGACCTGTTCTGGAACGGAGACCTGGCCCTTCCCAAAGCCATACTGCATCATTTTGGCATTCGCCGTGGCCTTAACCTCTTTGTTGCAAGTGAAGTGCCTCCCGGCACCGGTCTCGGCTCTTCAAGCGCCGCCGCCGTCACGATGGTTCGAGCTATCTCAACACTTGTTGAGCAATCAATGACTAAGCAGCAGGTTGCTGAACTCGCTTCCTATATTGAGATTAACAAAATGGGCATGCCTATTGGTAAACAAGATCAGTATGCCTCCGCTTTTGGCGGCTTAAACAAAATCACATTTTCCAGCCAGGGAGTTACTGTGGAGAAGTTGAACATCGATCCCGAGATGCAGCAAATCCTGGAACGCCGCTTGATGCTCTTCTTTACGGGCAGTTCACGTGAGTCGACCTCAATTCTGAAGCACCAGCGTAAGTCGACAGAAAATCAAGACGGCGCGGTACTACAAGCCCTGCACAATATCAAACAGGTCGCCATCGAAGTGCAGGCATGCCTGGAGAAAGGCCACCTTGATGAGTTCGCGAGACTCCTCGATTATTCCTGGCAGGAGAAACGCCGCCTTGCGCCAGGTCTCTCAACGGATTTCATAGACGAGTGTTACAATCTAGCCCTGCAAAATGGGGCATCAGCGGGTAAGATTACCGGTGCAGGTGGGGGAGGTTTCCTTTTGCTCTACTGCCATGAGCACGCGCAGGATAGAGTGACGAGAGCATTAGAGGATCGTGGCTTGAAACGCATGAACTTCCGTTTCGATCAGCAAGGAGCAACTGTAGTGCTCAACGTTGCAAGCTTTAGTCCGAAATGGGTAGCTCCATACACAGAGCCGCAGTTGCAAATGATTAGAGAATAGAGGTAGCAAACATTGGAATCAAAGGCACCGATCAACACTTACTTCGCCGAACTGGAACAGATGCTGCGAGATATGTCGCAAGCGCATTTGCAAAATGTCTTGTCACTCCTGGAAGATGCCTATCGCAATGGACATCGCATATTTATCATGGGAAATGGAGGTAGCGCTGCCACCGCCTCGCATTTCGCTCTCGACCTCGCGAAGAACACCATCATGCCTGGAGCACCACGTTTGAAGGCTATTTCACTGACCGATCATGTTCCATTAATCACCGCCTGGAGTAATGACACCGCCTACGAAAATATCTTTGAAGAGCAACTAGCAAACATGATTGAACCAGGCGACGTAGTGATCGGTATTAGCGCCAGTGGCAACTCTCTAAACGTTATCAATGCATTAAATTTAGCGAGAAAGTCACGCGCTGCCACAATTGGCCTACTTGGCGCTAAAGGTGGTCTCATCAAAAATATCGTCGATTCCTACGTACTTGCTCCAGGTCAGAATATCGAGCAGGAAGAAGATGCTCATATGATTCTAGCCCACATCATTACACGGCACATGCGCGAAGTAGTGCGCTCATATGCGCAGAAGTTAGCTCTGGTAGGAACGAGTTAATGATAAAATCAGGAAACGCAGTCATATACGTCCCCTGATTTTATATCTGCTCTCTTTACGCTATTTCCTGAAAAACTCCACCGTCTTATCAATCCCCTCTTCCAGGGTCACCTGTGGTTTCCATCCCAGTATCTGCTCGGCCTTCTGGCAAGCAAAGTAAGCAAGGTAGATGTCGCCGGGGCGTTTGGGTGCTCGTACAATCTCCGGCTTATAACCAATAATCTTCGCTAGCTCATTGTAGAGTTCGTTTACCGAAGCTCCTCTTCCTGTTCCAACGCAGAAGATATCGTTATCACCATGCTCAATTGCAAGTAGATTAGCTCGGGCCACATCTCCCACAAACACGTAATCCTTCTTCTGTTCGCCGTCCCAATCGATACGCACAGACTGGTGCTTCAGAAATCTCTTTGCAAAGATCGCTATCACTCCCGCTTCTCCATTGGGATCCTGGCGCGGGCCATACACATTGCCGTAGCGCAGCGCGGTATAGTTCAGTCCATTGGCCTCTTGCCAGTAACGTAGGTAGTGTTCTGCCACCATCTTGGTAATGCCATATGGTGACTCAGGGCGCTGCGGGACTTCTTCATCAATCGGCAGCCGGGCGGGTGTGCCATAGGTAGCGCCAGATGAGGCAAACACGATCTTACGAGTTCCAAAGCGGGTACAATTTGTTAAGACGTTCAGCAAACCGAGGACATTCACCCTGGCATCGAGGTGCGGGTTCTTCGTCGAGATAGCTACACTGTGCTGTGCTGCCTGGTGATTGACAACTTCGGGACGTATTTCATCGAAGATCGATTGCATTGTTGTTTCGTCTGTAATATCCGCGCGGAAGAAATGCGCTTTAGGATTGAGGTTTTGCTCTTTGCCCCCGCCTTCTTCCCATAAATTATCAACAATAGCAACTTCGTGACCTGCAGCTATACATTGATCTACAATGTGCGACCCAATAAAACCCGCTCCACCAGTAACTAATATTCTCATAAAAAGTATATGCCTTTCTCTTACTTACCTCTCTATTATATCAATATGAGACTCACTCCATCAAACCAACTGTTCCAATGCAATCTGCAAGGCTTTCGGATGCGTTAACACAGGGTATATGTGTAAGCCAGTCTCCTGTTTGAGACGATCTAAAGCGGAACGGTCTTCTGGATTCAACATTGCCACGGTCAGCATATTGCGTTCGCGTCCCAGGGGATAGCAACTTAGCTCCTGTGCCAGCTTCGGATTAACCAGATGCTGCAAGCCCTGCGGCAATTTTCTCGGCAAAAGCGTAAGGTATGGAATACCAAGTTTACGTGCTAGAACAGGAAGCTCCTCTGCCATCTCATCTTCAACTTGCTTCCCTCGCGCTACTATTTGTTTGCGTGCGACCTTCTCGGGCTGCGCTTCGAAGCGAAAACTTGCTTCATCGGCTGCTGCAATAAAATCATGTATCGTTTCATCATGTATCAGGTATGCACTATGTCCGATTGTCATCTGTTGGGGACGTAATACATCGCGTTCTGAGAAATTATGTATGCGCCAGAGCAACGCTTCCCATAGACGGTTTTGCACAATTTGCCCACCTTGTATGTTTGCTCCTGGTAATAGAAAGTACATGCTGTGACCCAACAGCAAGACACTATCGGTTTTGCGCACAAGTGTACGAAGGTTATTGAGTAAGTATGTAGTGCTGTTATCGGCATGTATTAATCGGTGTGTATTGAGTTTATCCTCTTTTTCATAAAACAGTCGGATTGTTACCAGTGCGATCTGCTCAACACCGGTCGAAATAATCCGTTCAGCAGCCGAAATGACATCATGCAGCGTTTCAACTGTATTATAGGTATACGAACTGGTTGTTAGTTCTTTCATAGGAAGAGTAGTAGGGTCGTTGCTCATCCCTAAGCTCCTTATGACTGTATTTCTGTAAGCGGGTAGTGTCAGCAATAGTACATGTAAGATGTTAGGAAAAAAGCGTCAAACTGGTTACATTTCTGTTAAGACCTCGTACTTAAGGTTAAGATAACTTCAGCCCCTACCATATTAGGAGCCATTCCGAAAGGCTGCAAAACGATGACAGATTCCACTTTTTCTGTTGACCCTGCCGATATGCCGGCATTGAAGCATTGGCTAGCAGTACAAGACGACCCACAAGACCAGTTACGCACTGTAGAGATCGATGAAATTCTCATCGGCCCCTCCGTCTTGATGGATTTACCCTCCGTTTTGCAGCGAGCAGGAATCCAAAGCGGCGCGAAGGTATTGTTGTTGATGGACCAGACACCTATGCTGCGCGAAGATGTAGACTTGAAACGTTTTGTGCGAGATTTGCTGTATGTAGCTGGATATTATGAGACCACATGCTGGCTGGAAGGCGATGAGTATGGGTTGGTACACGCAGAGTACGAACACATTGAGAGTATCCTCTGGGGGTTGGAACCTGGTATGGCGCTCATCGCGGTGGGTTCGGGCACTGTGACTGATATCGCTAAACATGCCGCTTATGTTTATGATCAGCAACACCCAGAGCAGCCACGCATAGTCTATATCTGCTGCCCGACCGCCAACTCCGTCACTGCCTACGCCGCGAATATGGCTGTTCTACTCAAAGATGGCGTCAAACGTACTATTCCCTCACGCTTTCCCACGGCTATTATTGCAGACCTGCGCGTTCTCGCCTCTGCGCCCAAAACCATGACCATGGCGGGCGTGGGCGATTGTTGCGCGCGCTTTGTCGCTTATAGCGACTGGTATCTCGCCAGTGTACTTGGCCTCGTCGATTTTTACAGCGAAGTACCCCTTGCTCTGCTCGACAACCTGGACACTATTTTATTGGAGTATGCCTCGGGTATTGGTCAGCGGTCACATGCAGGAGAGGCTGTTGTTGCTCGTGCTCTCTTGCTTGCCGGTATCGCCCAATCCATCGTCAACGTGTCTGCTCCCATCTCAGGCACTGAGCACGTTATCTCACATGTCCTGGACATGATTGCTGATTACTTTCACCGCCCTCTGGCCCTGCATGGTGCGCAGGTTGGAGTAGCTACACTCACCGCTGCGCAACTCTACCAGAATTTTCTGAACGACTTCGATCCACACGCTGTCAACTTCAACGCTTGTTATCCCAACAACGAGCAATTGCAGGCACATATCCACCAGCTATTTCAACCAGTTGACCCCAGTGGGGCAATGGCCAGGGAATGTTGGAGCGATTACAGCAAAAAATTGACCCTTTGGCGCCGCAACCGTGAGCGCTTTGAGCAATTCTGCCAGGAGTGGCATACCACACACCGTCCAAAACTCGCATCGTTGGTTGGTGCACCTAACGTCGTATATCAGATTCTCTCACAAGCGGGAGCACCTCTCACCCCTCAAGAACTCGAGCCACCCATTAGCCGGAAAGAGTACGACTTTGCTGTCCGCAGCGGTCACTTTATCCGCCAGCGCTTCGTGCTTGGCGACCTGCTATATTATCTCGGCTGGCAGATATAATTTGCACTGTCCGCTACTACCCTTTTGCTAACCTATTTCCGCAGTTGAAGCAGTAGCGAAAGTAACCTGGACTATCTGCGCCACAAAAAGAACATGTCAGCGCCGGTTCACCCTCTGCCACGAGTGATGCAGCCTGCTCTGGAACCGGTGGGGACGGTTGAGGAGTCATCTGCATTTTGGAGCTACTGCCGCCCAGCACATCGAGTGTTGCTCTGCGCACTTTCGCTAGATTGACTCCCAGGCTTTCTAGCACTCCTGCAGCAATACCCTCACCTTCACGCACCAATCCTAATAATAAATGTTCCGTACCAATATAATGATGATTCAAACGACGAGCTTCATCTACGGCCAGTTCAATTACTTTCTTTGCACGAGGAGTAAGCCCAATCTCACCAATCACGATACGGTCTCCGCGCCCAATAATAAATTCAACAGCCTCCCGCACTTTCTCTAGCTCTACACCAAGCTTATTCAGCACTTTGGCTGCAACACCCTCTCCCTCGCGCACGAGTCCCAACAGTAAATGCTCTGTCCCAATGTAAGTGTGTTGAAAGCGTTGAGCCTCCTCCTGTGCCAGGCTCAAGACTTTTCTTGCTCGCTCTGTAAACTTATCAAACCTATCTCTATCGTTCATTTGATTGTTCCCTCTCTTGAGTGAAGGCAAATTCTATCAGGAAGGCATAGTGTGACTACTTACAAATCTACTACAGCAAAGTTTTCTGCGCCTGAAAACAAGTATACCCTACTACCCTTTCGTTTGGAATAACTCACCTGCTCTTGTTCTTTGCTCTTGACACGTTTTCTTACAGGTAAGAAAATACATATCTAGCAAGAGGAGAACCTCTCCTATCCACTGTTGGTAAGGGCAAAGCTCTTTAGAAAAAATCTGGTTCTTTAGCATTGCAAACACTTTTTAGGGTATAATTACTCTAAATTAAAGACAGGCCAGAAGGCTATTATGCAACAATACAATCTGAACATCCCGACATCGAACATACCGCAAACAACAAACGCTATACCCACTGAACGTCAAACCTCGGGTCTGCACAAAGACATGCAAGAAGCGGCCCGTGCAGCGGAACGCGCACGACTCCGGCAGGGTATCATCCATGTGCGTATTCGTCACTTTTATTGCACCTTAGAGGAGATGTTCGATCCTACCTTACGCGGTCAGGCATTCGTTGTGGGTACGGGCACGGGTCGTCCAAACGAACCCGGGCGAGTCATAGATGCTTCACCGGCTGCCCTGCGTCTGGGTGTCAGCCCTGGCATGCCATTGCGGCGCGCATATCGTCTTGCTCCGCGCGCACGATTCCTGGCAGCATCATATGATCAATATCAACCTTTGCTACTGAAACTTCGCGAACGATATCGCGTCTATTCGCGTATTATCGAGTCCGTTCCTATTGCCGATGCTTTCATCGACCTGCGCGGTTGTGAAATACTTTTCGACTCACCCGTCACCCTGGCCGAACGTCTCTGTGCAGAAATAGCAGAGATGCAACTAACTGCGCTCATAGGCATCGCCAATGGTAAAGCTATCGCAGAACTCGCCGCTCTGATGAGTCGTAAAGATGGCCGTCGAGGAGTGCTCTACATTCCTCAGGGTCGCGAGGCATCATTCGTGCAAACACTGCCACTTTCGATGCTGCTTCAGATGCGTGCAGCAGGTACAGGCATTCCCAGCGCGTTGCCCGAATTGGGCGAACAAAACGGCCACGCTTCTCAGCCACCGGAAATCGAAGGCAAAAGCGAACATATAGACTCGGTTGCTGTCGCCGAATTGGTAGCCCACCTCAGAGATTTTGGCATCACCTCCTTTGCGCAGTTGGCCACACTGACCGAAGAAGGTTTATGCCGCCGCCTGGGACGGTTAGGGGGATGGCTCTACCACGTAGCAAGTGGTCAAGATACAAGCCTCGTTGTTCCCGACGCTCCACCACTCAGTCAGAACGCGCGCGTGCGCTTTCACCATGCCGCGGATGCCGATGAATCCTGTGCAGCAGTTCGCAAACTTGCCAACTATCTCGGTGAACGCCTGCACGAACAACGGCTCAAAGGCCGTATCATTGCTCTCATGCTCTGGCCGAGTCGACTTGTGCGCCAGGAAACACGCAAACTTGTAATCGCCGAAGATGGTGAAGAGGTAGCCGTTACCTCTGCCGAGGATACTATTGGTGGTCAGATGATTCTCTCGTGCCACACTGACGATGCCGATGTCATTGCGCACCATATCCTCATGCTTTTCGCACATTACCACCGTCCAGGAAATCGTTATTTGCAAGTCCAGGTCCGCATCGGCGACATCATCGCTGTCACCCCTACTTACTATCCGCCTCCTGTCCGTTCCAGGGGCAGATCTACCCGCAAACTATAAACTCCTCATCCTCTCATGCCCGTGTAGGGGTGCTTGCGCCGCCCTGGATGGCTGTGAGTTTCATGTTCCCGTACTCCTCATCCTCCTCAGGGTCTCAAGTTCCCTCTGCCCTCGTGCCTCTAATCCTGACTTCCATTCAGCCTTATATTGGCGCATTGTGTTTACTATCATATGGGCCACCGCCAGGTTGCGATACCACTTATGATTTGCAGGTACAATATACCACGGAGCTTTATCCAGGCTGCACTTTGACAATGCATCTTCATATGCCCGCTCGTAATCTTTCCAATACTTTCGTTCCTCCCAATCTTCAGCGGCAATCTTCCAGGCCTTATCTTTATCCTGCTCCCGCGCCAGTAAACGTCGCTCTTGCTCTTCGTAGCTAATATGAAGGTAGAACTTCAAGATAATCATCTCGTTTTCGATAAGCATTTGCTCAAAATTGTTGATTTCCTGGTAACGGCGGCTCCATACTTTTTCTGGCACAAGGTTATGTACACGTGCAATCAGCACATCCTCATAATGCGAACGATTAAAGATGCCCATTACACCCTTAGCAGGTGTGACTTTATGTACGCGCCACAGGAAATCGTGTGCCAGTTCCTCCTGCGCCGGCGCCTTAAATGAATATACATTGCATCCCTGTGGATTCACATGCGAAAGCACGTGCCGGATTGTGCCATCCTTGCCGCTCGTATCCATCCCCTGCAGCACCACCAGCAAACTTTGCTGTTGTGCTGCGGCTAGCAACTCCTGCAACTCACTCAGTTCGTTGCTAAGTGCCTGCAACTCCTGATCAGCGGAAGCGCGATCACCATGCTTTTCTGTATAATCCGGATTGTAATCCTTCAGCTTAACTTTGCTGCCTGCATCCACCTTCCAAACGTAATTCATGTCAATTCATCTCCTTTAGTAGCAACTTTAGAAACAGCTTTCTCCTGATTCTAATACTATTGTAATCGCAATTCATCCAATCATATAATACGTTTTAGCCACTTTATGTGATATCTCAATGAGAGCAGGATGCAAAAACTAAAGGGGGAGTTTCCTGCCCGGTACTTATCCTTTCTTACTTTTTCTTGAAAAGAAACGGTTATTCCTGCTTGCGCGTTATAATTAATAATGAATAGAAGCAAGTGTGGGGTTTGCCGCTTATATTCGTTGATTATTCACTAGCAGCCAACCATAGAATCTGTGCCTATGGATTCTTTCTACCCTTGCCGGAGTAACATCTATGACAATCACATCACACGATCATGCAGACGTTTCTGAAAACCAGGAACCACCACATACGCAGCGCTCAACTCGCTATCGTGTGATCCCGCTGGCACTTCTGATTATCTTGCTGCTTGGTCTACTTATTCCCATTGGCATTGCTATTGGCTACAGCATTAGCGCTTACACAACCTATACCGGCTTACGGAGCCAGGCTCAGAGCGGAGTACAACATCTGCTCAATGTCAAAACTATTTTCACGGGCGTTAAGGCACACCCAAGTGGTTTTCTCGATGCCGGCAAACTGAGCCGCGCCCAACATGAATTTATTGCCGCCCGTACAGATTTTCAGCAAGTAGCATATGAACTCGACCATAGTGGCATCATCCAGACTATAACGACTCATTTCCCTCAATATCTCACGCAGGTTCGCAGCGCCCGCGCCGTAAGCCAGGTTGGCATAGATATATCTGACATTGGCAAGCAACTCACTACTACTGGTCTTTTACTTGCTCCAACATTTCGGGGACCTCTTCTGACCGATGCCACCAAACCATTAATCACACAAAGTATGCTCGATCTAGTAGGCGCGACCATCAATGCGATCTTGCCACGACTCAACGATATTCAAGCTCAGTCGCACTCAATCTCACTGGATGCTCTACCGATTAGCCCTCAGCAGCGTGATCAACTGCAACAGCTTTTACAACTACTCCCACAGGGTCAGGCTGATCTTTTGCAGGTTCTCGATCTACTGGGCGCAGCTAACTGGCTTCTTGGTGTGGATGAGCCGCGCACCTTCCTGGTGCAAACGATGGATCGTGCGGAACTGCGGCCAACGGGTGGATTCACCGGCCAATATGGTGAGCTAAAGATCAAGGGAGGCCGTGTCGCGCCGTTCAACCTCAGAGATATCTCTCTCGTTGAGTACGTCGATAGTAGTCGCACCCTTGGGCAATTTGCTCCACCGCAATATCGTTCCTGGTGGCCTTTCGCTAACTGGGGGTTGCGAGACTCGAATGTCTCGGCTAACTTTCCAACCTCGGCCCAGATTGCCATCGCCCAATACGAACTCGAAGTTGGTCATCGCGTAGATGGGGTTATCTTATTCACTCCGTTTTTAATCGAGCACATCTTACAGATTATTGGACCTGTTGATGTTCCTGAGTACAAAGATATGATCACCGCGCAGAACCTTGAAGATCGGCTGCACTATTATCAGCAAGATAACGCAGGCATATACAAGCAGATTGTCATTCAGCCAGGTGTCAAAACAACATCCGACCGCAAACGTTTTACAAGCCTGCTAGCTCATTTGCTGTTAGACAAAGTGCGTCATGC
>Ga0137365_10003728_pt1 | contig 12216 bp, 10 predicted proteins | sample SagtaG_9_FD_104799 | JGI IMG/M metagenome (GOLD analysis project Ga0137365, IMG submission 104799) | Vadose zone soil microbial communities from Sagehorn Ranch, Mendocino, California, USA - Sage1_L_40_16 metaG | ecosystem: Environmental > Terrestrial > Soil > Vadose zone | place: USA...
TACTCAGGGGCCTGTCCGTATCCGGATTGTGACCGGGACACCAATGGGTTTATGGTGTGGACCGCACTGACCTCGCGTCATTGTCACTTTTACTGTCGGGGATGCCGACGTGCAGGCGATATTGTCCGACTGCTACGAGATTTCAAGGGGTGGTCATTTCAAGAGGCATGTGAAGCGTTGGAAATCGGCCAGGGGAAGCCAGCGATACCGCGTCGCCAGGTGAGCACAAAAGCGTGGCAGAAGAAAGAACTGGCCTTTCTCACGGACGGCTATCTGTATCTGCGACGAGGACTCTTGCATGATCGGGCGCGTGCCTACCTCAATCAGCGTGGTGTTCCTCTTGAGACGGCACAGGAACACGGTTTATGTTACATCCCTGCCTATAAAGAAATGGACGCGCAAACACAGGATGCATGGTTTCACATGCGCCTGTGGACGGATCGGCTGATCTTCCCTTTGTCCGATGGTGGATTCACCGGGCGGGCACTGACCTTCTGGGAGCCGGGTATGGACGAAGAGCAGCATAAGCAGATCCTGGACGACTTCCAGAAAAGGACCGAAGCCTACAACAAGAAGGTGGAGCGCAAGCAGCAAAAACCCGTCATCACCCGATGGAAGACCACCGCGACCTGTGGGTACTTTCATGGAGAAGTGCTCAAGGCCTATGAGCATATTACCATTGTCGAGGGGCCGTTTGATGCACTGGCCTTGCTGGCCGGGGAGATTGATGATGTGGTAGCAGCGGGTCGAGATGGAATCCGCAGCGAGGATCTTCCGGTCAATGTGCTTTCTGCCACCCTGGCCTATGACAGCGATGCAAAGGGACAAGAGGCTGCCAGGCGTGATGAGAAGATATTCCGACGCAAGGGGATACGCACCATCCGCTGCACGCCCTCGGAAGAGAGCCAGGTCAAGGATTGGTCTGCGCGCTATCGTCTGCAAGGGAAAGAAGGGCTGCGGCATCTTCGCACGATCCTGCAAGAGAGTGATATCCTGCTGTGTTGTGTCTGTGGCAAGGATGCCAGCGCCTCGGCAGACATCTTTTCCTATGATGAGCAAGGGAACTTGTACTGCCCTCTCGACTGGCAACACGTCGGGAAAACAGATGTGAGTGAGTGAATCAGGGGGGGAAGAACAACATGAAAGCGATTGAGACGGTGTACAATGGCTATCGGTTTCGTAGCAGGCTAGAGGCCCGATGGGCAGTGTTCTTCGATACATTGGGGGTCGTCTATCGATACGAGTTCGAAGGGTATGATCTCGATGGAACATGGTATCTGCCCGATTTCTGGCTGCCTGAACTGTCTGGCTGGATTGAGATTAAGGGACAAATACCGACAGATGAAGAGAATGAAAAAGCTCGCCGGTTGGCATTAGCATCACAAAAAGATGTCTTTATTCTTTGGGGCGACTTGCAACCGTTCTGGCATGAAAGCAAACCTCTGATGTCATTAGAGGAGTCTCATCGATTGCTTGAAGAGACAGGGGAATATCATCCTGTTAGCAAACTCATCTATCACGGTGCTTTAGGACACCGCTTTTATGAAAGATGTAAATTTTGGAATTGTGTGGGAGAAATTTTGACAATTCCGTGAGAGATAGGATATACTGAGAGGGAGAACCTGTGACTGGTTTCCTACCTATGGGAGATGGTTTGGTATGACGAAACCACCAGTTCCACCACTCACGGCCCTTTCAGAAGAGCAGCGAGCACAAGCACAAAACCGCTTTGCCATTATCCGTCCGGCCTTGGAAGATGGCATCACCCAGGCCCAGGTAGCTCGTACCCAGAACATCCCTCCGAGTACCATTGGGCGGTGGGTCAAGCGCTATCGTGACGATGGTCTCGCGGGCCTGGCAGATCGATCCACACGCTCCGACAAAGGCAAATCGCGCCGCCTCCCCCCCGATGCCATTTCCTTGATTGAAGGGCTTGCTTTACAAACACCTCCGCGTTCAATGGCCGCGATTCATCGTCAAGTAGTCGCCATCGCAGAAGAGCAAGGGTGGAAGCCACCTGGGTATGATCGCGTTCGTCAAATCATCAAGGCGCTTTCCCCTGCGCTCGTCACCCTCGCCCACCAGGGCGCGGCCGCCTATCGCGAAGAGTTTGATCTCATCTATCGGCGAGAGGCGACCCATTCTAATGCCATGTGGCAGGCTGATCATACCAAGCTTCCTATCTGGTTGCTGGATGAAGAGGGCAAACCTGCCAAGCCCTGGTTGACCGTGATCGAGGATGATTACAGCCGATGTATTGCCAGTTTCCGTCTCAGCTTCCAAGAATCGACGGCGCTCACGACGGCGCTGGCTCTACGAACGGGGATCTGGCGAAAAGAAGATCCGCACTGGCACATCTGTGGCATTCCCGGCGTCTTCTACACTGACCATGGGTCTGACTTTACCAGCAAACATATGGAGCAAGTAGCGGCTGATCTGGGAATCGAACTGATTTTCTCAGAAAAAGGGGTCCCTCGCGGGCGTGGCAAGATTGAGCGCTTTTTTCGCAGTGTCAACGAGTTGTTTCTGCAGGATCTACCGGGATATGCCCCTGAGGGATCTAAGGCGACGGAGGCGAAGCTCACTCTCCCAGCATTCGAGCAGAAATTTCGGATGTGGTTGCTTTCTGATTATCATCAACGTCGCCACAGTGAGACGAAATGCCAGCCTGCTGAGCGATGGGAGAGAGGTGGGTTTCTCCCTCGAATGCCTGATTCCCTCGAACGTCTTGACCTCTTGCTGTTGACCGTAGCAAAGACGCGTCGTGTGCATCAGGATGGCATTCGCTTTCAGGGGCAGCGCTATATGGACATCAATCTGGCTGCCTTTGTCAAGGAAGAAGTTCTGATTCGATTCGACCCTGTCGATCTGGGGGAGATCCATGTCTTTTACCAGGATCGCTTTCTCTGCCGCGCGATCTGTACTGAACTCAGCGGTGAGAAAGTCAGTTTGAAGGAGATCGAACAGGCCAGATCCGAGCGGCGCAAACAAGTCCGGGCTGGACTGACCGCCCGTTCCGCAGTCGTGGAACACTTTCTTGCTGTCCATCAGGAAGAGCCTGCACCCAGGCCCGAGCAGGAGAAGAAGCCGGAACCTGTGGGGCGTCCGAAGTTGAAGGGGTATATCAATGAGTGAGCAGCCTGGGACAAAAGAACTGGTTTTCGCCACCACCAAGCAGCATCTCCAATTCGGCGAATTCTGCGATGCCTGCCGGAAGTATCGCTACATTGGTATTTGTCATGGGGTTCCCGGAGCGGGAAAAACGCGCTCTGCAAGAGAATATGCTCAATGGGATATGCTCACTCCCTTATTTCCTGAAGAGCTGTTTACACTGGTTGGGCGGCGCTATCTCGATGACCAGTTTCCTCATAAACCGTTCGCAACCCCTGGTTCTCCTGCCTTCACGGAAGTCCTCTCCTGCCGGACGGTGTACTATACGGCTCCAGTAGCTGCTACCCCTTCTCGCATCGAGCGAGAGGTGATGGCCCTCTCTGCAACGCTCTCCTATTTAGTTGAAGCAGCCGAGCAAGCTGGTCGCGGGAAGGATGATTTTTTGCTCGCCTACCGCCTCCCCAAACGAGCAGAATTAGTGATTGTCGATGAAGCCCAACGCCTGAAAATGGCGGCGCTAGAGCAGCTGCGCGACCTCTATGATCGAGGGAGCTTCGGCTTAGTCTTGATGGGCCAGCCAGGATTGGAAAAGAGTTTGGCACGTTACCCACAATTATATTCTCGCGTGGGGTTTGCCCATCAGTTTCACGTCCTCTCCGAGCAGGAAACCAGGTGGCTGCTTGAACAGCGCTGGGGTCATCTGGGCATGCATATCCGCGTCGATGATTTTACGGATCAAGAGGCTCTAGCCGCTATCGTGCGTATTACCGGAGGCAATTTTCGTGTCATTCACCGTCTGCTGATGCAGATCGAACGTATTTTGGAAATCAACCACCTCCAGACGGTGACCAAAGAGGTGGTGGAAAAAGCACGAGAAAGACTTGTCTTGGGATAAGCGAAGCGTTGATGAGGTGTCTCGAATTCGTTCGTTTTCTATGACAGAGGATGTGATTGACTACATGAGCATGAATGGAAGAGATGATATATATGGCACGATCTCAGGAATCTATTGAGATTTTCTGTTCCTATGCCTATAAAGACGAAGGTCACCTCAGACAACTCGAAAAGCATCTGAGTGCGCTTAAACGGCAAGGACTCATCTCTCTGTGGCATAATCACCAGATCCAGCCTGGCGCGAACTGGGCCAAGGCTATTGATACACATCTTTCTACAGCCTCGATTATCCTCCTGTTGATCAGTCCTGACTTCATCGCCTCAGATTATTGTTATGGTGTTGAAATGAAGCGAGCATTGGAACGACACCATGCGAATGACGCACGTGTTATTCCTCTTGTCGTACGCCCCTGCGATTGGCAACACCTCCCCATTGGGCAGTTGCTCGCTTTACCGACAGATGCCAAACCGATCAGCACCTGGAAGCCCATCGATAGCGGATGGAAACACGTTGCTGCTGGACTACGGCAGGTGATCGAAGATCTGTCCTTGCCCTCGGTCAGCACTCCTGCCACAACATTCCCTTCCATCTGGAATGTTCCCTACCGACATAATCCTTTTTTCACAGGCCGGGAAGATTTGCTTAGGTTGCTACGTGACAAACTCACTACGGCTAAAGCAGCAGCACTGACCCAACCACAAGCTATTAGCGGACTTGGAGGGATAGGCAAAACCCAAGTCGCTTTGGAGTACGCCTATCGGTATCGTGAAGCCTATCGCTTCGTCTTCTGGGTGAGGGCTGCGTCACGAGAAACATTGACCTCTGACTTTGTGACCATCGCTAATCTACTGCTTTTACCCGAGAAGGGTGAGCAAGATCAGAACCAGGTGATTATAGCTGTCAAACAGTGGTTTACCGAGCATGATGAGTGGCTCCTAATCCTCGACAATGCTGATGATGTAGCAATGGTAGGTGACTTTCTGCCATCAGCCAGTAAAGGCCACATTATACTGACAAGTCGAGCTCAAGCAATGGGACCACTAGCCCAACGAATCGATGTTGAGAAGATGGGGATGGTTGAAGGAAGCCTCTTCCTTCTCCATCGAGCAAAGATGCTTGCTGAAGACGCTTTCCTCGATCAAGTGTCCGAAAAAAATCTTGCAGCGGCAGAAGCCATTGTCATTGAGATGGACTTTCTTCCTCTTGCGCTTGATCAAGCCGGGGCCTACATTGAGGAGGTCGGATGTAGTCTCGCTACCTATTTGGACTTATACCGAATGCACCGCAAGGATCTCCTCCAACGACGGGGTCAACTGCCTTCCGATCATCCTGAGCCTGTTGCAACGACATGGTCACTCTCTTTTCTGAAACTCGAACAAACAAATCCTAATACAATTGACCTCTTACGCTTCTGTGCTTTCCTTGAACCTGACGCAATCCCCCAGGATCTGCTCTTGCAACAGTGTGTAGCAGATATACTCAAGAATACGGGCGGAGGTCTCTATTTTCTCGAGTGGGGAAAACACCCTCCTCCTCCTCCTCGCGTGCAACGGTGGGGGGCAGATATGTTCAAGTTTTACCAAGTCATCGAGGAACTGCGTAAGTTCTCCTTAATTCAACAGAATCCTGATACAAATACCCTAAGTATTCATCGCCTTGTGCAAGCTGTGATCAAGGATACGATGGAGAGAGCAACCCAACACCAATGGGCAGAACGAACAGTGCAAGCGATCAACGCTGTGCTTCCTGAGGAAGGTGTAGAATATGAATCATACTTCTGGAGGAAATATCTCTCCCAGGCTCAAGCTTGTGCTATGTTGATCCAGAACTATGCTCTCACATTGGGAGAGGCCGCGCATCTTCTCAACCGTACTGCGGCCTATTTACAAAGACATGCGCTCTACGAACTGGCTGAGCCGCTCTACCAACAGGCATTACACATTTGGGAACAAACGTTGGATCTTGACCATCCCGATCTGGCTAGCCAGCTCTGTAAGCTAGCCAACTTCTACTTCGGGCAGGGCAAGTATGAGCAAACCAAGCCGCTTTTCCAGCGAGCCCTCGCCATTTGCGAGCGCGTCCTGGGACCCGATCACCCCGATACAGTAGCTGTTAGGGAGAACTACACCAACCTGCCAAGCTAATGTGCATTGATCATTAAGTGGACCATTCTTGAGCGGATGAGCTGTCGCAAAAACAGCCCGTTTTCCCCGCTAAGCAGTGATCGGCAGATAACGGCTCACGTTACTTTTGCTTCTCCGGGTTGACGACATACTTATAGAACGTCGCTCGGCTCTTGAAGCCAGTGAGGGCCATAATCTCGGCAATGCTATTCTGCCGGGCAGCGTAGAGTTGTTTTGCACGATCCAGTTGCTCTGGGCGTAGTGTTTCGCTGGCTTTGCGCCGGCCTCCTGTGCGCCCTCGGGCGCGAGCTGCATCTAGCCCAGCCAGGGTGCGCTCGCGGATCACATCACGCTCGAACTCAGCCAGGGCTGCTATCATGTGGAACATCAACTTGCCGGTGGGCGTCGTCGTGTCGATATTCTCCTTCAGACTCTTCAGCTCAATGCCGCGCTGCTCCAGAGCCTGCACCGTTTCGATCAGATCTTTGAGCGAGCGTCCGAGGCGGTCGAGCCTCCAAACAACAATCACATCGCCTGCTCGCGCGACATCGAGCAGGCGCAGAAATTCGGGGCGATCAAAGCGCTTGCCAGTCATTTTGTCCGTGAAGGTTCGAGAGCACTGCTCCTGCCGCATGGCATCTTCCTGGAGCGCGGTGGTTTGTTTGTCACGGCTGACACGAATATAGCCCAATTTCATTTGATCATCTCTCTGCGCATTATTGTTGATCTAATCGTACAACAACTCATCGCATGAGTCAAGAAAATGAACGTTGATTTGCAGATGGCAAAGCGGACATATTATTGAGTTTATTTGGGGAACAAGTGAGCACGGACAGAGAGCAGGCCAGGGGAACTAAGGAAGAGTTCATTAAACGGACCAGCCTGTTGAAAAAGTCTCCAATGGATGAGCATAGCTTACGATCACGCTGCTATGTACGCTCAAATTTTGCGTCCAAGGAGAAAATGATGAGATTCTTTGGACTTTTTCAACAGGCTGGGACGTTCCAAATACTCATCCATCTCCCTGTTTACCTAGGCACACCACAGATCAATAGACTTGCATGTGTGGCGGAAGCCCTGCCTCGAATCAGATCACGCTCAAATTCAGCAAGGGCATCCATCAAATGGAATCAGATAGGTTAACGAGCAACCGACTCAATCCAAAGTGTTCTTCCTCAAAAAGTTCCTTTCACATGCCACTCGGTTGAAATATGGTCATGAAAAGTTCCCCCTAGTTCAAAACCAGCCTTGTTTAATCTTGCTGCTACTGTCGCGTTGATACCAAAATCAGATGTATAGCGGTAAGAGAGAGAAAACGTTTTCAGCCCATGATCCCTCCGTTGACCAGCCACTTGTTGCCAGCTAGGTTCATGGTTGTACCATTTCAAATTCTCTGGCGTGCGTGGACGATGGCCCTTCAAAGCTGCCTGATACAAGAGTGTTTGTTCGACCTGTTTCGTAACGTTCCCTGCCGCTTGGGCTAACCCGCTAAGACCTACATTTAAACTGGCTGCGAACTCTTTTCCCCCCCCTCGAATAAAGTGAACCTCGATGGTTTTTGCTCCCAGGTATGACAAGAGTGTTACTAGCTCATTAAATTTTTGTTCAAAAACAGATCGATGGAAATCTGCAAATGGAATATATTGCTCTGGCATAGCTGGATGTGCCACGTAAATCGTGTGATCGGATGGATGTCCAGGAGGAAGCCTGAAGGATTGTAAGTTGCTTTTCGTTATCTGTGTAATAGCCAATCCTCCCCTCTTATCCTTATTAAGTATTTCATTTGCTCCTAATCCTACCAACACGGGAATGCCAATAGTCATGGGTACGAATAAAGCCGCAACCCCAATTCCAACTTTAGCTGCTGTAGGAAGTGAGTTTTCCGCTCCCTTAGTATCATCTACAAACTCAACCAATTGGCGATTACTATAAGGTCGAGAGAAGAACCCTTCAATCTCCATAGCTTAGTTTTCCTAATACACTTTCACTAGAAAAATTGTTTCATACAAGATGACAATTTTAAAGAAACATTAAACATAATGAAATTGTAACATACACATACCCGGATAGCAACGTAAAAAATTTGAGAACAGGTGTATACTGCACAACGATCCTTAACCAGACAAACAATGGTAATCATTGCCTCGCTACGATATGAGTTAGTCAGGTTCGAGCAACGTTGTCTCTTCATTTTGTCCCATACTTCGCAAGAGAGAGGTATAGTTCTCTCGTGCATCGAGCGTCGCTTGATGCTGTGCTCCTAACCTCTGCTGGTAGATGGAAAGAGCACGCTCCCATAACGTTTTCGCTTCTGTGTATCTCTCCTGTTCCCAATAGCAATCCGCCAGATTGTCCAAGCTGCTTGCCGTATTGGGGTGATCAGCTGTATCGCTATGTGAAAGAGGCTGAATCACTCACGTAATTATCAAAATTTCTCCCACGGAATTCCAAAATTTACACCAACAGAGAGAGCCGGACGAAGTCTTAGGCTCATTGACTCATTAAGGGAGAAGCTGCTCTTGAAAGGACTGGCATTACCATGAGTGTTTGCGAGACTGTTTATCAAGAAGTGCTCCAACTGCAAGGTCAGATCCGCACGAAGCAAAAAGCTCTTGAGCGCTGTCTTGACACCTGTACGGATAATTGTGATAAGTGTAAGCTTATTGAGCAGGAGATCAACAAGCTTACAGAACAGCTCGGGAACACTGAGAAGAAGCAAGCCACCTGCGCATTGCTTCCATCGCTCCTGGGATCATGGACCCTCAATGCCAATGGCTTCGTATTATCCGTCATCATAAATATCGGCGACATAGTAGATATTGGGGGCCTCTTCTTACAAGGTTTTGTGGCACCAAGTGGGGGAGCGGATTCAATTGTTGGGAACTATAACACTACACAACCGCAACAGATGAGATTTTCTCGTACATTCTACGTAGGAACCTTAGACAACCCACTATCCATCACTCAACAATACACGGGTTTTCAGTTTGCAAACCCTACCGGAACAGCACCACTCACCTTCGCAGGAACGTTTATACATTCTGATGAACATGGGAATTCGAGCGGGCCGTTCGGCTGGTTTATGATCAAGCAGTAGTTGACTTTCCCTAGCAGAAGAACGAGCAGGTGTAGCTTTCCAAGTCACCCAGCCACTTCGCCATTCATCCCTGCCAGGGGCAATGAATGCTGGCAAGCTTGTGCGGAAGAACTGATTTCCGCATGTTGTTTTGGCTATCAGGATTCTAGGGTTGATGGAACTTCCCCATTCGCCTATTGATCCTGAGGCAAAAATCGTGATAGAGTCATCCCCAGGAATGGTCCATCAACACTGTTGCCATTTGGCCTCCTCGGTAAACTTCATACGAAAGCGACTAAAACGCTAAATTGCTCCAATAGTCCCATTATGTTTCTTTGCTATTTGGATTGATCGTCTCATCCGATAGGGACATCTTGATGTGGAAAGATGTCTATTGAAGCAAGGAGATACAATATGACGATACATTTATGCACTAACCATCCTAACGGTAGGGATGTCTGTCGGAACCAAGCACTTCCGGGTGTTTCCTACTGTGCAGACCATCCCTCGATTCCACGGACTTGGCCTGCTGCTGCAACTGCTAAAACACAGCCATCACCCACGGAAAACCCATATCCAGATCCATGGGATCCATACTACTCACCCGAACCGAAAGCACCGCCACCCTCAGGGAATCCATACTCAGGTCCACCGCACACATACTACTCATCCGGATTAGCGGTATCATCATCACCTCCACAATCCGCACCGCGATCGCGCGGAAAGGTTTCCGTCGCCCGTCGTATTGGCCTCGTACTGGTGGTCGTAATCGTTTTAATCGGCGTGTTCTTCTTTCGAGTTCTGTCGAATGCAGGAGCAGTGAACAGGTTGCAGACGTTCTGTGAAGAACTTGGGCCTGCGAATAAAATGAACCAGCCTGACTACACTACTGCTATAAATAGCCTTGCTATTCAAGGTACCGGGAAGGGTATCAATGCTACTCAACTGAGGCACAATGTTGAGGCAAAAGCAGGTGTTCAAGGTATAACACGTTGTGAAGTAGCCACTAGAGATAATAGGCTAGTCATCGTATTTCATTTTTCTGATGGAAGCCAGGAGGTACACCCCTACATACTGTTCAATGATGGTGGTTTTTGCGATCCATGGGGACATTGTGTGAACGGCTCGCTCGAGAACACATGGCGAATCAGCATGGATGGCTGGACAAGCCAGTTCTAAGACATGTGATACTGGCTAGAACATACAAACTGAGCGTGAAAAAAGGCGAGGCTAGCAACCGCCCTTTTTCACGCCCTGCAGAGGAGACAATTATCCTGGCAAATCACAAGAAGCTACGGGAGGGGTTGCCGTGTCAGTGAACTTCGCTTCATCGTGCTTTCAGAGAATAATCACCCTGAGGATTCCAGCGTTGATTTCTTATCATTGGTGAAGGGGAGTATGTCAGCTATCAACGCTGGAATCCTTGGGTGAGATTTTTGAATTGTTCAGTTTCCCAAGCAAAATCAACCCCGGATTCCTCATAGCCGTTGTTTTTTGCTCTTTTCGTGACACGGCTTCGTTGCTGTACACCGACTTTCGTGACACTGCCAGCCGTTCTGCCAGATGTGCTCCAATAGCTCAACCATTGCCAACGGTCCTGCCAGATGTGCTGGTGCGGGTAGTTGTGTTTGATCTGTTGAAATCTCTGTAGGGCGTCAACTCCACCGTCAGTTGACGCATCCCCGACGCTGTACGTTTGCTGGTCATTGTCCGGTCTAATCCAGATTGGAGTTGCCCAATTCTGAGAAGAGGATACCGTGTTGTGCGCGCCTGTAGAGCCAATGCGCATGCGGTGAACAACGCGGGTACTACCCTATTTCGTTGCACTTTTCGTGAGAGAATCAGCTGCCGATTGCCGTGTGCGTCGTGTGGCCAGGCGCTCGACATCCTTGCGGTAGAAGTGCGTCTGGTTGTCGATGTAGACGGCGAAGATCTGCCCATCCTCTATCCACTGATGGACGGTTTGCCGCTTCACTCCAAAGTGCTCGCGCATCTGTTGCATGCTCATCAATTGCCCTGGTCGCTGCTCGGTGAAAAAGCGGGCGAGGGCAGCATGGACCTCTTTGCCGAGAGGCGTACGGTGAAACTTTGAGGGAAGGCGGTATCGTTGCGTGGAGAGGGTATCACCGAAGAGATACCGGGTGATGATGCCTGCTGATGTACGCACGTCTCCCTCGTAGGGGTAGTCGTGCCCCTCGGCATAGTTGAAAATGGCAGCCAGGTGCTGACCGAGCGGGCTCTCTCGTAACCGTTCAATCGTCTGTTCTTCCGGGCGTTTCCCCTGTGGGAAGTTGGTCGCCGTCGCCAGCTCTACCGTTCGCTGGTGTGTTCTGGTTAACAGGTCGTCAAGAATGCGCTGGTGTGTTGGAGTCATTCTCTGCCTCCCGTCTCATGCTGCTCTCGTCAGTGTTACCGTCTTTACCACATCTACGGACGCGTCAGTTGACGGTTGCAGGCATGCAGATGAACTGAATGTGCATCGAAAACGAAGAGAAGCAGTCGTGTTCGTCGCTCCCGATTGGCTCTAGAGGCCACAGGACAGAGGCACGCCTTTGGCGAGGTGGGCAATCTCGATCTGGATCATCTCGATCGGTAAGCTCATCCATGCCATCTTTTTCCGCGTTCTTCCCAGGTTTCCCCGCGTTTTTCCGTGGTTGACTGCTCAACTATCACAGCGAATGGCCCAGGTTATTGCCTCCTTCCCTGTTTATCCGTTCAAGCATTGCGCTTGCTTGCTTTATGAGCAGGCACCAGATCTGTACGGATAAACAGGGAAGGAGGCCAAAAGCATCTGGATCTTTTGTGAATGTCACGAAACCAGGGGGTAAGGCATAAGTTTATGATACTAAAAGTAAAGCTTGTGGCAGTCAATGCGAGCGAGCCCCGTCAGTAGTAGCGTCAGGTGACGGGTCAGTGTACTCCTGCCGAGCTCACAGCAGACAAAAAGCCGCTCCCCAAGTCAGCAAACGTTGTGAGCGCTATTGGGAGTGGCCCTTTGTTGTATTCATCGA
>Ga0137365_10003730_pt1 | contig 12213 bp, 8 predicted proteins | sample SagtaG_9_FD_104799 | JGI IMG/M metagenome (GOLD analysis project Ga0137365, IMG submission 104799) | Vadose zone soil microbial communities from Sagehorn Ranch, Mendocino, California, USA - Sage1_L_40_16 metaG | ecosystem: Environmental > Terrestrial > Soil > Vadose zone | place: USA: California...
GCGGGCCAGCAGCGCCGCGCCGATCACTTCGGCCGCGTAGGCCCGCCGCAGCAGCACCGTCACCGGCAGCAGCACATGCGTCACCCGGCACCCGCCGCAACGACCGCGGCGGGGCCGCAACACCCCGCCGATCCCATACACCCGGCGTGGCCGGGCCCAACCCCACGGGCGCAGCACACCCGAACAACCAGGGCAATCCACCCGCCCGGCCATCAACCGCGACTCGACTCCAACCGGATCAGCCTCTACCGTCACCAACGGTGCCTCTGCGCATCAGCACGGCCCTCCCACGACGGTCCTCCACGACATACGCGGGAGGGCCGTTGTCATGTTCATCGGCAGGATCCTCCCCACCCCGGCACACTGACGAAGCCGACCACCACAGCCGACAGCACACACAAGATCAAACCGTCATCAGCAACCGGACTGACGTCTACCGCCCCGATCACCGGCGATAGGAATGACGGCTAACAACAGGGTCCACGTTGTGTCCGGACGCATCTGGCGTGGAGGTCAGACCTTTGACACCGAACAGCCGTAGACGTCGCCCGTTCGTCTGCTACTGAACGCCGTCATCGACGGCATACCGTGACCGCGTCAGTGCGTTATGTAGCTCCAACGTCAAATCCATCAGGAGCGGAGGCTCTCTACTTACCCGGTCACGGCGGTCGCTTCCCGACATCCCGACCCGTGCCCGAGGAGAGCGGTCGGTTCTCGCCGGCCGGATAGGTATCCCTGTGCCAGCAGCAGTCCTCGGCAGTCGAAGCCGGCGCGTTCCGACCGGTCTCCCGTCACGTGCACGTTAGAAGGCCCTCAAGATGACACGAGTAAGCCCACGCCGAGGGCTCGTCGCCATCGTGGCGGCCGGCCTGTTGCTGATGGCGCAGTCCGCTGCGGCGGCACCGAGTCCCCGCCTCGAACCCGCGGGCAGGAAGCTGCCGAATCGACCCGTACCCGCGGTGCCGGGTTTTCCGGCCGTCGCGCCGCCTGCCGTAACGCCGCCTCGCGCGCTGCCCAAGAAGACCGGATCGGTGCCGCTGCACCCGGAGCGGCGGATCAGACTGGGCCTCGCGCCGGCCGGTCCAACGTCGGCCGAGCCCGACGCGACCGCTGCCGAGGCGGTCGCTCCGGCGAACGCCAAGTTCGCTCTGCGCGCCCTGGTCGTGGCCATCGACGCGGGCGACTGGGGGGTAGCCACCTGGCAGTCGACGCTGGACCGGGTAGGCGCCGGCTACGACGTCCTCTACACCCGGACCACGCCGCTGACCAGCGACCTGCTTGTGCGTCCCGACGGCACCGGCCGCTACAGCGCGATTCTGCTGACCAACAACAACCTGCTGTACCAGGACGCCTCGGGCGGTTTCGTCAGCGGCCTCTCCGGCGACCAGTGGAACCTGCTGTGGGCCTACGAGCGTGACTACGGGGTACGCCAGGCGACGCTCTACAACAGCTACGGCACTTTCCCCGAGGACTACTGCCTTCGCGGCGGCAGTGAGGGCGGCGTCGGCGACAGCCCGCTCACGACGACGTTGACCGCGAGCGGAGCAAGCGCCTTCAGCTACCTGAACTCGGCCGCACAGGTCCCGATCATCCAGTCGTACGTCTACCGGGACCAGCTAGCGGCCGGCTGCGACGCGCAGCCCATCCTGACTGCGGGCAGCGACGTGCTGGGTGTGCTCACCACCTCGACCGACGGGCGGGAGCGGCTGGCGCTGACGTTCACCTCCAACCAGTACCTCCTCCAGGCGCACCTGCTGACCTACGGGCTGTTCCGCTGGGCCAGCCGTGGCCTGTTCTTCGGCGAGCAGCGGCACTCCCTCAACGTCGACGTCGACGACTGGTTCAACTCCTCAGACGAGCAATACCCGGACGGGACGATCAACGTCGATCCCGGCTTCCGGATGTCGGCGCACGACGCATACAACACCTACACCCAGCAGACCGCCATTCGCGGCCGGTACCCGCAGGCCAGCGCGTTCACCCTCGGAATGGCGTACAACGGCGGCGACGCCAATCTCAACGCGAACTCGGCGTGCTCCCCCAACGGCGGCATCAACCAGTTGACCGCCACCACCAGGTGCCTGCGCAACAACTTCCGGTGGATCAACCACACGCTGACCCACCCGAAGATGAACTTCACCGACTACGCCACGAACTACACCGAGATCAACCAGAACCTCATCGTCGCGCAGCAACTCGGTCTGCCCGTCGACCGGACGGTGCTGAAGACCCCCGAGTACTCCGGCCTGGGCACCTACAACCCCGACCCGACCAACGACATTGATCCGCCCACGGACTACGGCCTCGGCGCCTCCAATACCGCCCTACTGCAGGCGGCCAAGGACCTGGGTGTCGAATACCTGCACGGCAACATGTCGTTCAAGAGCCAACTGCCGCCGTGCTTCAACTGCGGCCTCGTCCATCCACTCGAGCCGAGCCTGACAATCGTGCCGGACTGGCCGACCAACATCGCCTACTTCAGCACCACGCCGGACGAGGAGACGTACTTCTACAACTCCTACTACGGCCCCAACGGCAAGTTCCCGTACTGGCCGACCAACCTGACCTACGACCAGATCATGAACTATGAGACTGACCAGGCGCTGACCCACGTGGCCACCGGATCGATCTACAGCCATACCTTCCACACCGGTAACCTGCGCGACTACGGCGGCGGCCGGACGCTGACGACGGACTGGGCCGACCGGCTTATCAGCAAGTACGCGTCCTACTACTCCGTACCGCTGCTCACGCAGGGCTGGCCGGCCCTGGCCACGTACGCGACCGGACGCAACGCCCATTTCGCCGAACTCGCTGCCGGCGTGGACGCGGTGTACGACCGGGCGGCCGGCACGGTCACGGTGACCTCTCCGGCGGCCGGCAACGTCACGGTGACGGGAGCCCCCACCGCCGGCTTCACCACGTATGGCAACGAGGTCTCGGCTCGTATCACCCTGGCGGCCGGCACACCGGTCACCTTCACACCCAGCCTCCTGCCGTGAAAATCGTCCTGGTCTCCGAGGGGACCTACCCATACGCGATGGGTGGCGTGAGCCTGTGGTGCGACCAGCTGATCCGAGGTATGCCCGAGTACCGCTGGGAGATGGTCGCGCTCACGGTCGATGGCAGCGAGCGGGAGCTGTGGAAGCCTCCTGACAACCTGGAGTACACACAGTCGATCCCGATGTGGGGGCCGGCGCCGTCCAGGCGGCGCCGGCGCTCGGGACCGCCGGGGACCGCGTTCACCTCCGCGTACGAGGCTTTCCTGACGGCCCTGATGAACCCGCAAGACCCGCGCTCGGATCAGGCCGCGGTCAGCCGGAGCCGGTTTCTGCTCGCCTTGCGCGGCCTGTACGAGTACACCGCGGAGGGCGGGGAGCTTGCCGACGCGCTGACCACGAACCAGGCGCTGGCGCAGATGATGGATGCCTGGCACGGAGTGTACGGCGACGGGTTGACCCTGGCCGACGCGATCGAGGCGGCGTGGCTGATCGAGCGGATGCTACGGCCGCTGTCGGTGCCGCCGGTCGCGGCCGACATCGTGCACGCGTCGATGAACGGCCTGAGCATGCTCGTGGCGATGGCGACCAAATGGCGCCACGGCGCCCCGGTGGTCTTGTCCGAGCACGGCATCTACCTGCGTGAGCGGTACCTGTCGTTTCTGAACGAGGACTCGCCCCGCGCGGTGAAGATCCTGCTGCTGAACTTCTTCCGGGCGCTGGCCGGTGCGGGTTACCTCATCGCGGACGTCCTCGCACCGCACTCCAGCTACAACCGCCGCTGGCAGCTGCAGAACGGCGCCGACCCGGACCGGATGTGGACGATGTACAACGGGGTGTCGCCCGACGAGTTCCCACCCGCCGAGTCCGAGCCCGACCGGCCCACGATCGTGTTCATGGGCCGCATCGACCCGCTCAAAGACCTGCACACCCTGATCCGCGCGTTCGCGATGATCCAGGCCAAGGTGCCGAAGGCGCGGCTGCGGATCTTCGGCGGAACACCGCCGGGAAACGAGCTCTACCGGGACAGCTGTATCCAGCTCATCAGTGACCTGGGCCTGCGCGACTCGGTGGCGCTGGAGGGCAAGGTCGACAGCCAGGTCGGCGCCTACCACGCCGGCACCATCGTCGCCCTGACCAGCATCTCTGAGGGCTTCCCGTATTCGGTCGTCGAGGCGATGGCCTGCGGGCGCGCCGTGGTGTGCACGAATGTCGGTGGGGTCGCGGAGGCCGTCGCCGACGCCGGTCTCGTGGTTTCGCCGCGCGACCACGTCGCCGTCGCCGACGCCTGCGTCCGGCTACTGACCGACGATGATCTGCGCCGGCAGATGGCGACCACAGCCCGGAGCAGAGTGCTGGACCTGTTCACACTCGCGCATTCGCTCGATGCCTACCGGCAGGTCTACCAGCAGCTCACCGATGGCTCTCTGCAGACGTTGGTCGTGTCACGTCCGGCCGAGAGCCGGCGGCGCGCCGAAACCCGTCCACGGATCCGCGGGCGCGTGAGCGTCACTGCCCGCGGCCACGCAGCAGTGGCGGCTCATGGCCGTGCCAGCGTGACCGCCCGTGGCACCGCGAGCGTGACCGGCGTATCGGGGGGGCCCGATGACGCCGCCGCCTAGCGCGATCATGGCCACCGCACAGACGGTCGCCCAGGACGCAACGGAAGACATTTCTGCCCTCATCCGTGAGGGCCGGATGCCGGCTCCGCTCCTCATGGCCCGGGATCCGCTCGACGAGCTGGTCGACCGCGTACGGCCGGTGGCCTCCGCGGCGGTCGACGCACTGCAGGTGGCCGCCGCGCTCGAGGCCGACGGCGTCACCGACCGCTCGGCTCGGGTCCAGTACGGGTACCCGGACGTGTTCGCCCTCGCCGCTGAGGTGCACCGCCGGGCCGGACAGGCCAGGTCGTCCAGCGCGCCCGTCCGGCGGATGGCCCGGCGCTGGCTGGCGGAACTGCGCGATATCGGACACGGCCTGCTGTACCTGCTGCCCGCCGCCGTGTTCCCGGCGGTGCTGGCCGTCCTCGGTCACCGCTCCCTGCTTCTGGGACTCCTCGTGGCCGGCGCCATCGGCTGGGTGTGGGCCGGCGCGGCGGCCTGGCTGGCCTATCGGCTGCTCGGGCGCGGTCATCCCGGCGGCGCCGGCCGGATGCTGCGGTGGTTGGCGCTGGCCGGACTGCCCGTGACCGCGACGGCCGTTACGGGCATCGTCACGACGACCCACGCCGGTTACGGGCTGGTCGCGCTGTCGGTCGGTCAGATGGCCTATCAGATGGCCAGCAACATCCTGGTCTTCTACCGGCGCGAGGGCTTGCTGTTTCTGTCGATGCTGCCGGCCGTGCTGGTCGGTATCGCGTACACGATCAAGGGCCCGGCGCTGCTGCCCTGGGCGATCGGGGTCGGGATCGCCTCGACCATCCTCGCCTTCACCGTCGCGCTCGGACAGACGACCGGTCGCAAGGCGATTTCGGAGACGCGCATGCGCGACGGCCTGCGCGGCGAGCTGAGGATGCTCGGACCGGTGATGCTTTACACCGCCCTGTCGGCGGTATATCTGTTGCAGGCACAGGCGCCATACATCCTCGGCCGTTTCGACATCGCCGTCGCCGTCGTGCCCCTGCTCCTGGGCATGGGCGTGGTCGAGTGGCGCGCCCGACGCTTCGGCGAGCAGGCCCGCGTGTTGCTGCGGCGTGTGCAGTATCCCGCCCAGTTCGTTCCGCGGATCTGGTTGCTGCTGATCGGCGGCCTGCTGGTGTGCGTCACCTCGGTCGCACTGCTCGCGGTGGCGGTGTTCTACGTCCTGCGCTCGTCGCAGAAGCTCGGCCCGGCGAGCGTGGTCATGGCGTCGGCCTGCGCGGTGCTCGCCGGCGCCTACTTTCTCGGGTTTCTCCTGGCCAACATGGGCCGGTATGGATGGTTGTGCTGGTCGCTGGCGCTGTGCGTAGCGGTCCACGTCGCCGTCGGCGTCGGCGCGCGCTGGACGCCGTGGCAGCTCAGCCCGCTGGTGGACACCTCGGTATTCCTGGGCAGCACGCTGCTGCTGGTCGTTCTGTTCCTGTTTGCGCTGGGCGAGCGCCTCGGAGAAGTGAGGTGCCACCGGTGAGCGGCAATATCGCGAATGGAGGGCGCGCCTGATGCACGCGGTGATCATGGCGGGTGGCAAGGGCGTACGGCTACGGCCCTACACCACCGCACTGCCGAAGCCGCTGGTCCCGATCGGCGACAGCCACGCGATCCTGGAGATAGTCCTGCTCCAGCTCGCCGCCCGCGGGTTCACCTCCGCGACCCTCGCGATCAACCACCTCGGTCGGCTGATTCGCGCGTTCGTCGGTGACGGGTCCCGCTGGGGCCTGGAGATCGACTACGTCGAGGAGACCGTTCCGCTGTCGACCGTCGGGCCACTGTTCGGTCTGAAGAGTCGGCTGCCGGAGTACTTCCTGGTGATGAACGGCGACGTGCTCACCGCTCTGGACTACGGGGACCTGCTGCAATCGCACGTTCTTTCCGGCGCGCCGCTCACCGTGGCTACCGCCAAGCGGACCACGAAGATCGATTTTGGTGTCCTCGACGTGAGCGACGAGAAGATCGTGGGCTTCACCGAGAAGCCCTCGTTCACCTACCGGGTGAGCATGGGTGTGTACGGCCTGTCGCGGGAGACGCTCGAGCCGTACCCCGAGGGCCTGGCGTTCGGCTTCGACCAGCTCGTTCTCGACCTGCTAGACCAGCAGCGGCCGCCGGCCACGTACGACTTCGGCGGGTACTGGCTGGACATCGGCCGGCCTGACGACTACGACGAGGCCAACCGCTCGTTCGCGAGCCTGCGACCGCTGCTGCTTCCCGACCGGGACGCCGTCAAGAGTCGTGGAGTCGCGGCATGAGTAGGCACGCACTGTTGTTCGGCGCCTCCGGTTTCATCGGCGCGCATGTCCGGGCCGCGCTGGAGGAGGAGAGCAGCGTCGAATGGGTCACGTCCGTCGGGCGTGACCGGTGCGACCTCACGGCCGCCACCGTCGACGACCTGACCTCCCTGCTGCGTGAGCTGACCCCGAACGTGGTCGTCAACTGCACCGGCAGACTCGACGGCACCGGGTATGAGCTGATGCAGGCCAACACGATGGTGGCCGCAAAGTTGATCGACGCGGTGGAGCGTGCCGATCGGACCATCCGCCTCGTCCGGCTGGGATCGGCGGGCGAGTACGGACGGGTGCCGGCCGGCCGGTCGGTGACCGAAGACGACCCCGCTGTCCCGGTCAGCGGATACGGGCTGAGCCACCTCGCGGCCACCCGGCTGTTGGAGTTCGCCGGTGCGTCCGGTCGCGTCGACGGGGTCACGCTGCGTGTGTTCAACCCGATCGGGTCCGGGCTGCGCGGGGAGACCCTGCTGGGCCGTGCCGTGGGGCGCCTGCGGGACGCCCTGGCCGACGGCGCCGACGCCATCACGATGGGGCCGCTTTCGGCGTACCGGGACTTCGTCGACGCGCGTGACGTGGCGACGGCGGTGGTCGCCGCCACGCGTGTCCCCAGCCTGCCCGTGCGGGTGGTCAACGTGGGCAGTGGGCGGGCGGTGACCGCGCGCGAGGCGGTCGACCTTCTCGCCCACGCCGCCGGGTTCACCGGCGAGGTGCGTGAAGAGGGTGCGCCGTCGGCTCGTTCCGCCGCGGTGGACTGGATCCGCGCGGACATCACCCGGGCCGCCGAGGTACTCGGCTGGCGCCCGACCCACGACCTCACCGACTCGGTGCAGGCGATGTGGACCGCCCGTGCCACCGCCGGTGTGGGGGGACATCGTTGATGGGCGGGCGTACCGGGGTCCGCGTCCTGTCGTTCGCGGTGGCGCTCGCGGCGGTGGGATGCAGCCCGGCGCGGGAAAGCGGGGCGGCACAGGGCGCCTCCTCGCGGGCACCGTCGGCCGCTTCGCCCGGGACCACCAGGTCGCTGGCCACCGCCTCGCCGACCGCCGCCCCGCCGTCCGACGCCACGGGGCGTGGACCGCTGCCGCAGCCACCGCGGTCGGCCGCGGCGATCAAAACCTGGGTGTACCAACTCCAGGGGTACCCGAACGGGCGCCTCGACGCCTTGGCCCGCGCACCTGCGCACCTCGCCGTCATCGACCTTGCCCGCGACGCGAAAGCCGACTTCTTCCGCCCCGACGAGATCGACGCTCTCCGCGGGACCGGCAAGACAGTCCTGGCGTACTTCGAGATCGGCAGCATCGAGACTTTCCGGCCGGAGTACGGACCGCTACGCGAGCAGACGCCCGACCTGATCCTCAACCGCTGGTCGGACTGGCCCGACGAGTACTTCGTGCGGTACTGGGATCCGCGCTGGTGGGACCGGGTCGTCCGGCCGCGGGTCGACCGGGCGATCCGGGCCGGTTTCGACGGGGTCTACCTGGACACGCCGCTGGCCTACGAGGAGCTTGACCTGTCCATGGTCCGCGGCGAGAGCCGCGACAGTCTGGCCCGAAAGATGGTGGGCCTGATCTCGCGGATCAGCTCGTACGCCAAAAGCCAGCGCGCCACCGTCTGGATCGTCCCGCAGAACTCACCAGAGTTGCGCGACCATCCGGGGTACACCGAGGCGATCGACGGCATCGGCATGGAGGAGTTGTTCTTCCAGGCCACCGACGAGCCGTGCGAGCAGGACTTCTGCACCGAGAACCTGGACAACGCGCGGGCCCTGCGCGACGCCGGCAAATTGGTGCTCGCCGTCGACTACGCCACCCGCCCGGAGAACGTGAGAACCGCCTGCAACCGGTACCGGGACGAGCGCTTCGCCGGCTACGTCGGGGTCCGCGACCTGGACCGCATCAGCACCCCCTGCCCTTGAACGAAAGGAGTCTGACCATGCCGAAGACGGTGGGGATCGTCGGGATGGGCTATGTCGGTTTGACGCTCACCGCGGCTCTCGCCCGCGCCGGCCATACCGTGTACGGCGTGGACGCGCAGCCGAGCGTTCTGCAGTCGTTGTCGCGTGGACGGCCGCACATCTTCGAGCCCGGGGTGGAGGAGGTGTTCGCCGAGTTGATCGGCTCCCGGATCTTCGTCGGGCCGGAACTGCCTCGTGAACGACTCGACGCGGCGGTGATCTGCGTATCGACGCCGATCGACCCGGTAACTCACAAACCGAACCTGACCTATCTCGCGGCGGCGGCGCGCGACATCGCCCGCTGGTGCGGCCCCGAGACGCTCGTCGTGGTTCGCAGCACCGTACCGGTCGGCGGCAGCCGCGCCGTCGTGTTGCCTGCGCTACAGGACGCCTGGGGCCGCGCTCGTCTCGTCATGGCGCCTGAGCGCACGATCCAGGGCAGGGCGCTGCAGGAGTTGGTCGACCTGCCGCAGGTCATCGGTGGGCTCGACGACGACAGCCTGGCGGCCGCGGTCGCCGTCTTCAGCGAACTGGCCAAGCAGGTGGTGCCGGTGTCGAGCCTTGAGACGGCGGAGATGGTGAAGCTGTCCAACAACTGCCACACCGACGTCATCTACTCGTTTGGCAACGAGATCGCGCTGATAGCTGAGGAGCACGGCCTGGACCCGCTCGAGGTGATCCGCGCCGCCAACCTGGACTACCCGCGTCCCGACCTGTCCAAGCCGGGTTACGTCGGCGGTGGCTGCATGTCCAAGGACCCGTATATCATGATCAGCAGTGCCCGCAGACACGAGCCGTTCCTGGTCGGCCGGGCCCGCGAGCTGAATGAGTACCTGCCGGTGCATGTCGCCGCTACCGTCGTGGAGCTACTGCGCCAGGCGCGCGGCTCGACCGAGGGAGCGCGGCTTTCCGTCCTCGGCTGGGCGTACAAGGGCTGGCCCCCGACCGACGACATGCGGGGCACCCCGATCGCGGCGATGATGCCGGTGTTCACCGACGCGGGCATGACCGTGCTCGGCCATGACCCGATCGTGACCGACGACGTGATCCGCTGGTACGGCGGGGAGCCGGTCAGTCAGGACAAGGCGTTCACCGACGTCGATGGCGTCCTGCTCATCACCGACCACCCGGACTACCGTGCGATCCGGGTGGATGCTCTTCTCAGCGGGGACAAGCCATTGTTCGTATACGACTCATGGCGCATCCTCGACGAGGCCGCGGTCACGGCGGCCGGGGTGCGCTACGCCAGCCTCGGCTACCTGCCTTCGTTCGGCGAACAATCCGTGGGAGGCCGGCCATGAATGTCCTGCTGCTGGGCGGTGCCGGCTTCATCGGCGTGCATCTGGCGCGCCGGCTCATCACCGACGGGCATAAGGTGACCATCGTCGACGACTTCTCCCGTGGCCGACGTGACCGCGAGTTCACCCAGCTCCGCCGCCTTCCCCAGGTCAAGGTCATCTCGGGAGACCTCACCGATCCGGCGACGTGGGCGCCGCTGCCCCACGGCTGGGACCAAATCTATCTACTCGCCGCCGTCGTGGGCGTCCGCAACGTGGAGCAGGATCCGGCCCGGGTCATACGAGTCAATGCCCTCGCCGCGCTGCACCTGCTCGACTGGGTATCTCCGCGCGAGAAGGTCTTCTTCGCCTCAACCAGCGAGGTGTACGCCGCTGGCGTGGACGCCGGGATCGTGCCGGTGCCCACCGCGGAGGACGTCCCGCTCATGATCTCCGATGTGACCGCGCCCCGGTTTGCCTACGCCGTCAGCAAGCTGCTCGGAGAAGCCGCGTTCGTGCACGCCGCCCGCGAGAAGGGGATCACCTTTGTCATCGGCCGGTTCCACAACGTGTACGGGCCGCGGATGGGCGCCGACCACGTGATCCCGGAGATGTCGCTGCGGGCCATCCGCGGCGACGACCCGTTCATGGTCTGGGGCGCTGACCAGTACCGCGCGTTCTGCTATGTCGACGACGCGGTCGAGGCCATGCTGCGCCTGATGAGCACGCCGGCGGCGGCCGGCGAGATCGTGCACATCGGCGACGACACCGCGGAGACCCGGATCGATGACCTCGCCAAGCTCGTACTCCGGGTGGCCGGCGTCGCGCCGGCGATCCAGACCGCCCCGGCACCGGCTGGTTCGGTCGCTCGCCGCTGCCCGGACCTGGGAAAGCTGCGGCGCCTGACCGGGTACGAGCCGGTAATGCCGCTCGAAGAGGGTGTGCGGCGCACGTTCGACTGGTACCGGGCGGTCGTGGCGGCACCCGACGACGCCGAGGGCAAGCAGCAGCCCATAGCGTTCTACTACGGAGCGGGCGAGCTGGACCGGCTGGCCGAGTACCGCCGTGTGGTGCTGCAGCCGGAGTTCTACCCGCCGGACGAGCTCACCAGCCTTCGCCAGCGCGGCGTCGAGCCGCTGATGTACCTGTCCTTGTCGGAAGATCACGGGCCGCCCGCGCCATGGCAGCGACCTGACCGCAACCCGGACTGGGGCGGCGCGTTCGTCTACGTCAGCCATCCAGACTGGGTCGCGCACGTGATCCGGCAGGCCCGGGCCGCGCTCGACGCCGGGTTCGCCGGGCTGTTCCTGGACACGCTCAACGTGGAGCTGACCTACCCCGAGGACGTTCCGCACCTAATCACCCTCGTCGCGGCGATCCGGGAACAGGCCGGGACCGGGTACATTCTGGCCAACCGCGGCTTCGGCATGCTGCCACAGCTGGCCGAGCTGGTCGACGGCGTGCTGTTCGAGTCGTTCACCGTACGCTGGACTGACAGCGGCTACGCTCCCTGGCCTCCGGACGTCCTGGAGCAGCACGCGCAGATCGCCGAACGCCTCCTTGAGTTCGATCTCGACCTGTACGCGCTGGACTACGCCGACAGCGAGGGGTTGGCCGCCTTCGCGACCCGCCGCGCCCGCCAGTTCGGTCTGCACAGCTTCATCAGCGATCGGGCACTTTCGCGCCTTTAGGCTGATTTGAATAGGCTGGTATAGAACCACAGGAAACACCACCTACCAGACGACGCCGATACGTCCGACGGGTGAAGGGTACAAGCTGGCGGCTCGTATTCCGTGAGTCATGCTGCGGCGCCAGGTTGGGCCGGTGAGGTCGTATCCGGCTGGCCGCTGTTCGGCGTCAGCGATCTTGAGGATGGTGGCGACGTTGGTTGTGAGGATGGATCGGGCCTCGTTGGCTACGCACCGTGACCTCGCGGGATGTAGCGTCGTGGTGAACGTCGCTGAGATTGTCACCGTGTCGTCCAATGTGGACAGTCTTCTCCCCGGACAAACCGCCGGGACTAGCCGCCGACCCCACGCCGTGGGCGCAGCAAGCGGCCGCCACTGA
>Ga0137365_10003745_pt1 | contig 12185 bp, 13 predicted proteins | sample SagtaG_9_FD_104799 | JGI IMG/M metagenome (GOLD analysis project Ga0137365, IMG submission 104799) | Vadose zone soil microbial communities from Sagehorn Ranch, Mendocino, California, USA - Sage1_L_40_16 metaG | ecosystem: Environmental > Terrestrial > Soil > Vadose zone | place: USA...
AACCTCGCCGTCAGCGTCCTACGGATAGACGGCGCCGCCAACATCGCCCACGCCACCCGACACCACGCCTGGGACCCGCTCAAACCCGTCAAACTGCTCCTGGCCAGCTGAACGACTTTGCCGGAGCCCTGGGTCCACATCAGCGTTGCGGAGGTCCTCACGCACGCTGACAACATCCAGCAGCTCGCTGGCCGCGCGCTCGGGCTGCTGCCGTCGCCCACGAGTGGCACCGCCGACGGATTGGAGTGGGAAGGACCAAGCGGTCAAGTGGCTGAGCGCAATCGCCGCATGGTGGCAACGCCGCGAGGAATGGCCCATCTATCGCTGGGATTTCTCCAAGTGCCGCCACTGCGGGGAGCCTATCCGACTACAGGGTGACCGTCGGTGGGTGGATCCGCGCGGGAGGCTTGAATGCATGCCCGATGTTTACCACCAGCCGATGCCAAAGTGGCTACGTCGTGCCTGAGTCTCACTCGGCTTATCGCTTGCCCGCTGTTCCGCGACGGTTGAGCACGTCGACCTGGCGCTGCTCGTCGAGGAGCGGCATCTGGCCCGTAGCTGTCCCATGCGCGCGGTCGGACTCTGTTCAGCCCATTAACGACACGCCGCGTCCACTCATCATTTATGGAGAGACCGCCACAAAGAGGAAGAGGAGGCCGAAGACTCCGAACCCGGTGAAAAGGACAGCCGCCACCAGACGAGCGGCGCCCTGCGCGTTGAGCGCGTTCGAGACGAAGACCGCCGCAGTGGCGGGAAGTAGGGAGCTGAGCGCCAGTGGTCAGCTGGCCGACGGTGGCCTCTCCGCCGCCGGCTTCGCCCCGGTGGTCCGGTGAATCGTCCTGCGGGGTCTTCGCACCGGACCGGGTCGGGGACCCCGGCAGGCCGGGGCGGTCGTTCTGCTGCGTAGGCGCACCGGTGCCGGCCATCCGACTCGCTCTCGAGCAGAGGGTCACCCTGTCCACCCGGGTGGGGTCAAGACAAAATCTTGGTGATCTCCAGCCGCTTGCGGCCACGTCGTGCCGAGACCGGGGGCAGCGTACGGCAGACTGCCCAACGTGACGGCGCTCTCCGCGACCATGGACACCGCGTCCCTCCGGAAGGCACGCGGCGCCTTCTTCACCCCTGACCCGCTGGCCCGCTACATCACCGACTGGGCCATGCGAACGGTGCATGACAAGGTATTGGAGCCGTCCTGTGGGGAGGCGGCCTTCCTACTGGCTGCGGTCGACCGCCTAGCTGTGCTCCGCGAGTTCGCCCCAGCCCACCCTGTCCCACAGCTCGATGGGATCGAGTTGCACGCGACGTCTGCCCAGGCAGCCCGGGACCTGCTGGGCGCAGCCGCGGTCGACGCACGAATTCGGGTCGGGGACTTCTTTACTTTCGAGCCGACCGGCTCGTACGACGCCGTTATCGGCAACCCACCATATGTTCGTTATCAGAACTTCTCCGGCGATTCCCGTGTGCGGTCGCGGGCGGCAGCACTGCGGGCTGGCGTTCCGCTCAATGGATTGGCGTCCTCTTGGGCCGCTTTCACGGTTCACGCCGCCCTGTTCCTTCGGCGTGGCGGCCGGCTGGGCCTGGTATTGCCCGCGGAGCTCCTCACGGTCAACTACGCGGCCGAGGTCCGCCGCTTCCTTATGGAGCGTTTTGCACGGGTCGACCTCGTTCTCTTCGAGGAGCGCGTCTTCCCTGGTGTCTTGGAGGAAGTTGTCCTGCTGCTCGCGGCGGGATGCGACGAAGGCCCGACCGATCACTGCCGGATATACCGGGCCCGCAATGGGGACGAGCTTCCGACCGCCGGCTTGGTGAGGTTGTGGCGACCCGACCGGCCGGATGCAAAATGGACGACGTCGCTCCTTTCTGTCGACATCGCCAGGCCCTATTCAGATCTCTCGAGCGGCCCGGGCTTCGCCCTACTCGAAGCCTGGGGAGACACAACGTTGGGCATGGTCACAGGGAACAATCGCTATTTTGCGCTTTCGCCGGACCGAGTTAGACAGCTTGGCCTTACGACCTCCGATGTCATCCCACTATCTCCGCCCGGCTCACGCCACCTACGAAGCCTCTCGTTTACCACGGCAGCATTGGGAGAGATGGGCAGGCGAGGCGCTGCGACGTGGCTGTTCCGACCAACTGGGGAGCCTTCGGGGGCCGCCCGCGCGTATATCGCAGCAGGCGAAGCGTTGGGGGTCGAACGCGCATACAAGTGCCGTACTCGCACCCCCTGGTGGCTGGTGCCGCTCGTTCGCCCCGCTGATCTGCTGCTGACCTACATGAACGCCGACACTCCGCGCCTATGTGCGAACCGTGCCCGGGTGCGTCACCTGAACTCCGTCCACGGAGTCTACCTGAAGCGGGGCCTCCGCCGCCTCGGCACCGATCTTCTTCCGCTCGCTTCGCTCAACTCGATGACCCTTCTCGGCGCTGAGGTCGTAGGTCGAGCCTACGGGGGAGGGATGCTTAAGCTGGAGCCCAGGGAGGCGGATCGACTCCCGCTGCCCGCCCCGGCGCTTGTCGCCGCTGCCCGCAAGTCGCTGTTGGCGCTCCGGCAGCAGGTCGCGAGAGCGCTTCGCGCCCGAGGGCTCTTGGAAGCAGTCGACCTCGTTGACTCTCTGCTGCTCGTCGGGGAACTCGGGATTCCCCGAGGTGACATTCAACCACTCCGCGATGGCCATGCCGAGCTGATGACGAGGCGCATCTCCCGTGGCGCGTCGAAGCCGGAAGCCTGAGAGTATGCCTCGAGAACCCGACGCAATGGTTGTCTACGATCCGGTTTTCCTCGGCTGGAAGGCCGCCGACCCCTGGACCCACGTGGCTGGCGCAACCCCCTGCTACTCCCCGGACTACGAACTGCTCGTCGCGCCCCTGACCGTTGCAGTTCGCGGCGGGCTTGTGAGCGAGACCGGGGTGTTCCCCAAGGGTGTAGACCTCTGGCTGTCGTCGGAACTCCGGCGCGCTGGCTTTCTGACGAGGAGACCTGGCCGCGGCTGACCCGCCCGCGGGTGCTGCCGCAGGACGTCGCGCTTCTCCTCAAGGCCCTCCCGGTCACCCTCCGTGGCGTGAAGGACTTCAATTTGCGAGAAGAAATTCGTCGCCGTGTCACAGAAACCGCGGCAGTAACGCCAACCGACGCCAAGGTCCTGGGCCGCGCCTATGACAAGCAAGTCGACGTCTGTATCTCACGGTTACAGGGATCCATCGGTAGCGGTTCGTCAGCCCTCCGATCCTGGTGCTGCCGGAGCAGCTTTCTCTCCGAGGCGAGCCGGAACGATGCCTCCCAATCCGAGAGGCGGAGTCGTCAGTGCCTACTTGCGGGCGAACTAGCGATCCAGGACGCTAGCGCTATTCCTCCAAGTCGATCGCGTCCGCCAGGACCAGTGCCACCCGCTCCGCCGCGAGGTCGAAGCGGATCGTCAGCACGTCGCCCGACTCGGCGCCGCGACGCCTCAGGAACGGTCCATACCCCCATGAGGTTCCTCCGCCGTCCACCACGACCGTTCCGACGCGGCTGCCGTCTTGCGTGACGGCCAGGAACCTGCGGCCCGCGACGTACCGGCTGACGGCGCCTGGGATGCCGATGACGGGCGAACTGATGTTCCTCACCACAGCCGTCACGGACAGCGTTCCGTCCTCCTCCCAGTCGTACCCGGTTATACGGCGCGGCCGCTTCCGCGTCGCCACGATTTCGCGAAGCGCCTCGACGGCCGCCGGGTCCACATCGTGGCCACGGAGGCACCACACGTTTATCGCCGGGTGGTCGAGGATGGGGCTGAAGGTTGTGAAGACCGAGAACGTGCTCGGGTTCACCCCTCGGCCCGTGACGGCCGCTTCCAGTTCCGCTCTGTCGAGAAGCCCACTCGGAATCTTACGCAGGACATCTACGAAGATGCGCTCTGTGTCGCCAAGTTCCTTCCTGTAGTCGAGCGCCTCGACGCAGCTGACAGCGTCATCCTCGCCGACAATGAACTCCGGGTAGGCAGTGAAGAACGCCCGCAACACGTCCACCGGCGGAACGACGTCTATCTTGAAGAACCGATACCGGCGGCGCAGCCCGTGGCGGATGGTCGCAATGGAAAGCCGGGGCATGACGGACAGCATCTTGCGTGTCGTGTTCCGCAGTCGATTACGGTCAGGTGGGATATCGGACATCCAGAACCAGTCACCGATCAGAAACTCGACCTGCGGCCATGTCCTCAACAGCCGACGGACGATCTCGTCGGCGAACACCTCACCGTCGGCCTCGAGCGTGGCGCGAACCTCCTCGACGTTGGACACGCCCACCTTCCCAGCCTCGCGTCGGGCCGCCCTCAGGATAGACGCGACGCCGGGTTCGGCTAGGCCATACACATATGCGGCGCCGCCGTGGCTCACGACCTGAAAGCCGATCTCGTATCCGAAGACTTCCGCGGCACGCTCGATACCCACCGGATGGAACGGTACCGTCGTGATGTCGCGTTCGGCGAGGAGCGCGGCGGCGGTCTCCGCCGGCAACGGAGCGTCGGCGTTGAGGGCTTGGATCGCTCGCTCGAGGGCCGGCATGTAGAAAGGCCCCATCCGGCCCAGACACTTTTCAACGATCTGTCGCACGCGCTCCCTCGTGATGCCGAACTCGTCACCGACTTTTTGGAGCAACGCCGGTGCGGCACCGTTCCATCCCAGTCGCCGAGCCGTGATCTCGATCGACCGCTCCGGCACGCCGGCGGCACCGAGTAAGCCTCGCAACGCCACGTCCAGCGGCTGGCCGTCGATCTCCGCCACCCTCGCGCGCACCGCGGGTAACGCCTCGGCGACCCTCACAGACCGCTCGCCCTGCGGGTTGCCGAGCGCATCTTCAAAGAGCTCGGCGAGCGTGCCCTCGTACGGTGGGGCAGTGTCGCGGAATCTCGGGTCGTCGGCGCGGACGCGCTCGGCCCAAGGCTCGTCGCAGGCGGCCAACAGCATCTCTTGCTGCTCCTCCGTGAGCGCGGCTGCGACCGGCGACGACGCGTGCTCGGCGATCACCGCGAACTCCAGCACGCTCTTCGCGCCGACCGACGGCACCGCCAACAGGTCTCCGAACGTAAGCCGCGCCAGCCGCCCCTCGTCGAGTAGACCTGCCCGTTCCAGCGCGTTGCGCACACGCGTCGGCCATTCGATCTGATGCGGGTCGCTACCATGCCATTCCCCCCTCAGCACGGTGACGTCGGCGATCTCCGTCCCCCGGTAGTTCATGAGCCCGATGAGGTACTGCGTGACCCTCGGCGGTACATCGTCCACGCGCTTCCAGATAGACTCGTCGAGCGCGATCGTGGTCGCGCCGAGTGGCAATCCGAGATCCTTTGTCAGCCACTCTGGCAACGTCTCGCCGCCGAACGCACGTCGCAACGTCTCCGGCAAAAGGGGCGCCGGCGGTTGGCCCCATCGCAGCTTGACTTCCCCGATGACGGCCGATTGACGTTCGCGTGCCACCACTTGTCTCCCGTCCTCGGGATCGAGCGATGCAGAGGCTTCCCAGCAGCGCCGTCACCCGGCGCGGTCCGGACGCTCACCATGCGGGTCGAGAACCTCGCCGACGGTCGTGGTGCTCAAGTGCTCGCCGGATGGCAAGCCCGACCTCAACAACACTTTCGTCATGCGCCCGGGCGAACGCCGCAGCGCCAACTCCAGCCGCGCGTCCTGCCGGCTGCCTGCGAGCAGGACGTCCAGCAGTGCCATGGTGCGCTCCTGGACGAATGCGACCAGCTGGCCGCCGATCCGATCGACCGCCTTCTCGCGCTGAGGAAGCCGGTCCAGGCCGGGTCCGGTCAGGTCTCGGATCGTCGGAGCGGGCACCGTCGGCACGCTGACCAGCTGCTCTGGCAGAAGAGCCTGGCTCGACGGCTCCACGATGTCGTCCACAAGGCCACGGGCAGGCTGGCGCACTCCAGCTCACCGCCAAGCGTCAAGTCCAATTGGGAAGATTGCCCCTTGCCCTTCATCGTCTCGGCCCCTAGCATAGCCACCGGCGCTCCGAAAGTCGAGAAAAGGCCTTGACAGACATCACTCAGACCCAGCTGGTCGCCCTCGCGCTTTACGTGCTCGGCGGCTCCGGCACCGCCGTCGACACGGAGGACATCGCCGTCCGGGCGCAGGAGCTGGCCCCGGGACGCTTCTCATGGCGCAAGTACCCCGAGCAGATCAACCTCGAGCTGGTCCGCGTCGCCCTCAACGACGCCCGCAAGCCGGAGGCCGGCGCACTTGTCAGCGGCACGGGCCGTGGAGGCTGGTCGCTCACAGTCGCAGGACGGCGCTGGGCCGAGGAGAACCTCCACCGCGTCCAGGGCGCCGACCTCAGCCGACGGCGCCAAGACCGGAAGGCTGGTTCTATCGACGAGCGCCGCTGGCAGCGCGAGCGGCTCCGCCTCATCACGACCGTCGCCTGGCGGCGGTGGACGGATGACCATGATGCCGCAGCGGTGACCGCCGACGCCGCGGCCGACGTCTACCGAGTCGACCGCTACGTCGTCGGCCGCGCCCGCGAGATGAAGATCAACCGGCTGCGAGAGATGTTCGCGGATGACCCTGAGCTGGCGCCCTTCCTCGACGCTGCTGCGACGGTTCTGCTGAGCAAAGGAGATGGCAGTGGTAACCACACGGACTGACCTTCACGTCACGACGCACGTTGGCCGTGACGTTCTCGCCCAGGCGGCGCAGTTCAAGACCGAAGCGGCGGCAGTGTGGGAGTATGTCGTCAACTCGCTTCAGTATGTCGACCCCGGCGTACAGCCGAAGGTCGAGGTGACCGTAAAGCGCGACAGCGTCGTCATCTCCGACAATGGTGCCGGCATGGACGAGAACCGTCTGCGCCATTTCTTCACGATGCACGGCGAGAACCTCGAGCGTCGTGCCGGCCGCATTGGGCGCGGTAAGTGGGGCACGGGCAAGAGCGCCGCCTTCGGCATCGCCAACGCGCTGTCCGTCGACACCGTGCGCAATGGCGTCCGCAACGTCGTCGAGCTGCACCGCCACGCCATCGAGGCTTCCACCGGCGACTCGATTCCGCTCGACTGGAAGATCCGCAACGAGAAGGTCGACCCCCCAAACGGCACGGTCGTGAACATCAGTGGTGTGCTGCTACCGCGCATCGACAAGGCCACAATCATCGAGTACATCGAGCGCAATCTGTCGGCATTCCGTGGAACCTCACCCACCGTCGCCGTCAACACCCACGTGTGCGAGTATCACGAGCCCCCGATCCAAAAGACGTACGAATTCATTCCGTCCGAAAGACAGGCTGAGACGCTCGGAAACGTGGAGCTGACGATCAACGCGTCCAAGACGCCGCTGCGCGAATGGGAGCAGGGCATCACCGTCCTCGCCAGTTCGGGAAACCTTGTGGCCATCGAGCGTGCCGGCCTCGAGCACAAGGAGTTTGGCAACTACCTCTTCGGAGAGATCGACGTTCCCGCCCTCGAGACACACCCGACGCCCCTCGAGCCATTCGACGGTTCGCGGAGTATGACGCTCAACCCAAAGCACCCGGTCGTTGCTGTCCTCGTGGGCTTCATCGGCTCGAAGATGGAGCAGGTCCGCCAGGAACTGGTCGCAGAGCACAAGGCCGCCCGTGAGGAGGAGGAGGCGCGGCGCCTCGCAAAGCAGGCCGATGCACTAGCCGACATCCTGAACGACGACTTCCGTTCGCAGATCAACCGCCTGCGGGACATCCGCGCCGCGACGAGCCGGCCCGGCTCCGCCGCGGCTACACACGGCGCCGCCGCCCAAGGCGACAACGAGGCCGACTTCTGGATCGGTGGCCTCGACGAACCGGGTGACATCGACACCGAGCCCCAGGAGCACCCCGAACACGGCCACAGCGAGCATCGTCCCGCTCCCAACGTGCCCAAGGTCGGCACACCGTCGCCGGACGGCCAGTCCGTTCTGTCGCCTGCCGGCGGCACTGGAAAGCGTCCCCGACCTCGCGGAGGCTTCAGCGTCGACTTCCGCAACAACGGACCGGACGAGGACCGCTCGCACTACGACCCGACCAGCATGACCATCATCATCAACCTCGATCACCCTGTCGTGGCGGCGGCGCTCTCGCGCGAGGGCATCGAGAACATCTCTTTCCGCCGCCTCTCCTACGAGATCGCCTTCTCGGAGTACGCGATAGCGCTCTCCTACGAAATGGTCAACCGCGACCCGGCAATGCCAGCCGACGACGTCCTGTATGACATCCGGGCGACGCTCAAGCGCATCACTCGTGCGGCTGCCCCGCTGTATGCGTAGCACGGTAGTGCCGAGTCTCGAGACGCGACAGGATCCCGTGGAATACGTGGTGCGCGAGGCGAACCTGAACGCCGACCGCGCCTTCGGCCCGGGCGCAGTACAGGCCGGCGCCACGCCGACGCGGCTAGCAGGACGGCTGGCGCCGGACTCATCCCCGGCGCCAGCCCAGTTATCCACAGATCCGGGCCGACCCGGGTGACGACATCGGCGCGTCGGCAGAGCCTGGATCTCATGAATGTGGACCTGCCGTTGCCGCCCGACCCCAACCTCACCCCCGAGCAGCAGCTGATGGTCGAGATCGGCTGGCTTCGAGCTATGGCACGCCCTAGGTGAGGAGTCGGCCAACGACCTCCACGACACCGGCGAGCAACGCTGATGCGGCGGCGTAGGACCCCGGATCGGAGGGCAGGGGTGGTCGAACGCCGACCTCTCGCCAGCTCACGTAACAGGCCTGCACGACAGCCCCGGTGGCCGCAGCCGGGGGGAGTCGTCAAGCTCAAGCCTCATCGCGTGCCAGCTCCGGTCGCCCTCGGACCGGCGCCGTGGAACGGTTCGTGGGACGAACCAGGGACGCCTGAGGCCACGTGCGACGGCGCTGATCGGACGAACGCACCCAGGGCACACTCAGGACGGCGCTGATCTACGGCGATACCGGCCTCTCAAAGCGGTGGCGCCGGTTCGGGTCCGGTCAGGCGAGGGAAGCCGGCATGCGCTAGGACTGCGACGTCGCGTCGGGATTCTCGTTCTCGAAGTCCATGAGCTTCGTTGCCTTCCAGTTGCTAACACGAGGCGTCGGGATATCGCCACGCGCGTGGACGGCGTCGGGTGAGGGCCTGGATGCCGCGTAAAGACGCATGGCCACGAGATCGCGAAGTTCCTCGAGCTTCTGCAGGTCCCCTGGATCTTCAGGCACCCGGTACGAGGTGCCGTCGGCCAGCGTGACCAAGTCTCCTGGATTGACACGTATCCCCGGTCGCCGCTGCTGACGTTCCAAGCGACGCACCCGGTCAACCAGTTCCTCAAGCATATCGTCGGCGGAGCGCCGTGGCTGCTCGGGCTCAGGCGCCTTCTCCTTGGCCTTAGCCACCCCACCTTCGAGGTCCGGCCACATGCGGTCAAACAGCCGTAGCAGAGCCTCTTTCGACACCGGCTTTGGCGTCGCTGCGTTGATGTCGTGCACGACTTTCCACATGCCGTCGTGATCGAGCCGACGTCCCTGCCAGTCTGCCAGCGGCCCGGTCACCTCGGCGGCGTCAAGGTCGATATACAGCGGGATAACCCGGGCAGATGTTAAGTGCTTCGCGAGCGCTCCTGACTCAAACATCAGCCACGGGTTGTGCTGGTTAGCACGAGTCAGGCAGATGATCCCGAAATCCGTGTCGTTGAGGGCGGTCCCGATCTCGTCCCGCCATCTCTTGCCACTGGCGATCTCCTCGTCCGACACCCACGGCTCGACGGCCTGGACCAGCCCCCCGAGCCAGCTCGCCAGCTCAGCAGCAATCGCCCGGCTTGGCTCCTTGCTCCACGAGATGAGACTCGCACCGCCGATCCCCCTCTGCGCTGAGTCGTCGGACGAGGGTACCGAGGCGCTGAAAGCCCCCGCAGCGACGGGCCGTACCACCCGACTTGACCAGCTGGCCGCTGGCGACCACCCCACCGTCGAACGGCGGGGTCGCAGCCGCCGGCCAGGGACGGCGGCAGCACGCTCGGTCGGCATTCCGTTGGCCCTGACTACGCGCGACGAGCGCGGTGCCGCCCACTGCGGCATTCCCTCCCTCGTACCACCGGAGCCGCTGACCCACGCCTGGCTCACGCCGATGCTGAGCACGTCGGATGGACTCCACTGAAGGTGCGGCACAGGCTGGACGATCATCGACGTGGAGCGGGACTCGGACTCCCATGATCAGAGACCGTCGTGAGCAATCCGTGAGCGGTCGATCGCATCGGAAGCCCTTGCCAGAGGGGTGCTCGACGTGAAGCCCGTGGTCAGCGACTCGAAAGGTAAGTGGGCAGGGGCGGGGTCGAACCGCCGACCTTCCGCTTTTCAGGGTGCTACGGGCCGGAGCAGCTGGTAGCTCCGAGTGTCACCCGGGCCGCTTCTGCTGGCCATCGGGTCGACGACGGCGTAGGCCCCGCGCCGCCGCGGACACCGTGGCCATCCGCCCGCCCGCCCGAGGCATGGCCTTCGGGCCGGCTGGTGGCGCGGAAGCGCGGTCCGGATCACCAGCCGGGAGATGACCTGCTGGTGTTGGTGGCCGCCAGGCTGACCAGCATCCAGGTCGCCGAGCGGCTCTTCCCATCCGTACGCATCGTGGAGAGGCAGTGGCCGACAGTAGCGCCGGTCGACGGGTCGAGCGTCCTCCGACAAAAGGTCGATCAACCCAGGTCGGCGCACTGCTTGCAGCGCCGGGAGCCGCCCGTGCCAGGCGCCTTGTACCAGGCGGGGATCTGCTGACCCGTCGGGCAGTCGTCGTGGTCGTGGTATACGTCCGGATCGCTCGGGTTTGTCGAGTGATACGGCGAGACCTTCGCCATGATGGGCTACCTTCCCTGGTCGGTCGGGCCGCGGGTTGGCCCCGGGATGCCTCGATCGTGACAGCGATGCGCGGATATACCGCGCAGGTGGGTCGGCGTGGCGGCGGATGGGTCTGGGGAGGATGGGACAGCCTACGGAGGTGGCTACCGACGTTGTAGAGGCTCGCCGCAAGCGCCAGGGATCGGAGCGGCGACAGCGGCAGCGCCTGCTCGCCGCGCGCGTCACCGCAGAGGAGGAGCGGCGTATCCGGCGGGCAGCTGCCGCGCAGGGCGTCTCAGTGGCGGCGCTCATCCGGCGGGCTGTCCTCGACCTCGCGGCCGAGGGGTAGTTCTCCAGCGTCCCGCGAAGGGTTGGGGGTGCCCCCAACGGGATTCGAACCCGTGCTACCGCCTTGAAAGGGCGGCGTCCTGGGCCTCTAGACGATGAGGGCGCTGACCCGGTCGGACTGCTCCATGCTCGCATATCCGGTCGGGCGGCTGCCCGCCTCGCTGGTGGACCGCCTGCGGTCCGGCCCGGTGCCGGCCGGCGCCGGCCGGCGCGCGCACCACCAGCCATCCGCCGAGCAGTAGGAGCAGGGCTCCCGTGGTGATCAGCATGACTACACTCCGCAACTGATCGTCACACGGAGTCTACGAGGTTGGTACGTCCCTGGCTACCGGGCGACGAACCGCACCCTGCGGGCGACCAGGACGGCAGTTTGGCCCGGACCGCTGCAGCCGCAACGGGTACCGTGCCGGCCACGACCCGCGGCCCCCGCCAGCGCCGCCCGCGGCCGCCCGACCGTCCGATGTGGCCATGCCCGCGCTGCGCCCGCAGTTTCGCCAACCGCAACCGTCCCAGGCCTGCTCGCCTTCCCGGTCGCTCGACGACCACGTCACGGCACCGAACCCCCGGTCCGCGCCACTGTCGACCGGATCCAGCAGGCGGTCGAGGCGCTCGGCCTGGTCACCGTGCTGCCCGAGAGGACCCGGATCGCGGTCCACGTCCGGATGAGCTTCGCCGCCTTCACCCCGCGCCAGCGCTGGCTCGACGATCACGTGGTGCTGGCCCGCCGGCTGACTCAGCCCGGTTCCGCTACATCCAGGTGTTCTCCCCGCGGAACGTGCCGCACACCTTCCGCCTGGCCGGTCCGGTCGAGGTCGACGCCGAGTCCGCGGCTGGCTCGCCGAGGCCTACCTGGTCGGCGAGCAGCGCCACCTGACCGACGGCCCGACAGGCGGCGCGCCCCCCACCGCCCGGCTAGGCTCCGAACCGGGGCGTTAGCTCAACTGGCAGAGCAGCGGACTTTTAATCCGCGGGTTCTGGGTTCGATCCCCAGGCGCCCCACCCATCTGAGCTGCGCTTATAGCCATCGGTCGATGTCTTCTTTGATCTTGGGTGTCATGCGGGTGTCGTGTGGGTGCGC
>Ga0137365_10003746_pt1 | contig 12183 bp, 5 predicted proteins | sample SagtaG_9_FD_104799 | JGI IMG/M metagenome (GOLD analysis project Ga0137365, IMG submission 104799) | Vadose zone soil microbial communities from Sagehorn Ranch, Mendocino, California, USA - Sage1_L_40_16 metaG | ecosystem: Environmental > Terrestrial > Soil > Vadose zone | place: USA: California...
CACGTCATCATTAAAGCTGCCGGTCGCGATATCCCAGCCAGTACCATTGAACAGGCCGCCGGTATTGCCGCATACTATAGCCAGTCACGCGGTTCTACGACCACACCTGTTGATTATACTCTCCAGTGCCACGTCCGCCACATGAAAGGCGGCGGCCCCGGCATGGTGATTTATGAAAGAGAGCGAACTGTAAATGTCGCACCAGAGAATCCGCAACCATAAGCACATCGCCTATCGTTCTCTTGACGAGCCAATCCCCATTTCTTCACGATATTTCGTGACCGTCCGTCTCGCCATCGGAATTCCTTGGGCTTGTATCAGTTGTGCCAGTTCCTCGTCACTCAGTCGTCTTTTGGCCTCCTCGGATGAAATGAGTTCGCGCAGCATATCTTTCACGCCCAGTGAACCGTCGAAAAAATCAGCAAAAGGTATCAGGCGACCATTGGGTAGCAGCACATATTTATTCGCAGTCGCTCGGCTGACAGTCCCCTCGTCGAGATTCAGCCGAGAGGCAACTTCTGCACGTGTGAGGGGGCGGAGAAAGCGCACCCCCTGCTCTAAAAAATCTCGTTGATAGTCGATAACCAGTTCAGTCACCCGCTTAAGGGTTCGCCAGCGTCGTTGAACGCAATCGATAAAAAATTTGCCGCGATCATTGTACTGGTGCAGGTAGCGCTGCATTTCTCTATGTGTGACCCCGCTCGATTGCATCTGTACAACCACCTCGCTACTGATACGAAGGCGATAGCGCTTCTCTTCGATAAGCTCTACTTCAAATCCGGCTGCACCCCTGCGGATAATTACATCGGGTCGCATATACGTCGCATCATTACCTGCGCAACTGTACTGGGTTTCTCCTTTATATGCGTGTGCCGGAAAGGGATAGAGCATAGTACGGATATAGTGGCTTGCCAGCCGCACTTCCTGTTCTGGCACCCCCAGCTCTCGTGCAATTTCATGAAACTGGCTCCGCCCAAGTTTGTTTAAAAAGCGATCAATCAAAACATACGCCAGAGGATGCGAGGTTTCCTGCTCACTCAGGGCCTGTAACTGGATCAGCAAACATTCACGCACGCTGCGTGCCCCAATTCCCACTGGCTCCAACGTGTGCAACTGGCTCAACACATATTCAACCCGCTCAACCGGTACATGCAGGTGTTCTGCAATTTCGTCGACACTTATCTCCAGGTAACCTCCTTCATTCAGATTTCCCACCAGTTGCTCAGCAATCGGCTCCTCACCGGGGGAAACCAGCATCTCTAACTGTCGTAGCAATATCTCAGCCAATGTTTCCCCTTTGGCAATACTCACCAGCGGGTCGAATTCCTCATCGAGGTCAACTTCTGCGAAACCATAGTTATCTACATCAAATAACCGCTCAGCATTACTCCACGCAACTTCAGTAGCGCTATCGAAAGTGCTTGGAATCTCCCTCATCCCCTGTACAGGTTGTGCATAGCGTCCACAATTGGTGCAGGTTTGACCATGCACATACATACGGGCTCCACAAAAGAGGCAGATGAGTTGTTCATCTACGTCGAACGTGGGATTCTCCATTTGCTCCTGGTCGATAGCCTGCTCCAGCTCTTCAGCAGTGAGATGCAGGATAGCGCTCGAAGTAATCAGCTTCGCGCTGGCACGTAGAACATGTTCTGGTCGTGGCAATGGTTCTAGCTGCATGAAGCCCTATCTCTCCTGTGCTTCAAGTGTAATCTGTTGTATCCTCATATCCAACCCCGGCTCTGCAGCGCAGCGTGGGCAGCCTCCTGCTCTGCTGTCTGTTTATTGCGGCCATGTCCCTTACCGGCGATCTCTTCTCCCAACATCACGACTACCGTAAATTCTCGATTATGAGATGGCCCCTCCTGGCTTACCAGGCGGTAATAGGGCGTGATCCCTTCGTGCGCCTGCGCCAGTTCCTGGAAGAGAGATTTATTATCCTTGAACAACCGTTTCTTCACGATATTGCGCGCGATTGGCTCGATACGATGGATTAAGAATGATTGTACTGCCGTGATGCCCTGGTCAAGGTAGATCGCGCCCAGCAACGCCTCAAATGCTGAGGCAAGCACGCGTTTACCTCCGCCGCTGCTCTGCTCACCTTTGCCCATCAGCAAGAAATTGCCCAGGTGGATCTCACGCGCGAAATCTGCCAGGGTCTCCGTCTTTACCAGGACAGCGCGCACATCGGTCAACTCACCTTCAGTCAAATCGGGAAAGGAGCGATAGAGAAAATCTGTGCTGACGAATGCCAGTATAGAATCACCTAGAAATTCCAGTCGTTCGTTAGAGCTTCGCCCTTCACCTGGGGTCTCATAGATGTAGGATCGATGGGTAAGGGCCAGTTGTAACAATGACGGGTCTTGAAAATGAATTCCTAGCTCTTCCTCCAGCGTTTCAGCCACTAATGCACCTCCAACAACACGTCTGTTTCATCTGGCACCCGTTGAGTAACCTCGCCAATGCGCCAGAACATTACGTCTGGAGCCAATGCCGCGAGTTCCGGCCACAATGACGGTTCAATTGATGCGAAAAGCCCTCCTGACGTTTGCGGATCCCACAGAATTTCGCGATCGACTTCATTCAGTCGTTCATCGATGCGCACGTGTGGCATGAGATAGCTCGCGTTTCGCCCTGCGCCGCCGGTGACATGCCCCGTCTCCGCGTACCGCCGCACGTTGGGCAACAAAGGCAGCGCGTCATACTCGATACGCATTCCGCACAAGCTCTGTGAAGCCATCTCCCAGGCATGACCTAACAGACCAAAGCCTGTAATATCAGTAACAGCGTGGACTCCAGGACGCTGTAATGCCTCGCTTGCCTTGCGATTCAATTGCATCATCGATGCAACTGCGGCTGCAAGATCGCTCTCATCTACCTGTTCACGCTTATGAGCAGTGGTGATCAAACCAGTCCCCAATGGCTTCCCTAGAATGAGCATATCACCTGGCTGCGCTCCACCTTTGGTCAGTATACGTTCAGGATGCACCATCCCCGTCACAGCAAGCCCGTACTTCGGCTCCCTATCGGTCACTGTATGCCCACCCGCAATTACGGCGCCAGCTTCTGCCGCGATATCTGCACCGCCTCGTAAAATCTCACTGAGAATGGCAATGTCCAGGTTATCCGGCCAGGCCACCAGATTAATCGCCATCAGCACTTGCCCGCCCATCGCGTAAACATCACTTAAAGCGTTTGCCGCTGCAACTGCTCCAAATACATATGGATCATCGACCACGGGTGGAAAGAAATCCGCCGTGCTGATGATTGCTTGCTGGTCGTTTACACGGTATACAGCCGCGTCATCGGCTGTGTGTAATCCCACCAGTAGCTCAGGTGGAGCTTCATGCTTAGTCAATTGACGCAGGACCTGCGCCAGAGCCTCCGGCCCCATTTTTGACGCTCAGCCAGCGCAGCTGGCAAACGACGTAAGACGAATCTTTCGACCTGTTGACATTCTTGATCCTTCGTTGAGAAAGTAATGTTTACTTCAGTTGCCATTGTAGCGCCTTTTCATCAAGGCCGTCAATGCAAATAAGATGTGCTGTCTACCGAAATTCAGTGGTTGCTATCATCTAGTTCAGCAAAGTCATAACATGATAAATACTTCATGAAACGCCCTTGCGGTAAAACTGGGAATACATAAAGCCTAACTTGTGTTAAACCTGTATATATGCTACCCTAACCCAGTGGGTTTGAGGAAGACAGGCAATCGCGAGCTGCAAAGCTCGAGGAAAGTCCGAACTCCAGAGAGCAGGATGCTGGCTAACGGCCAGTGAGGGTGACCTCAAGGAAAGTGCCACAGAAACATACCGCCCGGTAACATCATTACGCCATAACTTGTTGCCGGGTAAGGGCGAAATGGTGAGGTAAGAGCTCACCAGCAGTCAGGTGACTGACTGGCTGGGTAAACCCCATCCGGAGCAAGACCGAACAGGAGGAATAGCAGGTCCCTTCGCGGACCCGCTTGCAGGTTGCTCGCCTGTTAACCTCCGGGTAGGTCGCTTGAGGCGCCGGGTAACCGGCGTCCTAGATAGATGATTGCCACCTGTGCTGCTAGCTGTGCAACACAGGGACAGAATTCGGCTTATGGCTTGCTCAAACCCGCACCCACGCCGTTTTACGGGGATTTCACGGTTCGCCTGAAATCCCTTTTTTGTCTCCTTCCATGCGCATGTATTCACATACATTCAGATTCATTGCTGTCAATTTTACTGTCAAAATAGCTCACTGTCGGACAGCCGCGAATATGCTGCCAAGCGCTATCACCGCCTGATCCAACAGGAATGATTGTTCTCAGGCGGGTGATTCTTTGAAGGCGGGTAGTTCACTATCACTCTTGGTCAATCTGCTGCACTTCTGGATCGTTTTCGGAGTTGATCCCCTCTCCACCAAAGAGAATCCATTGGCAAAACTGGTTGTAGCGCTTCACGATATTCGTGGTGTTCGAGATTTGTTCACGCAAGGGCATTTCGGGCAAAAAACCAACACCTCTTAATTATAATTCTCCTGATTTCGCCGACCACTAGTTACTGAACAAATAGAATAACGTCAAACATAATAAGAATACCTCTAAGAGAAATGTGGAAAGGGCAGTGTATGCATAGGCAATACCCCGCTGATCCCAGTATTGCAGGATTTAACATATGGAAATCTCTACCATTTTCTGGAGAGGATAGATCTTTCAGCAAGACGCCAACACAGTCGGTATTGACTCTGACGGATTGGGAGGAAGAACTAGGTAAGAAGATTGCCTATCTTGAATTGCTTGGTGAACTAAACCTTTTGGACGAGCAGGTCAGAAACATCGGGAAGTTGATTGCTGGACTTGTTTCTCATTGGGGACAATCAGAGACTATACGTATTTTAGAAAGCAAATATCCTGCTTGCCTCGCTGTCTATCTTGTTGCAAAAGGAGTCTATGGGTATCAGGGTGGTGACTACTGGTCGAGTATCGCTGAGGAAATTGGACTAAGCGCTCAACGACATTTAGGGCAGTTTTTTGAACAGTTTTTGCAAAAAAGAAACCTAGCTTCTTTTCCTGGTGTGGGTGGATACCGTTATGTAACGATTATTCTGCTCCATGGCGGTATCCCGAACTATTCTCTCAAAGATTTTTTCCAGAACTTTCTTGATCCAATAATCTCTCACTCCTACCCCATCGGCTCCAGCACACAGGATCTGATTCCCGAGTGGCTTTATAGCACCTCGCGATCTACTGTTGTGGATATGCCAATACGTCGATTTCTGGAACATGGTGGCAATCGTGCTAAAGATTTCGTGGCGCGATGCCTTGAGATGGGACAATATTACTCTGAGCATGATAACTTTCCTCCAGCAGAGGAAATAGGATTACCGCTCCGAGTCATCGAGGCCTTTCGGGAATGGACTGCCGAGAAAGATCGATCTGTATCAGCTCGTCAATCACGGGTACATCTTACGCAACCTACTATTGTGCTTGATCCCTGGGGAAGTGGTCTCATGTTGGATCTGCCAGTAGAGGTCCTCCCTCACAAACTGAGAGCAGTGAATGGCAAGTGGAGCATTCGGGCAGATCGAGTAGTGCTAAGTTATCCACTTCGTACGCGACTGACAAATGAAGGTTGGGAAACGGAACCATATCAGATTGAATTACCGCAAGCTGCCGAGTACGCCATTACACTCGATATCGGCCCTGAACTACAACGTACATGGCATGTTCAGTGCAGTATTTCCAACGTGCCCTTGTTAGTTTTCGAACCGGAGAGTGGCGTACTTATCCCACTACGCGATACACTGCCTGCAAAACGTCTTTGGCTGCTCCGTTCTCGTGAGCAGGCGTTCCTGGTTGAAGGTGGCACAAAATATGAAGAATTTCCCCATCTTCTAGGTTCGTGGTCACAATACATAGCGGAGGCTTGGGATCTAAGCCGTGCAAGTGCCGTCAGAATCAACAATATCATTATTCCGGTGGAGTTAGATGCGTCAAGTCTTCAACCTCACCTCGAGGGTCATGAAGTAGCCAGGCTTTCTCGATCGGCGGGTAATCCCATCCTGTTTGTAGGCAATCTCCCGGATATAGTCATTCCAGTTTCACCCCATCATGAGCCAGCAATTGAGGCAAAGCGCTGGCGTATCACGATTCAAGATGGCGAGCGTCGATTCCTGCAATCCGTAGCTCTGGCTGAAATTGCTTATGCGCTTGAGGGGGACGTGTTCAGAATAGCTCTGAATTCACTAACCCTACTTGGTGAGCGGCCATACGGAATGTTTGAAATCTCCCTCCGTGGCCCACTTGGGCGTGATAGAACCTTCTCAGTTGCAGTTGTGCCAGAGTTACATGTCGACCTGGATGAGCGGGCTTATGTCAGAATACCAGATGAAGCAGGCAAGGTTCCAATGCCCGATTTTACGATCACTACGAGCGAGAACCTTGTTTTAGAAGCTGCCGACCCCAACATCCAGATCAGCGACAGGCAACGGGGAATTTACATTGTCGAGGGCCGGCATGCTGTCCTTGACAATAATAGTTGGCAGACAAAACTAGTTACGCGCCCCCAAGCCTGGCTCGATCAGGCTGATTTTCCCAGGCTGTTCGTCTCTCTTACATCTCCTAGGTGGGATGATGTCGTGCTTTCCGGCAAACTCCTGGTCCACTACAGTACAGAGCATTCACCACAGGTCCTAGTGTTTCGGAGGAATGCCAGGAAGTGGTTGACCTTTCGCCTGGCTGAAGCGGCTGATAGCATCCGCGCCAGCCGTGAAGGATCTGTCCTGGTTGAGCTGGAGTTGGAGGCGCTGCCAGGGTATTCACAACCCGTCCGGCGCCGAGTTTTGCGGCTAGCCCAGTCTCTCGATCTCACATCGATAACTCTGGATAGCTGTCTTGTTGACGATACCTGGCTCTTGTCTCTCACCTGGCAAAGCAGTCATCAGTTCCATAACCGTTATCTGCGGCTCTGGTCATTGTGGCGACCTTGGGAGCTACCTCTTGATATATCCATCCCTAATGGAGTGACGAATACGTTTGATTCCGAGGTACCGCGTTCGCGTCTCTCACCGGGGCTCTACCGGGTAGAAATTACCCTTGTTGATCCCTGGTCATCACGAGAATCTCAGCAACCGGTAGGGAACACGTCCAACAACATCGATGCTATGCTTGGGACTGCTGAAGAGATTTATTTTTATGTACAGTGTCTCCCTTACGATGCATTAGGCTCACTGGAGCGCATTCTCACTGCACAAGATACACAGAGTTGCACACAGGCTCTACGTGGCCTAGCCACACAATTCGAAGTCAAGCATATCCAGCCCGCCCTCGAAACACTTCTCGTAATGGAGGAGCGAACGCAGGAACTCAAAGCCGAGGACAACCATGAAGTTTTCTCACTTTTTCAAGCCCTCTTGCTCCGATCGCCTATAGATCTACTCGCCTTAGCTGCTAAGTGCAGCCTACCTCATGGGCATGAAGTGCGCATGCGATTCGAGGAACTGCTCTGGAGGCTATCACCCGACCTTGGACGCCTGCTTAGTCAAGTTCACCAGCACGATTCTATCATGCTTGACGAGCTGACATCTCTCACGCCGGGAATCGTCGAGGATAAGCGTAGGAGAGCAGAGGTGCTCTCAATCCTCACAGATGCAGGTATTCATGTAAAAGAGACGAGTGAGGGGATAAAAGAAACAGAGCTTGACGAATTCCATACAGGATTGCCGGATTGGCTCTTCAGCGATCATCTCCTTGATAGTCTTCGGCTCTACCTGCAGGAAATCGCTCAATATCCACTCTTAACGATCGAGCAAGAGCAAAGGTTCGCACTGCAAGTTAGTGTTGGTAAGGCAGCTGCACTTGAGCAGGATCGCTTGGATGCATCTAATGAGGTAGGCTCGCAGGCAGGCCGGGCCATCATGCAAGATCGCATTACTAAAGGCAAGAAAGCTCGACAGAAACTTATCATCTCCAATCTTCGGCTGGTTGTAAGCATCGCCAAGAAATATATTGGCCAAGGCTTGGACTTCCTCGATCTCATTCAAGAAGGCAATGTTGGTTTGCTTCGCGCCGTTGATAAGTTCGATGTCACACGCGGAAACCGGTTCTCAACCTATGCCACCTGGTGGATTCGTCAAGCCATTGCCCGTGCGGTTCTTGAGCAATCACGTCTCATTCGTCTTCCTGCGTACCTTGTGGAGGACGTCAATCGCCTTAGGAGGACAGAGGCGGATTTCATCCAAAAGCTTGGACGTGATCCAGCGGACGACGAACTGGCGGGAGTATTGGGGATGGCGGTTGATAAAGTGCGGAAGCTACGGACTCTATCCTCTCATCCTATGTCTCTGGACGAGTCGGTGGGAGATGACGATGAAGGTACACTAGGCGATCTCATCGTACAGGAAGAGTCTGATCCCTCGGAGGTCTTCAGCAAGCAAACATTTCCCGAAATGGTCGAAGAGTTTCTGCGGCAAAGTGCCATACGGGAGCGTGATCGACGTGTACTGGAGCTACGCTTTGGCATTGGGGACGACATTGAGCGCACACTCGAAGAGGTGGGTCAGGAATTTGAACTTACTCGGGAGCGTATTCGCCAAATTGAGGAAAGAGCGCTAAAGAAGCTCAGGCAACCACATATGGCAAGGTATCTCGATGATTTCTTGGATTAGACGGCATTTTGTTCTAGATTGAATTGGAGCGATGAAGGTATGAGTACACTCAATCCAATAGATACCATGCAACACATTCGTGATACGTATCTACGTTATCTGAAGACGATTTATCCCTTCCAAATTCAAGAACTGCGAACGGCCTTCTCGCAGGCACTCGAGGAGGAGGGGCGGCTTGTGAAAGGACCGCTCCTGGAGTCAGCTCCACCTTTCGCACCTGGTCGGAGCATCGCCCAACTTGCGGAGGAAGGGATAGTGCACTCGAACTTTCAGCGGCTCTGCTCAGAAGCAATGCCTTGGCAACGGTCGCTCTATCAACATCAAGATCAGGCCATCACACGCATCGTACAGCAAGCTCGTAATCTTGTCGTCGCGACAGGTACCGGCTCTGGGAAGACAGAAACGTTCCTCATCCCTATTCTTGATCACCTTCTACGAGAGGAAACAGCCTGTACGCTGCGTCATACTGGTGTACGGGCATTGCTGCTGTATCCGATGAACGCCCTAGCAAACGATCAGCTTAAGCGGCTTCGCCGTGTGCTGGCCGATTATCCTGCCATTACTTCGGACGCTACACCGGTGAAACTGAGGAAGAGAGCAGGTTGGCTGAGAGTCGCTTCTACGAGCAGTTCCCCAACGAAACGCTTCTAACAAACGAGTTGATTAGTCGCCAGCAAATGCGTGCCATGCCGCCGCACATTCTGCTCACCAACTATGCCATGCTGGAATATCTGCTGCTTCGACCCGAGGACTGTGAGTTTTTCGACGGGAGCACAGGCAAGCATTGGCGTTTTATCGTTCTGGACGAGGCGCACATCTATGATGGTGCCAGCGGGATCGAGCTTGCCATGCTCCTGCGGCGCTTGAAAGATCGGGTAGTGGGGAACGAGCAGGGAAGATTGCGCTGCATTGCCACCAGCGCTACACTTGGTCGAGGAAGAGATGATTTCCCAGCAGCAGCGCAGTTCGCCACCAAGCTCTTTGATGAGGTTTTCGAATGGCGCCGCGATGACCCACAACGCCAGGATGTTGTCGAAGCGGCTCGCCTCCCGACGGCTGTCCTGGGCGAAATATGGGGGGAGGGTTCATCTGAACTCTACTGCTTCTTGCAGAAGATTACCACTTCACACCTATCTAGAACAGATGATGTGGCAGAGGTGATTGAACTTGTGGCCGAAGGTGTAGAACGCTACGTTCCATTGAATATGGTAGATGTTGCTCGCAGGATGGCTAAACAATCATACCTGGAGAACGGAAGTGAGGAGTCCGCGCGGAGCTCAATAGTATTTGCGCTTGAGGTATTCTTCTACCATATCCTCTGTGGCGACGCACGTTTGCATCGGCTCCACGAGCATCTAGGCAAGGAGCCGTATTTTCTTGATGAGATAGCGCCTCAGATTTTTCCTGATGATAAGGATGCCAGTAGCCACCTCGTGGCGCTCGTTGATCTTGCTGTTCGTGCTCGACCGACGTCAACAAGCCTCTCGCTCTTACCTGCACGTTATCACGCATTTGTGCGTGCGTTGGAAGGGGTGTTTGCCTGCCTCAATGCACAGAGCCATACAGATGGGCAGTACCGTGTTTTCCTCAATCGTCATGAACATTGTCCTGATTGTGGCGGCTGGGTCGTCGAGCTGGCGACCTGTGTGAGGTGTGGTGCAGCTTATCTTGTCGGTCGAGATGGATCAGGGGATGCGCAACAGGATTCTCGGGCCCAGCATCGAGGCACTTTACGGCATCTCGCAGAAGACTCTCGTGGCCTTTCCGACCGGCCAGTTTACTTTCTACTTGGCATACAAGCAGGGAATATCGACGAGGACGAAGTCGTTGTTGCTGGCGATGAATTTGTAGAGGGAGATGAGGTAGGTCGCTTCTATACTCTGTGCCTACAGTGCGGCGTTCTCGTTTCGAGAGAGCGACAGCGCTGTTCATGTGGTGGATCAACTGTACAACTCCGCGAAGTGCCTATGAAGGACGACCTTGTGCCGCGACGCTGCATCTATTGTGGTGCTCATAGCAATAGTCCTCTGATCTTTCGCTTCCTCACCGGTCAGGATGCTCCCGTCAGTGTGCTGGCCACGGCGCTCTATCAGCAATTACCTCCCTCTCTTAGCCCAGATGCGACTGATCTCCCGGGTAAGGGGCGGAAGCTCCTCATCTTTTCAGACAGCCGACAGGATGCCGCCTTCTTCGCTCCCTATCTCGAGCGAACGTATAACCAGGTACTCCATCGCCGCCTCATCTTGAACACCTTGTTAGATGACCCGGATGGACGATTGGGATATCTTCGCATGCAAGACTTAGTAAGTCGGCTGTTGCGGCAAGCAGATGAAGTAGGTGTATTCACGCAGCGTCAGAGTCGCGATGAACGACGGCGCACTATTTGGGCCTGGTTGATGCAAGAAGGGATGGCGTTGGATCGCCGTCTTAGCCTGGAGGGCATGGGATTGCTTCAGTTCCGCCTAGTGCGCCCTAAACGCTGGCGTCCACCTGTAGTTCTTCAAGATGCACCCTGGCATCTCAGCGAGAATGAAGTCTGGACGCTCATTGCCTTGCTGCTTGAGACACTTCGTCAACAAGGGGTAACGACTTTTCCCGACCATCTCGATCCGAAGGACGAGGAATTTGCTCCGCGCAATAAAGCTTTCTTTGTGCGAAAAGACCAGACCGATAGTAGCGCAGGTATCCTGAGTTGGATACCAACTCGTGGGAGTAATCGACGTCTGGATCTACTTGATCGTTTGCTCAGACAATGTGTGCCGACCCTTACGTCTGAAGAACGTCTTCACATCGCTAAAGAGACATTGAACGGCCTATGGAGGCACCTGACGGAGCCAGGCTCTTGCTGGAGTGACCATCTGGTGAGTGAAAACCGCCCGAGACATGGGATTGTGTATCGCTTGAGCCATGAGTTCTGGGAGCTTGTGCCACTGAAGGAAGGGAGCATCTATCGCTGTAGCCGCTGCCGCGCTTTTGCCTCGCTCAATCTCCGAGAAGTCTGTCCGATACACGGTTGCGAAGGTCGTATGCGATTGCATACGTTTGAAGCGTTAGAACGTGAAGAAAACCACTACAGGATGCTCTACCTGAGCATGCTGCCAATTCCTCTTGCTGCGGAGGAGCATACTGCACAATGGACGAGCGATGAGGCGGGCAAGGTCCAGGAGCGCTTTATTCATGGCGACATTAACGTTTTAAGCTGCTCGACAACATTTGAGTTGGGGGTCGACGTTGGAGAACTCCAGGCAGTGCTGATGCGCAACGTCCCTCCCACAACGGCTAATTACGTACAGAGAGCAGGACGAGCGGGACGGCGCACCGATTCTGCTGCCTTTGCGCTTACCTATGCACAACGACGCTCTCACGATTTCACGCATTATAAGGATCCCAAGAGGATTGTTGCCGGGCGTGTGGACCCGCCAAGGATCATGCTGGCAAACGAAAAAATCGTGCGTCGGCATATGCAAGCTGTACTTCTCGCCTCCTTCTTCCGCTACGCACGCGATCAAGAAAAGCGAGAGTTCAGAAACCTTGGGGATTTCTTCC
>Ga0137365_10003750_pt1 | contig 12178 bp, 10 predicted proteins | sample SagtaG_9_FD_104799 | JGI IMG/M metagenome (GOLD analysis project Ga0137365, IMG submission 104799) | Vadose zone soil microbial communities from Sagehorn Ranch, Mendocino, California, USA - Sage1_L_40_16 metaG | ecosystem: Environmental > Terrestrial > Soil > Vadose zone | place: USA...
TAATATCTTCCTGTGTAGTATCCCTAAAATTCCTACTCAGGTGTTTCTTCATCTGAATAAGCGCAGTTATGCATCGGACAATCCATAAGACGCTCCTGTCCCTATCTTGCATATGTTGTACTAGCTTTAAGACGTCACTTCTGTCAGGTTCATATAGATCAGTATCTATTCTCTTGATCCAATACGCTAGCTTTTTTTGTCTTTGATATATGTCTCTCATTTCGACGTTTGTTCTGTTAGAAAATGGTACAAGCCTCTTAGCTATATCAGTTGTGGTCTCGAAGCCGGCTGATGTAGTACTGCCATTGTTTGCTTCTTTACTATTGATTTTAGGGATTTGAACCGAGGATTCGATGGACTGGGCGGGATTTGAACCCGCGATCTTTCGATTGCGAATCGAACGTCCGTACCGGTCTGGACTACCAGCCCTCATTGCGTTATTTGTGCAGTATCATTTTCATGATACAGGTGCCTCTTTTATATTTACACATACAGAGAAGTTAGTATCCAGGCTGTTCTGATCTTAAGCTGGTTTACTGCGCAGCCTAGCAATAGTAGTACCTGTGCCTCCCGTAATTGTCTACTACATTTTAGATTAGTGATATTGAATATTCAAAAACCAATCTATTGGGGATGTATGCATTATGAATCAGATATAAAGTGAAAAGATTCAGCCTTATCCTAGATCAGCCTAATGATCATCTAGCTGAGGAGCAAAAACTAACTATGTTGAGCATAATGGCAAATGATATGATTATAACGATTACAGTGACAGTATGCATGTAGGGATGATGACCTGCATTTAAAAAATCAAAATGGTAAAATTAAATTTTCAAGCTTCAAAAACCAAAAGACGAGAGCAGACTGTATGGTATATTGAGGTAAACTACATCAGATCCATCATAACGGTCTACTTTAGATTTCGGTACCATATACTCATGCAGCTTTGATCCGTGGGCAATTATGATGATATTGTCCTTATATTCTGCTACTACGTTTCCACATGATGCTTGATCGCTTGTTTTGACTACTTTCTTTGCTTGTGCTATCTCATTCCAATCTACCACAGCCATATGTCTTCTCACAACAATAGCATTTCTATAATATTTCAAGACTTCCATTTAGAGATAAGTAAAAATTTTTAATAGATTATTACCTTAATTTCTTATACTATAATCATTCTATAATGATATGATAACTTTGTCTAGCCTTCCTAGATTTAGATAAATTAAAAAAAGTAAAGGGAGGTTCAACTGCTACATCTTTATCTTCTTTCTTCTAATGCGCTAGTTTTTATGGTTGATTGCCTACGATGGTTCCGGCATTGTCGTGACCTTGTGTTTGGCCTAGGAGGTTTTGACATCTAGCATTTTCGTTTATACAAGACTGAGCTGCAGTCTGGTGAAAACTAGATTTCTTCGCAAATGCTTCATTGGTCAGTAATGATGTTGCTGTTGTGGCAATTAGCAATACTGCTACTGTTGCTGCTATTGCTACGATTGCTAAAGTGTTGTTCTTCATAATTCGAAATAGATTGATTTAATGATATATTTGAATTAAGAGTCTTGCTGCCTCATATTAAATCTAATATATCTACTGTAAGATAATGAAAGATATATCTTTTTATTCTAGTACTAGGATAATATACGTAGGTGTAGGTTTGGCTCAGAGACAGGATAGATGTGGTTTAATTTTGTGTTCTTCATAATTCTCCCATATCTATTCTGTCTCATCAGGCCATCTACACTCTTGATGTAAGATGTTATTACCATAATTGTCGTTATGGGAGTAAGCCCTTCTCCTTAGAAAAAAGACAGATCTCGACTTGTACTTTAATGGGTTCTTATTTTTCTTAGAAATAACTTGGCTCTAAATGAATAGACCTACACCGCTTCTCCTGTGAATTAGAGATATACTGGTAAAAAGAGCATGAGATCAAATAATAATAATAATAGAGGCAGCAGAAAAGCGAGGAGAATGTGAGGATGGGAGGAAAGGAAAAAAATGAAGAAAAGTTGTCTATTTCATCTATCTTAAAACTTTGTTATTGTAGTACTAGCCCAGATAACAGTAGTACAAGTAATTCTTTTTTTTGTCTGTTGACATCTGTTTTATTATTTGTTAGACTATACGCTTTTACGTAAATGACCAAACAAAACTATCAAAACTTCAAAAAAATAATATAGGTCGAATTATCCTATCATGATTAGGTAATTGCCTGCTAATAACGGAGCACCAGGAGAGGAGGAGAATGATTCACAAAGTTTTACAAAAACATGGATCATAGAATGGACTAGCGGACTGGCTAAAAGTTCACATGAAGAAAAAAATGACTACGTTAAAGCTGTAGAACTTTTTAATGAGAAATCACAAGGTGTTGGGGATGCCGTTTTATACGAGCTTCAAAAATCTGGTTCTGATGGCTCTATCTTAAAAAAGATACCTATACTAAATTCAAAGAAAGCAAAGAAAAGAAAAGAGGATGCTGTAAAGAAAATAAGAGAGCAATCAGAAAAGGAAAAGGATCCCAAACCAATTAAATTAACTAAATTAACTAGTATGAAATTACGACTTATAATTTTAGCCTCCGTTATTGGAGCGTTAATTATTATTCTGTTATTAATTAACAGCTTGTCTAATAACGGTAATATGATTAGTCACCAAATTGGCTTTATCCCTTATGATATTAGTTCAGCACAGTCAAGCCAAATTGTTTCTCTAGATAAATTATAAGACTAGGTCATATTGCTAGAAAGCTAGTTAGAAAGTTAGAAATCTAGATAAATTCTTGTACGCAAGAAGAGTTTGATGCATTACAAAAATTTGTACAATTTTTCTAGACCAACTCTCCCTTCCCAGAGTTTGAATGCAATTTAACACTTAGCTTAGATTTCTTTTATAGCTGGTTCTGTTATAGTCTCCCATTGGATTCAAATTCAATGATGATGTCTATGATCGCATCTGGGTGAGGTAATATGTATATACATACGATTGACAACTTCTATAATAGTCAGATCGGTGAGTATGATAAGTTGGAAAATAATAAATTAAAAGTTCTTGGTTTCGCAGGAAGTTTGAGGGCAGGTTCTTACAATAAAGCTCTTCTGCGTTCTGCAACAGATTTGCTTCCCGAGGACATGAGTCTAGAAATTTTTGATATTGATGGCATTCCTGCATTCAATCAAGATATTGAAGGCGATATTCCCCCGAAGGTAAAGGAATTCAAAGCGAAAATAAGGGAAGCTGACTCCATTCTGATTGCAACTCCTGAATATAACTTTTCAGTACCCGGAGTGCTAAAGAACGCAATTGACTTTGCAGCAAGACCATACGGAGATAATCCGTTTGATGGAAAACCAGTTGCCCTAATGAGTGCGTCTATTGGTTTGTTGGGGGGTGCTAGAGCTCAGTATCATCTCCGTCAGACGTTTGTATTTCTGAATATGTATCCGATCAATAGGCCAGAAGTATTAGTTACATTCGCACATGATAAATTTGATACAAATGGCAGGCTAGTTGATGATACCACCAAAACATTGTTGAGGCAGTTGCTTCAGAATCTTGCAAACTGGACAAGGAAACTGAAATAAATGAGGAGTAGCGAGACTTCTGCGAACCGATTTCAGTAATCTCATTGTCAGAGATAGCATAAAATTACAAACTAAAAAGTTGAATAGCATCAAAACTATTTAATTGTCAAATAGATATAGCAATCGCCTCGCATATAAGTTGGTTTTTTATATTGAATCTAATGGAAGAAGAGTCTAATTTTGAATCGACTTATAGAGCCAAATTAGAGTCTCTTGCAGAAAACAAAAAGATAACAGAAGAGCAACTGTCTCATTTTCTGAGGAGGTGGGTACAGGTAATATCGCCCAGTCGGGATTTCGGATTAGAAGCTCTGGGAAAATTACTTCCAGAAATTGTGCTAGGAGCCTCTCGAGATTACATCAATAGGATGAAGGTTCCATATCAAGCAACGAGCTTTATTGTTGCAAATACACTACCTGACGCTAAAGGATCGTATATTTTCAAGATCGCGGGTAAGCAAGGAGGAGGGATCAGATTAATGTCAGGGGGTAGGAGGAAGCCAGGCGATAACGCATATGCATCTACTCACCGGATATTGTTAGGATACAAGGCAATTATGGTTAGTGCAGTTAATCTGATGGTAAATAAAGACAAAATCTGGAATTGGCAATTTTTTGGTGATCATTTTAAGAAAGATGATCCTCTCATTTATGAAGACCTAATTAAATTTCAAGACAAAAGCAAAAGAAGTCTATTAGGCTCATCATCATCATCGTCGACAGTAAGATCTTCTTCTTCCCCCATCTATGTTGTTATAGCAAGATCAGATGCAACCTTCAAAAGATTGAAAATAGTAGAAAAATACCAAACAAATGATATAGCTGTTCTTGATCCGCGTAATGAAGTAAAAGTAATTTTAGTTACTAATCAAGCTGGACATGACTATGCTGTCAAATCAATACCTGAATCAGATCTTGTAAATTATATTGTGACTGGCGACGAATTTGATGTGTACAATGCAATGTTAGATCTTAGAAAGAGATACAATATAGAAGTTATACTAAATGATGGCGGTAGACAAATGTCTAATGGCATTAGAGATGCCGGCTTGCTAGCAGAAGAAAGAGTAACATTAGAGCCATATCCTGGCGATGGCATTATACCAAATGAAGTCGATCCTACCTCAGTTTTTGGAATGAAAGGCTTGGGCCTAGACGGGACGGAGATAGAGCAAACTATACTAATAAATTCTATTAAAATAGGGGATGAAAGAGCAAATGTTTATCTTTATGCACTGGATGAAAAAAAGATACTTCGATGAATAAGAAGATATATGTTCTATATTTAGGAATGCATGAGTCTGTCAATACAGCAAATGATCATTTCTAATTGATTTTAGAAGTAGTGTACCAAATATAGCTCTCCCTTGATACGTGGTAGTGGTAGTGGTAGTAGGTTGGTGAATTGATGGATGCTATTTACTTGCTTACTTTACTTGAATCCATAGTTTTTTTTCCTATATCCTCTGCCAAGTTTTTTGTTTTTGATCTTATTATAAAACCATATAGTAAAAACTACAATTCCAATCTCTGTTGCTATCATTACTACTAAGTCAAAAACGCTTGACTTTTTTGAAATTGTAACTATAAATGTTAGGATTAGAACTACGCCCATAAATGTTAAGAAGAGCTTATAGAAGAGATTGCTGACTGACATATTCTATCTTTTATATATCATATTTGTAATCAAAAAATTATAGCATCAGCTCTTGAAGTATCCTATTCGTTGTCCACTAAATAATAGCCCTGGCTCATTGATTATGTTATTTAGTACCATGAAGAGATGCAAAATGCATACAAATATGCTTATACAGGTATACAAGTATTTGAATATATTAATTGACAAGATCACTAGTGTAAAGTACGCTTTAAGAGAACATTTTATATCAAACTATTGCCTAATTGTTTGCGATATTGACTACAGCATCAGCAAATATGCCTCCTCAAAAAACTGAAGCGTTAGATGACATCGATGCTGCGACCAGAACTATATTACAGGTTTTCCATAATCCAAAGGTCAAATTGGATATCTATGGTGATTCTACACTACCTGCAATATCAATAAATGTTGAAACCTTTACGAATCTTTTTCTTGACCTTAAAACTAGAGGAGTCAAAATAAGGTATATTACGCAAATTAGTCAGGATAATCTCACATGCTGTAGGGAAATTATGAAATATGCTGAACTCCGACACCTAGAAGGCATTAAGGGAAATTTTGGACTAGTAGATAACAATAAAGAGTTTGTGGCTACACCACCACTACCACCATTAGCAACGGTAGCAATCAAACAAGGAGTAAGTCCAGTCTCACAAGCCATCTACAGTAATAGCAAATGGATAGTAGAACAACAACAATATCTATTTGATACCCTTTGGGGTAAGGCTATTCCAGCTGAGCAGAAAATTAGAGAAATTGATGGTAACATAGAAAAAACAAAAACAGCTCCAACAGGAACTAGAATCATCGAGGGTACAGATGAAATTGCTATTAGAGCTAGGTATGTGACAGAAACCTCCAATGTGTTGTTAGTATGCTCAACATTTGGCGGACTGAAAATGTTAGAAAATCTTATTTTTGATTCTCTTGAAAAAGTATTAGATAAATATAAAAAAGGAAACCACAAGGGCATCAGATGGATAGGTACAATAGAAGCAGAACATTTGGAACTAGTCAAAAAATTTTTAGATCTAGGAATGCAAATAAGGCACACTAAAACCACACTATTAAACTTTAGCGTTACAAACAAAGAATTCAACTTTACTGTAGACAAGATGAAGGGCGGCAAAATCTCTTCAAGTGTTTTAACTAGTGATCAGCCTATCTATATTAATCATTTTTCTTCTATATTTGAAGAACTATGGAAAAATGGAATAGATGCTAGGAAGAGAATTAAGGACATTGAACAGGGTATAGACGAAGATGATACAACAAAAATTATTGACAATCCACAAATAATTCAAAAATTGCTTTTCAAGCAGCTAAATTCTGCTACATCTGAAATATTGTTGATACTTCCTTCTACCAATGAATTTCTCCGCCAAACTAAGTTAGGAACTATACAATCGCTATTAAACAAAGCAATAGAAAAAAATGTAACGGTCAGAATTCTGACTCAAACTAATGATAGTATTGAGCGAATTTTGCAGGACCTATCAAAACATGAGAATTTTGAGGTGATACGCAACAGGACAGATATAGCAGAAGTAAATACAACTACAATGGTAGTAGACAGAAAAAATTCTTTGGCAATAGAGATAATGGATGATTCAAGTGAACAATTCAACAATTCAATAGGCTATGCTACATATTCTACTAGTAAACCGACTGTTTCATCCTATATTACAGTGTTCGAAAGACTTTGGCTGCAGACCGAATTATATGAACAAGTAAAAGACTCCAATAAGCGTCTAGAATTAGCTAATGAACAACTACAGATTCATGACAGGATGCAACAGGAATTTATTGATACAGCAGCCCATGAACTTCGTACTCCTATTATGCCTATAATTGGCGGGATGGAGTTATTAGAAGCAAAACTTGAGCCTAAGGACCGGGAAAATGTGAAACTAGAGATTGAAATGATTCTACGCAACGCAGATAGACTGCAAAGACTTGCAGAAGATATTTTGCAGGTAGCAAATATTGAGAGTAATAGCTTTAAGCTAGATTTGAAAGAACAAGTTGATCTGTATTCCATAATCCTTAATGTAATAGGAGATATGGGCAAAAAATACGGTCACAAAATAGGAAGAATACCGATAATATTTGATCTGGAAAGGAATGATGTTATGGATGATGGGGAAAAGCATAATGCGCAAAGATCATTGATAGTAAAATGTGATCAGTACAAAATTAGTCAAGTATTGTTCAACCTTCTTGATAACGCAATGAAGTTTACAGAGAAGGGAAAAGTAGCAGTGTCTGTAAGAAAATTAGATGAAAAAAACGACTTTCTAGTAGTACGTATTGCAGACACAGGCAGAGGGATTGATCCTTTGATAAAAGATAGATTATTTCAGAAGTTTGCAACTAAATCTGAAAAAGGAACAGGATTGGGGCTATATTTGTCAAGAAAGATAATTGAAGCACATGGTGGAAGGATATGGGTAGAGAATACTAATAATAGTGTTAATGGACAAGGTATAGGAGCAATATTTAACTTTAGTCTGCCTAGATAAGGTCTCTTTAATTTACTCTAGCTCTGTATCTACTACCTTAGTATTATTTTGTTTCAATTTTTCGATAATATCTGGCTCTGGGTAATAACATATTATATCTCGATTGTGTAGATGAGTAAAATTCTGGCAATATAAGAATATGAGTTTATAATGAGTTATCTAAAATATCTTTTAATATATGGCTTTCAAATGTGGTTTCTTAATCAGCTGGTCATAGATTACCTTGTAAAATACAAGCGAATTTAAGATAGTAGATGAAAATAACGATGATTATTGACTAAATTACATTGCGATATCGTAAACTGTAAGGAGCAAGCGATTGGCTGGATGCCTGTAATACGCGGTAATGAAATGGTAGCAAGAGTAAATTTTTGTATAAACCATAAACAAGATTGTATAGATGAGTTTCACAAAAGTGTATTTTTGGATAAATTTAATACACACAATAATTAATAGTAATAGCTTGTATTATTTAGAATAAGCTTAGGTAAAAATGATGTCTGTGTATATCAAAATTAGAAAATTGAGGTTTAGGCATACTCTTTTAACAGGTCAGTTCTAGTCAGTCTCCCAGCCAGGATTTTTCCTGGTTTAGATTTATAGCCTGGGACGCCAACACCAATAGTGATCATTGTAGATTTATCTTTGGAATGAGGTGAGAAAAACTCAGTAACTGCATCGTCATAAAACGTTGAACCTGATGCGCCTAACCTCTGAGCATATGAAGAAAGGTATATCTTACCAGCAATAATTCCAGCCTCAAACTGGGCAGCCCTGTAGCCTCTATTTCCGAAAGCCTTGAGAACAGCCTGTAAATCCGTCATTAGAAAGAATACCACACTAGCTTCTCTGAAAAGCTGCTGCCCCAAGCAAAGATATTCTGACATACTTCTAAAGGTCCCTCTTTTAAGTTGCTCAAGAGAATTTTCCGCCTGATTGAAAAAATAACTCCCAAGTTCTAGGCCTTTTACATCATTAACTATGAAGTAAAAATCAACTATGCTCTCTCCTAGTTCTTTTAGAAAATCTAGTGGGATGACTCTTGACGAGTGATGGAGGATATTAGATAGCTGCGAATAGGAGATTGACTCTTGAGCAAATCGACGTGTTGAACCTCGCATTAAGATAACCGAACCCAGACTCGGTTCTGTTAATGATTCCGCATCATCATGTTTTAGCGGTAATTGATAATGCGAACTCTTTCCTGTAGTCAGCTCTCGTTTAAGAGTAAAAGAAGAATTGACCCAGGTATTTACCTGCTCTTTATTATTAATACAAGACGAATCGTGTATTTTCCATATTTCAGGATAATCATTCTCACCCATCTTTGATAAGGGTAGAATTTCAGGTCTAATGACAGATATGCTTTTCTTAGACTCAAATTGGAGATCAGGCGAGCTGCCGCCTGTCACACCACCTACTGCAGCCAAAGCTATGGCCGCTTCTTTTTTATCGGTCAAACCGAGAAGGCGATTGATTGTGGCATCTACAAAACCCATGATTAAATTAGTAGGTAAACCGATGGAACTAGTCGTAGCCAACATATTGGCAGCTATTACACCAGCGTCCCAAAACCAGTGGCGATAAGAACGGGCTTGGTATTTCCATGCATTTCTCCAAGCTATTGAGGTAAATACAATGGTAACTGGAGAGGATATTATTGTGCTCTCATTCTCGCTGCTAGTAGCCTCTGCTAATTCAGCTCTATAATCACCTTGCCGCAGTTCGGTAAGTGTAAACTCCCCCGGACAAAAATGATATACTCCTGCCTTCAGATCAGGTAGAGTCTGGTTGATAACATACAACTCTATAGGATATAGAGCACCTGTTGCAGAGGCAGCGCGCATATAATAAGTGCCATAAGGATAATTCATTTCTCGAGTAATGCCTGCAGAAAAGAACAAAATCTCTGCTAATTGCTTTGAGTTTAAACCACCAGTATTACTAGTATTTTTTTTAGACTTGATTGTTTCAATGCTCCCATGAATTGACTTGAGGGCGCTCATGGTGGGTTGGGAAAAATCTCGCGGCAGAGATATCGAAGGTAATTTAGTATAGATCTTAAAAGGACGAGGTTTATTGTCCCAATCCAAATAATGGCGTGATAATTGTATGCTAAGCTCTGAATGCTTTGTTGCCTCGTGGTATTCTATAGCATCTTTAGGATCGTTACTCAAGCGCATTCAGCCGTAAATCATCATTAAGATAATTCTTTAATATTATTCTTGTCTCCGTATTCTTTATTTATATGAGTGCTAGATTTCAGATGCACAATTAAGGCAAAGCTTTTTTTGACCGCTAAGAATGTTTATAGGGGCTTAGCATCTTAACAGGTCTCTTGTCATCTTCTTCTTCGTCTGACGATAAGACAAATTCTCGTAGTGATGCTAGACTGCCAGAGGCTTCTCAGTTTATTTGCGATATGTGTATGGAAAGATTTGATAATTCTGAGAAATTACAAGAACACAGGAAACAGATACATCATGGGCCAACTGGCGTGTGATAGTGAGATTGTACCGCTAGCTGCTGGTGTGTTACAATTCTGCTAATGAAGCTACTCTAACAAAATGTTAGAGTACAATCCTGCTCCTGAATTTATCAAGGACCTGCTCCAATCTTCCTAAGCTGATTTAGAAGCCTTTTCCCCTCTTCTTCTGTCTATCAAAACTATTGCTAAGCCAACTATTAGAGTAATGATACCTATGATAACTAAAATTATGCCTGCGACGATGCCGAATACTGCATTCAGAGCAACTCGGCTGTTTTCACTAGTAAATGGAAGATAACTCAATATACTATCAACAGTTGTCGATCCAGTTCCTAAATTAGATATACTAACAGTATAGTTTCCCAGGATATTAGGTTTAAATGTAATAAAAAATTGCCTTGTAAACTTCTCCTGACTTATTACTCTGCCATTTGGATCTTTGAGTATTTCGATCAGGATAACATTTGAAGATGGTTTGGAATGTATTGCTAATGAAATAGGACGCCCTAACTCTGTAACATGAATATTTGCAGATACAGTTTGTGATGGATTAACAGTAGCTTCAGCTATGGTAATCGTATTTTGATTCACAATAGTACCTGCAAAAGATCCCTCAGATAACGCAGATATAACCATTCCTTTGACTAATAATATAGCGCCCACAGTCAAAATAATGTAGCCACGTTGCATTAGGTATCTGACATGCTAGTTATAGACTAAATAAAAAGGATACCAAGAGTGAGGGATGGATATACGTTACGGCCACAACAAAGTTAAAGCTCTGGTCTTGTAATAGAACTTCATTTATAATAATTCATGATATTATTGTAGTATGAACACTCAAGTGAAGCCTAAAATATATACTCTTCTAGCAGCAGTCGCTATAATCACTATTGCTATACTAGGATCACAGCTTCTGCTGAAGCAGCAGATTGCAGCGCAGCAAGAACAGACAAACAATCCTTCCTCTACTGCACCATCTCCCCCTTCTAACAATAATTCCTCATCAAGCGCTGTATCTATACCACTGTCTAAAGGGTATGTAAATGGGAAAATAGCGTTCTTTATAGCAACTGATGCATCAGATAGTCGAGTTGCTGCATCTATAACAAACACCACTGACTTCAAGGTAAATGTCGCCCCAAATTTAGCACTTACTCCAGACTCAGCTCGTCAGCAAGGCTATGACTTTGTTAATGGAATTAAGACAAGTGGATCTCCAATGGGATTTCAGTTAGGTATTGCCAGCGCATTGCCAGGAGAAAGAGGATACAGTCCATTATATCAGCTAAACTTTGTAAAATGGAATGCTAATGCCACCCCAAAGATATTGAAGTCTGTAGCTGAAATAATAACTGCTGAAAAGAATGGAGAATTAACCATAGCTAAGACAGATATTGTAATAAATAGTCCAGCTGTTATGCTCACTAAGTGATGAGGATAATCCCCACGCACTAGATTTAAACCTCTAAATCTTTTTTTCACCACCGTTTCCGCGTCGACGGTTTCTAGAAAAGTAATGGTCTTTAATAGAATGTACTGCTACTGCTACTTAGGTGTCCATTATAGATGGAGTTTACCTTTTAGCTCAGTGAATCTATTTCTGATTGTCACTTCTGTCTTTCCAGATGCACGTGCAACATCAGTTTGCGTTGTGTTCTCGCCTGTCTTCAGACAAGATATGTAAAGTATAGCAGCCGCAAGCCCCATAGGATCTTTACCAGCAGATATCTCCTTTTTTATAGCCTCCTTCATAATATCTAACCCTAGACGCTTAGTATTTTCGGTTAGATTGGCTTTGTTTGCAACCTTGACAATACACTTCATAGGATCGATAATTGGAATTCTAAGATCAAGTTCAAAGTAGAGTAACCTATAGTTTCGTGCAAGTTCCTTGCGTTTCATATTGTTAACTGTA
>Ga0137365_10003751_pt1 | contig 12177 bp, 6 predicted proteins | sample SagtaG_9_FD_104799 | JGI IMG/M metagenome (GOLD analysis project Ga0137365, IMG submission 104799) | Vadose zone soil microbial communities from Sagehorn Ranch, Mendocino, California, USA - Sage1_L_40_16 metaG | ecosystem: Environmental > Terrestrial > Soil > Vadose zone | place: USA: California...
AAATGAAGGAGTTATTTTATGAAGAGTGCTGACATCTCTTATGGCATAATAGTCAGAAACAATTAGTCCTTTAAAGCCCCATTCTTTTCTTAAAATATCAGTGAGTACATATTTATTGATGTGCACTGGCAAGCCAAACAATTCATTATAGGTAGCCATTACGTTCATCGCCTTGGCTTCCTGCACACAGGCCTGGAATGGCTTGAAAAAAATTTCTCTTACCGTCCGCTCATCCACATTACTCGGCGCCACATTCTCTCCACCTTCGCTTTGACCATGAACGCCGAAATGTTTCAATGTAGTGGCTACGTGGTTTTTCCCGAGATAAACACCATCTCCCTGATAAGCTTTTATCTCTGCAATCGCCAAACGTGATATTAAAAAAGGATCTTCGCCCAATGTTTCTTCAGTTCTTCCCCAACGTGGATCGCGGACCACATCAACAACAGGTGCCAGTACATGTTGACCTCCTCTTGCTCTTACTTCTTCGGCAACGCTTGTATAAATTTCTGTCATCAGGTTTTCATTCCACGTACTTGCCAGACCAATTGGAATAGGAAAATTTGTTGCGTCTTGTGTTTGCTGACCGTGCAGGCTTTCTTCATGCACCATCACGGGAATTCCCAGTCTTGTTTTTTCAATAAAAAAACGCTGGATCTTGTTATATAACTCTGCGGCTTGTTTTGGATGATAACCCAAACTGTTTTGTCCTGCATTTTCATTCAGTCTTGCCAGCTCTCCTAATCCATTCTTTAATACATTCTCTGCTTTTGCAGGATCAAAATCACCATTGCCATCGAGGATGGTTGATTTCTGACCCCAGAAACATTGTGTTTGCATTACTTTCTCATCAAGATTCATTCTGTTTAATAAATCTTTTGCTCTTGACTCGGGAGAAAGGTTTTTGTTTTTGTAGGAAGGCTGCTGGGCTACAGCCAATACGTTCACTGATTGCAGTATAACTGCAATAAAAGCAATTTCAATTTTTTTCATACCACAATAACTTAATTAACCTGTGAAATACAAATAAACCGCAATGATGGTTGCCACAAGCAGAACCGAGAGTATTACATCTCTTGCACTCCAGGTTGCCCTGGATGCTCTTCTATCTTCTTCCGTAAGTGTAGAAAAAGTAAGACCGCCAATCTTTGCATAATCAGGCGGTCGTGTTGCATAGCTCACAACGATAAATACAACTATGCAAACAATGGTTATTAATAGACTATAATACTGAAAGAAAATATTATTTACGATCCAAAGGAAAGACCCTTCTGTATAGGTAGTTCCCATCAATTTCACTGGTGTGTCCACGGCAAGGCGGAATAATCCCATTGCAAAACCAGTCAGCAGAGTTGCAAGACATCCGGGACCATTTAGTCGCTTCATATAAATTCCAAAAAAGAAAACGACAAATATAGGCGGGGCAAGATATGCCTGGATACCTTGTAAATAATCATAGAGCCCCCGTCCTCCCTGGATAACCGGGATCCAAAGCAACCCAATGATGACCATCACAACAGTCGCCGCACGGCCTACCCAAACTAATTGTGCCTGGCTGGCCTTAGGCCTGAATCGCGAATAAAAATCCATTGTAAATAGTGAAGACGAGGCGTTGAATACCCCAGCCAGAGCACTCATTAGTGCCGCCAGCAATCCAGCTACCACAATTCCTCTTACGCCAATAGGTAGCACATGGATCACAAGCAACGGAAAAGCTGCTTGCGCTCTATCTCTAATCAAGTGTCCACTCGCATCAAACAGTTCACTATGTAAGGAAGGATTTAGCCCACTTTTTGCTAACGCAAAACAAATCATTCCCGGAATAATAAAAAGAAAAACCGGAGTAAGTTTTAAAAAGCCTGCGAAAATGGTACCTCGTCTGCCTTGCTTCTCATTACGGGCACCCAGTACGCGTTGAACAATATATTGGTCCGTACACCAATACCACAAACCTATTATTGGAGCACAAAGCAGCATACCAGGCCAGGGATATTTATCATTAAAATACCAGGCTATTCTTCCAGTCTCATTTACCGGGGCCCAGGTTGCTTCCGTACCATGTGGCACAATCGGTTTCCATAAATTGAACATTTCGGCACCACATATTTCTTTCAACTTATCCCATCCTCCAAGAGCTTTCAATCCGAAATAAGTGACCATAATTGCACCGATTATTTTGACGAAAGTTTGAAGTGTTTCTGTATAAGCAACTGCTCTAAATCCGCCGATGATTGTATATATACCAGTTAGAATAATCAACAAAATTGAACCAATCCAAAATGTATCCATTCCCAGGAAGTGTATTTCGGGTAATAAAGCTCTGAATACAACACCGCCGGCATAGATGCCAACAGCTATTTTTGTAAGTATATATGCTATCAGTGAAATAATGGATAAAACAGTTCGTGCTTTGGGGCTAAAACGTTTTTCCAAAAACTCAGGCATTGTAAATACTTTGGATCGCATATAAAAAGGAGCCATCACCCAACCAAGAATTAAGAGACACCAGGCGTGTAATTCATAATGTGCAAGCGCAACACCATCTGTAGCTCCTGAACCTGCCAAACCGACCAAATGTTCGGAGCCGATATTTGATGCAAAAATCGAAGCACCAACTATAAACCATCCGAGGTGCCGACCCGCAAGAAAATAATCATCCGCAGAAGTCTTTTCTTTCTTTTTTACCGCCCAATATGAAATCCCTGCAATGATGGCGAAGTAAAACAAGATGATAAGCCAGTCAATCGTTGTAAGAAACATACAGTTGATTTTTAGGGTTATGAGTTGTGAGTTGAGAGTTATGAGTTAAAAGCCACAACCCTGAACACAAAACTTAAATATATTGGTTGATAATATTTTCCAAATACTCTTGTCTGCCACTCCTGGTCTCGGGCTCGCCATTTTCAATAGCGTACGTTCTCAGATCTTCGAGGGATAATTTGCCTTCTTCAAATTCTTTTCCTTTGCTACTATCAAAACTTGTGTATCGCTGCTGACGGATTTCTTTATAATCAGATTTTTGTAAAATACTATCCGCGATGATCAATGCTCTTGCAAATGTATCCATGCCGCCGATATGAGCATGAAATAAATCAGCAGCGTCGGTTGAGTTGCGACGAATCTTTGCATCGAAATTTATTCCTCCCCCTTTGAAGCCACCTGCTTCAAGAATGATTAGCATGGCTTCAACCAATTCATTAATATTATTTGGAAATTGATCCGTATCCCAACCATTCTGATAGTCTCCGCGGTTAGCATCCATGCTGCCCAATAAACCTGCATCAACCGCTACTTGTAATTCATGCGTAAATGTATGACCGGCAAGCGTGCCATGATTCACCTCAATATTTAATTTAAAATCATTCAGCAAATCATATTGCCTTAAAAAACCAATTACTGTTGCTGCATCATAATCATATTGGTGTTTACTTGGCTCACAGGGCTTTGGTTCTATAAAAAATGTTCCTTTGAAACCATTTTTTCTTGCATAATCTTTTGCAGCGTGGAGAAATTTTGCAAGATGTTCTTGTTCTCTCCTCATATTTGTGTTCAGCAAACTCATGTAACCTTCTCTTCCGCCCCAGAATACATAGTTCTCACCATTCAACGCAATAGTGGCGTCAAGTGCTGCTTTCACCTGGGCACCGGCATGGGCAAGCACGTGAAAATCCGGATTGGTAGCAGCACCATTCATATAGCGCCTGTTAGAAAATAAATTAGCTGTGCCCCATAAAAGCTTTACACCACTCGCCGATTGTTTTTGTTTGGCATATTCTACCATTGCTTGCAATCGCCTGTCATTATCTTTTACATCATTTGTATAGTCCACTACATCCACATCATGAAAACAGTAGTATGGCAAACTCATTTTAGTAATGAATTCGAAAGCGACATCCATCTTATCTTTCGCTCTGTCCAATGCTGGGCCTGTCGAAGCATCATTCCACGGAAATAAATGTGTAGGCTCACCAAAGGGATCAGCACCACTGCCGCAGAAGCTATGCCAGTAAGCACATGCAAAACGCAGATGCTCCTTCATAGTTTTCCCTGCTATCTTTCTATTTTCATCATACCATCTGAATGCAAATGGATTGTCTGATTCTGTCCCTTCGAATTTTACTTGCGGAATGCTTTTGAAGAATTCTTTACTTCTGTTTGTGGCGGGCATTATTGATCTTTTAAGATGATAAATATAATTATTGTGAGAATTACAATTAAATTTTAAAAGAAAGGAGGATGAAGAAACATCCTCCGTTTGTGATTATACTAACGATTGCTGCTTACAAATTAATAACCCGCGTTTTGCGGGAATGCTGGTCCTTCCACAACACGGTCAATTTGTGATTGGGGTATCGGTCTCAACATGTGGAAATCTTTAATGTTCGGCGCTGCTTCAGGATTCCAGTCCTTAACTCTTTTGACAAGAGACCTGGTGCGCACCAAATCGTGCCATCTCTGCCATTCACCATAAAATTCACGGCTGCGTTCATCCAATATAAAATCCAATGTTACATCTGTATCAGTAATTGTCATTGCAACCACAGCCGCGGCATTTTGTGTTATAGTATTGGTTTTTCTAAATGCAGCCCTTTGTCTAATTACATTTAGCATATTTGCTGCATTGGTAAGGTTACCGGCTTTAAACGCAGCTTCAGCTGCAATCAGGTATACGTCAGAAAATCTATAAATCACAACTGGCCTTGTAGAAGGATCATTAAAGTTTGAACCTCTGGTGGGATCCATAAATTTCTTTACAGAAGGGAAATAAGTATTAGACCAAAGGCTTGGTGGTATAATGATTCCTTTAAAAGGTCTTGCGCCATCAAATTGTGGCGCTCCTGTTACTTCATAATCAGGAATCCACACTGCAGTATCTACTCCTACTTGCATAGTATAACTAATACCACGTGAATTATTTGAAGTAGTTGCTGAATTACTAACTGCTGTATTTGATATCCATACTTTTTGAAAAGTATTATCATACCGGGAATCATTTGTTCTATTAACAAATGCTTCATCAAGGATGTAGCGTTTTCCAGTATTCGGGCCGGAGGTGAGTAAGGCGCTGTTAGGTCTGGTGCGGATATAAGGACGACCATTGGCCGCGTCCCTGATCATTGCAGAAGTACCATTATTTACTAGTGTTCCGGAAGAATTTTTAAAAGAATTGATTCCGCTATTGCTGGGATAGTTCCAGATATAAAACCAGGGAGTAAGATTTTGAGCTGCCCCCCCTGAGGCCTGACCGCCGACTGCATACTGTCCATATTTTGGATCAATGGAATGATCGCTTACAAAAAGTGTTTCTTTACCATAATCATTTGCCGGATTAAATGCATCTCCATAATCCTGCCATAAGTCAAGGCCATAAGTACTCTTATTGGTAATGATACCTGATGCGATTGTATATGCCTGTGTAAAATCAGCTTGTGTGTTATTCAACCAACCTCTCGTTAAATAAACTTTTGCCAGAAGGTATAAGGCGAGAGGTTTGGTTGCCGCTTTCGAAAGGAAAGGCGATGTTGGAGTGTTCGGTAAATCAACAATTGCTTCATTTAAATCTTTGATGATTTGGTCGTAAACCTGTGCCACCGGCTGACGGGAATCGGCTTGGGAATATACAGTGATGAATGAAGTATGCAAGGGAACATCACCAAAAGTTTGTACAAGATAAAAATACCAGAATGCACGAAGAAACTTGGCCTGTGCCAAATATTGACGTTTGGTAGCTGGAGCCAACGTTAACGAGTCAATAGTTGCCCCAAATTGCAAAACGCCATTTAATGTATTAATATCTGTAAAAGCAGGACCCCACGCTGCGCCAAAATTGCTGCTGTTAAGTCCATTGTATGTATACAATTGAATACCGCTGGCACTCGCACCCGCCAAATGCTCATCTGTACCTGCCACCATTTCGGCACTAAATCCTTCTGTACCCCAGGTACCGCGTATGTCGTTATACACTCCTGCAATACCACCTAAAACTCCCGCAGGACTATTGAAGAATGATGGAATAATACCTGACTGAGGGTGCTCCTCCAGCATTTTTTTACAACTGTTCCCAAGCAATGCTATTCCTACAAATATTGCAATGCTTATTTTTTTATTAGACCACATATAAATTATTTTATTCGTTTTAGAATTTTAGATTGACTCCAAATGTAAACTGGCGGATAGAGGGGTTATTCAAATTGACACTGATCTGACGGGTAGGTGCAGATATTTCAGCAGCACCAGTTGGAACTACCGCGCCCCCAAATCCGTTCCCTTCCGGATCCGCTCCAAAACCTTTATCAACAAATGGAGAATAAATAACAAACGGATTAGTGGCATTCACATATACCCTCAGTGAACTAATACTCATCTTTTTTAGAATGCTCACGGGAAGTTCATATCCTAAATTAATGCTCCGGCATTTGATGAAAGAACCATCCTGGTAACCTAAGGTAGAACCAAAATTGAGTCTATCTGTTCCGGCATCAGGTGCGGGGAAGGCATTTGTAGGATTGGTACGTGTCCAGTAATCTATTTTTAGCTGGTTAACCCTTCCCTGATTGAAGAATGGAAAGCCATTGGCGCCACCATCTGCAGTTAAGTAAGGAACTAACACCTTCATGCCCATTCTTGCAAAGATGACTACAGAAAGATCAAAACCCTTATAGCTAAACCGGTTTGTAATTCCCCCTTCCCAGTCCGGCTGAAAGTTGCCAAGTATCTGCCGGTCGTTTGCATCAATTTTTCCATCCTTGTTTACATCTTCTACTCTTATCTGACCAGGATATGCTTTGGGGGATGTTTGACCAGCTGTTAAACCTTTCGCAGAATCTTCCAGTTGCCAAATCCCAATTTTTTTATAATCATAAATTACGCTTAACGGCTCACCAACAAACCAGCCATTTCCTTTGTTCGATAGTTCTTCAGGAGTAGTAAGTTCTGTGATTTCTTCTCTGTTGAAGAAGAAGTTCAGATCTGTGCTCCATGTAAATCCGCTTCTGCTTTTTATATTAATGCTACTCAACGTTATTTCCAATCCGCTTCCTTTTGTTTTACCAAGGTTTTTAAAAGTAGAATTGACCCCATTACTTATCGGAAGATTTACTGAAAGAAGAATATCTTTTGTTTTTTGTTGATAAGCATCAACCGAACCGGTAAACCGGTTGTTGAATAAGCCAAAATCCAATCCAACATCAGCTTGTGAGGTGGATTGCCAATCAAGGAAAGGATTGGCCAATTGCGTTACCGTATAAGCCAATTGTTGACCCTGGGTTGTTTGACCAAAATTATAAGTACTTGGAGTCAGTAAACCAAATGTTGCATAAGGAGCAACATTCCTGTTACCAGATATTCCCCAGCCACCTCTCAATTTTAGATTTGAAATAAAACTTACTTTGTTCATAAATTTTTCGTCTGTAATATTCCAGCCTAACCCAAAAGCCGGGTAGCTGAAATACTGATGTCCTGGCGATAAAGTAGAAGAACCATCAACTCTTATTGTGGCGGTCAACAAATAACGATTATCGTAGGCGTAATTTAAACGGCCCATATAAGATATAAGACCTTGCTCTGAAAAGCCTGTGCTATTTCCATTTACTGTAGGCTGACCGCTTGCAAGTCCGAAGTTCGAACTTAATATATAATCAGCAGGGACACCGGTTACATTAAACCCACTGCTTAAGTTATGATCTTTCGTTACTTCGAATAAGCCTGTTAACCCTATTTTATGTTTTTCCGCAAATGTTTTATCATAGTACAAAAGATTTTGAATATTGTAGGTCCATGCTTCCGCATTGGTGATACCAGCATTAGAAGAACTTTGTACAGTGGCAGTATTTGTAAATGTCAAAGGACCGTTATAGCTATTGCCATTGTCCTGTCTGAAATCAAGACCGACATTCAGCCTGTACCGTAACCCTTTCGTTATCTGAATTTCTCCGTATAAGCTGTTAAAGGTTCTCAATCTCCTGTTCCTGGCCAGTATCGCATTTTTCTTTGTTATCAAGGTTAATGGACTGATGACGGCTGCATCAATGGATCCGATAGCAGGAAATATATTAACACTCCCATCGGGAAGGTAAGGAGCGGCCAAAGGAGTTAATCGTACCAAACCGCCTGGAACGCCTCCCCCACCTGGTGTATTTGAATACGACAGGGTATTTAATGTATTCAATCCAATTTTTACCCGGTTACTAAATTTGTGATCAATAGTAGCCCTTAACGTATATCTTTCGAATTTTTGATTCGGTATAATACCTGTTTCATTATAATAACCACCGCTTAAACCAAGCTGGCTTGCTTCCGTGCCTCCGGAAAGTGTTAACTGATGACTCGTTGTAAAGCCGTGTCGGTATACCAGATCCTGCCAATCGGTAGAAATGCCTGCAGCAAGAGCGTCTTTTTCAGCTTGCGTGAGCAGGTAGGAAGAGGAGCCTGCACTCGATGGCCAGTTTGACCGGTTATATGCTGCAGCATCCGCTTTAAATTGTGCATACTCCTGACCATTCATTACTTTGTATTTTCCCATTATTGCTGACACGCCGTAATAACTATCATAGCTTATTACTGCTTTACCGCTTCGTCCTCGCTTTGTAGTAATCAGGATGACACCCCCGGCACCTCTTGAACCAAATATTGCTGTAGCAGATGCATCCTTTAAAATTTCTATACCAGCAATATCATCAGGATTGAGATCATTGATACTTCCTCCAAAAGGAATTCCATCGACTACAAGCAATGGTCCATCGAGAGCATCACTTTGTCCCTGCGAATTTGTAATAGTACGGTTACCTCTGATACGTATCTGGCCGCTACTACCCGGAGTAGCCCCATTGCTGACAATGTCTACGCCTGCAGTGCGTCCTTTTAACTGTGCAATCAGGTTTGGTGCAGGTACTTCTTTTAATGTAGTGCCACTAACGGAAGCCACTGATCCCGTAACATCTCTTTTTCTCGCAGTGCCATATCCAACTACAATCACTTCATTCAAATTTGACGTGAGAGAATTTAATGTAACAGAAACCGACTGTTGCACTGCTACTTCTTTTGAGCCATATCCAACAGACGACACAACTAAGGTCGCATTGGCAGGTGCCGATATTTCGAAATCGCCATTATCATTACCTGTTGCACCATTTGATGTGCCTTTGATAACAACAGAAACTTTGGGAACCGGTTGACCGGTTTCATTGGCCACATGGCCTCGCACTCTTATCGTGTTTTGTGCATAAATGGAAACTGAAAAAAGAAGCGTCAGCAAAGCAGAAAATGCAATCGCTAAAAGTTTCTTCGCAGAATTCTGTAGAGCCATGTGCCGTCTGCCCGGTTTCAACCATCTCTCAATTTTGGGAACTGAAACTTTCATAAACATTAGTTTTAGAATTAAATTTTTGAAAGCTTGATCAATTAAACTATCAGGGTTTGGTAGCCTTGGCTTCATAGACATTAAAGTTTCATATAAGCATTACCACGGGATGCTCTTTTTAAACAAACGTTGCTACAAACACATATGCAGGAGAATAAACGCGGCAATCTCCAATCTTTACCTTTTTTCCATCTTGAAATATGAAGTAAAAAGAGAGCTGAAACCTGTACAGCAAAAAATAAAATAGTCTGAAACCCTGTGGGGGTGAGCTTTTCAGCGGAATCGAAGCAATCTTTTTTCTCATATCGCAAATATGCAAGTAGTAAATGACGAGACTAATTTAAAGAGATTTTTGAAAAATGTAACCGATTACAATAATTTTTTTTAAAAAAATTTCTTTTTAGCTTTACCAATGTTATGTAACCGATTGTATGTTTAACGAGAAAGAAGTCACCATATACGATCTTGCCAAAAAGCTGAATATCTCAATTGCTACTGTAAGCCGTGCATTGAAGGATGATCCTGTGGTGAGCAAAAAGACCAAGAAAAAAATATCTGAACTGGCAGAAGAAATGGGTTATCGATCCAACCATTTTGCCCGAAATCTTCGAAAACAACAGACGAATACCATTGGTTTTATTGTTCATGAACTCAACAGTAATTTTATCACCTCTGTTTTAGCCGGTGTTGAAAAAGTAACAACAGATGCCGGGTATGATCTTATCATTGCTCACTCATCAGAAAGCTATGCTAAGGAGGCGGCCAATGCAAAAAATCTATTTCATAAAAGAGTAGATGGATTGATTGCTTCGCTCTCTTTTGATACAACAGATATGAAACATTTCAAACCTTTTATTGATAAAGGAGTTCCGGTAATCTTTTTTGATCGTGTTGAGCAGGATAGTGATAATACGGTAGTGATCATTGATAATTACAGATGCGGCTACCAGGCCACTCAACACCTCATTGAACAAGGATGCAAAAAAATTGCGCATGTCACTGCCAGTCTCAAACGAAATGTATATGAACAAAGGTACAAGGGTTACCGGGATGCGTTATTTGATAATGGAATTTCGTTCAGTGAAAAATTACTTATGGTGAAAGATCTGAGCGAAAAGGCAGGTGAAGGGGCTGCTAAACAAATGCTCAGAATGAAACCAATCCCCGATGGTGCTTTTATAACTAATGATTTTGTAGCTGCCGTTTGTATGCGTACACTAAAAGAGCACGGGATTGCCATTCCTGACGATGTTGCAATCGTAGGTTTTAATAATGATGCTATTGGTAAACTGATTGAACCAGCCCTTACTACAATCAATTATCCCGGTCGGGATATGGGTGAGATTGTAGCCAGAAATCTTATTCATCATTTGCAGGGCATCAGCAAAATTCAACAGACAAAAACTATTATTGTGAACTCCGGTCTCATTATAAGAAAATCATCTCTGAAAAAAACTGATCATTTTTTACAAACGAAAAAAAATTAATTATTTGACAGGTGAACAACCATTATTTTAAAATATGTCTAAAGAGAAAGAAACTACCATTTACGATATAGCCGATAAGCTAAATGTTTCCATTGCTACAGTAAGTCGCGCATTAAAAGATGATCCGGTAGTCAATAAGAAAACAAAGAAAAAAATTTTTGAACTGGCTGAAGAACTGGGTTATCGATCCAATCATTTTGCACGTAATCTTCGTAACCAGCGTACAGAAACGATCGGTGTAATTGTGCCCAGGCTCAACAGCTATTTTATGTCAACTGTTATCGCCGGCATTGAAAATGTTGCCAATAATGAAGGATACAATCTTATCATTAGCCAGTCTTCGGAATCTGAACAAAAGGAAAAAGTGAGTGCAAAAACTATGTTCAACAACCGCGTAGATGGTTTGCTGGTTTCGCTTTCTTACGATACAAATGATCTTGCTCACTTTGATCAGTTCTTACGCAAAAATATTCCGATTATCTTTTTTGACCGCGGCGAGCGTCACGACAATTTTACCAATGTTTTAATTGATAACCGGAAATCTGCTTATGAAGCAACAAAACATTTGATAGAGCAGGGATGTAAAAGAATTGTACATATTACGGCTAAACCGAAGAGAAATGTTTATGTAGATCGTTTAAATGGTTATAAGCAGGCGTTGACAGAAAACAATATGGAGTTTAGCGATGAGAATTTGATTGTCGGGAATCTCAGCCTGGAAGCGGGAATTGATGCGGCAGGTGTGATTTCAAAAATGGATCCTTTACCGGATGGTGTGTTCGTAGCAAATGACAACTGTGCCGTGGGCTGTATGCTTTCCTTAAAACAAGCAGGCATCCAAATTCCAAAGGACATTGCATTCGTAGGATTTAATAATGACCCGGTTTCAAAAGTTATTGAACCAAATCTTACGACTATTAATTACCCGGGTTATGAAATGGGAGAGGTGGCTGCACGCAATCTTATTAATCATTTAACTGGAACCTATCCTATTCATTCAACAAATACTATCGTGTTGCGCTCAGAATTAATTATCCGTGCCTCATCACAACGTAGTCAGTAGCGATACAAGAATTTTGAGTCTCTACTGGAAGAAGGACTGTTTGATTATGAAAAAAATTTGTTTCGCTGTTTATTTCCTGATTCGGGGAGCAACACTTTTTGGAGAAGACGGCTATAGGCTTTGGCTTCGCTATGATAAAATTGATAACCCTTCTCTTCTACAACACTACAGGAATATAATTTCCGGAATTCAATTTCCCACTTCCTCGCCAACATTAATTGTGGCAAAAAAAGAATTGGTAGATGGATTGGAAGGACTGTTAGGAAAAA
>Ga0137365_10003769_pt1 | contig 12152 bp, 8 predicted proteins | sample SagtaG_9_FD_104799 | JGI IMG/M metagenome (GOLD analysis project Ga0137365, IMG submission 104799) | Vadose zone soil microbial communities from Sagehorn Ranch, Mendocino, California, USA - Sage1_L_40_16 metaG | ecosystem: Environmental > Terrestrial > Soil > Vadose zone | place: USA: California...
CTGTCTATTCCCTCAGGGATTTCCTACTCTCATCCCTGGTTTCCTGTCCTGTAATGATGAGTTCTTGTCTGTTTCTTGCTTCTTTGATGGCTTGCTCTCAACCTCGTTGCGCATCTCGTGGGCCCAGAGGGGTTTAACCAAAGGAATATGTCTTTTAAGGTAGGAGGCTAGCAAACCAAGAGTTTACTTAAATAGACTAACAATACTAACAATATCGCTGGTTCTTGCCGAAAGAAACCGAAAAGCACTTATAAACCATTCCCGTAGACTTACATCATTTCCTCGCTCGTAATATATTTTCTCTTTCTGAAGAGCTTGTGCAAACAGATCCAAAAAATTCTTCTGAGTTTCCCAAGAAGATTGATACGCCTTGTTAGCAATTGCAAATAATCCTCTCATCTGAGTTCTTACAGCTTCTTCGTTAGAAGATTCGGCAATGTGAATATACACTGGATTCTGATTCTGTAGAAAATCTTCAAAGAAAATTATCCCTGGAAAGTTTAAAACGACTGAGTCCTTGAACATACTTCGGACCAAGGTGTAGGAGGGATGAACTGTCGTGGTCAAGGTTAACCAACTTCTAAATGTTTGATCCCTCAACATAGTAGGAGATGTGACTCGGCTGTCAAATGTAAATAGAACCAGTATATTCTGCCCTGAATCTGAACTAAGTGTACCAGAACGGACATAGGAAGTTATTCCGCCGTCAGTTCCTGGATGAAAGCCCAAAAAAGCAAAGACGCCAGAAAAATGCTGTTCCAAAGCCTGTCTATTTACAGGAGAAAATAGATCTTCTATTGAGCGAACATGACCTTCTAAATTCTTGGGTGGCCCAGCTAAAGCCCCCTCAAGAAGCGTTTGTAGTGAAATAACAAAAGGTCTCGTCATTTACCAGCTCCCTTCTTCGTTACTGTATAAACTGCCCAAGCAAAATCTGCCTCTGCATCATTTCCTAGACGTCCCAGAATGATCGACGCTGCATGCCATCCCGCATTGTAATTGGGATATAGAAGTAATGTTGTTAGGATATAATCCCAAGCCAACAAATGATTCCCATTTTCATCATGATAAATAGCCAGTTCTAAGTATACAGCTGGACTCCAGGGATAAAGCACCGAGACTTTTTTTAGTATTCTCTCCTGTTCCTCTTTCCCTAAGTCATTTCTACGATAAATTGTATTCAGATTCTCTTCAATAAGCTCTTTTAAGCAAAACGATCTATGACTTTCTTGGAGGATACTCGTAAGCTGGGTGCTTTGTTCATCAGAGAGCTGAACCCCTGGCGATCCGCCTGTCTTCCATGCATCCGGTACTTTCCCCAAGTAGATCTCATTTAATAGTCTGATTCTGTCTTCTTGTAGATTAATGCCGCTCTTCTCAAAGAAATTTCTAACTTCTAACACCTGCTCGACTTGCTCAGGTGGAAATGGTCTTGTTCTTCCAGCGGGATCAAGATGGCCCTGATTGATCGACATAGCAAAAGGCCACAAAAGCCTCGGAGGGATAATACTCCACTCTTGAGGGAATGTCTCACCATCTGACAGTGCTATTTGCTCTCGCAAGACACTAGGATATAAAAGACGCTCTTGATAGAGCCTTGCCTCACCTTCTTCCCCAAGCTTTTGCCGAAAACTCCAGAGAATAGGAGCTATCTGCATGCTCATTGGGCTAGATAGAGGTGCAAATTTAGGTCTGTGCTGATACCACATATAGATACCAGCATCTGCAGCGATCTCATCAAACTGATCTAAGATACTTTTTAGTGCAACTGTTCGCAGATCTTCTTCTAAGAATCTGCTACAAAGTATAAGAATGGTTCGACATCTCAGCATGGCAGCCGATTGCTCTAAGAGCCACTCTTCCGGGATGTTTAGATCACGAGCACATTCTAGCTCTTCTAGTGTATCGAAGATGAGGGGCTCAAGAAGGGGCTGGACATTGACAGGATCGAGCCCTTCCAGAAGTTTACTTGGCTCTTCTATTTCCCACGTCAACCAATCGGAACTAGACAGAGGTATCTTCCCTTTAAAATAGGCAGAGATAACTTCTTGACTACTTTTACCAAGCACCTGAGAACGAATCAATAAAGCAATAACTTGTTCAATAGCCTCTGGAATCATAAAATAGCCATACTTTTGAAGATCGAAAATATAGTTTACGCAGTAGTTTAAATCTTTGCTACACCATACATAGAGCGCAGCTCGCAGTAAACGAGAATGTAGTGGGCCATTGGAAGACTCATAATGCCAGTTTGCTACATAGGTAGTAAGCAGATGGCTGTATTTAATACCAGACTCAAATGTATAATATCCTGCCAGAGGTGCATTTTCAGGCCAACTTCGGTAATTATAGAGAATGGGTCTCGAATTGTTACCGGGAATGAGATTACGATGCTCTTCCGCTGTTTGGATAAGAGCATTAATATCTGTAATATGGTTTTGAATGTATTCCTCAAAGCATTTCCGAGTGGGGCGAACATGAGAGGAAAATACACCAAAAGCACGTATTTCTTGAAATGCCAATTCTACCAGATCTTGGATTTGCCCTTTTAATGGGAAGTGGTGTTGTTCTGAGCCTAATTTCATTCAGCCTCCTCCTTTCGCACAATGAAAAAACGCAGGAGAAATCGGGAAATAGCTCTACATTCTCGAATGTATCACACACGTGGCGAAAGGTCAACACTGCTTCCGAGATAAGGAATCTCTCTTTTTTCAAGTTTAAGTGGGAGATGTCATGAATGAGCGCTACACGTACAATGAGCAAGCAACTCTTCCAGACAAGCAACTTGACGTTGCAAAGCAAGAACCGTCTTTTTGAGCTGTATTACTTCCTCTTGAGGCCGCCGCTCACCGAGTTTCGCAAGCTGCGCTTCTTTCTGATAATACACCGTGTCTGTTCTTGCTTTCTCCAGTTCTTCCTGCAACTGTTGAATGGCATGTTGATACACCTGCTCAGTTTGGCGGCGCTGAACCTTGGGATTGGCACGCTGAACAAGCGTAAAAAGATCGGTGCGTCGGTAGATAGTCGCGGCGGAAACTCTGGCCTCTTTTGCGACCGTCGGAATGGTGATTTCGTGCGGCTTCATGCCACGTCGAAGAATAGCCTGAACCGTCACCCGAATCTGTTGGTAATGCTGTTCAGCCACCTGTTTGCGCGACTGGACGAGTCCATCAGGGTGCAAGTTCTGTGGGCGGTAACTGTTTTTGGAACGCATGGCCTCCTCCGGGTGCAAACATCTCGACGAGCTGGTCAATCGCTCCCAGGTGCTGCCACCATGGCCGGAGCTTTTCGGCCAAGTCATCGAGAAAACGACGCTGCTCAAGAATATCGGTTTCCATTAAGCGCTGGCCCAGCGCAGTGTCGAGCGAATCAACAATGTGATGAAGGTGTAATTGAACGAGTGCCTCAATCCTTTGCCGATCCAAGAATGGAGGTACTTCCGCCCGCCATTTCTTGTTGGTGACGTGCTCAAAGGCAACTTCGGAAACAGCTAGGCCAAGTGCTTCATACCAATACTGAGCAATGGTATGTTCATACGTATCTTCGGGAATCACAATCTCATCCTCGACGGAGAGCGGTGAGGCAATTCCTCGCTGGGCCAGGGCTCCAGCCCAAAAACCGCCCCAGATTCCATAGGTCCGGCGTTTGAGCGACCGTTGTAACGTCAGGCCGAGGTACTGCTCTAGAGAAACGGTGTAGGCGATCCCCCCCTCGACGATTTTCCCGGATGTTGTCCCCAGGAGTTGGCGTACATCCCGCAGGCGCTTCTCTGCAAAGATCTGTCGAACTTCATTGGTGGTATCTTCAAGGAGCAGATGAAGATAGCGCAGATGCATCGGTAAGGTCTGATGACCATGGAGCCTCATGTTTTGGGCCACAGAGACGCCAGCACGATGGGCTCGGCTCACACTGTTGTGACGGAAGACGTGTGTCGTAATCGGCACAAAGTCCGCGAGGGGGCTATCACACTTTGGGCAGAACAGTTCCCCATTCTGCGCGACCCCATCGCAGACAAAGTCGGCTTCCAAGGTGTGGCGACAGCGTGCGCCAAGGAGACCAGAAAGCGTCGAACGGCAACGAGGACAGAGGGTAATGCCCTCTTGTGCTGCAAAGTAGAGGCACCGTTGCCCTTTTCGCCGCCGATGAGAACAGACTGGCTGATACGTTTCTGGCTGGAACAAACCGCTGGGATCACGTTTTGCTGTGATGAGCACCGCTTCCTGGAGCGTTTGAGCTACACGTGTCGTCGAGAGGCGTCCTCGATGTTTGACATTCAGCATACCAGGAACGCGATCAAACAGGTACTGCCAATCCATCGCTCGCTCTGGGTCATCTTCCAGATACCGAAAATTCGTTTGCCCCAGCGTGCGCGAGGTGCCATCTGGGGCAAGCCGCAGTTTGATCACCTCATCCATGTATTCAAGGAGTGGTCCCATCCCCAATTCGACAATTGGGAACGGTCGCTCCTGTTTGGCTTTGCCCCGTGGGATCAACAGATAGGCATGACCATCCCGATCCTCCAGGATGCAAAAGAGGTGGAGATCGCACGTTTCCGTCGTACGTGTCCCACAGTAGTAGTGGATGGTTAACGCGAGACGAGCAAACGGATCATACGTCAGGCGACGAACGCCCTCCTGAAACACCCGATCCAGGATCTCCTCGTGTGGAATCTTCCTGAGTTGCCAGAGTTCACCTTTCTCCAAAGTGGAAAGAAGATGGTAGCCCGCTGGTACAGGCAGTTCGAGCTTTGCCAGGGTGGAGAAAAAGTGGGCCAGTCCTTGTAATCGCGCTCGACGCGTGCGGGCGAGAATCTCTGGGCACCCTCCAGAGGCATAGGCACGAAAGATGCCTTGTGCAAACTCTCTCGTCCAATGGGGATAGGTGGTCAGCTTTTCCTGCCTTCTCACCCAGGTAAAAAAGCGCACGAGCATCTGCGCCCGCGTGCGCAACGAGGAAAGTTCCAGGCGCAGTTCTTGATGACAGTGGGTCAGATAGGTCATGATCTGCTCTTGAACAATTCTCGGCAGCAAAGCAAACCCGGTATCTGCGGCCTTTCCCTCCTGAGCGAGACGCCAGGGACTGACAAGAACGCGCTCTGTTTCTGGTCGGCGTGACAGAATCCCTACGGCACCTTCATAGACTGGAGCTGTGAGAGCTAGTTCAATCATTTTGACCAGCCACGCTGTCCAGTTCCGTGGCCCTTGATCCCAATGTTGCCGCATTTCGGGCTGCTCTTGTCCTGCAGCATACTGCCAGAAGTAAAAGCGAATATCGTCAAGCACCACATGCCCGCGCCGAATATCGGTGCCCAGGGGATAGGGTAAAAAGACCCCTTCCGCAATATGTCGTGTCACCAGACGATGCTCGCGACAGCATTGCTCAAGCTCCTCTTGAGACAATGCTTGTCCTAGCTCCTTGATGCCTGACAAACCGTACTTGAGCAATACCAGTAGGCTCAACACGGAGAAGACCCGGTCTCTGGATTCCGCGTGGTAATGAGCCAGATCCAGCGCGTGCAGAAATTGGGCATACTCCTCGGGACGCCGATGACGCCAGAGGCGGATCAACTCTTGATGGCTTCGGTTGCATAGCGGGTCAAGGTGAAGCAGTTCATCGATAGAGAGCTGTAAAAGCCGACGGTCTAAGAAATAGATGAACAGGATTCCCCAGGCTGAACATCGCTTACCTCTCCAGGTGTCTGTTCGATGCTCGTGCCACCAGGCAGAGACACTTCTGAGCCGAGAGAGTTCCCTGATGAAATGGGTAAACACCGAGCGAAGTGTATTGCGCCAGATACTTTGGGCACAAAAAAATTGTTGGGTGGCTACCGAGTAGGGGGCATTCGCCCGGCACCGCAGGCATGTCCTGCAAGCGGGAGGAAAGAAGCGCTGCCACCAGTCATCAATGGCCGAGAGGAGCCGTTCCCATTCCCAGTGCTCGATCACTGGAGCCAGATCCTGCTTCGTGAACAGGGCATGACGGCCTGCTCTTCCTCCTGGGTGTACATAGCTATGGGGAGCAATGCCATGCGCGTCGAGAAGGTTGTGCGTTCGGCTCGCAGAATACCCATACAGCCGCACGAGGTCCTCAACGGTGTAGAGCGAATCGGTCAGATCCAGCGGATGCGGTAAGGGATTGCGCGGAGTCTCAGGCGCAAAGAGGGGTAACTGCCATTCGGTTTCGAGCCAGTCAAAAAAATCGGTGATGAAAGGAAGGAGCTGATTGTCCTCGATCAACGACGTAGTAGGGAAAGGCACGTACGGTGCTTGAGATGGTGAAGGTGGTTCTTCATCTCTGGGTTGAACGATGGCCATTGCTCCCTCCCTTCCCTGCCAAGTCATAGCCCTTTCGCTCGTACCAGCCGAGCGGGGAGTGCGCAGGAGTGGACTCTTGAGTGGGTTCGAGCGCTTTCTGAATACGAAGGCAGATGAGCTTGACTTCCTGGGGCAGATCCAGATACTCAGCCGCAAGATAGTACCGCTGAGTCGTCTCCGGGTTAGCATGTCCCAGCAAAAGAGACAGCCGAATATGATCCATGCCCGCAGCAGCCATGAGTGTGGCTCCAGTCGCTCGAAAAATATGGCTGTGGAGCTTTTCAGCAAGCGACGCCATGAGATGTTGTTGTTCTGGCGAGACTGGTGGGGCAGATGCCTGAAAGTGCGACTTCAAGGCCAACATCAAATGCTCCACAGAGTGTTTGGTGAGTGGGGTCTCCTCATGATCGAGCTGGCGGAACAGTGCGCCGTGAAATCGCTGTTCGAGCGGGAGCCGAAGTTCGTTGGTGTAGGTGTTCAGATACGTCCAAGTGCTCTGATCCACGATGGGGATACACCGATACTTGCGCCCTTTGCCACAGACCTGAAGTGTCTGGCCATCCACAGCTTCCCAGGTGGCATCTACCAGTTCAGAGACACGGAGCATCCCCCACAGCAGCAACCGAACCAGTGCGCCATTCCGATTCGCGGCATTGTGACCGAAGCTCACAAGTGGGATGGTTTCAAAGAGCAACTGAAGCTCTGCTGGACTCAATGCCTGCGGAAGAGGCGTGTCCTGGCGACGACGAAACAATTTGGATGGCCGATGGACCTGAGTTATGTGCAGTGGCAACAAACCATCTGGCTGTTGCCGTACTTGTTCAGGGGAAAGAGGGCGTTCAGGCCGTTCCAATGGATGGGCAAGAGGTATATCTCCTACCACATTTTCGGGCAGATATTCCGCGATGAGCCAGTCGTAAAAGGTCGAAAGCGCGGCCAGGCGCAGGTTTCGTGTTGCCGCAGACAAAGAATGCTCACGATAGCCAACGGGAAGTTGGCCAGTCTGGCAGAGTAGTTGGCGTGCGCCAGTATCCCTCGCGGGAATATCAAGCCACGCAAAGAGCGCACGCATATCCATGCGGCTTAGTCGGAAGAGCGTCAGGTCAACGGCGTGTTTCGTTCCGAGTTGAACAGGCATATGCGTCAGCCAGGTCAGTGCATACAACAACACCTTGGCATACTCGTAGATTGTCCCAAAGGAGTATCCTCTATCCGCTCCTAATGTGGTGAGCCAGATATTGACGGCAACAAGACTGGGTCCTAACTGCAAAAAGAGGCGCTGCTCTTCTCTGGTGCGTTGTTCTGGCAGGCGGTTCTCAAAATCCCAACGAATCTCACAGAGACGACGCGAACGATCACAGTACAGCGTAAAAAATCTTTTCCCTTCCACCATTTCACCTCCACGGTTCTACCTCTATTGTACTCGGCGTTGCAAGAATCTCTCATATCCACTGACAACAGGGTACAAGCTGATTTTTGGCTTCTGCTCTGGTTGCAACCCGAGAAAATATTAACGCTCCGGGGCGCTGCTCAAGCAAGGAAAGATAGTGAAGCGGATCAAAAATATCCTGCTCTTTCCCATAGATTCGGGGATGGTGGGCAAGCAGGTTCCCTTTCTCAAAGATGTCAACGTGAAAGGGATATGCCTTAAGCGTTACTTCCCGGCGGGCTTTGGCAACAGGCACAGAATAGCGGTTGGTCTCAAAGGTTGCTTGGCTGTAGGGAGTGAGCCGAACCGTGACCATTTCACAGCAGTCGTACTCAAATGGGGGCAATGGGTGAAGATAGGGCCGTTCCTGCTCCCATGCCTCACCAATTGTCATGCTTTGCCGGTTGACCCGTCGCTGATCATCCTCAAGACAGCGCTCAAGAAGCACCTGATTCAGCGCTTCAAAGGAAGGAGCTTCAGGAATGGGCACCAGAAAGTTACGGCGACTAAACCCAACACCGTGTTCGACTTGCCCCTTCTCCCAGCCAGCACCAGGCGTACAAAAATGTGACTCAAAGAGGTAATGACTGCGAAAGGCAACAAAGATACGATTTTCTGTTCGCTTTCGTCCTTTTCCTTTGTCCATTGCCAGCTTCACAGCGGTTGCCAGGTTATCGTAACTAATGCGAACAGGAACCCCGCCAAAGTGTTTAAATGCCTGCACGTGACCATACAGAAAGCTTTCTTGCTTTTGCGTTGGAAACGTCATCACGAACGTTCGGCGAGAATAACACAACCGTAAAACAAAGACCTGGACGATTTGCCGAACACCACCAATGATCGCGGTTGCTTCTCCCCAGTCGCATTGTGCATCCTGACCTGGCTCAAATTCCAACGGAAGAAACAGATCAGGTGGTCGGTGTTCGTGTTTCCACTGGGTAATATACCGTCGCAGATGCGACTCACTGCCCTGGTAGCCTTCCGCAACAAGGGTTTCATAGATTTTGTGCGCGGTGTAGCGTTGCTTGGGAGGAAGTGTCCCATTTTTTGTCAATAGCTCATCGACACGTTCTTGAAAGGCACCAAAGACGGGTGCGGGTTTGGGTATGGTACGCAGGTACGGTTGTGGGTGGACGTGCTGAATGGCTTTTCTGATGGTTCTGCGGGAATGGTGCTGTTCTCGTGCGATCTGCCTTATACTCTTTTTCTCAAGGTAGTACGCTCGGCGAATGGCTTCGTAGTCTTCCACGATAATCATCTCCGTTCTCTGCTATCGCTTGAAGGACATCTCTTTCCCTAACGATAGCAGAAAAACCCGCAGGTGGGTCCCTTTTATATGATCAAAATTATATCACATGGGTCCCATTGATGTGATCAAAAATGGGACCACTGGGACCCTGTTTCATGAGCAAAAACACTCCTCACGCTCGCGGTAGATTTCTGCCAGAGAGGTTGCCAGTTCAACGCTTATTGACTGGTCTTCTTCTGAGCTTGTTGTGGGGAGCCGATTTACATACACAGCTCTAGCTTTTGCAACTTGAATCAGCCAATCGTCTCGGTAGAGAATAACTTGATCGGCGTTCAGCCTTCTTCCAAAGCCTCCTCGTATCTGTGTTTCATTATGGCACTCTAAGCAGAGAACAGCGAGGTTTTTGAAATCGTTGTTCGCAGGATTTTCGTCTATGTGGTGTATCTGGAATGGTTTTCCTTTCACACGGCAAACACAGCAGGTGCGGTCAGAAACGAACTGTACTTGAGCCTCAATTTCTTTGGGAATTTCGATTCTCTTCTTCTTTTGTGGCATCTCTTCCGCCTTCTGAACAGCTTTTTATTGGGTGTATCACGGATAGTGTTACTATTCCAAATGTATCTATGAACTGAAGTTTCTCTAATCTCGCACGAAGGAGATTTTCGATTATCTCGAAAATCTCCTTATGAGTATTTTACGGACGATTCGGGGCGATCTCCTCTAAACGAGCTCTGCATGTTCTGTGCCAACGTTCAGATGGATTTGTTTATATTCTTCTCTCTTCGCCTCGCTCAATTTTTTCCACCATACAGGTGAGATGTAGAGATTGGGGGACTCAAAGGCAAGGGCAAGGAATAAATCCTGCCGCTCTTTTTCCGACAGTTCACCAATCTTGTTCAAAATCATAAACTGCTGTGCTCGCTGGCTTCCTCTCAACCAGCTTATAACACAGACAGTGTTGTTCAAGGGCGGATAGGGCAGAAAAGAAAAACTTACCACGTCTTCTGCGGTTAATGTTTGCGTCCCATTAACTATGGTAAGAGCGTCAATATCATTAACAGGAATAAGAGAATAGGTAGCAGCAATACATGGTGGTATGCGTACCAGGTACATGGTATATTCTAGCTGGCTATAATCCTGAGATTGGTACATCTGTATATAGTGTTGTCGAGCCTCCAATACACAATCAGTTGCGTGAAATCGTGCAAGTTTTTGTAATCGTTCTGGCGTATCCAGGGAATGTGCATAACCGTATTTTCTTGCAGCTTTCAAAATTGCCTCTGCGGGCGATGCGTTAGGAGATGTCAGAGAGCAGGACGCGCGATACGCTAAGAGCAAAACCTGTTCAGGTTGAAACGAAAATTCCTGCTGTTCAAGAGGAACAAAAATCTTTCCGTCATGCTCGTTACAGAACAGAGGGTCTGTAACCTTTCGTTTATCTCCTATACCGACAGACATAGGTTCTTGATTCAATTGTTCCAGAGACTCACCTACGCCAAGCGTGTGAACCATGTCCCAGGTGGTTGTTAATAACCATGTCAACACATGGCTTTTTTCTGCAATCTGTTTGAGTGTCCTGCGAGCGATAACATGGGAGCCGATAGGTGAATTGCTACAACCAGGATAAAGGCAAGTTGTGTTTCTGGTTCCCTCTTCTATGGCTGTGTCAAGATCTTCTACAAAGATCTGAACTGCTCGTCTGTCCACGATTGTCCTCACTCCAAAGAATTTATGCTATGCTTTTGTATAATCAGCCCTTTCGAGTGTAAATGTTGAGCATAGCATAACATGTCTTGTCAAGCCATTTCATGAAGCCATAAACTTTTCCAGAAGGTTAAACATAGAAGGAAAATATTGAAGAGGTGAGCTATAGTTTGGTGAATTCGCAAGGTAAGCGTATAAATTCACGCGATTCGGAGTGATACCTTACAATAGGGAGTATCTCCATTTGGCGAGACTATATTTTGTACAACCTCTTTAATTACGTCTATAACGATGTAGATATTGGCATATGTTGTATTAACTGCGAAAATTAGCAGTCAGCCTGTGATAATATCATACGGGCTTTCCGCAATTTTAAAGTAGTTGAGCGTTATTTAGCATGTATTTATGGTACAGGAGGTGCTTTTACAACATGGAAGCGATACAAAATAGCAAAAAGCCGATTACCCTTTTTTACTCTTACGCTCACAAAGACAAACAGCTCAGAGATAAGCTGGCTACTCACCTCAGACTCTTGCAAAGACAAGGATACATTGCTGATTGGAGCGACCAGGACATAAAACCGGGACAGGAATGGAAAAAAGAAGTTAGTAAGAAATTGCAGACCGCTGATATTATCCTGCTTCTAGTCAGTCCAAGTTTTATAGCGACGAACTATTGTGAAGCCTCAGAGGTTGATATTGCCTTGCAAAGACACGACGTAGGAGAAGCCTGGGTTATTCCTGTTCTGCTTCGTTCTGTTGATTGGGAAACCTCTTCTATCGGAAAACTTCAGGCACTCCCATATAACCTGAAACCTATTGCTAATTGGAATGATAGGGACAGCGCATGTACGGAAATAAGTAAAAACATCAGAAGCCTGGTCATGGATTTACAGAACACAAGGAACAAAAGCAATGGGGAAAGTGAGGAAGATGAATTACTCCCATCCGCTCAAACAATCAATCGACCACAAAGGAAGAAAAGAAGAGACTTATACAAGACAATCGCCAAAGTAGGAGATTATACGATAGGACAAAAAATCCAGCACAAAATACGGCTCTTGCGGAAGTATTTTTCCTTTACTGCTGCTAATAGACGAAGTAAAGGATTTTCTTTTCCACTGTTGTTCTTATTTGGTGTGTTTGAGTTAGTGGCTCTGCCATTTTTCATGTTTCAGTGGACAGAAAAGCCGTTTGTTGTGATAGCAACTTTCGTGTTTTCTGCCTTGCTGTTTGTCATGGGTACAAGCGGTAAGAATAATATTATCGCCGCTGTAATAACCTTTTTGTACTGCGTTACATGGACAATACTGGGTTATTTTTATCTGAGCACTGCATACCACCTCCACCTCACCTTTTTGAGTGCTCTCCTGATTAGCGTTCTGTTGTCCTGTCTGCAATTAGCATTATTCTATACCCGAAGTCCTCGAAGACGGTGGCTACCCTTCTTCCCTAGA